>Ga0163144_10011135_pt1 | contig 19061 bp, 19 predicted proteins | sample OliLak19BULKMAT1_FD_123175 | JGI IMG/M metagenome (GOLD analysis project Ga0163144, IMG submission 123175) | Freshwater microbial mat bacterial communities from Lake Vanda, McMurdo Dry Valleys, Antarctica - Oligotrophic Lake LV.19.BULKMAT1 | ecosystem: Environmental > Aquatic > Freshwater >... | reverse complement strand
TGCGGGGCGCGCCCTCGACTTCGCTCGGGTTTTCAGCTTTTCGGCGCTCACCTGACCACCTGAGTTAGAATCTATCTCAGCGCACCGATTGTCGCTCGGAAGGCGCGGAGTCCCGATGTTCGTCCGCCACACGCAGTCTACTGCAAGCCAAGCCGGGTCCAGCGGTCACTTGGCAATCGCCGCAGCGTGCGCGCTTGCCTTGCTGTCCAGTTGCGGTGGCAGAACCACCTTCGAGGAGCGCCAGAGCACCGAAGTCCCAGCACCCAAACAGCCGGACATGGGCCCGAGTCCGGACGTGACGAAAAAAACACCGCCCAAGGTCAGCGATCCTGTGCCCACGCCGGTGCCGACGCCAATTGGGCCGAACCGTCCGCTCGTGAGCCCGCCTCTTTGCGCGGGCGACGCGCCGTTCGGCGAGCCTTCGCAGTTACCGGGTATCGACCCGTCGCTGAGCATCGAAGGCGCCTGGCTCTCCGACGACCGTCTCGAGCTGATCGTCGGAGCACGCGCGGGCGATGCCGCGGCTACAGAGTTCGACCTGCGCGTAGCTCGTCGTGAGTCGATCGAGGTCGCCTTCGGGGCGCTCGCAGCCGTCAACGAGCTGAACAGCATCGCCATCGAACGCAAGCCGGTGCTGACGATGGACGGCTTGTCGCTCTTCTTCGAGTCGGACAGGTTGGGCGAGACATCGGACATTTTCCTCGCAGAACGCGCGCTAGTCGGCGGCAAGTTCGGGGATGCGCGACTCGTAACGGAGGTCAGCACGCCACGTAACGACGCCCCCGGCTCCATGTCCGTCGCCAATACACTCTACTTCACGGCGGTGCGCATGGGCGGAGAGGGCACTGAAAACCTATTCCAAGCCGCCCGCAACGGCGACGGTACGTTTAGCGAACGGTACTTGATCTCGTCGGTCGACTCTGATGGCTCGAACGTTGCGCCCGCCATCAGCTCCGACGAGCTGACCCTTTACTTTTCCAGCAACCGTGACAACCGGGAGGACCAAAACCACGACGTTTTTCGTGCACGCCGCCCAGCCAGCGACAAGCTCTTCGGTCTGCCGTTGGCTGTCGCAGAGCTCAATTCGAACAGCTCGGACATCGTGACGTGGGTCTCGCTCGACGAGTGCCGTCTGCTGCTAACCCGTGAAACGGCGCCCGGTACCGGACGCTTCAACCTGCTGCTAGCCGAGCGCTAGGTCGGGCACTCAGAAGGCGATGCTGGCGGCGAGTGCGGGCTCGAGCACGTAGTGCGCGCCACGTTCACCTAAGAAACCGACGTAATTTCGTGCTTCGAGGTCGAGCCGGAAGAGCCGTGTTTTCACCACCTCGAGGCCGAGGGTAGCGCCGAGTATGGCCTGGTCGTGAACGTCGAAACGAGCGTAGCCGGCGCGCCAACCCAAGTAGGGGTTGAGGAAGCGTCTCTCTCCGCCGCCCAATAAGTCCGAGTAGATTTCGCCACCAAGGCTTACGATCAGCGCGTCTGGGCCGCGCCGCTCCGAGCCGCCCAGCTTGAGGATATCCAGGTCGAGGCTCAGCGAGCGGGAAAAACGCAGGGAAACTCCGCCACCGAAGTAGACTTGCTGATCCTGGCTTCCGAAGTCTACGAGCATGGGTACGCGCAGGCCGGGGAAGAACTTGGGCTCGGGCTCGCTCGAGACAACGACTACCGGCGGCGCGAGCTCGCGCAGCGAAACGTGCAGCGTGGCGCGCGCAACGCGATCCGCGAGCCAGCGAAGGTTGCCTTTCACCTGCTCTATCTCCGTGCGAATTCGCGACAGCTCGTTCTCGATGCGCAGCACCTCTTCTACCGTGTTGGCCTTGGCCAGGATCTCTTGGTAGCGGTGCAACGTCGCTTCCAAACTCGAGAGCCGAAGACCGGCATCGAAGTACTCTTTGCCAACGTCTCGTGCAGTCACGGTCTGACTGAGCACGTCACCCAGACCTGCGAGGTCACGGAACACCCCATCCGTCGAGGTCGATGGGATGCGGAGCGTGAGCTCGGCCGTTCCGTGTTCCGAGGCCGTATCCACACGCTCGGTGGTGATCACTCCTCCGACTCGGCGGGCCAGAACGTGCAGCGCGGCCACGGATCGCTCAACGCTTTGTACTTTCAACAGCATCCGCGCTTCGATATCCAGCATCTCGCGGGCCTGCGCGGTCTCTACGGAGCCCGCTTCGGCGCTGCTCTTCGCAACGTAGCCCGCGGAGGCTACCTGCCCGCCTGAGGCCGGAGGAGGTAAGCTCCCTGGTGCCTGCGCCGGGGGCGACTCTTGCGGAGCAGCCGCCGACATTACCTCGGCATCGCCGGAGGAGGGAGCGCCGGGGGAAGACGGAGAGGTGCTGTCCGGGCTGCCGAGCTTAAAACCGGCGCTGCCGCCGCAACCGTTGACGAGTAGCGCGAGCGGAGCGCAAAGCGCTAAACCGAAGCCGGGAAACCTGAGACGCATGGCTGCTCTACAAACGCTCTCGAAGGCTAGGGCTTACATGCGAAAGATGAGCAGGCGCCGCACCGGGTAGGCGAAGGCGATGAACACCAAACCGGTGCCCATTAGACCGACCAGCTCCGGCGGCAAAAAGTCGAAGCGCGACAGCAAATATCGAAAAACCGACCAGTTGAGGCCCAACGTGATGGCTTCCGCCGCCAGGAACAACGTGACTTGGCGAGGAAGGTTTCCCGCCTGAGCGCGAAACGTGAAACTGCGGTTGCCAACGAACTGCACACAGGCGCCGGCCAGCAAAGCTGGGAGGCGTGCGGTGGTCGGCGCCAGGTCGATCGCGCGCACGCAGGTCGTAAAAACAGAGAAGTCGGTGAGCGTGGCCCCGCTGCCGACGACCAGCGCACGCCCGAATCGCCAGGCACGCGTGAGCAGTGTCTCGGGTTCTGCAGCCGACAAGCTCGGGATTAAAACACGAAATTTCGAGCGGAGGCGAAGGATGGGGGGTCCTGCGCAAGAACTGACCTCTAGCCAGATCTTTCAGCTGCGTGTTTAGAGGCCGAAATGTGATGAAAGCTCAGCTGCAAGAACGCCTCGCGACTGGATTGTTGCGCCCGCGTTTGAGGCCGAGCAAAGTCAGCTCATGCGGAGCGCCCGTTGCGAAGTCCCCGTGGTTTGTCTTGCGCTGCTGACCTCCGGCTGTGGCGGACCGAGCAAAGGCTCGACAGTGACCCCCGCCGACCAGGCCAATCAACGCTTGCATGGCGACTGGCACTTGCTCAGCTTTGCTCCGTCCCTGGCGCTCGAGCAGCCCCTCAAAGGACTCCTGGACGCGCAGCTCAGAACACTCACCATCTCGTTTGCCAGTGGCGAGTTCAAGGCTGCCGGGCCCAGCGTCGACACCAGCGGTCGTTACGAGGTCACGAGCGCAGAGGGCGACTCGCTCACCGGCAGAATTTATGATCGCGCGGGCGCTGGGTACGGCATTGCCGGACAATTCATCGGTCAGCAGTTTCGCTTCGTTTCTGAGGATCCACCGTGGGTCGGCCATGGCGTGCTAGAGCGCGCGAAGTAGACCCCCGCAGCCTAAGAAAGTGTAGGAACGCCCTGCTTGCCGCTTGACGTGGCGGGCGATTCCCCCAAGAAGCAGGACTCATGCTTTGGCTCAGGGTGGTGACCTTCACGGCGCTATTGTGCTCGCTGCCCGGCCTTGCCCGCGCGCAAGATCTGCAAGGCGCTCGCTCGCTACTCTCGGACGTGGCTCGCGTAGTGGCGGCTGAAGAGAGTGAGGATTGGTTCTCGGATCGCGAGGCGCTGGCGGCGATCGAGGAGCCACTGCTGGAGTCAGTTTGCCGTACCACGCCCGAAGCACGAGCCTGGGCCCTCGCGGGCCTGAAGCGACGGCACGCCGCGTTGGGGGACCCGGCGGAGCTCTACAAGGCCTCTCTGGAGCTCACTTCCGAGGTCGAAGAAGCCCTCACCAGCAAGCGCCAGCTTGCGGCGCTGCAGCACGCCCTTTCCCGGGTGGAATCGGAGTGCCCGTTTTGGATTCGGGGGCAGCCAGGGTTTCCTGGACTGCAGTCGGACAGTCAGCGCATCACCTTGAGCATCGAGTCGGGCGGCAACGTGCAGCTTCGTTACACCGAAAAGCACTGGACCTTCGGCGGTGGTGGCCTGGGCAGGTTCCTCGTGGGGTACGGCTTCAACGGCCGTCACAGTTTGTTCGGAGGCGTCGAGTTCGGCGGCGGCGCCATGCTTCGTCCGAATACCAACGCTTCGCAGTTCGTGATCAACTATTTCCCGGCGCTGCCCTTCGTGTTTCGAACCCGCCAGCTCACCTGGCACTACGATGTCGAGCTCGCCCCCGTCGCTGTCTTCCAAGCGGACAACACTCGCCTTAGCTACGGCGGGCGTATTGGTGGCGCCTTTGGCTTCACCGCGCTTCGGCGGCGTAACGTCTTACCTTGGGCTGGCCTCGCGATCGCCTATGAGCACTACCTGGAAGGCGGAGGTCGTGGGCCGACGCACTTCATCCGCGGCGGGCTGCGCATCGGCTTGCCGTGGGATCCGTGATCTCGCCAGAAACCAGGCTTGGCGGGCGGCCAGCTGAAAGGTCTGGCTGAAGGTCAGTTTCTAGTACTGAGTACTGCTAGCTGCGCAGCCACGCGCCGCCGTTTCTCAAGAACCGTTCGTGGCGGACTTCCCCGAAGTGGCCAGGGCTCTGCAACCCTTGGACGGTGACGTCGAGCCGTGGAAAGTCGAGTGCAAGCCGGTTGTACGAATTGTTCTCACCTCGCAAGCGTCTGGAGGTGGCTGTCGCGGCGCCCACCGACAGAATAAAGCTCGGCTCGGCGAAGCCGTCTGGAAAGGAAGTCGTCCCGCTCCTGTGCAGATGGCCCGAAAGGCAGAGTTGTACGCCAGCATAGGTCAGTCGCTCGGCCACGTAGGCTGGGTCGAATGCGGGCAGCAGCCGAGCCATTCGCGTAGTCCTGAGCGGATGGTGGGCGGCGACGATGCGAAAGCCGGTGGCGCTCGAGGCCGCATTGCTGGACTGCTCGGCTACCCATGCCAGTTGTTTCTCGGAAATGCTGCCCTCTTTCCAGAAGAAGGGCTCGGCCGTATTCAGGCCGACTACCAAAACCTCGTCGTCGCGATACACAGCTTCCAGCTCTAGGCCCAGCTGCTTGCGGAAGCCGCCGAACGGCGCGACTAGACGCGAGAACGGCCGATAGATGGACGCCACGTCGTGGTTTCCTGGCACGACCAAGCAAGGGCACGTCAGCCGCGCGAGAAAGCCGCGCGCTTCGACAAACTCACGCTCGCGCGCGCGTTGAGTCAGGTCACCGGTGATGACGATCAAGTCGGGCGCGAACTCCACGAGGTCAGAGAGCAGCGCTTCAACTGTCTCAGGGGCTGCGGTTCCAAAGTGAAGATCGGAAAGGTGAGCGAGTCGTCGCATTGAAGGCCCGATACTTGCTGAAGGAGCCGACCATGCTCCGCACGTTCCGTGCCAGTCGTCTCTTGAAGCGCACGATTGACGCTACACTAGCCGAACTCCACGTCTCCCTGCACACGGGCTCCTTCCGGGTTCCTGAGGCACAACGCCTCGCACGTGTCGATCACGCTGCTATGGGACCTGGTTCAAAGCCGGTAGTGGTGCTCGCGGCATCGGAGTCCGAGCGCTACATCTACAAGGTCGGAGAGCCGGCGCTCGCTGCAGCCGAGGCAGCCGCTTACCAGCTGCGCCGCCTGGGTAAGCGGCCTTGCATTCCGGCGGCACAGCTGAGCATCCGGCTCGATGAGTTTGGCGAAACGCAAGGTTCATTGAAACCTTTCGTGGAGTGGGAATCCGACAAGGAGCTGCAACCAGACACCCAAAGCTGGAGCACCGTGCAGCGCAGCGTTTTGCTTCTGGACCACGCCTGGGAGTGGTTTCTCGACAACTTGGACACGAACACGACGCAGTACCGTCTCTTCGGAGACCACCAAGTACCGCTCAATATCGACTGGGACCGCGCCTTCGCGACGGGCGGAAATTCGCCCATGTCACGCTTCGTCAAGTACCGCGCCGCTCTGCCGAATGCGCGCACTTTTCTGTATGCCGACTACGTTGCCGGGCGCAACAACCTGCCCTTCGACCTACTGTTCCGAGAGGCTCGCCTCATCGCAGCTTTGCCTCGCGGCTCGGTAGCGTCGATCCTCGATCAGTACGCCTCCGTTGCGTTCGCAGAACCGTCCGAGCGTATGGCGTTCGTCAGGCGAATGGTCGACCGTCAGCGGTCCATCATGCCGGAGACAACGGCTTTCGTCCGAGATCTGGTGCGCGAGCGACGGCTGTATGCCGCGCCCAGGACCTTGCTCGGAAAAGCCAAGGCCGCCGGCGCCGAGCTCTGGCACCGCTGGCAGATCCTGCTCAACGGCGTTCTGCACAGTTGGGTCGCGGCCGCGACGCGCTCCATTCTCACCTTGGTGAGGGCGCGTCGCGAGCAACAGCGGGACGCGGCCTAAGTAGGGCCGCCCGTTGGTCCTAGCTGGCGGGCCGGGTCAACACCTCGCCATGCGAGGGATTTCTTTGCCGCAAAGCCGCAGTGAGCTTCGCTCACGCAGACTGCATTTGGGGGTTCGAGGGAACCACTCGTCATCTTGCGGATCTGAATCTGAAATTTGCGGTTGCCAGCGGCCCTTCGGGCCTGCGCCTTTGCGGCCAAGGAATTTGACCGGTCGACAAACTCCTGTCGGCTTCGATTAGGGGGTCTTGGGGGCGGCAGCGGGCGCCTTGGGCGCTAGGGGTGGGGCCGTGCTGCCAGGTAGCTTGGCAGCCGCGCCGGGCGCAGCGGCAGCGGGCCCAGCGGCGTCTTTCTTCTCCACCTTGATGAACTTCAGCGTCATCCGGTCGCTCTCGCCGATCGCGAGGTACTTGTCGCGATCCTTTTCGCCCTGGCGCAAGGTCGGCGGCAAAGACCACACGCCCTCCGGATAGTCCTTGGTATCCTTGGGATTGGCGTTGATTTCAGATTTGCCTGCCAGCTTGAAGCCTGCGAGCTCCACTTGCTCGATCAGGAATGCTTCCGCCAGGTAGCCGTGCTTGCTGGTCTCGTCCGGGCTCTTCCCGGCGGGCGCGCGATGTTGCTCGATGCCAAGCGTGCCCTTTGGCTTTAGCGCGCGATGAAGCTCCCCGAGCCAAGCGCCAAGCACCTTGTTGTTGTGCATGCCGTGGGCTCCCCGAATCAAGAGCACGACATCTAGCTTGCCGTCGAGCGCGAGCTTGGGCGCTTTGCCGTCGACCAGCAAGGGCTCCACTTTGCCGTAGGCCTCGGGTAGCTCTTCCAAGAAGTACTTCGTGCGTCGGCCGTACAACGTGCCTCGCTGATCCTTCGGACCGTTTGGATCTGCTTGAGTTACGTATAGCTTGCCGCCTTTGGCGAGCATGGGCGCGAGCAGCTCCGTGTACCAGCCTTCGCCGGGACCCACCTCGAGCACCAGTTGATTCGGCTTGAGCCCGAAGAACTCCAGGGTGCCTTGCGGGTGCCTTTGCGCATCGCGATCGGCGTGGCCAGGCTTTCGGTGCGGGCTAGCTAGAGCCGCCTTTAGCGCCGCGCTCGCACTGGGGTAACCCTTGTCCGCTAGCGCCTTCGTGCTCGCCCTGAGCTCCGGTGTCAACCGGACCAGCTCGGCCTTGTGATCTTGTTCGAGCTTGGCGAGCTCTTGCTCCAACTTCTTCTGGTCGTCCGCCTTCTTCTTATCTTCGGCGCTGAGAGCGGGCGCGCGCGACCCAGGCTCCACTTTCGCCGTAGCTTCGGGCGCCGCCATGGGGGCCGGAGCGGGCACATCGGGCGGCGGTGCTTGCGCCGCGGGCGAACAAGATACGATGGCAGACAGTAGGGCTGGCACGAACAACGAGCTACGCATGACCAAACTCGTAATGGAGCGCCGGGCTGGAAACAAGGCACCCGCAAATTGCCACCCAAAAATCGTCAGATCACGGGGCAGGATGCCGCGATCGATCTTATTCCAATGAAATCCGAACCCTGGCCACGAGCAGGTTGCGGGGTAGAGTCCGCGCCACGCTCGCGTTAGCGACCACACGCTCGCGTTAGCGATTACATCAAATGGAGGTTTCGAAATGCGAAGTCCCGAGCTCATTCTGACCGCAGTCCTGCTTCTATCGTCTTTCGCTTGTGACAACGAACCGGGCAAGGGCAAGGCGCAAGCGGCCGTTGCGAGCGCGGTCGAGCCCGCTAGCGTGGCTGCGGCGGCTCCCGCTGCCGGGACGGTCACGTACGCGTTCAGCAACCAAGGCTCGAAGCTCGAGTTTACGGGCGCCAAGGTGACGGCCAAGCATGAAGGCGCCTTCAATGCCTTTCGCGGTACCATTCAGGTCGTCGACGGCAAAGCCGAGGCGAGCACGGTCACGGCCGAAATCGACACTGCCTCCTTGGCCGTCGAACCAGCCAAACTCGCGGGGCACTTAAAGAGCGCCGACTTCTTCGACGTCGCCAAGTTTCCGAAGGCCAAGTTCACCTCGACCGCGATCAAGCCTGGCGGCGCGAATGGCGCGACTCACACGGTAACTGGCAATCTCGAGCTGCATGGAGTCACCAAATCCGTCAGCTTTCCAGCAACCCTTAAGGTTGCCGGCGACGCGGCCGATGCAGACGCGGAGTTTGCCATCAACCGCAAAGATTTCGCGATTGTCTACACGGGTATGCCCGACGATCTAATCAAGGACGACATACTGATCAAGCTGAGGCTGCGAGCGAAGAAGACCTGAGCCCTCGCTCGTGTCTGGCGGTGCTTCGCTAGGTGACGCATACTCCGCGGCGCATGCCGGTGGAGCCGAACCGCGCCGTCGTGGAGAACGACGACATGGCCTCGTGGCGAGAAGAGCTCTCGCTCAGGCTGGTGCGGGCGTTCTGTCTCGTCTTTGCGCTCAGCGTCGTGATCCTGTGGATCACGGTGCGCGGGGATTTCGCGCGCTGGTTCATGACTTGCCTCGCGCTGACCGCCACCGTGTTGTTGGCGGTGCCGGCGTTCACGGGTCGCCCGAGCGGCAAGCTCCGGGCATGGTTCCTGGTCGCGCCGACCACAGCAGCCTCCATCACGAGCTTTGCGCTGGTCGGCTTCCTGTCCGCGGCCGGAGTCATCTTGACTACGACCTTGATGCTGGCCGGCCTGCTGCTCGGGCGTCGAGTCATGCTCTGGCTCGCGGTCGCTTCGGCACTGGTCATCAGCGGCATCGCCTGGGGGATGGTGAGCTCGGCCCTGAAGCTACCCGACCCACTGGATGTCTCCATGCGGAGCCCGCTCGCTTGGGCGCGCACGATGACGATCTCGTTTCTTGCCATCGGGCTCTTCGGCACGATGATGCTGGCGGTCATTCGGCGCATGGAGAGCTCGCTCTTGCGGGCACGTTCGGAGACCCTGCGCCGCGAGCAAGCTGAGCGGGAGCGCGCCGAGGCGCAAATAGGCGCTCTAGAGGCGAAGCAGTTAGAGACAATTGGGCGGCTTGCAGCCGGAGTCGCGCACGACTTCAACAATAATCTGACTGCGATCATGGGCTGCGCGGAGTTGCTGAAGCTAGAGCTACCGTCAATGTCCAGCGGTCAGAACTTGGCCAACGACATTCTGCAGGCCTCGCAGCGGGCGGCCGATCACGCGTCAGCTGCTGGCCTATTCGCGCAAGGCGCAGATGCTACTTGCGCCGACGGACGTGCACCGACTGATTGAGAGCGCTGTCTCACTGCTCAGGCGCTCGGTCGACCCCAGCGTGCTCATTTCCACCGAGCTTCTCGCCCCGCGAGCCATCGTGTTGGCCGACCCTTCGCTGCTCCAGAATGCAATTCTGAACCTGCTCGTGAATGCTCGCGACGCCATGGATAGCGGCGGCAGGCTCGACATCGTTACGGCGAGTCGTGAGCTGGATTCCAACAGCCAAGGCTTGGGGCAAGGCTTGCCTCACGGTCCTTACATGCTGCTCGAGGTAAGAGACACAGGGTCGGGCATCTCCGCCGAAGCGTTGCCCAAAATCTTCGATCCGTTCTTTACGACTAAGGCGCTGGGCAAAGGCACCGGACTAGGGCTTGCGGCGGTGGCCGGCACTGCCAAAGCGCTAGGTGGCTCCATTTCTGCAGAAACGCAGCTGGGCCGGGGCAGCGTCTTCCGGCTGCTGCTGCCGCTTGCGCGCGCAGAGCCGGAGTCGAAAAGCGGCGAGGTGGCCTCCCCGACCCGCGGCGCCGGCGAGATTTTGGTCGTAGACGACGAGCACTTGGTAAGAGGAACGGTCGCAGCCACGCTCCGATCACTGGGCTACGGAGTGACTACGGTTGCCGATGGCGCAGCGGCCATTGAGCTGGTTCGGGCTAAAATCGACAGGTTCGACCTAGTGCTCCTCGATCTGCGTATGCCCAAGCTCAGCGGAGCGGCGACTTTCGACGCATTGATGGAGGTCAACTCACAGTTGCGCGTGCTGATCTGGTCCGGTCACGGTGCAGAGCAAGACCTGGAAGACATGCTGCGACGTGGCGCGGTGGGCTTCGTTCAAAAGCCGTACCGCGTCGCAGACCTAGCCCGTGCCGTGGCCGACGCGATGGCCCGGCCGGCTCAGTGACGTCCCCGCCCCGGGCTACTGAACCTCGATCGCTCCGATGTCGGGTCCGCCACCCACAGGCCGCGGGGCGCCGTTCAGGTCTTGCGTAGGAACGCTATCCGGGCTGCCCTGGTCGATGGCGGGCGAGCCGACACCCGGTGTGTAATTGCCATTGGCAGCGTCCACGAACAGCGGATCGCCGGACTTGTTGCTGACGCCCGGGTACGGCACCTCGATGAGGTTGTAACTCATGTTGGTACAGCCATAAAACAGCTGATCGTAGCACCTCGTGGGCTCGTTCGGGAAACTGTCGAATGCGATGTTGGCAATCACTTCCGTCCCTGAATTGCAGGTGACGACGCCGACGTACGTGCAGCTATTGTAGTTTCCGACGAGCGTGTTGTAGGCGAACTTGGTCGCCTGCGCCTGCAGCGCGATGACGCGCGTGTAGCCAGGCGCCCCGTTGCGCAAAAACAGGTTGTTCTCGATCCTTGCCCCCTTGACTACGGAGACGCTCAGGGCCACGCCGTTGTCTTCGAAGCGGTTGCGTTCGAGCGTGACCGAGCGATCACAGGTTTCCCCCGCGCAAGACACCCTCAGCGCCACGTCGCCATAGTCGTGGGGGTTGGCGTTGCTGCTGAAGAGCGAGTCTGTCACGACCACGTCGCAATCCGTGGCGTACACTCCGCGCCTGTTTTTGGAAAATGTGCTGTTCTTCACGACCATGGAGGCGCCGGTGCATTCGATGCCCGCCGAGGTCTCCCCATTGAGGACCCCCGCGTTGACTTCCTGAATCAAGACGTCGTCGAAGAGGACGCTGGCGCCGGCCGGCACCCGAAATACGGCAATGCCGTCGTAGGGGGAGAGGACCACCCCGTTGCCGATCACTCGCAGGCCGGGGATTGCCGGAAGATTGGCGCCCCCGTACCTCATCGTCTGTGGAGTCGCGAGCACCACTAGGTTGGGGCGCGCGGCAGTCAGCTGAGCTGCAGCCGCATCCAGGTATCGGCACGGCGCGTCGATGGTACCGCAGACGTTCCCAGGAATTCCCGTCTCCGACAGCGCGTAAACTGCGGTAGTGGGCGCCGCGCAGGAGCCAGTCTCCGAATTGCACACACCGGACGCGCATTCGTCGTGATTGGCGCAGCCGCGGCAGTCACCGACGTTGCCACAAATAGGCCTTGCCCCGCGGCAATCGCTATCGGTCTTGCACTCCGCACAACGCCCTGACTTTGCGCAAAAATCTCGCCCGACGCTGGTCGTGCACTCGGCGTCCGTCCCGCATGCGCGGCATTTGCCTTCCGCGGGATCGCAAATGGGCGCGGTGCTGGCGCAATCCGCGGCGCTATCAACGCACTCGCGGCCGATGGGAGGGGCTCCGCCTTCGGGTGGGCAATCCACGCCGCAGTCGCCACCGGCTCCCCCTACCGGCGCGACTTTGCCACCACCTTGATTCTGCGACGAGCCAGCTGTGCCGGCGCCTGGCATCGTGGCGCTGCCGCCGCTGCCGCTGCCGCCCGCCGGGCGCAGTTGTTCCGGCGCGTTCAGCACCGAACAAGCGGCCAGAAGCAAGCAGGCCGTGCTGAGACTGAGCTTCGGGGTGCGCATTAGAATGCCCCCAGGAGACTTAGGCCGGTAGTTCCAATACCCACTTGGGGTCTCAAGCGCAGCCGCACTCCTGCGGCAGCGGGCTCCTGCTCGGGGCGCTTCAAGTACAGGTAGGTAGTCACGCCCGCGCTCACCAGAGCGGCACCGATCAAAACGTCCGTCACCAAGTTGAGGGTCTTCGTACTGTCGTGCAAATCCTGAGCTTCCGCCGCATTTTGACCGTTGGCCTTCTCGTAGTCGCTGCTCTTGCCTAGGGCGAGCACGCCCGTCACGCCGGCTCCCACGGCGAACACGCCAGTAGCGACGAGACCCACGTAGACTCCGGTAGGCGTCGGGCGTGAGGCTGGAGAGGCCGACTCCGGTTGGGCGGGAGCTGAAACCGAGGGATCAGGCTGGCGCGCCGGAGCAGGCTCGGCCGTCGCATTGAAATCGAAGGTGTGCTGATGGCTGCTGCCCGACTCTGCCTCAAGCTCCCAGGTCAAAGCGGGCTTCCCGTCGATCGAGCTCGTGAGCCGATGATGCCCCGGGCGGACCAGCAGCTTGAGCGTGCCGCCGCTGGCTTGGTAGCGATTGCGGACCGGCGCGCCCTGCACCGGGCTGCGCTCGTCCGTGACGGCCGCGTCCCCAGGTGTGGTCGTGATGTTTAGCTCCACGGCTGATGCTCGGAGCGTGCTCAAGTCACGCTCCACGTCGGCTCGTTCGGAAGCGTCGAGATCCTTCTTGCCCTCAGCCAGGTATTGTTCGAAGGCCGCGATGGCTTCGCCGTCGCGCTCCAGCTTCATGGCGGCAAGTCCCAAGTTGCCAAGAATCTTCCACGAGGGCGAAGCCGCGTACGCGACCTTGAACTCTCGGTAAGCTTCCTCGTAGCGCGCGCCGTCCGGATCCTTCAGCAGGGCCACTCCGGCGTTGAAGTGCTTGCGCGCCGCGTCCGTGATCTTTACGTCCGCAGCGAAGGCCAACGGCGCCCCGGACAATACGCTAAGCGCGAGGCTGCACGCGAGCAGTCGCCGAACCACCGGGCAAGGGGAAGGGGCGTGTGGTGGGGAACAAACGGCGCCGGCCCGGCGCGCTCGTGTCGGACGAAGTAAGGTCATGCTTTGGCAAATGCTCACCGAAAGCCGCCGCTAATTCAAGGCACGTGCGGAAGTTTGCTGAGGAAATCTGAATCTTCGGGGGAAATCGCTAAAACAGGTGGTAGATTCACCGATCGCCAATGTCCCCTGCAGAGGAGCTTTCTAGTCCGGACCGCGAACAAACGGACGAAAGTCTGCGCGTCGAGCGGGAGAAGGCCGATCTCGCTCTAGGTGAGAAGCTTGCCGCGATCGACGAGAGCGCGGATGTAGTCATCGGCCGAGCCCGGGCACGCGCAGACGAGGTGCTGGCTGCAGCGCGCGCGAAGACGGATAAAAAGTCGGCGCAGGGGACCAACGACGCGGCTCCGGACGCGGTGAAGCGGGAGAGAGTTGCGGAAGACCAAGCTCTCCGAGCGGAGCGGGCCGACGAGGACAGAACCGTCATCGCCGAACGCGAGGAGCATGCGGCATTGCTCGCTACGAATCGCCGAGAGACCGACGAGGACCTGCTTCGGGAACGCGGGCGTTCGGACGACGCGCTCGCGATGCGGGACGAGTTTTTGGGCATCGTGAGCCACGACCTGCGAAATATTCTAGGAGCCATGGTCGGCTTCGCGGAGCTGATTTCGACAGCCGTCTTGCGTGAAGATCACGTGCCCGACGTGCTTAGGTACGCCCAACGCATTCGGCGCTCCGGCGCGCGGATGAACCGGCTGATAGGAGACTTGGTCGACGTCGCGAGCATCGAGGCCGGCATGCTTCTGGTCTTGCCGGAGGCAGACGACGCGGCGCACGTGGTGACCGAAGCCGTGGAGGCCTTTCAGGCTCAAGCGACCGCCAGCGGACTGTCGCTCGTGGCCGAGGTCCCTGCCCCCGTGCCGGCTGCCTTCGATGCTGCCAGGATTCTGCAGGTGCTCACCAACCTGCTCAGCAACGCGATCAAGTTCACGCAGCCGGGCGGCAAGGTCGTCGTTCAGGTAAGACGCGCCGAAGCTGAAGTGGTCGTCGAAGTGAGTGACACGGGCGTCGGCATCCCCACGGACAAACTGGAGTCGATTTTCGAGCGGTTTTATCAAGTGAGCGCCGACCGGCGCGGCGTGGGGCTTGGCCTCTACATTTCGAAGTGCATTGTGCTCGGGCACGGCGGGCGGATTTGGGCCGAGAGCCGCCTCGGCGTGGGGAGCACGGTCCGCTTCACACTGCCAGTGGCCGTCGCGAAGTAGCCTCGGGCTTTTCCCGTTCGCACCTGTTACGAACAGCTCATCGCGCGGTCACCTGCTCGATACCGAGCTCCGGACGTTGTGGTTGTAGTTAGGGGCTAGCTCTTCTATGAAGCCCGGAGGCTCTCGCGATGGTGACTCCGCTCAGCAGTCGTCCCCGCGCTCTGTCCGTGGGCCCTGTCGGCTTCCCAAAGACCGCGGTGGTAGCCATCGAGATGGGCTACGGCCACCTGCGCCCAGCGCGCTCGCTCGCTAGGGCGATCGGCACTGAGGTCATGCACGCCGACCGCGCGCCGCTGGCGGATCCCGAGGAGCAAAAGCGCTGGCAGACGACGCGCCACCTGTACGAGGGCATGAGTCGCGTGAGCGGGTTGCCCTGGGTGGGCGGTCCGCTGCGAGGTCTCCTGAACTCGATCACGGACATACCCAACCTATACCCATTCCGTGACTTGTCTGGCGCCAACCTAGGAGTGAAGCTCTTAGAGCGTTCCGCTCGGCACGGGCTTGGTCGTTCGATCGTTGCCTACTTGCAGGACCACGACCTGACGCTGCTCACCACCTTCTACTCTCCAGCCGTGCTGGCGGACTATCACGGCTACGATCGTATTTTCTGCGTGGTCACGGACTCTGACGTGAACCGGGTGTGGGCTCCCATCGCGCCGAAGACCAGCAAGATTCGTTATCTGGCACCGAGCGGGCGGGTCGTTCGGCGGCTGCGTGCCTACGGAGTGGCTCAGTCGCAAATCGAGCTGACCGGCTTTCCTCTCCCGCACTCGCTAGTGGGTGGCCCAGACGCTAAGGTGCTGCGCGACAACTTAGCCAGGCGCATCGTAAGGCTCGATCCCAAGCGCATCTTCCGGAGAAATTTCTTCGAAGACCTGGAGCAGCTGGGACCGCTGCCGGAGATAGACGAGCCGCCACACCTGGTGTTCGCGGTGGGTGGCTCTGGCGCACAGGCGGAGCTGTCGGCGCTCTTTCTGCCGAGCCTGCGGCCATTGCTCGACGCACAACGCCTGCGCTTGACGCTGGTAGCCGGCGTTCGGCCGGAGGTGCGCGATCTCTTCTTGCGGGAGCTGGATCGCGCCGGTCTCGGCAACTTGATGAACCGCGGAGTTTCGATACTTCACGAGCCATCGCTCGATCGCTACTTCGATAGTTTCGACGAGCTCATCCGCGATACGGACGTGCTGTGGACCAAGCCGAGCGAGCTAGTCTTCTATGGCGGGCTGGGGATCCCACTCTTGCTTGCGCCTCCCGTGGGAATTCAAGAAAGTTACAACCTGCGTTGGGCGCGCGAGAATGGCGCCGGCTTCAAGCAGCGGGACCCGCGCGTCGTCGCAGACCGCTTACTCGAGCACCTCCACGACGGAAACCTGGCCGCCGCCGCTTGGGCCGGCTATCGGAGGCTCCCCAACCGCGGGCTGTATCGGATTCTGGACAGGTTGCAGGAGGGCGTTTGAGCCGGGCCGCAAAATCGCCAGTGTAAGCTTGGCGTGCGGGGCGTGCGGGCTCGGATAGGGACAGGGCTGCCTAGCGCTCGCCAGTGGCTCGCCGCCGACGGGTCTTGGTGTCGACGACGAGCCAAGGGCCGGTTGCGCCGCCGACGAAACGGAAGAGCCGCGGGTTCAGCATTCCCCCATTCTGTTCGGTTTCGGTTTCGGCAAGGTGACGAGCGCTTCCGATTTTCGGAAATCGCGCGGCGTGCGACGTCCGGACGTTGACGCTTCCGCCGCGAATCGATACTGAGCCGTCATGTTGCGCCGACTCTTGTGCTTCCTGCCGCTGTGCTCACTAATGTTGGGCTGCGAGAGCGAGCCGCTGGACGCGGCCACGGGGGTGCAGCTCGAACGGTTTCAAGGCAAGTGGTACGAGATTGCGAAGCTGCCGCGGCCGTCCCAGGCCGATTGCACGAAGACCACGGCGACTTATTCGCTGAAGTCGAAGACGGAGCTTCTGGTCTTGAACGAGTGCTGGCGCGGCCAGTCGAACGGGTTCGCGGATCGATTGGCCGCTCGTGCTGTGGTCAGCGATCCGGCCGTGCCAGCCAAGCTTTCCCTCGACTTCGGATTCGCCTACGGAGACTATTGGATCCTCGAGGTGGGGGAGGACTACGACCACGCGGTGATTGGCCACCCAACGCGCGATTACCTCTGGATCATGAGCCGCACCCCTGACCTCGATCCACAGGTGCTTCGCGGCGTGCTCGAGCGCGCGAGGGCGAAGGGCTTTCCTACTGCGCTACTGAACTACACCGAACAGGGTTAGAGTTCAGCGCGATTTAGGAGAGCGTCCCGGCGTGTCACTATGACTCGGGGGAGCGCCTGCTGGGGCAGAAATGGAGTCCCGTGGCGCGTTGCCCGAGGAGAGTGTTTGGCCCGTTGCCTGTATCAGGCGGCGCGCAAGCGAGCGCCTTTCGCTCGCTGCAATCGCAGGCGCTTCCCGACTCGCGAGCTCAATCAAGACGAGAGTGCGCGCAATCAGCTGAGCGACAGCAAACTCTAAGCTGCGCGGGTCACGTCCCTCCTCCGAAGGCAGCACTCTGCTCGCGATACCGCGCAATTGCCCGGCGGCAGCTGAGAGAGCGAGCCTTTGCGCCGCGGTCGGCGGCGGCATCGGTCGTTCGGCCAGTGCACCCACCAAACCGCTAGTGGCGCGGATCGCCAGTACAAGGGGGCCTGAAGCCCCCCCTTTTTTGACGCGGGTAGCAAGGTCGACGGCGCTGCCGGCGAGCGCCAGCGCGTGCTCCGCAAGGCCGCGTCGCGCGGTCATGGGCAACTCGTGAGCGGCTAGCGCAGCCCCAACCAGGAAAGAATGGCGATCACGATAACGACGAAGCCTACGATATAAATGATTCTGTTCACGGTTCTCTCCCAAGTTTTCGACGGCACCGCGCGAAGCGGCACCACACTGTGCTGTGACTCCGGCGAGCCGTTGCAAGCTCCGGGCCTAGCCACTGTTGCCGCTCGGCCGTGGCAATCCTCATCGGTGCGGGTACCGGCCCTCGTCAGCGCGGGTGCCGGTTTGTTGGCCCCAGCCAGGGCGGCCAAGGGACAATTCGCGCAGGTCACGCGACGAAGGTTTGCCCCATGCAGCTCAATCCTATTCCTCAGAGTGTTTTTAGGCTGGCGCCCCCGCCGCTTTGGTACGTCACGAACGGCGAGCTCACGGTCGGCCCCGTAGTAACGGGCTTACTGATGCGCGGCGTCGAATTCGGCCGCGTTCCGGACTACTGCCATGTTCGGCCGTTCAAGGGCGATTGGCGAAAGCTCAACTCTATCCGAGAGATCGCCGCTCTGCACAGCAAGGTGGGCGCGAAGTCGCCAAGCGCTGACCAGCTCGCCGAATGGGGGCGCCCGGTGGAGCGCATCAAGGACGAAGAGGAGCTGAGCCACACGGTGACCTGGCTTTCGTTGGTCGCGACAGGCGCCGAAAGCGCCATGTTTCACTATCGCGGTCGCTACGCGCGTTCGCTCGTCACTCGCTCCGTGCTCGGGCCGATGTCCAACGAGCGGTTGGGCTACGCGCTGCCCGAGTCGGACCTAGTTTTGAGGTCGGCGCGCGCCGGACAACCCGTGATGGGACCGCCGTACGGACCTACCGAGGACGCACTGGCGATGCGCTTCGCCAGCAGCAAGGGAGGCTGCGGCGCGGCAGCCATGATCCCGATTTTCGTCGGCGACGCCCTCACTGCCATGCTCGAGCTCTCGCGACCTGGTCACGCCTTTCGACGCACCGACCTGCAACGCGCCGAACGCATCGTGCAACGCGCTTTGCGTCTCCGTGCTAGCTAGCACTAGTCAGTCAGTCTTTGGCACGAGCAGCTCGTCGAGCAGCAGCGCAGCGGCTTAGAGAGAGTAGCCCAGGCCGACACCAGCGAAGATCATCATCGACACGCGATCGAATCTGCGAAGCTGCTGGGTGTTGACCGCTTCGGATGGTTGGCCGTCGTCGGGGTTCATCAAGAACGCCGGTCCCCCAAACACGCGAAAGTTGAAGCCGCTGGGCTTGCGCCGTTCGTAGCCCACGGAGATGTTCGTCCAGTGAGCGAGGTCCCAATGGTAGTCCGAGGGAAATTGCGGCTCCCCCATCGCGGCCATGACTCCCAAGAAAAGGGAAAAGAAACCAAACTGGTTTGCGCGGGTCTGCGTGTGCGGGCCGAACGAATAGCCGCCGGCCAACGTTAGGGCGTGCCCAAGCTTTACCTCGGCTCGCATACGCAGCTCGAGCGCACCTTCGAAACCGACGAAGTTCGTACCTGCGCCAGCAGCCAACGAGAGCGCCGGAAAGACGGAATAGTCGACGAAACCGCCGATCGTTCCGGTGGGCATGGCAATTCCGAGCTGCGTCTCGAAGAGCAGGGGGCGCTCCGCAAACGGACTCTTGTGCTTGCTGTCTGCGGCTGACGACACCTCGGTGTGCCTTTGGTGCGCCACCTCCCCGAGTAGCGGTGCCGCGGTCGCGGCTAAAAGCGTTAGTTGTGCAAGCATCGTGGTTATTGGCTGGTCTATCGCAATAAGCGTGCCTCGGTGCGCAGGACTCGAGCAAAGTGCTGGCAAACGGCACGGGTGCGATGGCTGCCGGCTGATTAGGGACTAGATCACTTGCATGGAGAGCTTGCAGGCCCCGACGCGCTCGAC
>Ga0163144_10011134_pt1 | contig 19062 bp, 13 predicted proteins | sample OliLak19BULKMAT1_FD_123175 | JGI IMG/M metagenome (GOLD analysis project Ga0163144, IMG submission 123175) | Freshwater microbial mat bacterial communities from Lake Vanda, McMurdo Dry Valleys, Antarctica - Oligotrophic Lake LV.19.BULKMAT1 | ecosystem: Environmental > Aquatic > Freshwater >... | reverse complement strand
GCGCAGCTTGGGGACAATTTCAACGCGCCTTATTCTATCTGCCGCGCCGCCACGCTTTACGTCTTTCGCACGCTCGTTGACGATGCGATCCCGATGAATGATGGCTGCCTCCGCCCGATTATGCTCAGGGTGCCTGTAGGTTCAATGCTCAACCCGCGCTTTCCCGCCGCCGTCGTCGCTGGCAATGTCGAGACGAGCCAGGTGGTTACCGACGCGTTGTTCGCCGCCTGCGGCGCGCTCGCCCCAAGCCAGGGGACGATGAACAACTTCACCTTTGGCGATGCGACCCGCCAATATTATGAAACCATTGCCGGGGGTGCGGGCGCCGGACCTGACTTTGATGGAGCCGATGCTGTCCAGACGCACATGACCAACAGCCGCCTGACCGATCCGGAGATATTGGAGACGCGCTATCCGGTGCTGCTCGAACGCTTTGCCATTCGGCGCGGCTCTGGCGGCGCCGGGCGGCATCATGGCGGTGACGGGGTGGTGCGCGCGATCCGATTTTTGCAACCCATGCACGCCGGGATCCTCTCCAATCGTCGGATCGTGCCGCCTGCCGGACTCGCCGGGGGCAGCGCGGCGCAACCCGGCATCAACCGCATCAAGCGCGCCGATGGCCGCATCGAGAAACTCGGGTCGACCGCAGCCGTCGAAATGGAGGCGGGCGATTGCTTCATCATTGAGACACCCGGCGGCGGCGGATTTGGTGCACCGTGAATTACTGGCTGCTGATGGGCATTTTGGTTGTCGTGATCGGCTTTGTGCTGCGCTTGAACCCGTTGCTGGTGGTCGCGTCCGCTGCACTCGCGACGGGTATGGCAGCGGGGATGACGCCGCTGTCGATCCTGGCCGCGTTTGGCAAATCCTTTAACGAAAGCCGCTTCGTCACGATCATCTATATCCTGCTGCCGGTGATTGGCGTGCTCGAACGATACGGCCTGCAGCAACGCGCCCGCGCGCTGATCAGCGGCGTCAAAGGCGCATCAACCGGGCGGTTGCTGATCGGCTATCTGCTGTTCCGGCAAGTCAGCGCTGCGCTCGGGCTGGTCTCGATTGCCGGCCATGCGCAAACCGTGCGGCCGCTGGTTGCACCAATGGCGGAGGCGGCGGCGGAGTTGCAGCTGCCCGATCTTGATCCCCCGACGCGCGACCGCGTGAAGGCACTGGCGGCAGCGACGGATAATGTCGGGCTGTTTTTTGCTGAGGATATCTTCGTCGCGATTGGATCAATCCTGCTGATCATCGGCTTTCTCAAGCAGAACGGGATTGAACTCACCCCGTTTGAGCTGTCGGTCTGGGCGATCCCGAGCGCGTTTGCCGCGTTTGCGATTCATGGCGCGCGGCTGCTGCTGTTCGACCGCTGGCTCGCGCGCAGACGCGGCGCATGATCGGCCTGCCCGCGCTCTATCTGCTCGCCGGGGCGGTGTTTGCGATTTTCGCAGTTTTGAGCCTTGGCGACCCGGGCAACGCAAAACGAATCGGCAATGCCACTTTTTGGGGCCTGCTGGCGGTCAGTTTTGTCGCGGGCGACCGGATCGGCGATGTCGGCAATGGGGTGCTGGCTCTGGGCCTGGTGGCATTGGCGGGATTGGGGCTGATGGGTCGCAGTAATCCGGCGACGACTACCGCAGACGAACGCAGCGAGTCCGCCAATCGGCTCGGCAACCGCCTGTTCCTGCCTGCGCTGATCGTGCCGGTGACTGCACTGATCGGCACTTTTTTCCTCAAAGACAGCGGCTGGATCGACCCCAAGCAGGTGACGCTGGTTTCGCTTGGCATTGGCGTGCTCATCGCGCTTGCCACCTGTTATCTCTGGCTGAAGCCGCCGGTGTTGGCCCCGTGGCAGGAAGGGGGTCGCTTGATGGATTCGGTGGGTTGGGCCGCCGTCTTACCGCAAATGCTCGCCTCGCTTGGCGCATTGTTTGCGCTGACGGGTGTTGGGCAAGTCGTTGGCGGTCTGGCGGGGGCGGCGATCCCGTCGGGGAATTTGTTCGCAGCGGTGTCTGCTTACGCCATCGGCATGGCGTTGTTCACGATGATCATGGGCAATGCCTTTGCCGCCTTTCCAATCATGACTGCGGCGATTGCCCTGCCAATCCTCGTTGGGCAATTCGGGGGCGACCCGGCGATCATCTGCGCGATTGGGATGCTCGCTGGTTTTTCGGGGACGCTGATGACGCCGATGGCCGCCAATTTCAACATTGTCCCCGCCGCCCTGCTCGAATTGCAGGACCGCAATGCCGTGATCAAGGCGCAGATCGGCACCGCGCTGCCGCTGCTCGCGGTCAATTTGCTGCTTATCTATTTTCTGGGGTTTCGCTGATGCTGACTGCTGATCTTGCCAGCCAATTTGCCGAGATTGCGCTGAGCCATGTGACGCGTGAATATCCGCATAAGCTTGATCATGCGATGCTGGGGCCAGACGATGTGCGCGGGCCGCGCGATCTCCACCCGATCTTCTTTGGCAGCTATGACTGGCATAGTTGCGTCCATGGTTACTGGCTGCTGTTGAGAGTACGGCGGGCGTTTTCAGCCCTTCCGGTGAGCGCCCGCATTGAGGCACTGATTGATGCAATGGTGACGTCGCAATCGGTGGAGGCCGAGCGCGCCTATCTCGATCGGCCCTCCTCCGCTGGTTTTGAGCGGCCTTATGGCTGGGCCTGGGTGCTGGCGTTGCATGCCGAGGCGGCACGATCGGACCGGTCCGATTGGGCGACACTACTTGAACCGCTGGCGCTCGCCTTTGCCGCGCGGTTCGCAGCGCATCTGCCCAAGCTGACCTATCCAATCAGGGTTGGCACGCATTACAACACGGGCTTTGCGATGATCCTCGCGCATGACTGGGCGGTCGATCATGATCCCGCGCTCGCTGCGCTGATCGAGGCGCGGGCGCACGATTATTTCGGCGGTGATCGCGATTGTCAGGCTTGGGAGCCGGGCGGCGATGAATTCCTGTCGTCCGCGCTGACCGAGGCGCATTGCATGGCGCAGTTGTTGCCCCGGGCGGCGTTTGCGCAATGGTTTAACGCGTTCCTGCCGCGTTTTGCTGAAGCACAACCCGCCAGCCTTTTCACCCCCGCGACGGTGTCCGACCGATCCGACGGCAAGATCGCCCATCTCGACGGCTGCAACCTGAGCCGCGCATGGTGCCTGAAAATGATTGCCGACGCGCTGGAGGGCGAGATTGCAGACATCGCAAGCCAATCGTCCGCACGTCACCTGGCCGCATCGCTGCCGTATATCGCTGGCGATTACATGGGCGAACATTGGCTGGCGACATTTGCCTGTCTCGCCATGATCGGGGTGCGCTAACCTGGGAAGCGGACATTGTATGTGTCAATTGTTGGCTTGTCCGCGCCATCCGCGCGGCTATGATGAAAGGCTATTCAGGAGACAGGCCGTGCCGACACTTAAAGCCAATGGGATTGACCTATATTATGAGGCGAAAGGCGCGGATGATGCGCCTGCGATCCTGCTCGTGATGGGCCTCGGCACGCAGATGATCGCTTGGCCCGAACGCTTTGTCGATGGGCTGGTCGCGGCTGGCTACCGCGTCATCCAGTTTGATAATCGCGACATTGGCAAATCAACCCGGCTTGATGGCGCGTTTGCGGTCCACCCGATCCGGGCTATTGTCTCCTCGCGGTTGCGGCTGCGCTGGCCGGTCGCTTACCGGTTAAGCGACATGGCCAAGGACGCGGTTGCGTTGCTTGATGCGCTGAATGTGCCTGCCGCGCACGTCGTCGGCGTCTCGATGGGCGGGATGATCGCTCAGCATCTGGCCGCCACGCATGCAGACCGTGTGCTGAGCTTAACCTCGATCATGTCATCAAGCGGCGCACCGGGTCTGCCGGGTGCAGCAAAAGACCTCACCAAACGCCTGCTCGCGCGGCGTCCAGCAAAAATCACCCGCGATATTGCAGTTGTGGGGGGTGCCGAAATGCTCCGCGCGATTGCTTATCCCGATCCCGCCCGTCCCGACAGCGCCTTTGCCGATATGGCCGGGCGCGCCTTTGATCGTGGTTACAACCCGATGGGGGTCAGGCGGCAGTTGCTGGCAATTATCGCTGATGGCAGTCGCGCCGCCTTGCTCGACAAAATCCGCGTGCCAACGCTCGTCGTGCATGGCAGCGCCGACCGGCTGGTGCCGCTTGCCAATGGCGAGGATGTCGCGCGCCGCGTGATGGGCGCGCGGATGGAGGTAATTGACGCGATGGCGCATGATCTTCCGCCGTCGCAGGTGGACCGGATGGTCACGCTGATCGTCGATCATGTCGGTGGGGTCGCTGCCCCCGCCCGCGAGGCTGCAGCTGCATGAGGCGCGCTGCCTTTGCGCTGATGCTGGCGATTGCCACGCCAACGCTGGCCGCTGACCCCACCGATTTTGCCGCGCCCGGTGTGCCGCCACTCCGCGACCGCGCGGCGGCGCAGGACCGGCTGTTGAAGGCCAGGCTCGATCAGGTCATCCCCCGGCTGATGCGCGCGCAAAAGGTCGATATGTGGATATTGGTCGCGCGCGAATATGCCGAGGACCCGGTCGTGCGTTCCATGCTGCCTGCGACATGGATGTCGGCGCGGCGACGCACCGTCCTCATTTTCTTTGACCGTGGTGGTGACAAGGGCGTCGAACGGCTGGCGGTGGCGCGCTATCCTGTCGGCGATGTCTTCCCGACCGCGTGGGAGCCTGAGAAACAGCCCGATCAATGGACGCGCATTGCCGACCTCGTGCGTGATCGCAACCCGGCGACGATCGCCATCAATATCTCGGATAGCTTCGCGCTCGCCGATGGGTTGACCGTCAGCCAGTATCGCCAGTTGACCAAGGCGCTGGGTCCGCTCGCTGATCGGCTCGTCAGCCATGATGGTCTGGCGCTGGGCTGGCTCGAGACGCGCACACCCCAGGATATGGCGGTTTACGCAACGATCATGCGCAGCGCGCACGCGATGATCGCGCAAGGCCTGTCAGAGGCGGTCATTACACCGGGCGTCACCACGACGCAGGATGTCGTGTGGTGGTATCGCGAGCGGCTTGCTGATCTCAGGCTTGAAAACTGGTGCCAGCCCAGCGTTTCAATCCAGCGCCCGAACCAGAACAGCGGTGCCGTCGCCAACCAGACAATCCCCGAGGCGCAGGTGATTGAGGCGGGCGATCTGCTGCATGTCGATTTTTGCGCAGGCATGCTCGGGTTGAAAACCGATACCCAGCAAATGGCCTATGTGCTGAAACCCGGCGAAACATCCGCCCCGGCCGGGCTGATCGCGGGTATGGCAGCGGCGAACCAGATGCAGGATATCCTGATCAGCAATTTCCGTGCTGGGCAAACCGGCAACCAGCTGCTCGCCGTCGCGCGCAAGGAAGCACTGGCGGCGGGGCTCAAGCCGATCATTTACAGCCATGCGATCGGCACCCACGGCCACGGCGCGGGGCCGTGGATTGGTGCATGGGAGGATCAACGCGGGCTACCGGGCGTCGGCGATTATCCGATCAACCCCGATACCGCCTGGTCAATCGAACTCGCCGCGATGAAAGCCGTGCCCGAATGGGGCGGGCAGGAAGTCCGCTTTGCGCTTGAGGTCGATGGCTTTTTTGATGGCAAGAAGTTCAGCTGGATCGATGGGCGTCAAACGAGCCTGCACCTCATCCCGCGTCGGCCCTAACTCAGCGCAGCGGGCATTTGCAGGGATGGCCCTTGCCCCAGCAAGCAGCTAGCGACCAGCATTGAAATCAAAAAAATCCCAAGGAGATGATATGATGACGACCGAAACCCCGACCACGGGCCTATGCCTCCACTCGTTGGTGACCACCGACGCTCAGCTGGAAATTTCGCTCGCCAATGTGGCCGTCGCGGCACCGCGCGATCATGAAGTCGTCGTGAAGATTCTGGCGGCCCCCATCAACCCGTCCGATCTTGGATTGCTGGTCGGCGGGGCGGACATGACCAACGCGCGCGGCTCGACCCGTGATGGGCTGCCGCTCGTGTCCGCAGATGTCCCGCCGCCGGGGATGCGCGCGATGGCGGGGCGGCTGGGTGAGGCGATGACGGTTGGCAATGAGGGCTGCGGCGTGGTGATCGCAGCAGGGGCCTCGCCCGCAGCCCAAGCACTGATGGGCAAGACCGTCGCAATGCTCGGTGGCTCAATGTATGCGCAATATCGCACGCTGCCGGTCGCAATGTGCATGGAACTGCCCGATGGCACCGCCCCCGCCGATGGCGCGTCATGCTTCGTCAACCCGCTCACCGCGCTGTCGATGACCGAGGCAATGCGGCGTGAGGGGCATAGCGGGATCGTTCACACCGCCGCTGCCTCCAACCTTGGTCAGATGCTCGTCAAGATTTGCGTGATGGACGGCATTCCGCTGGTCAACATCGTGCGCAGCCAGGCACAGGTCGATTTGCTGCGCAGCATTGGCGCAACACATGTTTGCGATTCGACTTCGCCGGCCTTCCTTGAGGAGCTGACGGCGGCGCTCGTTGAAACGGGCGCGACGATTGCATTTGATGCGATTGGCGGTGGCAAGCTTGGCGGACAAATTCTGAGCTGTATGGAGGCCGCCGCCGTCAAGCGGATGACGACCTATAGCCGCTACGGATCAGACAGCTTTAAGCAGCTGTATATTTATGGTGGCCTCGACATGGGCCCGACGACGCTCAACCGCAGCTTTGGTTTTTCCTGGGCGGTCAGTGGATTCCTGCTGACCCCGTTTATGGCAAAGATCGGGCCTGAAGCCTTGCAGGCATTGCGCGCGCGCGTCGTGGCGGAACTGACAACTACCTTTGCCAGCCATTATACGCGCGAAATCTCGCTGACCGAGGCGCTCGATATGACGATCCTTGCCGCCTATAACAAACGCGCGACTGGCGAAAAATTCCTGATCTGCCCACACAAGGGGTGAGGGCCTGATTGACGTTCTGGTGCGACTGGTTTGGGTTGGGGGCGTTTGCGTTGATGCGCGCCCTTATGGCGTAACAATTGGAAACGGCGTCAACGCGGCAGGCATCAGGCTGCTCGTCAGCGCCTGGAGCTTTGTCACATCGCCCTCAATCTTCATCACGCCCGACACGAGTAAAGTCGCGGGCGGGGTGCCGTTGAAGACCATGCCGAGAAACGCGTAGCGCGGCATCGTCACCGTTGCTTGCACCGGATCATCGCCGAGTGGCTCATGGATCAGCACCGAATGATGCAACGTCACCCGCCACCTCTCCTTTCGCTCGGGAAAGATGAAGCCCACCGCGATGTCCTTGCCGACCGCCTTTGCCGGATCAACGCGGATCGAGAGCAGGTCGAACAACTGTGTTGTCTCGGTCGCGCCAATCAGGTCAAGCGCGACGGTGGTGGAGGCAGCACCCGTCGGCGTCACGCGCGCTTCGGCAGCGCCCGTCAAATACATATTCCGCCAAAGCATGCTTTCTGCCTGATAGCCCATTTGCTCAAAGGATTTGGCGAGTAGTTCGCGCGCAGGCTTGTCGTCCTTATTGGCAAAAACGATCCGGCTGGCGAGTTCGGCTGACCAGCGATAATCGCCCTCGGCATATGCAATCTGCGCGAGTTTGAGTGTGCGCACCGGGCCGCCCAATGCCTTTACATAACGCACAGCCGCCTGTTCGGGTGGCCAGCCATTGAGATTGACCGGATTTGCATCATACCAGCCGAGATAGCGCTGATAGACTGCCTTGGCATTGTGCCGCATCGTCCCGTAATAGCCGTGATTATACCATTGCCGCGACAGTACTTCGGGAAGCGCAATCGTTTCGGCAATCTCCGCGCCGTTCAACCCCATGTTCATCAGCCGCACTGACTGATCATGGAGATACTGATACGCGTCGCGGTGCAGCCCGACATAGGTCGCGATTTCCGCCCGGCCCCAGCGCGGCCAGCCATGCGAGACGAACATCACATCGGTGCGTTTGCCAAACAGGCGCAGGCTTTCGGACAGGTAATCCGACCACGCCTTTGAATCGCGCACCAGCGCGCCGCGCGGTGGCAGGATGTTGTGCATCGTGACATTGGCGTTTTCGGCCAGACACAGCGCGCCAAGATCAGGCAGGAAGAAATTCATCTCCGCTGGGGCCTCAGTGCTGGGGGTCAGCTGAAATTCGAAGCGGACGCCATCAATGGTCATCGTCTCGCCGGTGCGTACGATGCTGTTGGTGGGCGCGATAAGCGTCAAATTGCCCTGCGCCACCGCCGTGCCAATGCCCGCCCCCATTTGCCCCGAGGGACCGCGCGCGAGCGTTGTGCCGAACTGATAGGCGGCGCGGCGGCTCATCGCGGGTCCAGCCGTCAAATTTTCGCTGATCGCATGATCCATGAACCCCGCAGGCGCGATAATCTGCACCTTGCCCGATGCGACATCGGCCGCGCTTACCACGCCCTTCACTCCGCCAAAATGATCGGCGTGGCTGTGGGTGTAGATTACTGCAACGACGGGCCGGTTGCCGAGATGCTCACGCACCAAAGCCAAAGCGGCGGCAGCGACCTCGCGTGTGGTTAGCGGATCGACGATGATCAGGCCGGTAGCGCCCTCAATGACGGACATCGTCGAGATATCGAAACCGCGCACCTGCCACAGTTTTGGCGCAACCTTGAACAGGCCGTGCTTGTGGAGCAACGTCGCGTGCCGCCACAGACTGGGGTTGACGGTATCGGGTGCCTTACCGGTTGCGAAATCATAGGCGGACAAATCCATCACGACCTTGCCGCTGGCATCCTTGATCAGCGGATCAGCCCGAGTGGCGACAAAGCCACGTTCTGCAAGCGCGGTCTCGCTCTCATCGCTCCACGGCAGCGTCTTGCTGAAATCGGCATTGGCCTTGATCGTCGCCGGGGTCGCCTGCTGCGCCTCTGCCGGAATTGGCACCAAGAGGATCGCCCCACAGGCCAGCAGGACCGATTGATTGCGCATTGCACCCTCCCCAAAACCCTGCCCCGGCGTGATCGCGTCGGTGGCGCTTATCCGCCGATAGTCGCGTCTTTCCGGCGCGGGTGCAACCGCCGCTTCAGACTGGCTTGGGTGCGGTGGCGGCGAACTGGTTCAGCATCGGCAATTGGCGAACACGCTTGCCGGTTGCGGCAAATAGCGCGTTGGCAAGTGCGGGCGCGGCGGGCGGCAAGCCGGGTTCGCCCAGCCCCCCCATCTCATGACCGCTATCGATGAAATGCACGTCGATGACAGGTGCGTCGGCAAGTTTCAGCACGGGATAGTCACTGAAATTGCTCTGCATCACCGCGCCCTTGTCGAGCGTGATTGCTTCACCCAGCGCGGTCGAAAGGCCCATGACGATGCCGCCCATCACCTGCGCCTCGGCATTGCGCGGATTGACGACCGTCCCGCAATCAACCACCGCTGTCACCCTGATGACCTTGGGCGTGCCGTCGGGCTTCAGAGTTGCCTCAACAACATGGGCCGCAATCGTGTTGAAGCACTCTACCATCGCAATGCCGCGACCGGTGCCCGCAGGGAGCGGCACAGCCCAGCCAGCGCGCTCCGCGACTTGTTCTAGCACCGCGAAATGCCGCGAGCCGGGTTTCAGGTGGCGGCGGCGGAATTCGAGCGGATCAACGCCCGCCGCATGCGCCAGCTCGTCAATGAAGCTCTCGGTATAAAAGCCATGCTGGGTGGCATTGACGGATCGCCACGCACCCGTCGTCTGGTTGGATACCTGTTTGAAATGACGGCGCGAGGCGGCGGGCAGATCGTAGAAGAGCGGCACTTCCTTTAACCCATCTTCAGGTTGCGCGAAGTCATTCTGCCAGGCGGTGATCCTGCCATCAGCGCTGACCGCACCCTTCAACACCGCCGAACTTTGCGGGCGATACGCGCCTTGCGACACTTCTTCCTCGCGCGGCCAGATGAGCTTGACCGGGTAAGGGACCTGCATTGCGACGCGCGCGACCTGATCGACGATTTCTGTATACATCGGCAAGCGACGGCCAAAGCTGCCGCCGATCAGCATCGGGTGAAAGGTGACCTTGTCGGCGGCGAGGCCCGACGATTTGGCAGCCGCCATTTTCGACGCGAGCGGATCCTGCATCCCGCCCCAGATGTCGAGCGCGCCATCCTTGTGATGCGCGGTGAGTGCAAACGGCTCCATCATCGCGTGGTGGAGAAAGGGCAGCTGATACTTCGCTTCGACGATCTTCACGCCGTTTGCCTTCAGACCAGCAGCGAAATCGCCCTCGCCCGCTTGTGCATCGGGCTTGTCAGCCGCGCGCAACCTATCCTGTTCGGCAAAGACCGATGCAGTCGAGATACTGCCATGCCCGCCATCGCTGAACTTTGGTGACAGCGCGCGGAGGCCCTTCAGCGCCTGCCAATAGCCCTTGGCGATGACAACGACGGCGGCATCGAGCTTGATGACCTTTTCCACGCCCGGGACTGCCAGAGCTGGAGCGGCATCGACCGAGACGAGTTTGCCCCCCCGAATGGGCGCAGCCATGACGGTTGCGACACGCATGTCGGGCCTGATCACGTCCATGCCATATTGCGCGGTGCCATCGACCTTGGCGGGGATATCGAGCCGCGGCACGGACTTGCCGATGAAGCGGAAATCCTTTGCGGCTTTGAGCGTTGGCGCAGTGTCAAGCGAGCGTTCTGCTGCTTCCGCTGCAAGTTCGCCGTAACGCAGACTGCGGCCTGATTTGGCGTGCGTAACCTTGCTGTCGGCGGTGGTGAGTTCAGCCGCTGGGGCACCGAGCCGCTTGGCAGCGGTATCGATGAGCGCGAGCCGGGTTGCAGCCCCCACGACGCGGACACCCTTTTGACCCGTGAAGCGCAACGCCGATGAACCACCAGTAATCTGAAGATCAAGCGATCGCACAATCATTGAGGCAAGCGATTGCGGCAGCATCGCGACAACGCCCGGTGCGCCCGTAATCTCGGCCAGAAAACCCTGCCCGAGCGGGATATTGGCAAAGGCCGATTCAGCGGGTGCAGAGATAACCTCAAGCTTCGCCCAGTCAGCGTCGAGTTCTTCCGCAAGCATCTGGGCCAGACCGGTATTCGATCCCTGGCCGATATCGGTATGCGGCGAATAAAGCGTGATCTTGTCGTCCTCGCCAATCCGCAGCCAGGTTCCAAAATTATGGCCATCCTTGCCATTTGTCAGTGCCGCTGCCTGCGAACTGGCCGAGCCATCCGCCCATTTTATGGCGAAAATGCCGCCGCCAACCACCGCTGCGCCACCGATCAGGAAGCTTCTGCGTACGATGCCCATCGTCGTGTTCCTCAAGCCTGACCGGCAACGGCGTGGATCGCCGCGCGAATACGGGGATAGGTGCCGCAACGGCAAATATTGGTCATCGCCGCATCGATATCAGCATCGGAGGGCGCGGCATTTTTTTCGAGCAACGCCATCGCCGCCATGATCTGGCCCGACTGGCAATAGCCACATTGTGGCACCTGCTGCGCAATCCACGCGGTTTGGAGCGCGTGGAGCACACCGTCGGCACTTTTCAGCCCCTCAATCGTGCGGATCGATTTGCCGGCAACTTCGCTGATCGGCACGCTGCACGAACGAACCAGTTCGCCATCGACATGCATGCTGCACGCGCCGCACGCGCCAATACCGCAGCCAAATTTGCTGCCCGTCAGGCCCAACTCTTCGCGCACTGCCCACAGCAAAGGCGTGTCGGGTTCAGCCGTCAGCGTGACCGGCTTGCCGTTGACGGTTGCATTGATCGCCATGCGCTTCGTTCCCCTGTCGCTCAGACCTGAATAGTGTTGATCAGGCCGCGAGGTCCAGAGATAAGTTTCAATTGGCGACTGACTTCTGCACCGCACCCGTCATTATCCAGTCGAGCAATCCGTCTGCCGCGCGCGCGCCCATCCCGGCCATGCTTACAGGCTCCACGTTACCTGCCATCAGCACCTTCAGATCAAGGGTGTTTTCCGGCAAGATCCGGGCGAGGAACCGCGCGCCTGCCGGATTGCGGGCAAGGATCACGCCCTGCCGGACGGCGCCTTCGCGGTCGAACAACACGGTATAGCTTTCGATCCTGCCGGGGCCGGCATAATCCTCATCAACCGGGGGCACGGGCAACCGACGCGCCTCGGCCAATGGCTGGCAATCGAAATCCTTTGGGAATGCCGCGCCTGCGATCGGGCGGTTCGAAACGATTACACTGTGATTGTGCGTGGCAAAGCCGCCATTGCCGAATAGCAGCCCTGTCTCCCCCGTCCCGCGCAACCGTTCCACCATCGCCGCCACCGCATGGCTCATATAATTGCCGATCGGCCCACCGCCAAAGGTCAGCCCGCCGACGACGCTGGCGGGTTTTTCAACCGGCCAGCCGATAATGCGCCGCGCCATTTTGGGGATGCAGGGAAAACAGGAATAAAGCTCGACATGATCGATCTGATCGATGCTCAACGCGTTTGACGATAGCGTCTGTTCAAGCGAAACGGCCATGCTCGCCGATCTGTCAAACCGGTCGCGCGCCAGCACATCCTCGGTCTCGCGGGCACCAGCGCCGTGCCCGACATAGATCAGCCGTTCCTCAGCGATGCCGGCCGCGCGAGCCTCAAACAGGCTGGTGACGATGAAACCCGCGCCCTGATTGACCGAACTGTTGGCGACCATCAGCTTGGTATAGGGAAAGGCGATCGGGCGATTGCCGGGCGATGCCGTGGTGATCTCCTCAGCTGATTTCGCGGCACGCAGCCAAGCCGCCGGGTTTTCCGCCGCAACCTGCGAGAAAAGCGACCAGATCGCCCCGCTTTCGGCCTGCCCCTCCGCAAGCGTCTGCCCCCAGGCGGCACGCGTCGCATTCTCGTAAAGCGGATAGACATCCACCGGCGCAGTCAGGCCGTACGACCGACGATAGGACGGCGCGCGTTGCACGTGGCGCGCGCGCATCACATTGCGCTCGGCGAGCGTCGCTTCAGAATCAGCCCCCGCTGCCAGCCGCTGTGCGGCAGCCCGCAGCGCTTCTGCGCCCACCACCGCGACCACCCGCGCCTCGCCCGCGCCGATCCGGTTGGCGGCCTCGTTGAGCAATTTTGTTGGGCTGTCGCCATTGGGGCTTGCCGTCTGGAACCGGTGCGCGGGATCAGCGCCAATCGCACGCGCCACCGCGTCAACGACCGGGTTCAGCTCGGCAAAGGCGATCTGCTCGACCACATTGAGCGAATCGAGCCGCGCGAGCCAGCCGCCCCCGGCATCCGCATCGGCGAGGCGCAGCGCCGCTGCCATCAGCTGGATGGGGTCCATCGCGGTGGCTGGATCGTTGGTCCGGTCGTTGATCTGGCCGACACCAATGATGACGGGGATGCGTTCAGGATTGGTCGTCATGCGGCGACCTTGGCCCCGTCCTGCACCGTGCCGTCCGCCACAAAGGCTGCAATCTCAGCGGCGCAATAGCCAATTTCGGCAAGGATCGCGGCACTGTGTTGGCCCGACTGAGGGGCAGCGTGCATCGGTGCCTTGAGGCTGTTGCTCAGTTTGATCGGCGCGCGGACGACCGGCGCATCACCGCGCGTGCCGGGATAGCGCATTGGCTCGACCAGCCCGGCTGCACCAACCTGCGGATGCGCCATCACCTGGCCGGGCGCGAGCACGGGCCCTGCCGGCACGCGCGCTGCGCCGAGTTGCTCGATCGCCTCATCAGTCGTGCGAACCGCACACCACGCGCTCATCCGCTCGCTCAAGATAATCCCATGCGCGCCGCGCGCCTCGTCGCTCGCAAAGCGTGGATCATCGATCAGTTCGGGTGCCTCCACCAGCCTTGCCCACCGTGCGAAAATCGCGTTGCTCACCACTTGCGTAATGATCCAGCCGTCGCGCGTGCGAAACATATCGGTGGGTGCCGAACCAAAGCTGCGGTTGGTCATCGGTTCGCGTTCAATGCCGTTCAGCGCATAATCAATTGTCAGGCCGTTTGAGACCGCAACCGCCGTCCCCAGCAACGACCCCGATACTTGCTGGCCGCGCCCGGTCGCGTCGCGTTCCCGAAGCGCAACCATCGCACCAAAGGCACAGTGCAGCGCAGTGCCGAAATCAATATAGTTGCCCTGCGCGCGAAAGGGCTGATCCGCCGTCCCCGTCAGATGCACAATTCCCGACATCGCCTGACCGATTGCATCGAAGCCCACCCGCTCGGCCAGAGGGCCTGTATCCCCAAAGGCAGAGGCTGTGACCAGAATGATATCGGGCTTGATCGCGCTGAGCGACGCCAAATCAAGCCCTGCGCGCGCCAACGCATCGGCGGGCATATTGGCGATCACAATGTCAGCCGTCGCCACCAGCCGCCGCACAATCGCGCGGCCATCGTCACTGCTCATCGCCAGCGCGAGCGAGCGCTTGTTACGGTTCATCTGCAGGAACCCCGCACCCGATCCATCTTCTGCGACCTGCACGTTGAAGCGATCCTCATTGCCGCCGATTTTCTCGATGCGAATCACGTCTGCGCCGTAATCGGCGAGCAACGCCGCGCAATAGGGGCCGGCAATATAGCGGCCGAAATCAAGGACCCGGATACTGCTCAAGGGGTGCATAAATTCGGAACCTTTCTGCGATGCGCGATGTTGTCGCGCTTTGGCCCTTTATCGCGCGCCACGAGACGAAGTATAGCGCCCTTGACTGGAGAGAGATTGATGCGATTCAAGATTTTGGTGGCACTGGCCGCACCGCTTGTAATTATAGGGGCTCAGGCAGCCTCGGCACAGTCGTCACCCCCCGCGCGGACGGCCCCAATCTTCGTGCGCGCTGCACCCATATCGGTGCAGGAACGCCAGCAGGGCGAGCAGGCCAATGCAGGTATCCTCCAGGAATATGGTGGACCTTATGCGGGGCCACAGGCTGCCTATGCCCGACAAGTCGGACAGCGCATCGCGGTCGAATCGGGGTTGAGCACGGATGCTGGCGCTTTCAATGTGACATTACTCGATAGTTCCATCGACAATGCCTTCGCGATCCCCGGTGGCTTTGTTTATGTCACGCGCGATCTGATGGCGCTGATGAACGACGAGGCAGAGCTTGCCGCAGTTCTCGGCCATGAAGTCGCGCATGTCGCCGCCCGCCATAGTGCGCGGCGTCAATCGACGGCAACGCGCAACTCCGTCCTTGGGGCGCTCGGGCAACTGCTGGTCGGCGCGGTCACTGGCAATTCGGCGATTGGCGGATTGCTGTCGCGCGGAATCGGCACCGGCGCGCAGCTTGCTACGCTTGGGTTTTCGCGCAGTCAGGAAACCGAAGCGGATTCGCTCGGCATCCGCTATCTCACCTCCGCCGGCTATGATCCGGGCGCGCTGGCAATGATGCTGCAAAGCCTGTCGGCGCAGACCTCCCTCGAAGCGCGCATCGCCGGAACAGGGCAAGCACCTCCCGCCTGGGCAAGCACCCATCCCGATCCCGCCGCGCGCGTCCGCCGCGCGCAGACCGAGGCCGCTGCGGTCCGGGCAACCGGTGGTTCGCGCAACCGCGATGCCTTTCTGGCGGCGATTGACGGTATGGTCTACGGCGAAAACCCGCGCGAGGGCGTGATTGAGGGCCGACGGTTTCTCCATCCTGATCTTGGTATCGCTTTTGATGTACCGACAGGCCTGTCGATCCAGAATGGCAGGGATGCGGTGCGGATCGGCGGCGGTGGCGTTCAGGCGCAATTCTCCGCTGGCAGTTATTCGGGCGATATCAGCAGCTATCTTGGGCAGGTGGTGAACAAGGTCAGCGGGCGTGGGCTGAATACGACGCTCGATGACTTTAGGCGATCAACGATCAACGGCATCCCGATCGCCGCCACGCAATTGCGCGCGAGCAATGGCACGTCACCTGTCGATGTTACCATCTTCGCGTATGCCGTCACCGCGACGCAGGCCGCGCATTTCCTTGTGGTGACAGCAGCGGGTCAGGGGCTGGGCCAGGCCGATCCGTTGCTGAGTTCGCTCCGGCGGCTAACCCCGGCGGACCGCACCGCGATCAAGACACATTTTGTCCGCGTCGTTACGATCAAGGCTGGCGATACGGTGAGGTCGCTATCGGCGCGGATGGCTTATCCCGACTTGCAGCTGGAACGGTTCCTGGTGCTCAACGCGCTCAATGCCAATACCGCGCTCCGCCCCGGAAGTAAGGTCAAGCTGATTACATATTAGAGCAGTGGAACGATAAGGTCGGCCGACACCAAGCGACGCAAAAAATACCTTCCCGCCACCTCACCTCACCCGGGGCGACGAATGTGCGCACAAGAAGGCTACCGGTAAACCGGTCGATCGAACCAGTCGTCGAAGTCTGGCCATTTCTCCGACACCTGATCGGGGAAGACCGCCGGTCGCTTTTCGAGGAATGCGCCGACGCCTTCGCGGGCGTCGTCGCTGGCGCCGCGCAGCCAGATTGCCCGGCTGTCGATGCGGTGTGCGGCCATCGGGTGATCAGCACCAAGCATCGTCCAGAGCATTTTGCGGGTCAGTGCAACCGAGACGGGCGCAGAGTCGCGCGTCAATTCAAGTGCCAATGCGCGGGCGGCGGGCAGCAGATCATCGGGCGCATGGACGCTGCGCACCAGCCCGCCCTTCAGCGCCTCTGCCGCATCAAACACACGGCCCGAGTAACACCAATCCAGCGCCTGCCCGATCCCAACAAGACGCGGCAAGAACCAGCTCGACGCCGCTTCCGGCACAATCCCGCGCCGCGCAAAGACAAAGCCGAAACGCGCCGTCTCGCTCGCCAGCCGGAAATCCATTGGCAATTGCATTGTCGCGCCAATGCCGACAGCAGGGCCGTTGATCGCGCCGATGACGGGCTTTTTCGATTCGAACAGCCGCAAGGTCAGCTTGCCACCATTATCGCGGACGCCTTCATGGCTAAGGTCGACGCTGCCGTCATCACGAAAGGGTGAGCACGCGTCCGGTTTGCCACCACCCTTGGCATAATCAAAGGTCGCGCCGCCAGCAGCCAGATCAGCGCCTGCACAAAAACCCCGGCCTGCCCCGGTGATGATCACCGCGCGCACGCAATCATCGGCGTCGGTTACATCAAGGGCTGAGACCATATCGCGCATCATCTGGGCGGTGAAGGCATTCAACCGATCGGGTCGATTCAGCGTCAGCGTCGCAATCCCCTGATCATCGAAATCAAGCATGATGGTTTCGTAAGTGTCGGCCATGCTGCGCCCTGCCCGGCTGGAGGTGAGCGTCGTACATAGCGGGCAAGTCCGCGCCGTCCAACCTGAAAGCCGGGCATTACACAGGGACATTCCTGATAGGTAACGGGTTCTTAGGGAACATTAGCTTAGCACAATTCGCCTACCCAGATAGTTGGACGACGATGCCCCGATATCCGCTCATCGCACCGCGACCGCCGCGGTTATCCGAACAGTGCGATGCGCTGCGTCGGGTTGAGGAATCGGGTATTTTCAGCAATCGCGGACCAGAAGTGCGCGCATTTGAACGCGACGTGACCGACCAGCTTTTCGGTGGCCGTGGCGCAAGCCTTGCGGTTGCCAATGCGACGCTTGGCCTGATGATCGCGATCCGTGAGGCGGCTGGCAATAACCCCAAACCCGGCACACTGGCGCTCATGCCCGCGCTAACCTTTGCCGCGACTGGGCAGGCGGCACTTTGGGCCGGCCTGACCCCGCTGATTTGCGACGTGGATCAGGATGACTGGGGTGCCTGCGCTACCGCTGAGGAAACTTTACTCCAACGCCATGGCAGCCGGATCGGGGTGGTTATTCCCTACGCGACCTTTGGCAATGCGATTGATCTTGATCGCTATGATGCGCTGCGATGCCGCTACGGGGTCGGCATCGTGGTTGATGCAGCCGCGTCGCTCGGCACAATCGATGACAGCGGCAAGGGCTTTGGCGCGACAGCACCTTTTGCGATCGTTCATTCACTCCACGCGACAAAAGCCTTTGCCGTCGCCGAAGGGGGATTGATCCACAGTGGCGATATCGCGCTGATTGATCGGCTCCGCGCCATGTCGAATTTTGGTTTCGAAAGCGGCCGCAGCGCCACCCTGCCCGGGATCAACGCCAAGATGCCCGAGATTCTGGGCTTGATGGCGCGGCTCAAGCTCGAGGAGATTGACGCGGTGTGCGCCAGTCGTGCCACGATTGAGGCAGCCTATTGCGATGCGTTGCCTGGCTTTACGCTTCAAAAAGTCTCCGGCATTCGTCGCGCGTCCCAATTCATGCCAGTGCTACTCCCGCCAGTGCTCGCCTCCCGGCGTGATCAGATCGCTGCGGCGCTTGAGGCAAAGGGGATTGGCACGGGTCGTTATTTCAGCCCGCACCTTGGCGAGCAACCACTGTTTCGCGCGCAGGGATTGGTTGAACCTACCCCGGTTGCCAACGCGATTTGCGCCCGAATCCTGTCGCTGCCAATCACTGAGGCAATGACCGCGGACGATGCGGTGACAATTGCGACTGAATTTCAGGCGGTTTGCCGATCTGTTGACCGTGTGCCACTGGCGCCGGCACGCGTGCGCCAACCCGTCATCGCGTCCGTGACGATCATCGGCGGCGGCCCTGCAGGCACCGCACTGCTCACATCGGCGGCCAAGCGCGGCCTGCTCCCTGACCTTGCCCGGTCTGGTCTGGTGGTGGTCGAACGCGACAACGCGCTGGGCGGCGGCCACCTCGGAAGCTATGCGATCACGTCAGACAGCACCGCGACGACTTTTCTGTCGGCGGTGCGGGACAATGCCGAACCCGGCCTTGCAGCGCTGGCGGATCATCCTGCGGCACGCGCTATCCGGCGCTTTGATGATCGCAGCGGAGTGCCGCTGACCGAGGTCGGCCCGCTGCTGCGCGCGGCGGGCGACCGACTTGGCCGGGTCGTTGTCGATAATGGCGGCACGGTGTTGACGGGGCATGAGGCGCTAAGTGCAGCGCGGGGCCAGGATGGGATATGGACGGTCAGGCTGCGACGAACCAACGATGGCGCTCTTTCCGAGCAGCGCAGCCACGCCATCGCCATCGCCACAGGCGGGCATCAGCCGATTGACCGGATCTCGGCACAACGCGTTGCCGGAATGCACCTCGCCACCAGCGTCGGCGATCGCCTGCTGCAATCTGATGCGGTGCTCTCAGGAAGCGGGATCGAGCAAGTGATTGATTTGATCG
>Ga0163144_10011131_pt1 | contig 19066 bp, 14 predicted proteins | sample OliLak19BULKMAT1_FD_123175 | JGI IMG/M metagenome (GOLD analysis project Ga0163144, IMG submission 123175) | Freshwater microbial mat bacterial communities from Lake Vanda, McMurdo Dry Valleys, Antarctica - Oligotrophic Lake LV.19.BULKMAT1 | ecosystem: Environmental > Aquatic > Freshwater >... | reverse complement strand
GCCTCGTCACCTTCCCCCCCTCGATCAAGTAGGCTTCGCTGGCGGAAAACACAAATTTACCGTTGGTGATATCCACCTGCCCGCCACCGAACGACACGGCATAGAGTCCGCGATCGACCGAGCGGATGATCTCCTCAGGGTCTGACGTTCCAGCCAACATGAACGTATTCGTCATGCGCGGCAACACCACGCTTTTATAACTTTCTCGCCGCCCATTGCCGGTTACAGGAATACTCATTAAGCGTGCATTGAGTTTATCGGTGATGTAGCCGCGCAGAATCCCGTTTTCGATAAGCATGGTACGACCGGTCGGGGTTCCTTCATCGTCCATGTTGAGCGAGCCTCGCCGGTCCGGCAACGTCCCATCGTCCACAATCGTACAGACGTCGGACGCCACCCGTTTTCCAAGAAGATTGGAAAACGCGGATGTTTTCTTGCGATTGAAGTCCGCTTCCAGGCCATGGCCGATGGCTTCGTGTAACAAAATCCCCGGCCAGCCCCCTCCCAGCACGACCGGCATGACACCAGCCGGCGCTTCGACAGCAGACAGGTTGAGAATCGCCTCCCGTGCCGCTTCACGCGCAAACCGCAGATATCGATCACCCTCATGATAGAACTGAAATCCGACACGACCCCCTCCGCCGAATGAGCCGGCTTGCCGTTGGCCGTTCTCTTCTGCGATACAGGTCACTTGTAGTCTCGAAAGCGGCTGTACATCCCCGATCAGCGTGCCGTCCGAGGTGGCGACGATAACCACCTTATATTCCGTATTAAACGAAGCCATGACATTCTTAATGCGCGGGTCATACCGGCGCGCTTCGGCATCGATGGCATTCAAGAGGGATACGCGATCCGCTGTGGCGACTTCGGCCTGTATCCGCTCAACCGGATAGAGATCGCGTGTCGGACGTTGGCGAACAGGCACCGGAACCGCTTCGGTCCCGCTTGGTGAATTGGCAATATAGCGAGCCGTGTCGGCGGCCAGTTCGAGATCCTTCTTCGTCAGCTCATCGGAATAGGCAAAGCCGGTTTTTTCTCCCGCTGTTGCCCTTACTCCCACACCTTGAGACACACTCTTTGTCGCTCGCTTGACGAGAGACTCTTCCATTGAAACTGACTCAGATACGCAGGACTCAAAGTAGAGGTCGGCATAGTCGACATCGCGAACTTTGACCCGCCCAAGCGCCCCAAGTACCTCACCTTCGGTCAGACCGAAAGACGTCAACTGAACAAGTTCACCCATGGTTTGCGAGCCCCCACAACCGTTAACCATCAATTAGAGGCGGAAGTATAGCTGATCGCTTTCAGTAGGCGCAACGATAATTGATCCAACTCGTCGCTTTTACAGGACTTTTACTAAAATTCGTTTGACATTCTTCTCCCTCACCAGTAGACTTTGCCGGCCTAGCCGTACATTCTTGCGCTAAAGGATCTTTGCTGACTGCACGCTTATGGACACGAAGGACTCATCAACCATAGATCAGCTCTCCTTGGACGAGCTCGCCACAAGACTTGAACCAGACCTCCTACCCAAGCACGTCGCCATCATTATGGATGGCAATGGCCGTTGGGCAGAACTGCGAAACCTCCCTCGCATTGCCGGGCATCGGGAAGGGATCAAATCCGTCCGCGAAATGATCACGGTCTGCTTGGAACTGGGCATCCACGCCCTGACCATTTATGCGTTTTCACAGGAAAATTGGAAGCGCCCGCTACAAGAAATCTCCTCACTCATGGGCTTACTTGAATACTACCTTTCAACGGAACGCTCGAAACTCATTGAACAGGGTGTCCGATTACGCACAATAGGACGGCTCGATTCCCTTCCAACCTCCGCACTCCAATGGGTCCGAGCCGCCGAACAGGAAACCGCCCATCTCGACAAACTTCATCTCACCGTTGCCCTCAGCTACGGTGGACGCGCGGAGATTGTGGATGCTGTGCGTGAACTCCTCCATGAAGCCCAAGACGGAAAGCTGCAGCCGGACGATGTGGATGAATCCCGTATCCAACAATACCTCTACACACATGATTTGCCCGATCCTGACTTATTAGTTCGCACCAGCGGGGAAACGCGAGTCAGTAACTTTCTCCTCTGGCAGCTCGCCTACACCGAGCTCTATTTTACGCCAACACTGTGGCCCGACTTCCGTCGCCGCGAACTCTTACTAGCCTTGCTGGAATACCAACGACGTGAGCGTCGATTTGGTCGGGTCCTCAGCGCTGTTTCGTCATAGTGGTCGATCTCAACCTTCCCATGCAGGAGTACAAAACCGTCAGCCAGCAGCAGGCTGAACCAGCACGCACAGCAGCGTCACGGTTTGATCCGCGCAGGATCTATACCATTCTGGTGCTCGTGCCGCTCTTATATGCCGTCATTCGTTACCTCCCCCCCCTCGTGTTTTCTGGTGTCGTCGTACTAGGAGGAGCGCTCGCCCTCTTCGAGTTCTACCGATTATGTTTCGGCGACCGCAGCTACTTCTGGATGATCGGGATCGGCTTGACGGGATTCGCCGCCCTGATTCTCGGAGCACACTGGCCGGGCATCATCGTTCCAACCCTCCTGGCCACACTTGTCTGTACTGTTTCCGTGCCGCTTTTCAGCGGGTCTCCTCTTGAACAGAGCCTGAAAGACGGCGCGATGACCTTGTTCGGCGTACTCTATTTAGGCCTCACCCTCAGTACGCTCTCGATGACAAGGCTTCTCCCTCAGGGCGAATGGCTAATCTTCTTTCTCCTGATGGTGACCTGGGCGTCCGATACCGGTGCCTACTATATCGGCACGCTGTATGGACGACACCGCCTCGCCCCCACAATCAGTCCCAAAAAAACTGTGGAAGGCTTGGTGGGCGGTTTGATCAGTGCCATACTTGTCGCGTACGCGGCGCGTTGGTGGTTTTTCCCCGACTTTTCCGGTCTCGATTGTATAATCTTGGCAACCCTACTGACGCTGTCAGGTCTCTGGGGAGACCTGACAGAGTCGGCTATGAAACGTAGCGTCGGGATGAAAGACTCTGGCGGAATACTACCTGGACATGGAGGCATGCTCGATCGTCTGGATAGTCTCTTGTTCACTGCCCCTGTCTTCTACTACTATGTCACGATGGTGAGCCCGCTACGAGTGATTGAGTGAAGGAGCTCTGTATGAAAACGATCGTCATCCTTGGATCGACCGGGTCGATCGGTACCAACACCTTAGATATTGTGGACCGGTTCCCGGAAGAATTTCGTGTGGTAGGGCTGACAGCAGGCAGCAATGATGAAAAGCTCGAGGCACAGATCCGCCGCTTCAAACCCCGCGTGGTTGCCCTATCGGATACCGCCGCTGCCGCCAGGCTCCAGGAGCGTTGTGAGGATCTGCCTGTCGAGATTTTGTCTGGGCAAGAGGGTCTCATTCAGGTCGCCTGTGCGTCCGAAGCTGAACTCGTCATCTCCGCCATTGTCGGTGGCGCCGGTCTCGTACCCACCCTGGCGGCAATCCGAAACGGAACACAAGTCGCCTTAGCCAATAAAGAGCCGATGGTCATGGCGGGGAAACTGATGCAGGACGAGGCGCGGCGGCACGGCGTACGCATCTTCCCCGTCGACAGCGAACATAGTGCGATCTTCCAGTCATTGGAAGGCCATCGTAAAGTAGACGTCCGGCGCCTGATTTTAACGGCGTCAGGAGGAGCCCTCTGGACCCTGAGCAAGGAGGAGTTACACGACGTCACCCCTGAACGAGCGCTCCAACATCCCAATTGGAAGATGGGTGCTAAAATCACGATCGATTCTGCAACCCTTATGAATAAAGGGTTGGAAGTCGTAGAAGCCCGCTGGCTCTTCGATATCCCGGAGTCACAAATCGAAGTTATGATCCATCGGGAAAGCATCATTCATTCTCTGGTAGAATACAAAGACCGTTCCATGATCGCCCAATTAGGATTGCCGGATATGCGAACACCTATTTCCTATGCGATGAAATATCCAGGACGCATGCCATTGGATCTGCCCTCGTTGGATCTGACAGAGATGGGAAAGCTGACATTTTGCAAGCCGGATCACGACCGTTTCCCCTGCTTAAGTCTCGGCTATGAATCCCTTCGAATCGGCGGGACGATGCCCGCAACGATGAATGCGGCCAATGAAGTCGCGGTTGAGGCATTCTTGAACAAAGGCATCCGGTTCACCGATATTGCGGAGATCATTCGCAGTACGATGGATCTCCATACCACCAACAACGTCGAGTCGTTGGAAGACGCGCTGGAGGCGGACCGATGGGCTCGCGAGAAGGCTGAGTCGTTGGTAGTGGCATTGGCACGCTAGGTCTACACCAAGGAGCGTACACCGTGTTCATGGCAATTACCTGGTCCCCTGATACTGTCTGGTTGCTCATGCAGAAGGCGTGGTGGTTCCTGGTCGTCCTTGGCGTGTTGGTCGCATTCCATGAACTCGGCCATTTCTTAGCCGCTCGCTGGGTCGGCGTCAAAGTCCTCAAATTCTCACTTGGATTCGGGCCGAAGCTCTTCGGCAGAAAAATGGGCGAGACAGAATACCTCCTCTCGGCCATTCCGCTCGGCGGCTATGTCAAATTGTTCGGCGAAGATGAGACTGAGGCAACCACACAGGAGGATCGTGCGCGATCGTTTGCGCACAAAAGCTTGTGGGGCAAAGTCCTGATCGTCGCTGCAGGCCCAGGGTTTAATTTTATTCTGGCCTATTTTATTTTTACCGCATGGCTCGCGACCGGCGCCCCGCTCTTTGTCCCGACGTTCCAGGACCTCTCTCCCGATATCGAAGCGATGGCTCCCGGCTCTCCTGCCGATACCGCGGGCATCCGAGTTGGAGATCGTGTCAGCCGAGTCAACGGGCGCGACATTTCAACCAGAAATGAGCTCTTCGATGCCATAGCAAAGAGCAACGGAGAGGCCCTGACACTTGAAATCAAACGAGGCGAGCAGAGCAAAACACTGACGGTCACGCCGACGACTCCCCCCGGGCCACAGGTCTCGGCGCAAGAGCCGAGGTACTACCTGGGTGTCGAGGAAACACAGCCCCTCGTGACATCAGTCATGCAAAGTTCTCCGGCCGAAAAAGCCGGGCTTCAAGCCGGAGACTATGTCGTCAACATCGAGGGCCAGACAATCCATACCTGGTCCCAGATGACCGGTATCGTGAAAGAGAATCCCAATCGTCAGCTCAAACTGGAGGTGTTACGAGAAGGGCAAAAAGTTTCCCTGGCGGTGACACCCTCTGCTGAAAAAACGATGGCGAATGGCCAGTCCGTCGAAGTCGGCAAGATCGGCATTTCAGGACCTGGCCGTTCGATCATGCGCTCCAGCACTCCTCTGCTATCGCTGTATGACGGCTTAGGAGCCACATGGGGCTGGACAGAATTGACCGCGATCGGCCTCTATAAGATGGTTGTGGGTGATATCTCGAGCAAAAACATCGGAGGCCCACTGACGATTGCAAATATATCAGGAGAAGCCGCCGCTCAAGGGGCATCAAGTGTGGTCTTTCTCATCGCGATTCTGAGCATCAATCTGGGCGTCCTCAACTTGCTCCCCATTCCTATTCTCGACGGTGGCCACCTGTTATTTTTTCTGATCGAAGGCATCCTCCGAAAACCTCTTGGCGAACGCCAGCGAGAAATCGCGCAACAGGCAGGACTCGTCCTCTTGGTGGGGGTCATGATCTTTGCGTTCTGGAATGACCTCGAGCGAATCTTCCTTAAATAGGCCATGAGGTCGAAAGTCTCAATGTTAAACTCGTCATGTCAACAAAACATTTCCTCTCTCACCATTGCGTCAGATGCGATGACCTTCAGGCCTGATGACTTCTCCCTCTCTCTCTCAAGACCATGAAGACATCTCAACTCTTAATCCCCACATTGCGAGAAGCCCCCGGCGAAGCGGAAACCGTCAGTCATACGCTTATGCTCCGAGCCGGTCTGATTCGCAAAGTGGCAGCCGGTATCTATATCTACCTTCCGCTCGGACTCCGGGTTATTCGAAAAGTTGAGCAGATCATTCGTGAGGAGATGGACCGGGCCGGAGCCCAGGAACTCCTGATGCCCATTGCCTCTCCTGCGGAATTATGGCGAGAAACCGGCCGGTGGAATTTCTACGGCAAGGAGTTGATCCGGTTCAAGGACCGCCACGAGCGCGAGTTCTGCTTGGGTCCGACTCATGAGGAAGTGATCACCGATTTGTTCAGGCGAGAAGTTCGTTCCTATCGGCAGATGCCGCTGAACTTCTATCAAATCCAAACAAAGTTTCGAGATGAAATCCGTCCCCGCTTCGGCCTCATGCGCGGGCGCGAATTTATCATGAAGGACGCGTACAGCTTCGATCAGGACGAAACAAGCGCCAGGCTCAGCTATCAAAAAATGTATGACGCCTATCAGCGTATCTTCACCCGCTGTGGCCTGACCTTCCGTGCCGTGGAAGCCGACACTGGCTTGATCGGCGGCAGCTCCTCTCACGAGTTCATGGTGCTTGCGGACACAGGCGAGAACACCATCGTCTACAGCGATACCGGCACCTATGCCGCCAACATCGAACAAGCTGAAGTGCTGCCCCCTACCGATATGGACACCGAAGTCGCGCGGCCACTTCGCCCTGTCCAAACTCCCCACTGCCGGACCGTCGATGAAGTGACAAAATTCTTGAATGTCTCCCCGACACACCTCGTAAAAACACTCTTCTACTCAACAGGAACAGACACGGTCGCCGTGCTGATACGGGGAGACCATGAGGCGAACGAGGTCAAGATTCAACGACTCCTCCGAGTAACGGATCTAGCGCTTGCAGATCCTACCGTCGTCGAGCACGTCACTGGCGCACCGGTTGGATTTGCCGGCCCTATCGGCCTAAAACACATTCGGATTATTGCCGACCACGCGGTCAAAGCTTTGCGTAATGTGATCGTTGGAGCCAATCAGCGTGATACACACTATGTCGATGCCAATTGGGATCGCGATTTTCAGGTCGAGCAGTTTGCCGATCTCCGCAGCGCTTGTGCTGGAGATCCATCACCGAAAAAAGACGGAACGTTGAAGACGACGAAAGGCATTGAAGTCGGCCATGTCTTTATGCTCGGCACCAAGTATAGCGAAGCCATGAAGGCCTCCTTCCTGGATCTTCATGGTAACGAGTGCCTTGCCGTGATGGGATGTTACGGCATCGGTGTCGGCCGAACTGCAGCTTCGGCAATTGAACAGAACCACGACGCAAAAGGTATTATCTGGCCGTATCCAATCGCGCCGTTCCATGTCCATCTCCTTCCGCTCACCCAATCAGCACAAACCGCCACGATCACCGCGCAGCTCTACGACGAACTGCAGGTGGCAGGGTTTGAAGTGCTCTGGGACGATCGAGATGAGCGCGCGGGCGTAAAGTTCAACGATGCGGACCTGATGGGAGCACCGTTTCAAATCGTTGTGGGAGACAAAGGCCTCGCCGAAGGAGTTGTGGAGGTCAAAACGCGAAAAGACGGAGCAAAACTCAAGCTACCTCCGGCACAAGTCACCGCTCATCTGCTTCGAATACGAACGAGTTGAACGTCCTCTCATCCAACAAAGTATTGAGTCATCATCTTATCACTTCCGTCACTATTCTCAGTCTGAAACTACCTTTTCCTTGCCTTCCAACCTCGATCAGCTACACTGAATTTCAATCATGTCATCAAAGCACGTGTAACCACATATCTCCCACGCACTTTTCATTGAGCATACGACGATAGTCTTCATAGTCGAAGGCTAGGAGCCCCCTGGAATGCAAGCCAATCCTGCCGCTAAAAACCCTCAGGACCTTCAGCAGAAAATCGCATTCAATGAAAATGTCAAGCGCATCACCGAACAAATCCATGCGGCACGCGATCTTGACTATATCCTTCTCGATCTACGCAAGGAAATTCTCAGCGTTTTCGATGCCGAAGACCTCACCATCTTCGCGTTCGATCCGGAGAAGAAAGAAATTTTCTCTAAAGTCCCTCACATCGATACCGTCGAGGAATTCCGAATTCCGATCTCCGAACAAAGCCTAGCGGGGTTCTGCGCAAAATACCTCCGTCCGGTGAGCATCGCCGACGCGTATAACATCGCAGAGCTGCAGGGCGTCCACCCCGCACTCCTCCACGACACATCCTACGACAAACGGACCGGATTCAAAACGAAACAAGTTTTGACCTATCCAATTGTGGCAGACAACAAGTATTTGATGGGTGTACTTCAACTCCTCAATAAAAAAACCGGCGGACGATTCACACGAAAAGACGAAGAATCCGTCGCGGAGATTGCAAAAGCACTCGGCATTGCTTTCTTTAATCTTCGCAAAGTCTCAAAAAAACCCCCTAGTAAGTTTGATCGTTTGGTTTCGAACAATCACATTGCCCAGAGCGACTTGGACAACGCCATTGCCGAGTCCAGGAAAGGTCTATCGGACTTCGAGAGTCTCCTGATCGAAAAGTATAAGGTGCCAAAACTTGAGATCGGTAAATCGCTCGCCCAGTTTTACAAATGCCCCTACATTGAATACAGTGAACGAACACTCGTCGATGTCGAACTCCTCAAGAACCTGAACGTTGACTACCTCAAGAAAAATCACTGGATGCCGCTTAAGCGGGATCGAACCGCCATTGAAATTTTGACGGATGACCCAGGCGATCTCGATCGTGTGGCTGATATTAAGCGGACATTCCCCGGCTTAAATATTCGCTTTGCGATCAGCCTCCGTCGAGATATCGCCCAGTTCCTCGGCTCCGCTACAGGGCAGGGAGACGCCACTACCACCAGAAAATTAGACGAAAATGTCTCCGACATTCTCGGCGAGCTCGTCAACGAGGCCCAAGAGGCGGCCGCTGAAGACGCCGGAGGCGGCCTCGATGAAAACGACAATGCCATCGTGCGTTTGGCCAATCAGATTATCGCAGATGCCTACCGACAAGGCGCCTCTGATATTCACGTCGAACCCTATGGTGAAAAACGTGAAACCCTTGTTCGGTTCCGAGTCGATGGAGACTGTTTCGAATACATGAAGATTCCGCAAAGCTATCGACGCGCCATCGTCTCGCGTCTAAAGATTATGGCTAGCCTCGACATCGCAGAACGGCGCAAACCCCAAGACGGCAAGATCAAATTTAAACTGTCTGAAAGCAAAGATATCGAGTTGCGCGTCGCAACGATTCCGACTGCTGGATATAATGAAGACGTGGTCATGCGTCTGCTTGCGGCCAGCGAGCCCTTGCCTCTCGACAAGATGGGATTTTCAGACCGAAATCTCGCGGCGATCAAAGAGATTGCAGCAAAACCCTATGGCATCATTCTCTGCGTCGGACCAACCGGATCAGGTAAAACCACGACCCTCCATTCCGTTCTCGGTTTCATCAATACACCGGACATCAAGATCTGGACGGCAGAGGACCCCGTCGAAATCACGCAGTACGGACTTCGGCAAGTGCAGGTTCAACCCAAGATCGATTTTACTTTTGCCAAAGCCATGCGCGCATTTCTTCGAGCCGACCCGGACGTGATCATGGTCGGAGAAATGCGAGATAAAGAAACAGCAGAAATAGGGATTGAAGCCTCATTGACCGGGCACCTTGTCATGAGCACACTCCACACAAATAGTGCGGTGGAAACGATCACACGACTCCTCGATATGGGCTGCGATTCGTTTAGTTTTGCCGATGCGATGCTGGGAGTCCTCGCCCAGCGCCTCACTCGCCGGATATGCAAAGACTGCAAGGAGCAGTACGTCGGAACAGAAGTAGAATACGAAGAAATCCGCCAGGGCTATGGGCCTGAACATTGGGACAAACTCGGGATCCCACAAGACAACACGTTCCGCCTGGCCCGAGGGAAGGGATGTGAAACCTGCAATCGCACCGGCTTTAAGGGACGTGTGGCCTTGCACGAATTGCTTCTAGGGTCGGACAAACTCAAACGTATGATTCAGACGAAGGCGAGAACTGAAGAAATGCTACAATCCGCCATTGAAGAGGGCATGACCACCCTCATGCAGGATGGAGTCCAGAAGGCCTTGCTTGGACAGACCACGTTCAAGGAAGTCAAGGCAGTAGCCATCAAATAATTTCATTCATGAATACGGGTAACGCAAGATCTTGGACGCATCACCCCATCGTTTTCACCTCATGCGAATCACGCCGGTGCATACCATTCCCCTCTTCCCTGTACGCGTACAGAATTGAGCTTGCTATACGATCATACGTACCTAGCACCTCCCTCACTCTATTGAAATAGATACGCGTGTCAGCCCCTGCCAGGCGTCTTGGCCGTAAATAGCCTTCCATTCCTACTCTACTTTTCCCTGAATCCGCCATTTGAATTCAGGGGGCGGCTCTTTTCACAAATACGACCCATCAATGGCAGAAAATAAATCGTAGCAGCCATATCTCCATCTTACGGTCCATCTCTTTTCTGATTTTCCTACCCACGCTCTCCTCGATACGTGCGCCAAAATGGTAACAGGGCAGTAAATGAATTCCACTCTGGGGTTAGGCCCAACTCATCAACCGGAACACTGCACATACCCATCACTCACGGACAACACGTTCTACCCATCAGGCAGAAACATAGGCAACACTTGGATGTCTGAAGAACGAACGGATGAGTGCGGGGCATCGCGCCATCTCTGTGAGTTGCGCGGTGATGCGAGTGGCCAGCCGTTCGCCCTTCTGTAAGGGCTGGCGTGCGTTCCTGATTTGCTTGGCATGGCTCCAGAGCAAACTCATCGGGTTTGAGATCTGGAGCGTAGCCAGGCAAGTAATTTTATTTCTAATTAGATAGTGCGTTAATAATCCAGGGCAATCCCCTAATTCCTCCTGTGCGAATGGGGGACTTCTCGAAGTCGGCGAGGCCTGTTCGAGATGTGCTTCCAGGGACTCCCTGCTGTCAAAGACATGGTTGTGGAAGGACTTTTCACGCAAGTCGCCCCACAGGTGTTCCAGAGGATTAAACTCTGGCGCATACGGCGGCAGAAAGAGGAGCTGCAGATTGCGGGGGAGCCGGAGCTCCTGATTGCGATGCCAGCTGGCTCCGTCGAGCACCATGAAAATATTTTCCTCGCCGTGGCGGGCTCCAATTTCATCCATAAAAATCTGCATGCACTCCCCATTCACACTGGGCAAGATCAACGTATCAAGGACGCCGTCTCCTGGTGAGATCGCTGCATACGCATAGGTCTATTCCTGGGTCACCATGGCGTGCGTGAGTGGGCGAAACAGCTTCGGACACCAACAGAATCGTGTGGGCGAGATACGGCCAAAGCGCGACTCAACCTGGAACCTGAGCCTCAGCGGTGCGGGCCGCTCGAATGCCTCGCTGGCGTGGGTGATCGCGTCGGAGATTTTTTCTATGCGTCCTGAGCGGCCGGGTCTGAATGCAGGTGCTGCTTATCAGGCGGCAGCCGTCTCGATGCAACATGGCGTACACCATCGAGACGGCCAGGGGTCGCTCGACGGCGTGTTCGAGCTTCGCTCTCAGGAGCGGCACCTCAATCACGCCCCCCTCTTTGGCCTGCTCAAGGAAGAGGGCCAAGATGGCCGCCTCCTCTTCCAGGGTCATACGTGCCCGGTTCCGTAGCCCCTGCTTGATCTTGGACTGTTCCTGCCCGCTTTGAATGCGGCCAAAGCGCTTTCGTAACCTGAGCGTCCAGCTCTTGGAACGCCCAACAGCCACACTGGTGTCGTCGAGCGAGAGTCCAAACTTCAAGGACAGCAATAACGCTTGCGCCACACGCAACTCGCTGATCGTCTTCGCCTGCGTGATCGCCGCATTGACAAACTCATACCCACGTGCCGGTCGTGCCAGATGTCACCTCACTCACCGCCAGTGACATAATTATAGGCCTATTTAACTAGGGTGTGTTAACGCTAACGCCCATTTTCATGAGATACTGTGTACATGGAAATCACCGACGCACAGTATCGCCACATCGCGCCGTGTTTGCCGACACCACGCGGCCACGTGACGCTCGACAATCTACACGTCCTCAATGCCATCTTGTACGTGGCCGAGCAGGGGTGCAAATGGCGCGGGCTGCCCACGCGGTTCGGCAACTGGCACACCATCTATACGCGCATGAATCGGTGGTCGAAGAGCGGGGTGCTGGATCGCGTCTTTGCCCAGTTGCAACACACGCAAATCCTCCGCGTGAAGCTCGAAGCCGTCGCCTTGGACCGTACCATCGTCAAGGTTCATCCGGATGGCACGGGGGCGTTAAAAAAAACGGTCCGCACGCTATTGGTCGGTCCCGCGGCGGATGGACGACCAAGATTCATCTGTTGTCGTGGATGCTCGAACGGCCATAGCGTTTGCCCTGGGCCAGGCCCACGATGCGCCCGAGGGACGCAAGCTGCTGCAACGCTTAGGTCGAATGCCGCGCCCAGTCCCCCTGTTGATGGATCGGGCCTATGAAGGCGACGCGACGCGAGAACTAGCCGTGGAGTGAGGGTATATGCCCGTGGTGCCGCCCAAGCACAATCGACTCACGCCCTGGGCGTACGATCGAGCCCTGTATAAGCGCCGCAATGAGATCGAACGACTGTTCCGCCGACACAAGGGATTTCGACGCATCTTCTCGCGGTTTGAAAGACTCGATGTCATGTTCGTCGCGTTCATCAATTTCGCGTTGATCATCGAGGGCCTGCGTTAATGTTAACAGGCCCTAGAATTTGAATAATACACAGTCAGTTTGCCGTTGAGTTTCGCTGCGTATTCCTTGACCGCGAAAACCTTGTGGGCCCAAGTCCCTCGACGATCAGCTGCAGGAGTTTTCAATATCCCCGCAGCATCCCGGGCAGCAGATCCACTTACAGCTGGCCGGTCAAGGCGCCCACATAGGTGCGACCCAGTAGCGCGCCTTTCGCACTGATGCTCTGACGCTGGCCGAAAACTGACACGATCGACTGCTGGCCCTTGGGACCCCACCTCTTACCGTGGACTGCATCGACGCAAAAGCCTGACTCATCTCAGAAATTGATCTTTCCCTTATCCCGCTTGGCCGTGCACACAATCGTGGGATACCTCTCACGCTGCTAACAGGCAATCGCATCAGGATTACGTTGATACGCCCGCCGCAAAGGCTTCTGCGTGAGCAGGCCAGCAGCGAGCCGTCGAGGCCAGACTCAACCGTGTGCCAAATCGCTGGACCATCAGTTCACGCGCGATCTAGCGTGTCCACAAGCCAAAGCCGAATCCGCATTGTCGTGGACTCTTCCTATGAACCCAACGTGTTCCTGCCTCGCAGTCAGGGTGCATGGGCGTCCGGTCACGGGGCTAGTCTCAATCACAAGAAATCTCTAACCATGTCCTCACGCCCTCGCTCCACCGCCATCATACAGGTGGTCTCCAGGGTCCTGTGATCCAGCGTCCATCCGTCTCGCATCATGACGGACCGGAGTATGACAACAGCAGCTGCTATTGTCATACTTACTAACGATGAGTCCTTCGTTCAGCACAGAATTTGAGCGAGGAAATATATGGCAGCTGGTTTTATGGTAGCGTGTCTTCGCAACGATTAATTTCAACCATGCATACAACACACGGCTTACAAACCACAGCTCGGCGATGGTGGTGTCGACACGACTGCGGCATATCCCTTATTACAATTTATGTCATTACCTAAATACCCCATTTGACTCTCGCCATGACCCATGGTACGTTGGGGCGCTGTAATGAGTTAGTGCTAGCCTTCGCGTGTATCGATTTTCATATAATTATTTCAACGCGACCCCTCTTGAATAGGTATTGCGCTTTCGTTCCTTCACTTTCTACGCGTTGATGCCGGACGGAAAGATGGATGGAATGCGGTATTTCTATCTGATTCCCCTTATCTCCATCGAACAGTATCCCCCAATGAAGACGCCCAGTTCTATAAAGGAGCCTGTATGAAACTATCCTCTGGGTGGCGAGCCGACAAAACGAGAAAGAACCGTGCACGGGCGACACGAAAACCAAAGATTCGTTGGGAGGTGCTTGGCCTCCCCAATCCTCTTGATACTAGCTCGATAACCTCAATGGAAGACATCCGTCGGCAAGTATCAAACATGGCAAGCCGTGGGTTTGGCCAGGGCACTCGCTCACGTACGGCTGAGCGAGAAGCCAAGACCGCTGGCCATACTCCTGACTCAAACAGCAAGAGACGTCGCGGTGCAGCAGAGTCATCGTAATCATCAATGAAAATGGGAAATACCCAAGATAAACAGCACGCAATTGGCGACTTAATATGAGTTGCTAGGCAAAGGAGGGCGCCATCGGACGAGCAGGAAAAACCACTATCGCAAAACGTGATCGTGAAAAATCAAAACAAATCCAGCGGCGCGAGAAAGATGCCCGTCGAGAACAGCGTAAGACTGACAAGCCGGTTCGCCCACTGAACTCAGAGGGAGAAGATCCAGATTTGGCAGGGCTTCAATGGGGTCCCCAAGAGCCCCTGTATTAAAGGTACCGTGCAGGCAAGCCGAATACGTCACTCTTCTCTATCGCTGCCTCACAAATTGCTTAGCAGCTAACGGCTTTCTGAGGTTGTTGGGTCGCTATTTGGCGATATCTGCACTCTCGTTGAACCAGCTTACCTCCCAATGGATTAGGCCGAACAGCCCACCCCCAATCGATTATGTCTGTTCCAGATCTCAAAACGCAGATCTGATTCTGTGTCAAGGTTTGGATTTCTTCAAAAACACAACCAGTTCCGTCAATCTATTTCTAAGGGCTTCCCCTGGAAAAAATTCAAACTCTTTTCTTCCTCCCACCCAACCCATCAATATCGTAGTCTAGCAGGCTATTCACAAATCCCTCTGAGTCTCAACGATTTCATGATATACGCTGCTCCATCAGGATGGCCATGCCGATGATGGGTACATCCGATCCCTAACCATCGATGTTCTATCACATCAACCTGGAGCAGTTTGTAGCCGCGGAGCACCCCATGAGGCGAATCCAATCATTGATCGGCACCAGCCGAATCCGGACGCTCTGCAAGTCACTCTATTCCGAGGTGGGCCACCCGTCGACTCCGCCTAAACAGCTCTTTCTGGCACGCCTAGGCAAGTATCGGCTAGCGTGACCTCCGAGTGAGCCTTGGTGCGCGTGCTGACTGGGAGTCTGGCCCTCCACTGGCTTGTGGGGCTGGATTTGGACACGGATCCTTGGGATCACTCCACGTTCTCCCAGAACCGGAATCGGTGGGTACGGCGAGCGGGCTCCTTGAACAGTGACTTGATGAGACCCCTAGCCGTCAAGAAGAAACTGGTCTCCATACATACGACACTCGACGGCACGCCCTTGCCGGCGAATGTGTCACAGAAGAGCTTTGTGCCGATCGAGGTGTTTCGAAGCCGGTGGACTACAAGGAGCGGATCCGGTCATTGGATCATCCGCAGGACCAAGACCCCGGCAATTCGACGATCACATTTCGAGAGGAGCGCTGCTCGAATCAGACGCATGTGTCGACGACCAATCCCGACCAGAAATTGGCCAATAAGCAGAACGGGACGGTCCCGATGGTGGGCAACACTGTCAATGGATTGATAGAGAATCCCCATCAGCTCATTTTGGGGATCAATACAGAGTCGTTCCGATGGACGGCTTCGGAGAGGAAAGGCGGGCGTGACTTGATCGATGCGTGTCATCACCAGCACGCGCGGCACTCACATGATGGGCGAGGACAACGGGTATGTTACCAAGCCGTTCCTGACGGCCCTCTTCCTGCGGCGCGTCCGACCGCACATTGCGCCCAAGATCACTGGATAGGAACCGGTCCATCAACGGTGCGACAGATGAGCCGGACGACGGGCTAGCTTCTGTCGCTCCGGCGCGCAAGAAGATTGAAGAGCTCTGGAGGGAAGCGAACTGATGCCACGGATTCCATCGCTTTCAGCGGTGTGGGTTGCGGCAAGTCAGAGATGAGGCCTATCTAATGGGATGGCTGCTACATGTGAAGCAGCTGGCGAAATTACCGCCGGCTCCGGCCTAGGGGGGCGAGTGAGAGACGTTCCCTAGCAGCGACACCCTGGACCACGAACAGAACAATCACTCGGCGAATTCGACACAGTAACTCTTCAAAAACTGCAGTTTGTCAAAAGCCTAGTAGTATAAGGACCCTGCTCTAATCTGTCACACCGTTTCCCCTATGAGTCAAAGCACATCACTTCTCCCTAGCTAGCCGCAAGATTTTGTCCTTTAAAATCAAGACATCCTCTGATGCGACAAAAGGATCAATTGATAACGGCTTTGGCCCTTCTCTGGACGCCCCACTGCTGACGATCACCTCTGGGTCGCTCAGACGTCCTCAAATACAACCGATCATTAAGGCTTGGGCTTCCCTCTGCCAATGGCAGAGAATTCCCCAATAACGTTTCAATCGCGCACAGCTGAGCACGGTCCTCAAATGTCACAAAACTGGTGGCTCGCCCAGTCATCTTCATCCGAGCTGTCCGTCCTATACGATGAATATAGTCCTCCGGGCAGTTTGGTAAATCATAATTGACCACATGGCCGATATTGGCCACATCAATGCCTCGGGCTGCAATATCCGTCGCAACAAGAATTCTGACCTGCCCTCGTTTAAATCCATCCAGCGCACGAAGGCGTTGGGGCAGACTTCTATCTCCATGAATAACCGCAACGCGATGACCGGCCTGTTCAAGCGCCTGCCCAAGTCGATCGACCCGACTCTTTGTCCGAGCGAATATCAGGACTGTCCCGCGTTCCATCGCCAGCAACGACATCAACAGCTTCGTCTTCTCCTGAGAGGTCGTATGATGCACCATCTGCGTCACACCTTCAGCTGTTGTCGAGGCAGGTGTCACCATCACACGTACAGCTCCACTCAGACTTGTTTGAACCAGGTGGGTCACATCCGTCTGAATCGTAGCGGAAAAAAGTAAGGTCTGTCGCTCGACCGGCAACGCGTCAAGGATCTGATTAATCTGTGGAGCGAAGCCCATATCAAGCATACGATCGGCTTCATCGAGCACCAGAATCTTCATCGGAGCCAAATTGACCGTTCCATTCCACATATGGTCCAGCAAACGGCCTGGCGTGGCAACCAGAACATCGGGGCGTTGGCGTAATCCTCTGATCTGCGCTTGCATATCGCTCCCACCCACGATGACCGTGGCAGAGATGCCATGGCTTCGACCGAGCTTTTCGATTGAGCCATAAATCTGCAAGGCCAATTCTCGGGTCGGTGCAAGAACCAAGGCTTGCGGCTGACCTTTCGGCAAGGCTGCGAGCCGTTCGACTATGGGGATAACAAATGCGGCGGTCTTCCCCGTGCCGGTTTGTGCACAACCAATGACATCCCGGCCCTCAAGTGCTGGTGGAATGGCTTGAGCCTGAATGGGAGTGGGAACCACCAGACCCGCTGTTGTCAAATCCCGTAAGAGCGGTTCAGACAGACCCAGAGTATGAAAACTCGTGTGAACAAAAGTATGCAATGCTCGATCCTTTCAGTGTGATCGCATGAAGACAGGATCAGAGAACCGAGGGGAGAGAAACCAGGAAGGCATCAACTCCGACAGGATCTGGTCGCGATGCGATCGCGAAGTCCGTTATGGTGTATACAGCGGTGCCGCCGGACTACTGCGACAACGAAGTGGAAATCATCGTACAGCAAGCCCTCTCTGCCGTCAACTTTTTTGAAAAGGCTGTAGAGAGGACATCATCTGTCCGGTTTTTGTAGTACGAGATCTGTCTGGGTGAGGGTGGTCCCTCAAGGAGGGCCACGAGGACACGGGCACGGGTGCTACAGGAGATGAGACCGTTGCGGTTCGAGCGCGCGATGAGCGGCGGCAGCAACGGATCCTGACGAGGACGAAGGCGGACGAGATGCTGGGGGTGACCGAGAGGCCGCGCTCACCCGGAGGAGGCCGAGGGGGGCAGGACGACGGATCGACCGGCGCTTAGCCCCTGCAGGGCCGGGCGATGCGGCGCGGCGGCTGGTGCCGCGGGACACGTAACCCGGGCTTCCCTACGAGGGGCCACCGGAGGCCGTGGCCCCGAACCCCCCTTGCCCGGCATGCGGCTGCCCCAAGACGGTTCCACGCATGCGTGGGGCCCCGGCTGTCAGGGGGATGTGCTCGGGTTGCTCGATGAGGCGACCAGCGAGCGCGATTCCGCCTTCTTCGTGGATGAAGAAGGGCCTCTAAGCAGTAGGCGTGGGCGGCAGGAGGTCATCCGGACTTAGGGGCGATTGAGTTCCCTGTCTGCGGATCGGGGCGCCCACTCCTGGTACACGGAGGCGGCCGGTGGCCACGGGGACACGAGTCGGCTGACCCAGGTATCCCGCGCGCGGCAACAACGGGGCCTCACGCTGATTCCCGCCTCTTCGCCGGAAGCGTGGGTCGATCGACACGCGCCGTCCGCACCGTGCCGGACCGATTGCCTCACGAGCGGGCCCTGGCGGGGCGCACGGAGCGGGCGGCGGCGAATCGGTACCTGACCGAGGAAGTCCTCCCTCCGCATAACAAGCGGGTGAGGGGGCGGGCGACGGAGCCGGGCCCCGCCTTCATCGCGTGGGTCGGCACGTCCCTCGCCGGGGGCCTGGGTGTGCAAGACGAGAGCGTCGTGGCCACGGACCATACGGTGCGGGATCGGGGCACAACCCTGCAGATCCCGCAAGACTCACCCCGGTTCCATGATGTGACGGTCCCAGTGCGAGTGCACGAATCTCCCGGTGGAACCTTGGCCGTGCTCCCTTGGCCCCGGTGCTTGGCGCGCAACCACGCGGATGGCCCGCGGATCGAGACGGGAGGAGCCCACCCGGGCCCGACCTACAGGTCGAACCTCCCACCGATCGTCGCTCCGAGGGCCCCGGTGCGCAACCAACTGTCGGCGCGCGCTTGAAAGACTCGACGAGAAGAACCCACAGAGCCTGGGCTCCCTACACCGGCCAACGTAACGTGCTATCTACACGAGCTGAATGAGGAAAAGGTCGGGCTGATCCTCCCCCGAAATAGTGGACACCTCGAAAAGGGTGGGGCATGCTCACCCTGGAGGTGGTCATCATGGGTCGACCCAGACGTGTGTTTACTCGGGAGTTCAAGCAAGAGGCCGTAAAAT
>Ga0163144_10011128_pt1 | contig 19072 bp, 17 predicted proteins | sample OliLak19BULKMAT1_FD_123175 | JGI IMG/M metagenome (GOLD analysis project Ga0163144, IMG submission 123175) | Freshwater microbial mat bacterial communities from Lake Vanda, McMurdo Dry Valleys, Antarctica - Oligotrophic Lake LV.19.BULKMAT1 | ecosystem: Environmental > Aquatic > Freshwater >... | reverse complement strand
TGTCGCCGCGGTCGGCTGGAACCTTGACCGGTTCGGCCGTAAAACCCGGGCTTGTAGCTCAGTTGGTAGAGCGTACCGCTGATAACGGTAAGGTCGGCAGTTCGAGTCTGCCCAGGCCCATTCTGTTGAAAAGGCATCTCCGCTTGGAGGTGCCATTTTTGTTTGGGCACACGACCGCGGACGCCTGCGGAAGTTCAGGCCGGGCTGCCGCGGGTTGGGGGCCAAACGCGTGAAAGTTGCCTCCTACCGTCCCGGCGGCCATTGCCACCGATAACACCCGGGGTCGACCGCAGGCACCGGAAAATTTACCAGCGGGATCAAGGCCCGTTTCTTGTGGCGGGCCGGAGGTAAGGAATGAGGATCGACGTCATCGGCCGGAAGATTGAAGTGACCGACGCCATTCGCGAATACGCGGTCACCAAAGCAGACAAACTCACCAAGTATTTCGACGGCTTACAGCAGGTCACCGTGACCCTGAGTCGTGTCAGCGGTCAGTCGACTTCAGACTTTGAAGCCGAACTCGTGCTCGATGTGGAAAAGCACAAAGACTTTGTGTCGCACGCCACGGGAGCCGACGTCTATGCCGCGATCGACCTGGTGCTGGAGAAGGGAGAACGCCATCTCCGGGAGTTCAAGGAACAACTGAAGCAGGGCAAGCACTGATTTTATAGAATCTGGCGGGGATTGGCATTCAATCCGCGCCGCTCGCCCTTTGATCCGTCGCCCTCTGATCCATGTTTCCACGGGTCTTAGGAACCGGAAGGGCCGTTTTTCAGAGACCTCCCGGAGTCGGAACCCTGTGTTCAAGTTGACACTGACCTCGTTTGTCGCCCCCCAGGCCATCATCCCGCAACTGAAGGCAGTCGAACGCGACGCCGTGGTCGCTGAACTTGTGGACGCGGTGGTCGCGGCGGGGGCTGTTCCGGCGGAGATCCGCGGCGAACTGCTGACCAGGGTTCTGGAGCGGGAAAAGCGGGGCAGCACGGGGTTTGGCAAGGGCGTGGCGGTCCCGCACGTCAAGCACCGACAGATCAGCAAAATGACCGCCGCCATCGGCGTGTCGGCCCGCGGCGTCGAGTTCAACGCCCTCGACAAGCAACCGGTCTTTTCGGTGGTGCTGCTCCTGAGCCCCGAGGACAGACCAGAGGAGCATTTGCAGGCAATGGAGGTCATCTTTAAGAACCTGAGCAAGGACACGTTCCGTCGTTTCCTGCGGCAGGCCACGACCGTTGACCAGATCCGCACGCTCCTCGAGGAGTCCGATGGAAACCACCTTGTCGGTTGATCTCAACTGAATGCCCGCAGAGCCGCCCTTGCCGAAACTCACCGTCACCGCCAGCATCGTCAACAAACTCGGCCTCCACGCCCGGCCGGCGATGTGCTTTGTCGACCTCGCAGGAACATTCGCTTCGAGCGTCACCGTGCGGAAAGACGACACCGAGGTCGATGGCAAGTCCATCATGCAGATGATGATGCTGGCGGCGGGAAAGGGCTCATCGCTCGATATCACCGTCGAGGGTGAGGATGCCGAAACGGCCGCGAAGAAACTGAAAGCGCTGGTCGATGGCGGATTCGAGGAAGAGTAGAGGTCGGTCGCCGATCGCTGTCATGTCCACCAAATTGAGCAGGAGTGCGGGGGCTGTTGCCAGTCTTTCCGGCACCGACTCACGCCGGGCGTAAACTCACGCACACTTGAAAACCCCCCGCAACAACTATCTCCCCGGCAAGATCCGCATCGTTCACGAGGATGAGGACATCATCGTGGTGGACAAGCCGACCGGGCTGCTCTCGGTCGGCACGCCGGAGCACGACCGGGACAATGTCTTTGACGTCCTCAAGGTCTACGTCCGCGAGTCGCAGAAACGCCGGGGGTCCAAGGTATGGGTAATCCACCGTCTCGATAAAGAGGCCTCGGGGCTGCTGGTCTTCGCCAAGTCTGAACGCGCCTTTGAGTGGCTGAAGGAGGACTTCCGCGCGAAGCGTGTCCGACGGATGTATGCCGCGGTGGTGCAAGATGCGGGCGGCAAGCACGTGCCCGGCACGCGCTCGGCGGTCCAGAGTTTTCTGTCCGAGAGCGCGGATGGATCCATGCGGAGCATCCCCGCAGGCACGCGGGCCACCGCGCGGACCGTGCAGAAGAAGCCCGGTGTCGAGGACGCTCCGAAACTCGCCGTCACCCACTACACCGTGGTGGCCACGGGCAATGGTCGTGCGTTCCTTGAACTCAAACTCGACACCGGGCGAAAGAACCAGATCCGCGTTCATATGGCCGAATTCGGCACACCAATAATCGGGGATCGCCGTTATGGTGCCAGCGAAGACCCGCTCGATCGGGTGTGCCTGCACGCCGCGGAACTCGGGCTGACACACGCCGCGTCGGGGAAAAGGCTCGACTTCACAAGCCCCATCCCGGAGGGTTTTCGCAAGTTGCTGGGCGGTCAGGCTCGCTCGGCTTCGGTCATCACCGACATCGAAACCCCGCCCTTGCAGGCCTCCCCGACTCCGAAGCCCAGCGCCAAAGCAAAGGGCACTTCCGCCGCCGATCCGGACGCCCGGACGGCCCCCGAGACCTCGTGGGACAACGTGGCCGGGTGGTACGACGATCTCATCACCGACCGCAAGAGCGACCATCACGAACGCGTGATCATCCCGGGCGTCCTCCGACTCGTGCAGCCCGAAGCCGGCGTCCGCATCCTCGACATCGCCTGCGGACAGGGGCAACTCGGCCAGACTCTTTCATCGTCGGGGGCTTCGATCGTCGGGATCGATGCCTCACCAAAGTTGATCGCCGTCGCCAACCGAAGCCCACCACCCAACTGCACGTTCCGCGTGGGCGACGCCCGGGCCTTGGACGCACCCGCGCTCGGTTGGTTTCAGGCCGTCACCTGCATCATGGCCCTCATGAACATCGAGCCGCTGGCACCGGTGTTCCGCGGCATCGTCAGCGTCCTCGAGCCAGGGGGCCGATTCGTCGGTGTCATTCTGCACCCGGCGTTCCGTTCGCCGGGGCAGACGGCTTGGGGTTGGGAAACCGTCGCCGTTGATCCGAACGAGGGGGGCAGCGCCGACCCGCGTCGCCGCGAGCCGAAGCCGGCCCGCCGCGGCCGGACCGCGCCGACGCGGACCGAGTCGTCGCACATCAAGCAGTTCAGGCGGGTCGATGGCTACCTGTCACCGGGGCAACGCGAGATCGTGATGAATCCGGGGGCCGCCTCCAGCGGCAAGCCCTCTGTGGTGACGGTGACGTATCACCGGCCGATCCAGACGTATGTGCGGTTGTGCGCCGAGGCGGGTCTGATGATTGATGCGCTCGAGGAATGGCCGAGCCTGAGGGCCAGCGAGCCCGGCCCGAGGGCCATCGAAGAGAATCGTGCCCGGCGGGAGATCCCGATGTTCCTCGCCTTCCGTGCCCGTAAAGCCAAGGGATGAACCGCCCCATGCCGTAGCCCAAGCGGGCGGCACGCGGGGACGCCGAATCAGTCCTCTTCAATTTCCGGCTTCTGCTGGGAGTCGAGCAGTTTCCGCAGGTACTCATTCTCGCGGCGGGTCGCCTCGAGATCAAACACGAGATACTTGACCGACAACCGGAGGTAATCGAGCGACTCCTGCAAATCGGCGATCGTCTTCTTCATCTTGTCATGACGTTCCCGGGTGCGGCAGGCCAGATCTTCGATCTCTGGCCGCTGGGCCTCGGGAACGTCGCCCAATTGGTTGATCAGATCGCCCAACTTGGCCTGAAAATCGCTCTCGCTCATGGCTCTCGCTCCAGTCTTAACAGTTGTTGATTCGCGTGGTCGCCGCCAACACGGTCCCACCGACAACTGTGCGCCATTTGCCCGCCTTGGTGTACTTTCTGGCGGCGTTTTCGTGCGGGCGTGGTTGGCGTGTGCGGGTTGGGATGGATTGGCGGGCAATCGGCGGCTCTGTGAACGCGGTGGTTCGCGCAAAAAGGCCGCGAGCCCTCCGCAAGGAGGGCCCGCGTCAGTGGTCGATGCGGCCGTAAGCCGAGTTCTGTTCCTTCGGTGGTTCGTGGTCCCCAAGACCTCTTGACGGGGGCTGAAAGGGAACCACGCCTGCCGAAGGTGACGGCCATTTCTCTCAGGGTCCGCGTTGCCGCGGACCTCAAGCAGCCTACCCGCCCTTCGAAACCCGCCGGACCGACGGTGACCGTGCCCCAAAGGGCGCACGATCCGAGGGCTGCATGGCCTTGCACGCGATGGGGTTTGCCGTGCCCCGTGTGTCACCACCCGGGCGGTGGGCTCTTACCCCACCCTTGCACCCTTGCCTGATCCCACCTTGCGGTGGGCCATCGGCGGTTTGCTTTCTGTGGCACTGTCCCTCGCCCGCGACCAAAGTTCGGGCGGGTGGGCGTTACCCACCATCGTGTCCTTCCGTGCTCGGACTTTCCTCCGGACCCCCTGAAGAGGGGTTCCGGCGGCCGTCCTGCCGCAGCCTCCGATGGTAGACGAAGAATGCGGGTAGCATGCTTGCTGTGACGACCGCCGATGTCGAACCCTCACTACCGGTGACTCTCTGGCTCCTGTCCGACCAGGTGCCGTTCGCTCAGCGACTGTTGATCCAAGCCGGCACCCGCTGCACTCGGGCGGGGTGCCCCGTCAAGGGCCAGAACGTCGCGGCGTCTTTCGGAGCCGATCCGTTCGATGATTTGCGGGCCGAACTCGCGTCCCCCACCACCGGCGTTTTCATCCTCTTGACGACGGTCGGGTTCGGCGAGGGGGACACAGCGATCGAGGATCTGCACCGCATCGCCGCCGCCGCCTCGGGGGGTCACCGAGTTCGTGTGTTGACTTTGGACCCCATCCCCGAACGAGCGAGCGACCTGGCGAGGGTGTCGGGCTCGATGCCCTCGGAGGCGTTCCCCCGGCTTCTTGGTTTGCCGAGCAACTCGCTCGAACTGCGTTCAGGAACCGAATGGCTCGAATCTCTCGAGGGTGTGCGAGCGGCCTCATTGTGGTGCGCTGCGGCAGGAGTCGAGAACACGCTGGCGGGCGTGATGGCCCGTCTGTTTGATCTTTTGATCCTGACCATGGGCGAACCGGAATCGATCGATGCGGCCTTCGTCCTTCCGAGAACGGGACGGGCGTTGCACGCCGCCCCGGGTGAGTCGCTGCACTCGCTCAGCGGTTGCATGGCGCTTGTGGCCCGCTTCGGCGACGGCCGCGCTGCATCACTCTTTGGTGCGGAAGGTTGGCCCAAGTCCGGGTTCTCGGCAAAATTGGTGGGTTCCAACGGCCAGATGACCCTTGAAGACGGCGTGTGCACATGGTTCGGGGGAAAGGGTGACACGCAGCGGTGGGGCGAACCGAAGCACGCGGGAGCGAGCGAAATCGGATGGTCGCTGGAGCGGCAGATCGCGGCGGAGATCGCGGAAGCCTTGTCCGAGAGTTCCGCCGTCCGCCCCGCGCCGCTCGAAACCATCTTGTTGATGGCCCAGGCGGCCTTGCTCAGCGCCAGAACCGGCCAACCCGAAGCTTTGGACACCATCCGGATCATGAACGGATCGCGCTGAGCGATCCCAAGAGCGTTGTGGCCCGGATGTTCCCACGGACGCTGTCCAGACCGGCTCAACTACGTGCTCTTGACGGCGTTCGTTTCACCGGCTTGGCCTTCGGCACAGATTCCGGGATCATCGCCGCGTCGTCGGGATACAAGGCCGAAACGCCGACAGCGAGGCCGCGAATCCGGACCCGGAGGGCTTCGGGCTTCACCACGCGGCAGGAAGGCCCCATGCCCAACACCCACCACACGATTTCATCGAGGCCGGACACCTTGCAGCGGAAGGTGGTGGTTCCGTCAGCATTTTCCTGGACGTCCTGCGTGCGATGCCAGTTGGTTTCGGAGATGGTTTCGGCGAACGGTGCCGAGAACACCAGTTCGACGTCGTGCTCAGGAGTACCGGGAATCATGCGCCAGGCATTGCCTAAAAACTTGTCGAGGGAGAATTTTTCAGGGATCTCGTAGGGGTTTTCCGTCGGCGTCACCCGGCTGAAGCGACCGAGCTTCATCATGCGGACCGCCTTGCGCTGTTGATGGAACCCGACCGCGTACCAGGCACGCACGGCGAAGAAAAGGGCATAGGGCTCGAATCCGAACGGCCCATCGCCCATCTTTCCCGGTGTTTCGTACTCACACATCACCGAAGTGCGCAGGGCGATGGCGCGCTGCATGCGGTCGTAGACATCGGCGTGCCCGTCACCGGACGCGGCCTTTTCCGTGCGGATCACCACGTGGGCCGCCGCTTCATCGACTTCCTTCCGCAGGTCGTCGGGCAGTTGAGCGCGGATCTTTTGCAGGGCTTGATACGCGGGGCGCGTAAAGGCAATCTGCTCCGAGCCGGCGACATCGGTGCAGAGAGCCGAGAGCGCGAGGGCCTCCTCGGCCGTCAATTGCAAGGGTTGAAGGAGCGAGTTGCCCGAGACGATGAAGCGTTTGGCCTTTCGATCAAACTCGATCCCGATCCCGGTGGCTCGCAGTTTCTTGAGGTCACGGAAGACGGTGCGGCTGCCGACCTCCAACTGGCGTTCGAGCTCTTTTGGTGTCATGGGGATCGTCCCCTGCACGAGCGTGAGGATCTTGAGCAAGCGGTGCAGGTCGGACGTGTTCTTCACGGCGGGAACTCCAGTGGAAAGCCAGAGTGTAACCGACCGGAGGCTCGTCGCGTTTTTTGAGGTACCGGGGGCGGGCTTTAAACGGAATAGAAAAAGCCCCCGGCATCGCCGGGGGCTTTGGTAAACAGGATCGAATCGATCGAAGATCGACCTTAGTTGCGACGGCGACGCGTGATGACGACGGCGGCCATAGAGGCGAGGGCGAGGGCGCCGGGGGCCGGGATCACACTGCTACCCGAGAAACTGGCTTCCGCGAGCCAAGGGGTGCCCGGCTGTCCACCGATGACCGGAACGCGGTTGCCGTTCTCGAGTCGGACGTTGGTCAGAGAGAATCCGATGTCGGTCAACTGTTCGACGGCCAAGTCGGCAGCGGCTCCGAAGGTGCTGAAAGACAATCCGGGATCAGTATCAACGTTGTCCTGCATCTGTGCACTACGGCCGAGGCTGGAGGCCGAGTTGGACCAACTCGACATAAGGGCGTTATCGAAGTTGATCGCAACGATCACGTCGTTGGTCGCGGCATCCACGATCGACATCGTGCCGTCGAGCGTGAAACTGTGAATGAACGCCGCACCAAAGGGCGTGACCTGGTAGCCGGTGACCACGGCGTTGTACTCGAACCGGGACGAGATTGCCTGGGCAACTCCCGGGCCGTCATTGTCGCGGTCGATGAGGAACATGACAGTCACGCCGCCGCTCGTGTCGTCGGGCCGGCCGTCGGTAATCACGCCCGGGGCGATACCGCTGAAGGTCGGACCATCCGAGTTACGGTCGGAAGCGAAACTGAACAACGCGGCATGCGAACTGCCAGCGGCAAACGCAAGCGCACCAACAGCCATTACAAAACTCTTCATCTTTGGACTCCTCTTCACCCTTGTAGGGAACTCTCACCCAAAGCCCGCAGCAAACCAAAAGTGCCTGAACAAACAGCACTCCTCAAAAGAACCACGGCTTTGAGCCTCTCAACGAGGTAAGGTCGGTCAGGGATTTAAGTCTGAACACATCCTGGATTGAATTTTCTTAATCTGGACGATTGGGGAGAAACCCGGTATCACCATCGTGATTCAGCGGTCCGGTGGGTCCTTCCACGCTGTCCGAACTCCATGAAAAAAGCCTCCGGATCTCCGGAGGCTCTTGAGAAGTGGGATTGGGCCGCGCCGTTAGATGCGGCGACGGCGGGCGATGACGAGGCCGCCCATCGCGGCGAGGGCGATGGCTCCGGGCGCGGGCACGGCGTGGGCCGAGAACGATCCCTCAGCACGCCAAGGCGTTCCGAGGCCGTTGCCGCCGATGGGCACACGGTTCCCATTGGCGAGCCGCACATTCGAAAGCGAAAAGCCGAAGTCGCGAGACTGGCTCACATCGATGTCCGCGAGCGTTCCGAAGGTCGCGAACGTGAGGCCAGCGTCGCTGTCGTCGTTGTCCTGCATCTGTGCGCTGCGGCCGAGGCTGGCCTGAAGGTTCGACCAGCTCGAAAAGAATGCATTATCGAACGAGGCGACAAAGATCGGCAGGTTCGTCGACGCGTCGATGATGCTGAAGGAGCCGTCCAGCGTGAACTGGTGGCTGAACTGCCCACCGAAAGCAGCGACCTGGTAGCCCGTCACAACCGCGTCATACTCGAAACGCGCCGCAATGCTCTGCGCAACGCCAGGGCCGTCGTCATCGCGGTCGACCAAGAAGGTAACCGTGACTGCGCCGTCGCCGTCCTGAGGACGCCCATCGGTAATCGCAGCAGGCGCAAGCCCGCTGAAAGTCGGTCCGTCCGCATTGCGGTCGGACGCGAAACTGAAGAGCGCTGCATTCGCAGCACCCGCCGCCAGTGCAAATGCACCGACAGCCGTCATAAAAGTTTTCATCTCTGAACTTCTCCTTCCCCTTGCGGGTGACCCACTCTTCTCACTGACCCTGGAACGCAACTATGCCACGACGCTCACGGCACAAAGTCCGCGCGCTCAGACATTCGGGTTCCACATCAGGAACATGCAACATCTTTTGAAAAATGCCAGTAAACTGGACAGAATTTCTCACCAATCGTGCAAATTCGTCACAGACCGCCCACTTGGAAGGCAGAATTGGCGACTAGGTCGAGACCGGCGGCCAATATCAGGGGGTGTACGAAATCTCGCGCATGGACGAGCCGGCACTTTCGGTCCCTCGAAGCGCCACTTCAAATGATGCGACTTCAATGCTTCCGGTAACCTCACGCGAGTTGTGGAAGGCGGGCCCGCAAGCCCGTTATCGCGTCGGCTTACCCGAACGCTCCACAACAGCCTTGGCCCGCAGGCCGTGCTCTTCAAAGGTGAGCCCGAAGTTGCCCGAACGGACTAGGTCCAACGGTCCCATGCCTTCGGGGCCGACTTTCGGATCGCCCGGATGGCCGTAGGCTGTGGATTCCATGGTCCTGAATCGCTCGTTCCACACGTATGTGCCGCCGCCCGGACAGGCGAGGTATATGCCCCACCGTGCCGCGTGAACCTGGATGGGGTCCTTGTCCGGGTAGCGGCGCTTCCACTCATTGAGGATCGGGATGTTGGACCACGCGCTGCGCTGAGCAGCATCGCGCATCAATCCACCGCCGGGCCCACCCAAGAGTTCCAGCCCTTGGCGGCTGACCTGCATGCACATGCTGGAGCCCAGCCACGGCTCTGTGGCCGTTGCCGCAGCCGCCGGGGCAATGCGTGAGACCAGCCGGTCGATCGACCGCTTGAGCACATCCTCATTAGGGGACAGGATCAGGGCCCGTGGCGTGGCGGCGTAAAAGACCGCACCGTTGTCAAAGTCGCCGCCTTGGCTTTCGGCCTTGGCCTTCTCGGAAAGCCCCACACGGACGTAAGCCTGGCCATTATGTGTGAGAGTGGTCCACGAGGTCATGCCCGGGGCTGCCTGCTCCAGAGCCCCGCGTGCTGCCGCGACAAAGGCCGTGAGCTTGAGGGCGCTGCCAACTTCGGCGTGAATGGCGATCGGGATGCGAGCGAGATTCTGCTCGAAAAACTGCGGTTCCTCGCCGTCTGCCGAGAGCATCTCTGCCCAGAAGGGGTCGGCATCGGCGTAAATCGCGACCGACTTGCCCAGCCAACCCAGCGGATCGATCGCGACGCCCGGCGAGAACATCTGAGCCATGCCCGCCGCGTTTTTGAGCGCCATGGCCTCGGCATTGATCGCGAGGATTCCGTGGGCGATCGCATCGTGTCGGTCGCCAGCACCGGGCTCGATCAAGACGCCTTGGGCGGCCTCGATCCAGGTGCGATATCGGGAGCCGACAATGAGCGGCATGACGGTGAGATCGGCACTGACGCTCGACTCCTGAAGCGAGAACGCAATGGCGATGGGGTCAAAGGCCCAGCTCCAGTTCCGTTGGTAGAAATCGCGCCAACGGTTGTAGCTTGCCGCCTCATCGGGGCCGACGTCGGTAATGCCCAGTTCGGCAATCGGCGTCATAAACGTCGGTGTTCCGTAAACCGAGGAACGCACACCGCCCGGACTGATGGTCAACTGGCCGATCGTGCGCATGCGAGTGAGCGATTCAACGCTCCGCGGCTGGGTGGTCCCCGCAACTATAGGTCATCCATGTTGGAGGCGTTCACATCGGCCAAGATCGCCGCTGCACGCACGCGGCGGGAAGCGCCGATGCGCCATTCGGCGCTGCACCACCGCCGGATCGCGGCGTCACTGATAAAGACGAGGCCGGTCTGCGCTGCATCGCTCAACGGGTAGCGGTTGCGAAAAAATATGTACTCAGGGAGCGTGGACACGGCGGGCGAGGTGCCCGCGTGCACCGCCGCGAGGTTCTTGATCTGCACCAGCGAGTTGGTCACCACGACCGCATCGGCGATCACGCACACATAGGAACACACAGCCCGATCCGGAGAGACCATCCCCGAATACGCGATGCCGCCGACCTCGCCCGATGTCGCGGCCGCCGCAGCGCGCAAGTCGCTGCCAGCCCGCATCGCAACCTGCGCTGCGATCAACTCGCGCAGGGCGGAGGCGTTCCCGCTGTGGAAGAGCACCGCGACATCGGTGCCCAGCGGAAAGTACGGATCGGAACCGGTGACGGCGACGGATGAAACGATGCTCGGCCCAAAAAGGCGGGCGATGACACCGGGCTGCAGGCAAAGCTGGCGCTGGTAGCGTTCGACAATGCGGCCATCTTCCGACCGTTGTCCCACACCGCGGAAAATGGGCAAACCGGCCTCAGTCGTCTCATTCGAAAGCGCCATAAGGGCGTCGAACGAAGGAAAAAATACGGCGTGCTGGTCGGCGGGGATGAAGCCCGCCAGTGCATCAAGCGTGGGAGGTGTGGCGGGGAGAAGAGGCGTCCAGTCAATCGATCTGACGGTGACGCCCTCAATCAAAGAAACGGGAACCGGGATGTCGTCGGGCTCCGGATTGGCCGGCGCTCCAGGCGCGGGAGGGAGTCCTCGGGAGAGTTGGAGATTCTCGCTGATCGCCCGGCCGCCGACGAAGAGGTCGTAGGTGGATGAGAGGTCGGCATTCATGCGGGCCGGGCGGGGCGCCGGCAGGTCCGGGTTGTCTTTCAGCAGAACCCGATATGCCTCCGTCCCCCGATGGCGGAACCAAGCAGATCCGGGGAGGTTTCGATCCTGAAGTTGAAGATAGTGCGCTGTCTTGGCGCGGTAGAAATCCCCACTCGCTTCAGGCTTCGCATCACCGACCTTGACACTGAATCGCAGCGGAACCATGCCCGTCCAGTCCGCGTTCGGCAGAACGAGCACGCCCGTCAGCGATTTGCCCTCCGTCGAGCGTATGAAAAGGTCCGGCGTCACATCACCCCGCCCCGACCCGCCGCCTGCATCCGCGATGAGGCTGTCCTCGGTCAAGGCGTAAATCTCGCCTTCGCCGTCCAGCACTGCGTAGGGATACAGAATGTCCTGCATCGTCCATCGCCGCATCGAGGTTTGGTCGGGCTGCGGGGGTGTGCCTTCCGTGAAGGTGATCTGGCTAAATCGGATGCGGTAAAACGCATCATCTCCTCGCGTAACGGAGCCCAGGAAGAGAACGAAAAACGACAGCAGCCGGGTCGCGATCATCGAGGCACCTCGCGAAAAAACGTGGCGAGACCGCCGGACTGGCGGGTCGCGGGAAAGCTCTTTATACCCCGTTGGTCCGATTGTGTGATAGGTATGCGAAGAAGAAGTACCGTCCGGTGCGTCGATCGGGGTCGAAAATGAGCCCCGCAACTGACGGAGCACTCTCCGCTGCCAGCCGCGGCTTCGCGCTCACATCGGCTTCTTATTGATGGTCACGTCGTACACATGCAGCAACTTCTCTCTGTCGAAGATCATTTCCTGACGGGTCTTTCCGACAATGTCGTACTCGGTCGTTAGTTCGATGGCGTCCACAGGACAGGCCTCTTCGCACATCCCGCAGAAAATGCACCGGAGTTCATCGATCTCGAACTTCACGGGGTACTTCTCACGGTCGTCCCACGGGCTTTCACCGGCCTCAATGTGAATGCATCGGGCAGGGCAGATGGTCGGGCACATCATGCACGCAACGCATTTCACGCGCCCCTCTTCATCGCGGTTCAGGCGATGAACGCCACGGAAATTGCTCTTGTTCATCCCGCCATCTTCGATGGGCAGGTCTTCCCGCCGCACTTCCGGATACTGCATGGTGCGGCTGGTTTTGCCCTGTCCGAAAGAGGTGAAGAAGTGCCGCAGCGTCGTGCCGAAGCCCTTCACGATTTCAGGGAGGTAGACCGCCTCAAGCCGGGTCATCGGCTTGGACTGAATCACCAGAACATCCTCGTTCTTGATTGCCATGGACCCCACTGTATGTCGCGACTTTCCACCCAGACCGCCGGATACACTCTGAACCACATGGGTTCCGCAGGCCGCCGCACCACACCGCTGTTTGATCTTGTCCAAGGCAAGTCGGGTGCGTCATCGAAACTGAGCGGCGATGCAGCAGTGCCGATCAAGCCGGTGATCCGGGTGGAACTCAAACCCAGCCCCGCGCCGGGTTCGACAACGGCGGCGGCAGAACGAACAACCGATGCGACTGCGCGTGCCGCGACGCCAGTCCCCGTTGCCGAGGCCTTGCCCGCGCCTGTCGCAGCACCGATCGCCGGTCCGGCTCCATCGACGCCCCACCTGCGCGAGGCGCCGATGCCGCCGCGCGAGACGACGATGCACGATCGCACGTGGGCTCCCGCATGGTTGGGCGAATCCATGCTTCGGGTGCCCGTCAACGCACTCTCGATCGGTGTTGCCCTCGCGATTGTGGTTGCTTTGGTCGCCTGGATTGTCGGCGTCTCGACCGGGCAATCGAGAGCCGAGGACGAACTGGCCCGATTCGAGCGTTCGTCACCCATCATCACCGATCCATTGGTTCAGGAGCCAGGACCTGACCAACCGTCGGGAACCCAATCGGCAGCGACCTCGAAAGCAGCCCCCAAAGCCGAGCCAAGGAAGCCACCCAGTGCTTCTCGGACCAGCGGCAGCATCACCTCAAAGGGCGTCCTCGAGGGCGATCCGCGCGAGGCCAGCCTCAACTACCTCGCTCTCGCCACCTTGGATGGTGACGCGGCTTTGGCGGCCGTCACCTTTCTGTCCGAAAACGGGCTGGAGTCGTTCGCTGTGCCGGTTGATTCTGCTCCTTCACGAGCGAACAATCCCGACCCCGCCGTGACGTATCGTTTGTTCGCGTTTCCGGGGGTTTCTTCGGAAGAGTACAAACGTCGCGCCACCAAGGTCACCAACCTTGAGGCAGAGGTTGCGAGGCTCGGAGCGGTGTGGCAAAAACAGCACCGCGGCGTATCGAACTTTTCCCGCACGCAGTGGGAAAAGTACAAAGAGTGAAGTGCATCGCGGCCCCCGCCGCATGAACAAGGTTTCGCAGCAGTCTCGCTAGAAGGGAAGTTTCGATGAGCCTCGACCGTTCGCTGAAGATCTCCGCCTCACTCGCCGGCAAGCGCAGTGTCATGACGCGCTCCGAGCGCATCACCAAGATGACGACCGACAAGAAGTTTGATCCGACCAAGGACCGCGTCTTGGGTATCCCCAAGACGCTCGTCCCCAAGAAGTAATTGTGAACGGTGCCCGCCTTTAGGCGTGACCTCCGCCACAGCCGCGTGCGATCGGCTCGCGTCCGTATCTCCTTCCAAGACTTCTGCCCCCTGTCTGACGCGGTGCGTTCGATGGGGGGTATCTCTTTTGGCCTTCCCTCAATGTGCCAGTTTCGCGATCGGAGGCCCCCGGAAGCCGCGCCGTAGATCTGAACTTGCGTTGAATACCATGGGGCTCCATGAATGCCCCCAGCCTCGTCAGCCATCGCGCCTCCGCCATCAACGGGTCCGGCATTCGCCGCGTGTTTGATCTCGGTGCCAAACTCAAGGACCCGATCAACCTCTCCATCGGTCAGCCAGACTTTCCGGTCCCCGACTCCATCAAGAACGCCGCGGTCAAAGCCATCTTGAGTGATCAAAACGGCTACACGCCGACGAGGGGCATCAAGCCTTTGCTCGACGGCATCGCGGCCCACCTTCGAAGCGATATTGGTTGGGAGGTGCAGGGAGAGAGCGCCGCGGCCGACATGCTCGTAACCAGCGGCACCTCGGGGGGCTTGGTGCTTGCGAGCATGGCGATCCTCAACCCCGGCGATGAGATCATCGTTCCCGATCCTTGGTTTGTGCTCTACCCGCACCTGGCCGAACTCTGCAACGCCAAAGCGGTGATCTGCGATACCTACCCCGACTTCCGGCTGACAGCCGCGAAGGTTGCCCCGCTGATCACGGAAAAGACAAAGGCCGTCATCCTGTGTTCGCCCGGCAACCCATCCGGTGTGGTGGCAACGCCCGCCGAGTGCGCCGAACTGCTGGCATTGTGCCGGTCCCGCGGCGTCCTGCTCATCAGCGACGAGATCTACGACGAGTTCACGTTCCAGGAATCAATGACCGACCGGGCTGTCGGTGATTCGTCGCGGCTGCGATGCCCCAGCCCCGCCCGAAACCAAGGATCGCACGAAAACTGCCTCCTGATCCGCGGCTTCGGCAAGAGTTACGGCGTCACCGGATGGCGATTGGGGTATGCCGCGGGCCCCAAATGGTTGGTCGCCGAAATGGTGAAACTTCAGCAGTACCTGTATGTGTGCGCGCCCACACCGCTGCAGCACGGGGCGGCGGCGGCGCTGCACGAAGACCTCTCGCCAATGGTCGCCGACTATCAGCGCAGGCGAGACATGGTGGTTTCGAGGCTCGGAAGGTTTACCGAGGTGGCGTTTCCCGGTGGCGCGTTCTACGCGTTCGTCAAGGTTCCGGAGCGCCTGGGCTTGACGGCTTCGCAGTTCTTTGAGAAGGCTTACGAGGCAAACGTGCTCATCGTTCCGGGCAAGACGTTCTCAAACCGCGACACGCACTTCCGCCTCAGTTTCGCAACGAAGCCCGACAAACTGAACCAAGGCCTTGATGTCCTGTGCCGCCTGCTCGCGGGCGAGTAGACGGGGGTCGTCCCGGCTGCTCATTCCCGCCATCGTGGAAAAAACCGCAACCGCCGTCGCCCGAAAGTGGTATACTACGCGTCACATAGTATGTGACCCGGAGCCTTTACCATGCGGATTGAACGTGAACTGATGCGGGGGGCCGGACCCATCGCCGTCCTCAAACTCCTCCAGAAAGGCGAGATGTACGGGTACGAACTCGTCGAGGCCCTCTCGCAGCGGTCAGAGGGAGTGCTGGCCATGGGTCAGTCCACGCTCTACCCGCTGCTCTACAACCTCGAAGCCAAAGGGCTGGTTCAGGCGGCGTGGCGAGAGGCCGCCTCGGGGCGCGACCGCAAGTATTACCGTCTGACCGACAAGGGCCGCAAGAAACTGGCCTCCGATATCAAGCAGTGGAAGGCTCTCGCCGAAGCCATGAGCGGCCTGGGCGTGCTCGCGGCTCCGGCCAACCCGGGAGCCACCGCATGAGCGCTCCTACCGCCACCGCAGCCGGCGCTTCGGGCGATGCGCCGCATCGGAACACCCTGACCTCGCCAACGGCGGTGGTTGCCGCCGCGAGCCTTCCGCCGAAACTCGCGGCCCTCGTGCTCGGCGTGACCGGGAAGTGCCGACTTTGGAAGCGTGAACGGACCGATGTGGCCCGGGAACTGTGCGCCCACTTCGGAGACGGGCTCGAAGCGGGAGCCAGCGCTACAGAACTCGCGGAATCGTTCGGGGACCCGACGGATTCGGCCCGGCTCATCACACGCGCCCGCAAGAGGCTCCGTCCGCTGTGGTGGCGGGCCTTGCGGCGTTCGGTGCAGACCGCCGCGGGGATTCTGCTTCTCGCCATGCTTACCTATGCCGTGCTCGCGGCAAGGCTGTACCTTGGCGAGCCCACGATTCGTCGGAACCACAGCGCCGAGATGAACGCCCCCATCCTCGCGAGGCCCGAGGCCGATCGCGCCTGGCCGTTGTACATCCGGGCCATCCGCGAAATGGGGCCGACTCCCGAGTTCCGACTCTCGTCGAATCCCCCACCGCCCGAAAAGCCGGGCGATGCGAACTGGGACCTGTTGCGCAACTACCTCGACACCCAGAGCGTCGCCCTCGCCACGGTGCGAGAAGCGGCCGCACGCCCCGTGATCGGCATCGTCTACCGCAGCACGATGGACCCCGAGCACGCCCGTGCCCTGGAAGTTCGAACGCCGGAGTACACGTATGACGAAGCGCTCGATCCGCCCATCGATAATCCATTGATCTTCGGAGTGCTGCTGCCGCATTTGGGTGAACTGCGGAACCTCACTCGCCTCCTCATCGCTGACATGTACGTGGCCCTCGAAAAACCCGACCGTGCCCGTTATCTTGCAGACCTCAACGCCCTGTTCGGCATGTCACGCCAGTGTTTGAACGAAGACTTTCTTATCAGCAATTTGGTCGGGCTTGCGATCGCCCAGCGCGCGTTCCAAGCACTGCAACCCGCGCTCGAAGCACCGTCGTTTCTCGCCGCCGAGGACCTCACCCGCGTCGCTCACCAGATTGCCGCTCTGGGTGGTGGAAGGGTCCGGCTCAACCCCCGGGACGAAGAGCGGACCTTCGACGACATTCTTCAGCGCTTCTTCACCGACGACGGCCACGGCGACGGCCGCTATATCGAAAGCCCGGAAGCCGACCGCGTCTACAGCGACTTCGGCATCGTCAGCCCGAGTGACGTCGACAACCTGGGTCTGATCAAGCCCATTCGCATCGCCTTGACTCCTTCCCGCAAACACATCGCAGCGCTCGTCGATCGCTACATCGAAGCCTGTGCACGTGATGAAGTTCTGCCCCCGTGGCGACATCACGAGCGCACCAGCAACATCGCCTATGCCGAACTGCTTGACAGCGGCATCGACACGGTGTTCCCGCTGCTCAAGGCGCTCGCGGGCAACCCCGACGAGAGCGGCTTTGCCACGGCGTGCAAAACCCGCGACGCGTTCGAGACCCATCGCGATACCTTGCTCACCGTCCTCGCGATGGAACTTTACCGCCGCGACAATTCCGGCTCCTATCCGCCGTCACTCGAAGCATTGGTCCCCCGCTACCTGCCCGCGGTTCCGCTGGACCCGATGACCGGAACTCCGCTTCGTTTCCGACCCGCGCCGGCCGACACCGGTCGCCCCATCGTCTACTCGGTTGGTTCGGATGGTGTCGATGACGGTGGAGTGGCACCCCCGACCGACGCCGGCACCGTCGGCGCGAAGAACCTGTACTGGCTCGGCAAGTTCCGCTCCACCACGCCCCCCACCACGCCCCCCACCGCCGCGGAACTGCAACAGATGGACCAAGTCAGGGGCGATTGGATCCTGTGGCCGCAGCCGCCCAACCCCTGACTCAATCGCGCACGCCTTATCGCGCGGCCTCTTCCCGCCACTTGACTGTTCGTTCGTGATCCGGCCCGTATAACTCGGCGCTACGCAGCGCCAGATCGCTATAGATCGCGCGGGCCAATTCCATCTCCCCACGGTCGATCCGCACCTTCGCCACAGATTCCGCAGCGCGGAACGTCTCCGCATCGATCCGGCCCCGGAGCCGCTCGAATCGCTCCAATGACTCCTGAGCCACCTCGATCGCGTCATCCATCCGCCCTTCAGCCTGGAGATCCAGCACGAGGTCCACGGAGATCGCGAGTTCGCTTACTGGAATCCAGTTCCGCACGTTCCGGCACACCTCCAGCGAACCCCGCAGCATCTCGATCGCCTCTTGCGCCCTGCCCAACTTGACGAGTGTCGCCGCAAGATTCCGACGAAGCCCGAGCGTCTCGGGATGATCGACCCCCAGAGACGCCGATGCGATGACGTCGGTCTCCCGGAGATACCGCTCACCCTCCTCCAACTTCCCTCGGTTGGTCAGACAGTCTCTCGCATAGTTGTACCGGCAGCGCACCGTTGTCACGCTGCCGGGAGCGGTGCGGTCAAAGACCGGGATCGCGAGCAGGTACATCTCCTCAGCCTCGGCCAGCCTGCCCAACGTGCGGTAGACGCCCGAGAGTTCAAACCGCGCGAAGGCCGAGTCAAAGTGTTCCTCCCCGCGGCGTCTCACCACCGAATCCGCCGCGTCCTTCGTCCAGACGAGGGCTTCGGCGCCCCGGCCCTGCCGCATCAGCGCATTGCCAAGGAAAATCATCGCGCTATCCAAGTCCCTCGCACCGCCGCCATCCGCGCTGGCGAGGGTCACTGCTTCCCGCAACACCTGCTCGGCCCGCGGCAGTTGGTTAGCCTCGATCAGCGTCTGCCCCAGCGAAAAGAGCTGTCGCCAGAACGCACCGCTCGCCTCACCTTCGGTGCGGCGTTCATGCTCCACCAGCCACTGGGCGTGCTGGACCGATCCCGAAGGAAGGTTCAATTTGTTATACGCGCGCAACAGCGCCACCCGCACCTCCGCCTCCACCGGCGGGTTGCCCGCCAATTCACCCCGGTCAAGGCGGGCTGATGCCGCATCCAAGACGTCGGTCAGCGTGAGCGAGTACCCCTTGCCGGGGTCCGGGTTCGCAAGATCGATGATCCCCTTCAGGAATCCGCTCACAAGCTTCGCGTTCGCGGCCTCGGTCCGTGCCAACGCTGCGCTCTCGGCCGCCCGAGACTCGGCATGCTGGGCGGCCAGCCGCGCCTCGCTCTCGCGGTTGCTCAACTTTTCGTACCGCGTCGCTTCAATCGACTCGTAGATCGCGAACGCCGCGAGCGCGGCCAGCACGCCCGCCCCAGCAGTAACCCACCCCCGGTTCTTTTGCACCGTCTTCCGCAGCACGTACATCGCCGAATCACGCCGCGCCTCGATCGGCTCACGCGACAGGAACCGCCGGATGTCGGCCGCCAGTTCCGCTGCGCTCCCGTAGCGGCGGGCCGGCGTCTTTTCCATCGCGCGGGCCACCATCACATCGACATCGCCTCGCAGGCCGCGGTCCAGCACTCCGAGCCGCGTCGGCTGATCCTCGCGGATGCGCTGGGCCGCCTCCGGGATCG
>Ga0163144_10011126_pt1 | contig 19076 bp, 21 predicted proteins | sample OliLak19BULKMAT1_FD_123175 | JGI IMG/M metagenome (GOLD analysis project Ga0163144, IMG submission 123175) | Freshwater microbial mat bacterial communities from Lake Vanda, McMurdo Dry Valleys, Antarctica - Oligotrophic Lake LV.19.BULKMAT1 | ecosystem: Environmental > Aquatic > Freshwater >... | reverse complement strand
CGCGCTGGCATCCACCAGGCACAGCGCCATGTCGCCGGCCTTGACGCTCGGGCCGCTGGCTCCGCCGACCCTTCCGTCAACGCTGATCACGTACGTGTGACCGGCGTCTGCGGCGGGATAGTTCGGGTTCGCCGAGCAGTCGATCACGCCCTTGAACGACATCGCGTCGACCGCCGCCAGCCGTGCGTCGACTGTGGCGTTGAAATCGCTGATCGTTGCGGCGAGCTGCGTGCCGGTGTGGTTTGCGCGCTGGACCGAAAATGCACGATCCCCGTGCGGGTCAACCGCGGCGATGTGCGCAGTGATGTAGAGGCCAACCGCCAGCGCAAAATCGCTGATCGTCGCGGCGAGCTGCGTGCCGGTGTGATTGACTCGCGCCACGGCATGCGCGATCAGTGTAGCGATGGTGTAGCCGGTGCGGCTCAGCGTGTTACCCGCCGCGTTGACCTGCGTCAGTGCATCCGGAGGGCCCGCGCCCAGCGCCAATCCGCTTGAGACAAACACCACCCATCCACCATCCTGCCGCCCGTACTGAGTTCCATCGTGTGGCGCATCGGTGTAGGGCGGAAGTTGGTCGGCAGGTGTGACGGGGATCGCGGTCGCGAGGTCGATGCTGACGGCATTAAATGGCACTTCAATCGCGTAGGCCGGCCGGCCGCCTTCGAACAGCTCGCGGACGGTATAGGTCCAGCCGCCCGGCGAAATGTCAGGGTCATTGGTGCTCGGCAATTCGGCGCTGATCGCGCCCGTCGCATTCAGTGTCGCCAGAATGCGGCGCGGCACCACGACAACCCCATCGACCACCACAATCTGCGCGCTGTCGAACGCTACTTGCCCCACGGGCACACTGCCGTCGCGGCCGACGTAGGCCGCGACAACGGGAATTAGTGTCCAGCCAACTGGCAGCGGCATGGGCGAAGCCCGTCAGCCGCCCGGCGGCGGGCCGACGATGGGGCCACCCGGATCAACCGGATCGGGCTCTGTAATCGGCAAGCCCTCGCCTTGGCAGCCTACGCCGGTGCTCCGGTTGCAGTTGCCGTTATCGATATCGTTGTCAAACGGACCGGCTGAGTCCTGACGGTTGTCGTTGCCGATGTTGCTGTCGGTGTTGCGATCGCGGCCGATGTTGTCGCGGCCAATGGCGTCGCCGATGTGCTGATCTCGGCCAATGGCGTCGCGGCCAACGGCATCACCGACGTGCTGATCGCCCGCGATATTGTCGCGGCCGACTGCGTCACCTACGTGTCCGGTGATGTAGTCGCCAGCGACCGCGTCGCCAATGTGCTGCGTGCCTGGCACGTAGTCGCCCGCCACGGTGATGCTCGGTGACCGCAGCGCAGGCGATTGGCTCACGTCGCGGATCACGCTGCCGAGGAATCCGTACTGGCCCAGTGCGATCTCGGTGGCGTTGTCGCTCTGGCGCACGGATACATAGCCTGGCACCAGCTGCGGGGCGACGGCGGCCACGATGCCCCACGCGGGATGATGTTGTTTGCGAAACTGCTGCGGCTGGATGCGGCTGCCACCGCCGCCACTGGCCGCGATCACGATAGCCAGACTGCTCGATACGCGTTCAACGCACGCGTCTGATTTACACGCTGCCGCCGCTGCGCCGAGGCTGGCATACCGCGCCTGCTCATCCGCCGCCTGCTTATCCAGAATTCGGGCGTAGGCCTCGTAATTGGGGTCAGGCTTGGGCGGGGTAATGCAGCCCGTCAACGCAATCAGCACGACAATCAGCAGCGTCAGGCAGCGCATGGGCAGTCTCGGTGTTGGGATCGCTGCCGGTATACCCGCCGCCACAGTCAAACGTCGCGTGCAGTGCTGGACGATTGTCTTTGTCAGGCCACCTCTTGCACCGTAATCGTCGACTCATCTTGCGTCGCCCTGGCGAACAGACGCGCGGCGGTGTCTTCGTCGTGCCGCACCGGCCACTGCAGCTCGCGTTGCGAAGCGTCGCCGATGTCCAGCCAGCACACGCCCAGCCGCGCCATGCGGGTGAGCTGGTCGAGGTCCGTGCTGCGCGCGCCACGGAAGCGCAGCGGCAGGCGCATGCGCGCCGCACCGCGGTCAAGGCGCAAGCGCTGGCCGTTGGGCAGGTCGACGCGGGTCTGCGGATACACGGCGGCGGCATCGCTGCCGATGAGGGGCGACTCAGGCATGACCAGCGTTGTGCTCATCACGTACACCGCGCCCACCTCAAAGTACGCGGCGGCCGCATCGGGCAGTGTCGCGCCGAACACAAGGCGGATGTAGCGCACGCTGCCCGCCAGGGCCAGCGAATGTTTGCGGCGGCCGTGACGGTCTAACGTGAGCATCTGCGTGCCAGCCGAGGTGCTGGTGTACGCCACGGTGCCGTAGGTCACGATGCACGTGCCGGCATTAGGACCTTGAACGCATAGCATCGGTGCCGTGCGCGCAGCGCCCAGGTCAATGTCTAGGTTCGTGGTGCTGGTGGCTGTGCTGCGCCAGGGCCGACCGACGCTGGGAATCAGCACATTGGATGCGGGATATCCGGCGGCAGATGTGGTGGCTGCGGCGGCCGTAGGATTCCACGGGGTGTGATGGAGCAATGCAGTCATGGCTGGCGTCCAAGCGATCTGCGCAGACGGCGCGCGGTGCGGGCTTCTTCGGATGTGCGGGGTGCGCCCGCTTCGGGGTTGTGGCGCGATCGCGGGATGCGCAGCGGGTGCCGCTGCCCGTGGATCACTGCCGGCGCGTGCAACAGCCGCCAGCTGCCGCCCACGGCGTGCGGAGTGCCGCGCGCCGCAGGCTCGGGCCGCAATGCCAAGCCCAGCAGTTCGCTGCGTCCATCGGGCCGCGTATGCGTATCCATCGCCAGGCGATGCAGCTGCGCCAGGCAGTCCGTCAACACCGCTTCGCCGCCTGCGACGGGGTGCCACTGCACAACGGTCACATCCTCGCCTGCCGCGGCATATCTAGCCACTTGCATCTGCACCCAATCCGCCGCGTGCAACTCACCGTGGTGTCCGTCGAGGCCGCACAGTGCGTGTCCTGAACTGTTAAGTATCAAAATGCGAGTTGCCATTTTACCAGACCCTCAGGCTGATGGTCCCGCCCTCGGTGAAACCAAACAACGAGTGGCTGTGCGGATTGGCGGGCGCGACTGATGTGGTGTCTGCAGACTGGAATGCGCCCATCACAACCACGTCAGCAGTGCTGCCGCTGACGTTGCTTAGCGTCGCGATTGCCGTGACCTTGCCGCCCAGGTCTACTGTCAGCAGAGGGTCTTTGCTGAGCCCGTGGTTGATCGTGTACGTGTTGATCAGGCCAGGGCCTGGGTTTGTATAGGCTTGGGTGATCGTGCTCTTGTTGGTGCGGTTGCCGGTCGCTACCGTGTCGTTGCCGATATCATTGCCCGTGATCCCGCCCGCAATCGTGCCTGTGGTTGGCGTGCTGGCACCGCTTGTGGTCCACGCCGCCGAGACATTGCCGTACGTGTCGCGCGCTTTGACCCGGTAGGCGTAGCTGCTGGAGTAGCTCAGGTCGCGGTCAACGTAACTCCTAGCCTGTCCGCGCCACACTTCCGCCCAGCCCCCCGCGCTCACTGAGCGCTCGAGCACGTACTCGCGCAGGTTGGCGGTGGTGACCGCTGTCCAGCTCACGTTGTAGAGCAGCGCGCTGCCCTGCGCCACGGCAATGCTGCCCACGTTGGCGGGCAATGTGGCGTAGCCGCCCGTGGTGAACGTGGTCGCGGTGCCGCTACCGCCGATGGCAGTGGCGTCGAAGGTGCCCTGCACCACGCCGCTGATGCCGAACGCGTTAATGGCGTAGCACTTGAGCTGATACACCTCGCCCGGCCGCAAGCCCGTCAACACCAGGCCAAACCGCCCGCCGCCCACGCTGGCCGCCTGCGCCATCGTGATCTCGGCGGTGGTGTTGTGGATGGCAGCAATCCAGATCTGCGACCAGTTGCCGTTGGCGGTGGGCGGGATCGCATCCGCTGTTACGCGCGCAATCACTGTCCCGTCGGTCTGCAGCGCGGTGCTGGTGGCGGTGATGCGGAAGCTGCTGGGCGCGAGCGGCGGCGTCTGGCTGTAGTCCGGCTGATAGTCGTCATTGGCATCAGTCGGCAGCGTGCCCGCGCTGTAGCTGACGAGATCCGCGCGGTAGAGCGTGGCCTCAATCTCGACACCGCCCAAAATGCTTTGCACGTCACGCACGCGAAAGTCAGTTGCGCTCAGGCGGAACGCGCTACTCGCTATATTTATCACGTCGCCAACAGCCAGTGTCCGTTGATAGACGCGCGCACGAATGCGCACGTTCAGCGCGGCTCGAATAGCGCGGTAGTACGCGCAGCGATCCGCCACCACATGGCTCCACACATAGCGCAGCTCGCGCGGCCTCTCGGCCGCCAACGATCCGCCGGCGACTGCCCGCATGTGCGTGTGCTGCAACTCACCGGTGTCGCGCGGGCCCGGTCGGTAGCGGATGCCCACCTGAGCCGGTGTGGCGATCTCGGTGATATCGAGCAGTTCGACCGCATCACCGGCATCTTCATCCAGCGACGCGACTGCGCTGCCGGTGTCGTCGACGAGCAAAGCGTAGTTTCCCGCCGCATTGCGCACCATGGTTGCGCGGCACACCCATAGCAGATCTTCGACGATGGCACGAATGGTGCGCTGGCCAGCTCGGCCGTGGTCGCACTCCACCGCTATGCCGTGTGATGCCGCGAACGCAACCGCCACAGCGAGCGAGGCCGCATCTACAGTGACAGCGGCACCAGCGGTCAGCAGTCGATCAATCTCGGTCGCGGGGTTTACGCCGCTGCCGGTCGTCTCGCAATCCGCGGTGATTGCGAATAGCCCGCCGTCGAAATCTCGTTGCTCAGCGTCGAACTCGACGTAGGTGTGCGCGTACGGCACAGCGGAGTTGCCGACGGTGTACTCAGATGGATCGACAACGCGCCCGACTTCGCTGCCGCGACCGCGATACACGGTTAGCACCCAGACAGCATTCTCCGCTAGCGCGTAGCGGAAAAGCGCAGCGTCAACCAGTGCTCCGGACAGCTTGAGTGCCAGGCCGGCGATATTTGGCACAGCGCGCCCAGCGTCGCTGGTGAGTAGCTCTGGCCAATCCTCGACGGTGTAGGTACGCACCGGCCAAAGCGCGTTTAGGCGGGTGTCTTCGATGTCCGCAAGCGTCAGCACAACCGCGCCGGGCGTGCGCGTGCGGCCTGTGCATGTCAACTGTTGCTGGCGCACAAACTCGCTCGTGGTGCCGTCGCTGTATGTGACAGCCGTGACGGTTTCTACATCGACCAGCATTCCGCCGACAGGCTCTTCGCACAGGGGCTGGTGGGCTTGCTGCCCCGCCAAGTCATTGCGGTCGAGAACGCGCAACTGCAGTGCGCTGCCACGCGCGACATCGTCCAGCCAGCTATCGCTGAGGGCGATGTCGTCAGCGATGCAGGCGGTATGAAAAAGCCCGCCGCGCACGCCATCGTCAGTGCTGATGGCGTAGTCGTTGCCATCCAGCGTGAAGCGCGCAAAGGTCCCGTGCGTATGGCGGATGGGGTAGGTCATCAGGCAGTGGGCAGCTCGCGCTTGATGGCGGTCGCCAGCTGCGGCACCTGCTGCATGATCACGCTCGCAATGCGGCGGCCGAACTCGGCGGCGTCTGCGCCCGCGGGCGCTACGACGTTGATCACGAGCCCCCCTGTTGCGTGTGGGCGCGGCGGTCCCTCGGGCGGTGCTGGCGTACCACCCACACCAGGCGGGAGCGTCGCGCCGCCTGGTGCGGTGCTTGTCTCAATTGATGTGAGAAATTCGCGCAGATCGTCGCGGATGCTGGTCAGCAGATCGACCGCCTCGGCTTGGCGTTCGGCAATGAACTGATCCACCGGCAGCCCGCCGGTCAACGCATTCAGTTGCTCTAGAATCTGCGATTGCCGCAGATCGCTCAGCCGCTGCTGCTCACCCCGCGCCCACTCGTATTGCTCGCGCGCCGTCGCCAGCAGCGCTTGAATTGATGCATCCGCGCGCTGCTGGATGCTGACCAGCTTGTCTTGCAGCGCGGCTTCTAGAAACGCCAGCGCGACCAGCTCCTCTTGCAGCGCCTGCTCCCTCGTCGCGATGCGCAGCAGAGCCAGCTGAAACTTGGCCTCGGCGGTGTCGATCTCGCCCAGTCGTGACAACTCAGCCTCGGAGTACTGGACCACAGCGGCTTGCAGACCGCGCACGGCGTCATTGGTCTGCGCTTGCAGCGCGGCGATTTGCTCTTGCAGCGCAAGGGCTTGATCGGCGATGGGCTGCGCCGTGTCGCGCACCTCGGCAATGCGCCGCAGCGTGTCGTTGTAAATCTGCAAAAACTCAGGGCTGGGTCGCTGAAACAATCCCTCCTGTTGCACCAGGCCCAGCCGCTGCTGCAACAACGTCAGTAGCTGCTGGGCCGCGTTGGCTTGGTCAGCGCCGGTCGAGCCAGCGACAGTTGCCTCAGCGTCGCGGATGGCGTTGTTGAGCAGCTCAAGGCGCCCAAAGCCACCCAGCGGGTTGGCACTGCCGAACGTCAGATCACGCAGCAAGGCGTCGGCCTGATTCAGCACCGCAATGAACTGCTGTGCAATCGACAGCTGCGCCTGCAAGCCTTCGATCTGCGCTTGTCGCAGTGCCTCGGCGGCCGCGCGCTGTGCCTCGTACGCCTGCTGCGCCTGCTGCGCGGCTTCGGTGGCGCGTTGCTGCGCAGCCGACAGGATGGCGTTGCGCTCGGCGTTCAGCTCAGACAGCGCCGCGCTGATGGTCGCCCGCTGTGCGGCCAGATCGGCGAGCGTCGAGTTGATCGCATCGCGCTGCGCAGCCACGCCAGCCAGCGCTTCTTGAACGCGCGCGGCATCGGCATTGGCCAGTGTCTGCACGTCACCGATGGCGGCCGACAGCCACGCATCTACCGTCGCGATGAATTCGTTCAGGAACGCCAGTGCGCGCTCCGGGTCAACCGTGCTGCTGACGCGTCCACGCAACCCGGCAAGCGAGCCCTGCGCGGCATCGGCGACCAGCCCAATGCGGCCGCCGGTGGACTGGATGCGCTGCGCGAGTTGCAGATCAAGTGAGCGCGCCGACGCGGCCGCGCTTTGCAGTGCGTTGTCGAGTTGCGTGGCTAGCTCGATCTCGACGCGCAGGCGGTTCAGAACAGCCTGCTCGGCGGCTGCTGCTGCATCACGAATGGCAGCCGGGTCGTTGCTGGCAATGGCGATGCTCAGTGCGCTGGCCGTTTGCGAGATCGCGCTATCCAACCGCGCCATCTCGTTGATTAGTCGCTCAAGCGGCGAGCCGCTGACCTCGGCAATGGTGCGGCCCAATCGCTCGACTTGATCACCTAACTGCACCAGCGCCTCAAACTGCAGCAGCCGCTCTTCAACGTCTGCGATGCTGGCCAAGAATCGTGAAAACTGCGGCGCAGCCACGCTAATGATCGTGTTAAGCCGGTCCGTGATGACCTGTTCAAGCGTCGCTGCGCCGTCGCGATAGGTCGCGTTCACGCTATCAAGGCGCTCGCGTACTGCTGCAATTTGCTCCGGCGTCAGCAGGTTGGCCAGAGCGTCATCCAGCGCGGCGATGCGCGCTGCGATTTCCGCGCTGGTGGGGCTTTCGATCTTCTCGGTTCTTACGAAGATATCGCCAAGCCGCGACGTGGCCCGGCCTTCACTGCGGCGCGGCCCGTCGAACTCTTCCGAGCGCACGCGCAGCAGCGGGTCGCCATCAAACAAGCCGCCAATCGCCGCGCCCAAATACGCACCGATGACGGCACCGATGGGGCCAAAGTAGCTGCCGATTATGCCGCCCACGACGCCGCCAGCCTGTGCGCCGCCGCCGCCACCGGCGGTCGTGCTGCCGACTGCGTAACCCGTAAGGGCCCCGCCGGCAACGCCGCCTGCGTTGTAGCCATTCCCTGTGCCAGCATTGCCGCTGTTGCCGCCACCTCCGCCGCCGCTGCTTGAGCCGCTGAACGTAGGGCTATTGCTGAGCCCTGCACCGCCGCCACCACCGCCGCTAAGCCGGTTCAGCGCACTCTGAAAAATCCCACTGAACGCCTGCTGCAACGGCCCGGTGACGTTCTCGGACAGAAACGTATCGAGCATGCCGCCCAGGATCGTCTCTGCAACATTCGAGCCCACATCCTCCCAGTCGCCAGTGATCAGCGCGTCGCGCAGGGATCGCGTCAACTCCTCGCCGCCGCGCTCCCAGGCTTGCAGGTAGCCGTTGACTTGCTCCTCGGCTACAGCGGCGAGGTCGTCGCCGTCGGCAGAGCGTTCAGCGAACGTCCGTTGCAGCTTCTCGTAAGCGGCCGCGTACTGCTGCAATGTGATGACCCCGGCAAGATATGCATCTCCTAGCACCCGCTCAGCGTCGGCGAGCTCTCGCGACAAGCGCAGCGCGGGGTCGAGCTTTTCCATCAGATCGGAATAGGCATCTGCGATGTCGCGCAGCGCCGCCTCGTGGCGCGCATCGGCCTTGGCGTTGTCGTCGCTCGCCTTTGTGCTTTCCTTGGTTGCCTTGGTGCGCACTTCGGACGCCTTCGCGGCCGCGATCTGCGCATCAAACAGCGCGGCGATGGTCTCGCGCTGATCCTCAGTCGCCGCCGCATCCAGCGCCGCCGCTTTCGCGCGCTCCAGCAGCTGCGCCTTGCTCAGGCCCAGCACGTCATTTTCGGCGCGCAGCTTTTCGATCAGCTTGTCTGAGCTGGCCACGCGCGCTGCGCCGGCCTGTACCACGCGACCAATGGCACCAGCGACGTCGTTGTAAGCGGCCTTGATGCGGTCGATGTTCGAAACCTCGGCTGCATTGGACTGCGTCAATCGACTCACCGCCGCTGCGACCACCTCCAGTGGTCCGGTGTTGATGACAAAATCGAGCTTGCCGAGCGTTGAATTGGCGTCGTTGCTGGACTTCGTGATCTGGTTGAGGATGTCGAGCAACTGCGCCGCGCCAGCAACAGCCTTGGTAAATCCGCCCGACGCGCCCCCCTCGCCCAATGACACCGTAAGCTTGGCCAGCGCGTCTTCCAGATTGCTGATCGCGCCGCCCAGCGTTTTCATCTGCTCTTCGGCCGCGCCAGCAAACTGCACGCGGCCGATGTCTTGCAAATAGCCTTCGATCGCGCCTGCGCTTTTCTCGATGACTGTTGTGGTGCCTTGAAACGTCAGCGCGATCTGCTCGCCCTGAACGCGGCCAACAATGCCGAACTCCTTCAGCCTCTCCAGCTCACCGGTGGCCGCATCACCGACCGCTTCGACAAACTGCTGGATGCTCTTGCCTGATGCCGCCGCCACGTTGGCATAAGCCAGTAACGACTCGCGACCGGGGTCCAAACCGCGCGCCTTGAGCGTGGTGTACGCAGTGACGATTTCTTGCAGCTGCGCAGGCGTGCGCGAGGCGATCTCTTGCAGCTCTTTCAGCTTGACGTTGGCGGCGGCTTGTGAGCCTTCCAGCGTTCGAACCACGGCGGTCAAACGCTGGAATTCAGCCGTCGTCTGGATGGCATAGGTGACGACTTGCGCCAGGCCAATCGCGCCCACCGCATTTTTGAGCAACCCCATGCCGCCCGAGGCATCGCGGGCGCTCTTGTCGACATCCTTCAATCCGCGCGAGGTTTCGCCCAGCGTGGCTTTTACCGAGCCATCGCCGAGCGTCTCCAGCTTGATCTGCAGATAGTCGGTGCGCGTGGTCACGCGGCAGCCTTCCGCGCCGAGGCGATCTCGTTATCTGCCGTCAGCATCGCGCCCTCGATTACTTGGACTTGTTCCATCAGATCAGCCACGGTGAGCGCGCCCCAGGTCGGCGGATCGTCGACTTGCCAGCGCGGCAGATAGCTGTCGAGCAGGGCGATGCAGCCCTCGTAGCGCAGGCCCGTGCGTCCGCCCATGCCCGCGTATTGCCACTGCGTGTGGCAGGCAAGGAAAGCCGCCACGCCGGGCTGAGCGTCTGGCAGTAGGCGCGGCTCCGGGCATTCCACACCCACCGCCACACAGCCGCCGGCTTTGCGGCACTCGCGGCAGTAGGTGATGTCGCCGGAGGCCCATAGCTTGGCATCGCCTATGCCTGGACCTGCCCCTGCTTGCCAGCGGGCCCAGGCGGTGAGTTTTTTCGCACAGCGCCACGGCAGCAGGCGTCATAGGATTCGGCGACGGCGGCGTAAATGTCCTCGTAATCGAGCAGATCAGCCAACGCATGCGGGCTGAACTCCGCGTCTACTTCCGTGCCCTCATCGCGCACCCCGCGCCAGTCGCGCGTGCGCTCGGTGAGCAGCAACACATCGCCCTCCTGCGCGGCAAAGCTGCTGTCGATGCTGGCCACCATGGCCTTGAGTGCATCCTCAGCAATGGATTGCAGGCGCGCAGTCTGCGCAGCCGGGTCGCCGTCGTCGGCCTTGGCATTGGCGAAGCGCGCAGTGATGTCGCGGGCGACGCGGGCGCTGTCGGCGCTGGCGCGCTCGGCGATCTGCTTGCGCCGGTCGTGCAGCTCGGCGCGGGTGAGCGGTTGGAACAGCAGGCGGAAGGGCTCGACGACCTCTTTGCCGTCGGCGTCGTGGCCTTTGATCTCGACTGGCCACCAGACGAGGCGAGTGTGAGCTCGTGAAAACATCGGGGGAATTGCTCCATTGCGTCAGGGATGAAACAGGCACCCGGCCAGCACTGCCGGCCGGGTGAGTGAGGGTTAGCTAATGGTTGCCACTGCGTTCTTGAGCGTGGCTGTGAGGTCGATCTCAGCGGTGCCGACGCGGTGCGCGGTGAAGTTGGCCTGCAAGCGCAAGCCCCGCGGGCCATCGACCGGCGGCGCGGTCTTGTCGAACACCAAGTCACCGATGGCGATCACCAGCGATTCGTTTCCGGCGCTGCCCAGTCCATTGCCACGACTCAGCGTGATGGCCATCTCTGTGTCGGTGCCGCTCAGGATCTGATCAATCACATCCTCGTGATCGAAGAACATCGTGGCCTGACCGGTCACGATCACGAATCCCTCGGGCAATCCATCGCGCGTGCCGCCAGCGCCGATGCAGTATTTCTCGCCGTCAAGGTCGTTGTTGATGGCCAGCGACAAGGCACTGAAACAGATGTTCAGCGGCGTGCCGCCACCGACGACAACCGCCAGATTGACGCTCTCCCAGTTCGTGTGACCCAGCAGCACCGGCGAGGCGTCGAGGTTTGTCGCGCTCTGCGCAAAGTCAGCCGCTTGCACGTCAAGCGCCAGCGTCTGCGTACCGTTGGGCGTGAAGGTGAATGTGCCCGAGCCCACGCGGCAGCCGGTGATTCGCAGGTAGCGCGAGGCGGCATCGATCGCGGTGCCGTAGTCGTACTGCAGGGTGAATCCAATCGGCAGCGAGCCGGTGCCCGATGCGACCGGCGCGAAGGCGTGCGTATACGGGTTTGCACCCGATGTGGCTGGCGCTCCAATTAAGTGCTTCAGGTAGATGCCAATGTCCTCTGGTGCGATCTCCACATTCATCGGGCCCGCCGGCGCTTTCGCGCCGGTCACGCTGCGTGCCTGTCCGCGCACGCCGGCAAGCGTGGCGCTCTGCACGCGAGGCTGCACGGGCACCACGCCACAGCTGACCACCTGAGCGCGTTCGCCGACAGCACCAGCGGTCTTATATGCAGTCTCGGGGACAATTTGGATCTGAACGGCAGTGCCGCGGACGTCGGACATTTCGTTTACTCCTGGGAGGCAGCGGCCGCAGGCGCGGCCAGGTCAAAGCGGTGATGCAAGGGGCGGTCCTTGGACGTGAGGCGCACGGCTTCGTCGAGTGGCACGCGGTAAATGGTGTCTGGCTTCATCGTGCCGAACGCAGCGACGCCGGGATTGCGCGCGCCGGGAAAGATCACATCTACGCAGATGTCTGCTGGATGCCGACCGGGCGGCTTAGTAAGCAGGCGTTTGGCCATTATCAGCTCCGATAAATTGCGTATTCCGCGCGCACGGTGGCGGCGAACACGTGGCGCGGATGATTGACGCCCTGATCGGGCACCCAGTTCTGCAAGAAAGCGATGCCGGTACCGCCCGGCTGCGGGTTGCGCATCAGCAGCTGCGCCAGCAGCTCTGGCAGCGTGCCGCGCTGCGTGGCGGCGCGCTCGCGGTCGCACTGCGACCACAGCAGCGCGATATCAAGCTCCGAGTTGAACCCTTGGCGGTGATGTCCGATCACGAGCCCATCCACATCGTCGCCGGTGTTGGTGATGCTGCCGGTCGCGCCCGGCCCGTGCTCAACAATCCAGCATGGATACAGGTCGCTCGGGATCTGTTCCCACGGTTGATTGCTGCGCAGCACGCGCGGCACCGCGTAGCCCAGCAGGGTGACCAGCGCGGCTTGCAACGCGGCATCGGTGCCAAGCAGCGCAGCCATGCCGTCGGCGAAGGCAAGCGCGCTCATGTGAGGACGGCTTTGGCCAGCTCGGCCCGCACCACATCAGTAGGATTGACGGCCTCGATTGCGTCACTCAGGAACGGCCGCGGCTCATAGAACGGCGCGCGCTCATTGCCGTAGGCATGGAAGCCGGTGGTGTGCACGGCCCGTGCATAGTTGGAGCGGTTGAATACGAGCCCGGACGTATCGCCAAGCCGCCGCACGCCCAGCCCTCGGCGCAAATTGCCGCTGCGCACAGGGATGGGATACGCGCCAGGCGTGCTTGACCCACTGCCGCTGAGTCGCTTGCTGGCATCCTTTTCGACCAGCAGCAGCGCGCGTTTCATGCCACGCCGCAACGCGGCCGTGAGGCGCTGCGCGCGCTGCGCGTAGACGTCAGCGAGTTGGCCGGGGCTAGACACTGATCGAGGTCTCGCTATGCAATGTGAATGGCCCGGTCTCGATGTGTCCGATTGCGAACGCCGGCACACCCAACTGCTCGGCCGGATCAATGCCCAGCGCGCGCATCACCTCCGCCAGCGCGGCCTCAGCCACGGCCATCGCGGCCGTCGAGTGGGCGAGGTATTCGCGGCGCTCAAGGTATTGCCCATCCTGAAACGCGCCTACCGCCTGACTGTCGGAATAGCTGGCGCGGCGCGTCCACAGCCGATAGGCGCAATAGGCCAGCTCAGCCCGGCGCACGCAGTCAATCAGGTAATCAATCACCAGCGCGGCGTACACCGGCTGACCGATGCGGTACGCCGCCCAGTTGCCGGCCTCAGCCAGCAGCGCAGTCAGGTAGTCATCAAACGCAGACGTGAGGGCAAAGTCGCCCCCGAACTGGTCTTTACGCCAGCCCTCCGCCCGCAGATTGTCGACTGTCGCTTTTGCCATGTTTTAAAGTCCGAGGGCCGGGCAGCGTTGCCGCCCACCCGGCCCTCTTTCTCTCCCTGACGAGGAGCCCGATTACTACGCGAACAGCACCCGCTTGACTTGGTCGCTGTCACCGATAATTGCGTTGAACTGCTGAGTGCCGACCCAGTCCTGCGCCCGCGTGTAGATGTCGCGCTGGCCTTCGATTGCGAGGTCAGTCCACACGCCGCGCTGAATCTTGCGGCCCGGCAACACCAGGTAATACCCGGTCGATGCCGCCGGAACATGGGTGCTGGCGATCACGCCAGCCACGCTGTATGCGAGCGGCTGCATGCCCGCCTGATTCGCGACGATGCCGCTGCCCTGCGTCGCCTCCAGCATCAGCAGGATTCGGCCCAGATGCTCCGGCGCGCACAGGATCCAGAACCGGGCAGACTGCCCGGCGGCGTAGCCCTTGGTGCGCACCGCGCGCAGGATGCCCGACGCTGCGTTGTTGAAGGTGGTCGTGTCGTTGGTCGCGAACGCCTGGTTGACGCCCGAGCTCAGCGCGGTGAACAGCCCGTAATGCAACTCGGCCTGTTTGTCCCACGCGGTGGCGCGGAACTCAGCTACTGCTTGCTCTACGCGCCAGAACTTCTGAAAGCGCAGCCAATCGTCCAGCAGACCGAGCCCGGCGTTGTAGGTGAGATACGGCACCGGCGTCGTGCTTTCGCTGATCTCGCGGCGAGGCTTGGTAACGCCGCCTGGCTTGGTCTGAGTCCACACGATGCCGGCGTTGGTATCGGTGATGTCGAAGCTGTCCTGATTGCTGCCGCGCAGGTCGATCAGCTGGAACAGATTGGTCCAACCCAGATCCATCTCGGGCATGTTGCTGTGCCAGAAACTCTCGACCCGCTGCGATACATCCGCAAGAATCGGGTTGTCGCCCGTGGTGGCCCACTTGCGTGCCAGATGCTGGGAAATCGCTTTAGCGTCTGGGATGACGTTGGCACGTGCGCCGTTCAGCATCTTGATGCCGGCGAACCCCTGCCCCGCGCGCTCGCCCATCATGTCGATGTAGAGCTGCGGCAGACTCAGGTCCAAGTTGATCGCATCGGCCAGCGATTTGCGCTGCGCCTGCTCGGGCATGGCCGCGACGAGAGCTGACGCGAACAGGGCGAATTTGGTGATCACGCGCATGGGGTACTCCTAAAAAAAGGCGCAGGTGTCAGTGGTTGGCGCAAGCTCAGAAGCCGCGGAAAACTACAAGCCCGGTGGTGGTGTCGCCAGACAGCATCGCCTCGCCGCAGTAGCCGCACGCAACCAGCGCGCCAGCGGTCTTGGTGAATTTGCCGGTAGCAGGATCGAAGTAGAGCGTCTCGCCGACCGCCCACGCTTGACCGGCGGTCTTCTCCGCGCCGCTCAGCTCGCACTCGTAAACGTGCTCGTTGGCGGCTGCGCTGGCTGCGCTGTTGAGCGGGATGAACGTTTTTGCGTTCAGTACAAACGGCAATTTCTTGGTTGTAGCAGCAGACGGATGGGCAAAGCTCAGCGTCTTGATCTGAGCGGCCGGGCTACGAATTTGCAATCCCATGGGATTCTCCTCGGCCTATGGCCGCAACGGTTGAGTGACTGAGTTACTGAGCCAGCATCGGGTTGGAAAGCGGGGAGTCGGCAGCGGACTTGGTGCCGATACCGGGCGCGCCCTTGTTCGGGTCGCTGTTGTTGGTGCGCGACTGCGCGCCAGGCAAGCGCAATTCGAGGCCCTTGCGCAGGCCGTCGAGCTTGTCGGTCGGGAAGTCCGCATACAGCGCCTTCGCCGCAGTGACTGCCTCCGGCGTATCGCCAGTGATGCCCAGTTGCCGCTCGACGGCGACGATGTCGTTGATGAGCGACGTGCGATGCGCGCGGCCATCCGTCACGGCCTTGAGCAGTGCAACGGGGTTGTCCAACAGTGTGGCGTCTTCGCCCAGATGCTTGACCAGCGCGCCGTAGGACGCCGCCGCCTTGGCGTTGGCGTCAGCCGCTGCCTTGTGCTGATCGCGCTCTGCGGTGAGGTCGGCGATCTGCTTTTGGTTCGGGTCCATGGTGTTTTCCTTTGAGTCTCGGGATGTGGTTTTGACAACGCGCGCGCCGGGCTGTGCGCCCAGCCACACGTGGGACATTTCCAGCGCTTCGCCGGGCGCGTCCCAGCGCCACACGTTCAGCTCGACGCCACTGGAATCCTTCAGCCGGTCGCTGCGCTTGGCGAGAAAGGCAATCGACACATCGCCGCCGATGCCGCCGTCGAGCTTGCGCAAAAATGATTCGTTGTCCGGTGTGCGCACGTAGTACGCCGACACCTTGAGCAGCGTCGCTTCAACCGCATCGGGTGGAAACGTGAGCCGCGCCTCGCGCAACTGGATACGCGCGGCGTCGAGCGGCATGCGTTCTGTCACGGCAGCGTAGACCAAGCCTTCGCCTGGCCCGCCGTCGCCGGACAAGCCACCAGGGTGGCGGATGAACACACCCTTGCCAGGCAGCGTGCGCGCGAATTCATCTAGCAGCGCGGGAGAAAAGCACTCCTGATCGCGGTCGATGCCGTTGTGCGCCAGCAGATATTCCCTGACTACCAGCTCATCGGCCGTGAAATCGCGCAACGTGTACACGCGGATCTTGACAAGCTGCTCGGCAGTCGGCGCAGACGCCGCCTTGCAGTGCAGCCGCAGCGACTTGGTGTGCGCTTGGCTCACTTCTCGACCGGTGCCGAAACTGGCTTGGTAACGTGGTGACCATGCACGCGCAAACGCGCTTGGCCTTGGTCAGCCGTTAGCGGCCCGAGGTAGTCAGGCGTCAGCCATGCAGGCGCATCGACAACAGGCGCAGCCGCAGCGCGTTCGGTCTGCACCGCAGTGATCGCATGCAGCAGCGACTCGCGCGGATTGCCGTCCAACTCCTCCGCCGCACGCAGATCGGCAAGGGCTGCGTCGCTCATGCCTTCAAGCTTCGGCACGATGGCCTTTACCGCCAGCTGGCGCAGCGCACCGGGTTCGATTTTCTGATCACTGGACATCACACGCGGCCTCCACTCGTGTCTGCGCAGATCGCGCAAAAATCACTTGCAGCCGCCTGAATACGCAATGCCCGCGTTAAATGTCGCCAGCAATGCTTGACACGAGCCGCGCCGCGCGCTTGTCTGTGCTGCAAGACGGCCAGAAGGCGGGCAAGGGCGACAGAGTCGGCACAAGCTGTGACAAATAAGGGTTGACGTTAGCGCGCTAACGCTGTATTCTCTATCAATGCCAGCCACAACGGCCGGCAACTAGGAGAGCAACGTGAACACATACACCCAATATCGAGTCCGCTGCGGCAACAGCGCGACGAACGTCAGAGTGCCTAGCAATCTGCTCGACGATCACGGCATCCCTGCCGACGCGCAGGACGCAGAAATGGAGGCAAAGCGCCGCGGGGTTATTAAGCTTTTCGGCACCCTCGCGAGCTGGTTTCCAGATTCCGGCGTTGCTGGATTTGGACAGGTTGTCGTGCCCAGCAAAACGGGTGGCTACAACTGCATCACCGACCGGGTGCGGCTCGAGGCGCTCGCCAAAACACGTTGGCATGTATCTCCAGAACGCGACGCGGCCATCGACGCCATGCGTGAAGGATTTGATCGTGATCGGCGCAACCAGAACGCAGGTCGGGACGACGGGGAGGCTGGTGTTCCCGCCGCATCCACCGAGCACAGCTATGCGAGAGGGTACGAGGATGGCGCGTCGTTTCGGGCCGCCGGAATTGAGGAGGCAAAAGCAGCGGCCGCCGAGCGCGCCGAAGCCGCCGCGCGACAGAAAGCAGATGACGCGCGCATTGTCGCGGCTAACGCAAACCGCGCGCGACAAGAAGCGGCGGATGATGCGCGAATGCGCGCCGCGCAGGCCGTTCGCTGGAATGCGAAGCAGCGCGCCCGCGCTGAAAAGCTGGCCGGGAAATACGGCGCAGCGAATCTTTCCGCAGAGTGGCAGTCTGTGCTTAGCGCTTGATCAGCGAGCGCAGAATGAACGCACCGAAAAGCGCAACAGTGCGAACCAACGCCTCCATCGCGCGCCGCTTGGCCACCGGCGCCCGACTGCTGCCACGCGGAGTGCTGCGGGTGGAAGCTGCCGCCGCACTCGACTCGCTGCTCGCATCGGGCTACGCGCTGACGCAGACCGGCGTGATCGCGCGGGCGCTGGCAGAGGCGGCGGAGACGCGCGCTCTGTAGCAACGCTGATGGCTGGCGCAGTGCGCGGAAGTGGGGTCTACATCCTGTTAGGCGGCGGGGTCAGCTTCTGGGCAAACTCCCGAATCTTGGGCATCAGGTACGTGTCGCGCACTCGCTCAACCACGCAGACCGACCCGTTGTGTTTTTCTTCCCAGCGCCGGCAAAAGCTGCCGTACAGTTGAAGCATGTCGTGGAAGTCGTAAATGTTTGCCTCAAGAGAGGCTGTCTCGTCCCAGCGGAAGTGCCAGTATTCTGCGTCAAGCTGCGACTGGCTCAGCCGCTGCAGCTCATTTTCAGCGAAGTCAAACAGTCCTGTTATCACACTCTCGATTGCGTCTTGCATGCCGTTCTCCAAAGTCAAAACCTGCGTGGTCGTGCCGCCCCCGAACTAGGCGGTCAAGCGGACCGCCGGGACGTTATTTGTGTTCAGTAATCAATCGGCTGGGCGGCCGCTTACCTCTCTGTTAGCCGTCACGAACTGACGCATTATCGAACCCGCGAAATGATGCCGCCGCAGCGATTGCCCTATGTGCAGCCGCCTTTGTCCTGAATCGTCTCGCCGTATCCCGGACAAGTGTCCGACCAGGATCGCCGCGCCATGGGGCAAGCCATACACCATTTTCTAGCTCAACAATAAAACGCCTTATCCCGCGCCGCTCGTCGTTCATTTGTCAATTCTCCGTCGTGTGGGGGCCGCCTAACCAGTCATTCAACGCGACCGTCTAACCTCAGTCGCCCTTTTGTGTGCCGTCGTGCGGCGCGTTAATTCCACTGTTATGCCCCACGCCAGATATCAGGCCGGCGTGGGGATTCACAATCAAAACGCAGCGATGCGCGCTCCAAGAACCCCGCTCAGGGCGCACATCAAATGCGCCTGAGTATTCAACCGCTCTTGCTCCTGCCACGGAAGGCTGGCGAAGAGGTCGGTGTTCTTGAACTCACCGAGTTTTTCTCGGCGGGTGTCAAGGTCTGTTTTTTCGTGAACTACTCGCTGCTGATGGGGCTGCATCTCACTCATGGCAAAGTCTCCTATTGCCGGGTAATGGCCCTCTCGTGGTGGGGCCTAACCAGTCATTCAACGCGACCGTCTAACCTTGGCCGCCCTTTTGTGCGCCGTCGCGCGGCGCGTTAATTTCACTGTTAGGCCCCACACTTGGCATGCAGAATGTCTTTTAAATCTGCATAGCGCGAAAGCGGAAACTCCGGCGTTTTGATGACAGTCCACTCGCTTGCAGTGCAAGCTGGCTCAAAAGTCTGAGGGCCACCCATTGCCGGGGAGGTTCGCCCAAGCTCGTTCCCGGATCGGTCGAAAATCGTAATGTCAACGTGAGTGATTCCGCGACTGTCGTAGGGCTTGTTCTTCACTTTCCCAAACGCATCGCACCCATCAAATACCCAGTCACCCTTTTTCATTTCAATCCTCGTGTTGCCACCTAACAATTAGGTCGAGCGGACCGGCTAACCCGTCCCGCTTTTGTGTCGTTAATCGTGCCGGCCGCTCACCACGCTGTTAGGCCGCGTCGTAGGTAGCTGCAAAAATGTCCGGCTTGCACGGGTAACGCTCACCCTTTACGCCAGTGATGATCCAGTCTCCGGCGCTTACGTGCATGTCGCCTTCAAGCGTCTGAAT
>Ga0163144_10011125_pt1 | contig 19076 bp, 15 predicted proteins | sample OliLak19BULKMAT1_FD_123175 | JGI IMG/M metagenome (GOLD analysis project Ga0163144, IMG submission 123175) | Freshwater microbial mat bacterial communities from Lake Vanda, McMurdo Dry Valleys, Antarctica - Oligotrophic Lake LV.19.BULKMAT1 | ecosystem: Environmental > Aquatic > Freshwater >... | reverse complement strand
GCGTACTCGCCGCCGGTCATGCCCAAGCGCGATTGAACAGCGTCGACGAACGCGCGCGTGCGGTCGGCGGCCTCGGTGAGGGCGAGGAAGAAGTGTTCGTCATCGGATGTCTTGACATTCATACAAATTCAGACAAGAACGGGACGAAGACGGGTTCGAGTCCGATGAGTAACCCGCTACCATGCGCCCATGCGTTACCCGCCCATGCCCTTCGCCGTCCTGGATACCGAAACGACGGGGTTCGTGCCGCGGGTGCACCATGTGGTCGAATTGGCGTGCGAGCGGTACGAAAACGGCGCGGTCACGCGTACGTTCGACGCTCTCACGAAGGCACCGGACCAGCTCCCGCCCCACGTGCAGGTATTGACGCGCATTTACCCGGAGATGCTCGAAGGGAAGCCGGTGATCGGCGAGGTGGCGGAAGAATTCACGAAGACCTTGGGAGCCGACACGCTGCTCGTGGGCCAGAACCTGCAGTTCGACCTGGGTATGCTCAAAGGCGAAGGCATCGATCTCACGGCGCGTCCGTGGGTCGATACGTCGCTCCTCGCCGCCTTAGCCTTCCCAGAACTGAAGAGTTATTCGCTGCAATACCTGAGCAAGGCGCTGCACCTGCCGCATGAACCGCAGCACCGCGCACTCGGCGACGTCCGCGCGACGGCCGCGCTGCTCGGCGCGATTTGGGAGAGGCTCTGCGAGCTGCCCGCCGCGAACCTGGCGGAAGCAAAGGCGGTGATGGCCCGCTCGAGCGATGGCTACCGGATGTTCTTCAAGGCGCTGCCCGACGCGGGAGGGAAAGGAGAGTGGCTCGAGAACGCTCGCACGCATCCCGATGCACGCGCCGCGGACCCCATGGTCATCCCTGCTGCCGCTCCCGGCACGGTCACCTTACTGGAAGAACCACTCGATCCGGCATTCGTGCCGTCGCTCATCGCGGGCGCCGCAGCGGACGGCGTGCCCACGTGGATCGCAGTGAAGAACCTCGACAGCGCGCTGAAGCGCCACGACATGCGGTCCGTCACCGTGGTGCACCCACCGTCGCTCCTCTTAGACCCAGACGCCGCATCGCGCCTGAAGGCACAGGAGACGCTCACGCCGGACGAAGCAACGCTCGCGCTGAAAATCTCGTGGTTTTCGCCGCGGGTGCGGGCCGACGTGGCGCTGCACGCGGGGGAGCGCGACACGTGGAACGGCAAGCTTGCCGCGACGGAAGAGCACCCCGCATACCGTGCCCAGTTCGCCGGCGACGCCTCGGTGCGGCTCGTTGACCACCGCCAGCTCTTGAGCTTTTTGGAGCGACCTGACGTGCTGAAGCCGGGCTGCCGCGTGATCATAGACGACGCGTCGATGCTGGAAGACACCGCGACGAAAGCCCTCGGTTCGTGGGTGGCCTTGGACGATCTGCGCGCCGCCGCACAAGGGCACGACACGCTCACCCGCATCGTCGATAACGCGGCACTATGGGCCGAAATGCTCAAGGGCGGAGCGGACCAGTACATGCTCAACGCGAAGGATATGTCGCGCCCGGAAACGAAGGGGCTTCAGTCGCTCGTGGATGAAACCCTCGCCGATGCGTCGCTCCCGCCGCGCGTGCGCTACCTGCTCGGCGAACTGAAAACATTCCTCGCGCCGAAGAAGGACATCCCGATGCTCACGTGGATTGAAACGCGCGCCCAGAGCGGCAGCGTAAACCTGACGAGCGCGCCGGAACGGGTCGATCTCTTGTTGAAAAACCTCCTCTTCGAGAAATTCGCGACGATCCTCCTAACACCGCCGGCGTTGAAAGGCGCGCTGCCCGCAGTGCTGCCGGACGGCTATCCGCGCACGCTCGTGACCACGGACAATCTCGCAACGTTCGCCGTCTCGTTCCCCGACACCGGCCTCGAAGCAGTGCTGCAGAACCCGCCGCCGGGCAAAACGATCGCGCTCGTCGGCAGTAAACGTGTGATCGAAAACGCGTTCGTGAAGCACACCGTGCGTCTGGAAGAGCAGGGCGTGACGCTTATCTGCCAAGGCATGTCCGGCGGGCAAGGACGCATGGAAAGCGACTTCCTGGCGGCCGAAGGCACGACCATCTGGATGCTCACGCCGTGGATGTACGAAGGCATCGATCTGGCAGAAGCGACCGCGGACCACCTCGTACTCGAGAGTCTGCCGTTCGACCATCCGGGTCAGCCTGTGTTCGGTAAACGGAAAGACACGTTCGCGAATGGTTTTGAACAGTATGCGCTCATGCGCCTCTACCACCGGCTCTTCCGCTTGATGCGCGGATTCGCACGCCATGCCTCACCCGGCGCGGACGTCGCGATCCTCGATCAACGCATGAAGGAGAAGTCGTACGGCGAACGCGTGAAGGCGTACTTCGGAACGTTCTCGACTGCCGGCGTGCCAGCCGCATTTACCACGAAGCCCCTACACGCCACGCCCACAGCGCCAAAGAAACCACGCGTACCGAAAAAAGACGATCCGCAGCAGGCGCTACCGATCTGACGGGTGTATGGGTTATGAGTGTATGGGTGTATGAGTGTATGAGTGTATGAGTGTATGAGTGTATGAGTGTATGAGTGTATGAGTGTATGAGTGTATGAGTGTATGAGTGTATGAGTGTATGAGTTACGAGTGTATGAGTTACGAGTTACGAGTGTACGAGTGGCTTGCGAGCGCTCCTTGATCGGCATGATTCAATCAAACCCGAAAGCATGCGAGAAACCTCGTCTTGTGATGCCAATAATCCGACAATTTTCTCCTGCGAAATAAATCCCAACGAAACTGCCATGAGTGCGAAGGCTTTTACTTCCCCGCATTCGCCGCGTGAGATAACGAATTTTGCCGCTTTATCCGGATAGGTAAATCGACTGCATCCTTCGGCTAAATTCGCCAAAATACTGGTGGATGCCCGGCGTATCTGGCTTGTTAATGCGAACTGTTCTTCTTTCGGAAAAGAACGTGAAACTCCATACACTTCTTTCATCAATCCTAAACCGGACTGCCAAACCTGCAAATCTTCAAATGCTGTCATGCGAGGATCATGACGTCGATTCGTGAACCAACGCCTACATACAATCCCACAGCAATCTTTTTTGATTTGAAATAAGCCAAAAAATCATGTTCTCTTCTTGAAAAGAACACCTCCTTTCACACTCATACACTTGCTCGTTACATAGAGGAGCCGCTTTCTTAGGCGCTCTTCATCGAAGGTTCACATAAAATCCCACGATCTTCCCCTTCGTCGTTGCAGCCCGGAGGCGTCTGGCACTGCGTTGCTTTGCCGTCCGTGTAGAGAATGTAGCGCGGCAGATCATCCTCGCATTGCAGGGCGCAGGCGTGTGGCTTGAGCCATCCAGAAAACGCGTAGTCGACCGTGATCGGCTCACCGATGCACGATCCTGCCGGCGGGGTGGGTGGAGGAACGGGCGGCGCGCCCTCAGGGAGCACGGACTGCACGAACACGACCACGAACATGAGACCGCAGACGATGCCGACGATGCGCGGGAGGGTGACCTGCACGAACGCATCATACCAAAAAAATCTCCGCAAATTTAATCGGCTCCCTTGCGCCCCGTTACCACGACGAACGTCCTCCAGAGGACCCACAGATCCAGCAGGAGCGACCATTCCTCGATGTACTGCAGATCGAGCGCCACCTCGCGGTCGAACGAGAGATCCGACCGACCCGAGACCTGTGCGAGACCCGTCATGCCCGGACGAACGGCAAACACGCGGCGCTGGTAGCTGGTGTAGAGCGACACCTCCTGCGGCAGGTGCGGCCGCGGGCCGACGAGCGACATGTGCCCGGCGAGCACATTGAAGAACTGCGGCAGCTCATCGAGCGACCATGTGCGGATGAACTTCCCGACTTTCGTGACCCGCGGATCGCTCTTTGCCTTGAAGAGCGGCCCGTCCACGCGGTGGTTCAGCGCCATCACCTCCGCAATGCGCTTGTCGGCGTCCTTCACCATGGAACGGAACTTGATGACCGGCACGGGCTTCTCGCCGAGTTCACCAATGCGGCGACTGACGTAGAAGATGGGGAACCCGCTCTCAAGGAGGACCGCGATCGCCACACCGATCAGAAGCGGGGAGAGTAGAACGATAAAGAGAAGGCTGAGGACGATATCGAACAAACGCTTAATGACGCGCCCCCAGCCGTCGAGGGGAGTGGGGCGAAACCGTAGCATAGGGAGCAAGCCCATGCGTTCGATGACCAAAAGGTGCGGCACATCCGCGAACACGGGCGGGAAAAAACCGTAGCCGACGTGCGTGCTGCGGCAGTGCTCGATGAGCGTCAGCGTGGCCTCGCTCTCGGGATCGGGATCGGTCTGCAAAACGAGATCGATGCGGTTTTGGTACGCGGCCTGCAACGCGGCCATGTCGCGCACGTGGCCAAGGTAGCGGTAGCGGACATCGCTCTGGAGCGTGGCCGTGGCAGGCTCTGAGGGAGGGTGCTTGCCGTATGTAACGACCGTGCGCACGCCGATGCCCATGGCCAGCAACTCGCGCTGGAGGAGGAGCAGGAGGCCACGGGCAGAACACACGAGGAGCGTGAGTAACGTCGTGGCGTAGATGAGGAGGAGGCGAGAGAAGAAAAGTTCCTGGCGGACGAGGAAGTACCACGCCATCACGGCGACGATCCAGACGAGCGACGCGAGGAGCAGGCGGCCGACTTCACTCCACGCACTGCGCGTGACCTGCAAACTGTAGAGGCCGAGCAGCATGGCGATGACGACGAACGCGACCGCACCCGGAAGAGCGAAGTGCGTCATATACTCGGCGGACGGGGGCAGTGTCGACGACGCGTCCTTAATAGCCACCCACGGCAGAAGATTGACATTATTTGCACGCAGTTCATACGCGAGCAATAACGCCAACAAGGCGCAGAGCGCATCGAGCGGCACCCGCGTCACGCCGAAGAGGATCTCGGACTTCTTCATGGGACAGACAGAGTATACCTGCCTACCGGCAGGCAGGCGCCAATTCCGCATCCGCTCATCATCCTTACTTCGTGGCGTAGACCGTCACCTCGCCGTTTTTCACACGCATGAACCATACCTTCTTCAGGCTGGCATGGCGCAGGGGTTCGCCATCGGCGTATGCGGTCCAACGCGTGCCGTCGTACGCACGGTAGATCGCCTCTCCACTCTCGAACTGGAAACCGCGCCCGTCGTTGTACGGGTATTCGAACATGAACGATTCACCGAACGACTCGCCGTTCTGCACCAAATAAAACGCCGCCGGATCTTCCTCGAACGACGCGCGCATGGCATAGCCGCGGTCGTTGAACCCAAGCAGCAATTCCACGTTCGCCACCCCCGCAGGAAGCAGGTCAATCGGCGAACGGTCTCGCTGCAGACGGACCAATGTCCTTCCCGGAGCACGCAGGTACGAAAGATGCCACACGCGGCCATCTTGATCGATATCGACGAACGCACCGGCGCCTCTGCCCGTCACATACGAACGGGAGTTACGATAGAGCGCGTACCCGCGCGCAGATTTTGTGAAGAAATACACGTCGCCCTCTTTGGAGATCGCGAAGTTGTGGTCGTTCTCCACGCCCTTACCGCTCACGAGCCGGCCATTGCGGTACATGCGCGTGAAGCCTCGCTCGAAGACGGTATACGCGATCTTATCACCCGCGCGACGGATATACCGCACTGCGCCCTGGTGCTTATAGAGAATGGTTCGCTTGTTGCGGCCGATGTCATATGACACGACGTTGCCGCCCTCGGGAAAAGTAAGTACTCCACCATGCTCGTGCACGCTCGTGGCGCCCTGGGAGAACGAATACAGGCCTTTCGAGACGGACGTGGAATTCACGTACAAATCTGTGCCGTGGAGGTCGTAGACCAGATCGCCGCTCGCGGTCATGCGGAACACGACCGGCTCGTGCATGTCGTAGAGCGATTCATTGACGCCGTGCTGCATGCGCCGCCCGTTGCGGTACACCGAGAAACTGCCTTTGAGGCCGGAAGAAAAGTAGAACCCGACGTTCTTGCCCGACGGATCAACCGTGACGCCGCGCAGGTCGGCGACCTTTTCGTGAATGCGATATGTATCGATGAGTCTCGCGACGTCGACCCAGTTCACCGTCGGTGTCGCGGCCAGGGGTTCCACCGTTATGACGTCCTCCTCAATCGCTTGCACGTCCTGCAGAAGCTGCAACGCGCCCGATGACGTCGTATCGAGCAACTGCGCGTGCGCCGCGGGGGCGACGGCAAAGGCGAGTACGAAGAGAAACACGGGGAGCGATCGCATGGACTGATGCTACCCAGCACATACCAAAAAAGCACCCTTCAACGCGCTCAGGGCACGCTTTCGCATGGACACTTAAAAAGCACCCGTGCGGTGCTCTCTAAGTCCTGCTCTTCTGTACGCCGGGTTTTGTCTAGGACGGAAACCGTCCCGAGATGACCATCTCTCTGCGGCCGCGATCACTCGCAGGCCTGAGTCGCTTGCGCGACATGCGGAGGGGCGCGCGGGGCGACGGAACCATCGCCGATTCCGCGAACCCAATTCCTCCTTGCTTCACCATGAGTTTGCCCGCCTCCGCCAAGGCTACGGCAGGCTTTGCAGCCCGCAATATCTCGACGGACGCCCTCGGTTCCCGAGGCGTTTCACCCCCATTGGTCCCTCCAGAGGAGAGTAGACGGGGTTCGTCTCTGTGGCACTGGTCCTCACGCACTCTTACCAAATATACAGTACGTGGACGGCCGTTAGCCGCATGGCGTTCCATTGAAGCCCGGACGTTCCTCCCAACGAAACAAGTTCGCGGGCGGTCATCCAAAGAGCAGGACCATCATTATGGCATAGAATGACTTTTCCTTCAACAAAGCGATTGTTATAGTGCGCGACCATGCCACTCCCCGAACTCCCTCAAGCATTGGGCTCCGAACGGACGCTTGCTATCGCCTGGCCAAACATACTGCTGTGCTTCGAAGTGGATATGATCGGCTTTAAAAAGGAAATACACGCACGGAAATCCGAGGAAGCATTCATCAACGCGCTCGCGATGTTGCAGCCCATTTTTGGCAATGCTGAAGCGATGATCAATGCCATTCGTTCCAATGCAGTACGGCTACCCGAAGGGGCGGAGGTACAATATTTCTTCCGCTTCGCCGGTCGATGGAAAGCCCATGAAGAAATGCAGGCCCGGATCGCGGCAGAGAGTGGCGGAGCCAAGCGGGAGCTAGGGCGACCCTCGTATCACACGGAGGGCGCAACGGCGATCTCCTTACACAAGACGACGATGTACAACGCCGCGCCGACAAAAAGCGGAATAAGAAAAAAAGATGATAGACTAGCCTCGTGCCGCCTTAGCTCAGTTGGTAGAGCACCTCACTTGTAATGAGGTTGTCCGGAGTTCGAATCTCCGAGGCGGCTCCATCGTTGTCATCCCGAGCCGCGCCGAGGGACTCCGAGGCGGCTCCATCTTTCCGCCCTGTAATGGGGTGCAACGAGGCGAGAGTACACTCCCCGCGTGCACCGCATGTGGATCATCCCCGCGATCATTAGCTTCGCACTCTTCGCATGGATCATGTTCGAGGGTATGCGCTTTGCGTGGCTGCTCAGCCAAAGCGCGAAAATCGTCCAGCGCAGCCAAGCGTTCGAACGTCGAATCAACAGCGGTTCGCCGCGCATCCTGGTGGCAGGCGACAGCACGGCGGTCGGCACGGGGACGACTCCCGAAGGCTCTGTTGCAGGCCATTTCGCCGCGGACTTCCCGCATGCCGACATCCGCAACGTCAGCACGAACGGCTGGAAGGTCGCCGACTTGCTTACCGCGTTCCCGACGGACGGATCGTTCGATCTCATCCTCCTGCAGATCGGTGCAAACGACATCATGCGTGGTACCCCCGAAGGCGAATTCGAAACGTCGCTCGCCGCACTATTCGATAAGGCAACGGAGGCGGGAACGCACGTCGTGGTCCTGCATTCCGGAAACGTCGGCCTGGCGCCCATGTTCCGGTGGCCCGCTTCGGCCATCATGCGGACCAGGACGCTCCGATACCGCGCGATCTACCGACGGATCGCATCGGAAAAAGGTGTCGCATACGTGGACTTGTACCGCGAAAAAAAGGACGACGTCATGACCAAGGATATCGCGAAGCATTACGCCTCCGATCTACTCCATCTCACCGCCGACGGTTATGGCGTGTGGTACGACGCCATCAGGAAAACGATGACGGACGCGGGCATCGCCTTGTGAGAGTCCTCAAAAACGGAGAGTTTTCTCCGCCGGCAGTTCGACCGTAAACGTCGTCCCCTTATTCTCACTACTCTCAAATGCCATTGTTCCGCCAAGGCGATCGACGATGGATTTACTGATGTACAAGCCGAGTCCGTTGCCATCGGTATCCATGCGGCGGACATTCTGAGCTCGGAAGAATTTCTCGAAAATGCGCTGCTGTTCGGCGGCGGGAATGCCGATGCCCGCATCCGCCACGCTCATCGTGGCACGATCACCGGCACGCGCCATGCGGATTGTGATGGACGATCCTTTCGGGGAATACTTCACCGCGTTGCTGATCAAGTTTTGCAGCACAACACGTATGAGCACTGGATCGGTCATCACCAAAACAGCGTCCTTCGGCAGATCGAGCTCATATCGCATCGACGACCCTTCGAACACTTCCTGCGTGTCCTTGACTGCCTCCGCGACGAGCGACGTCAGGTTTAGTAATTTCAGCTCGGGCTGGAGTTTATCGTCTTCCATGCGCGCCGCATGGAGCAGCGAACCGAGCAACGCAATCATGCGCCGCACCGAGTGGTCGATTTCCTGCACGTATTGCTTTTGGTCTTCGTTGAACGTTTCCGCGGAATCAGACAAGAGTTCTGCATACCAGCGGATAGCCGACAGTGGCGTGCGAAGCTGGTGGCTGGCGAGGGTGATGAACTCCGATTTAAGGTAGTCGAGATGTCGCTCCTCGGTAATATCCTGGAAGACGACGAGGGCACCGAAGACACTGCCGTCATCGGCGAGAGGAGAGACGGACAACGCAATGGGCATGATGGAACCGTTCGGCCGTTCGAGAGAGAGCCGGACGCCGGGTCCCGTGCGATAGGCCTCGGCCGTGCGGATGCAGACGCGTACGGGATGCTCTCCGGAAAGCGCCACACCGTGGTGCTCGCGCAACCGCAACAGTTCTTCGATGTGTTTACCCACAAGATCGACCCCAAGCCCTTCGCTGGCGGCAGGATTCGCCTGCGTCACGATGCCCTCTGCATCGACCGCGAGCACGCCATAGCGGATGCCGTCGAGGATGGCACGGTCGAGCTTGAATTGGCGCCGCAAATCTTCGGTGCGTTTCGCGATTTCAGCTTCCTGCAACTCATGTGATGTCGCGAGACGTCCAGCCATATCAACCAGTGCACCGTCGAGCACTTCCACTTCGTCATCCGTGTGTACGCTGCGCTCAGGGTGCTGGCCGGGGCGGAGCGACGATACCTTCACCACGAGCGCGCGCAGTGGCGTCGTGAGCTGCAGTGCGAGTAGGAATGCGGTGGCGGCCGCGAAACCAATGAGCAGGATGCCCACGAGCGATAGCGAATTCGAGAGCATGGTAAGGCCAGGCGCCAAAGCGCGTTCGGCGGCCTCCTTGGGAATGCCCGTGGCGCGCACGACGTCGCTCAAAGCCGAGCGTGACAGCACGAATGCGACCGTGCTGAGTGCCACGATAACGAACGTTGTTAAAATGCACGCCTGCACGACGATACGCCGCAGAATCGAGCGCCGAACGGCTGACTGCCTAAAGGTGGAGGTTTGTGAAGGTATCCCACCATTGTACCACAAAATCAGGCTTTTCGGGAGAGGCGTTCAGCGCGTTATGCTGATGTTTTCAGCCACCTCTGCGTCAGGGGCAGATACCGTGATGCGGCCGCCCTGATCGCGGATGATCCAGTAATTTGTGCCGGTGGCGGAGTCGGGTCTCTTGGGGTCCAGAGGGATCCGGACCAGATACGATCCCGTGAGGACGTCCAGGCTGATCGCTGCGTCACAATCAGCCGAATCGGTCGCGCAAATTTCGAGCGCAGTGCCGGACGGGATGCCCGGAGGAAGGCTCTCGACGTCGACCAGGTACTGGTACACGGCGCTGAGGATCGCGTTCACGTCGGCTTGGCGCTTCGCATCGCGGGAGGTCCCGAGCTGCCTCGTGGGGCTCAGTGCGGCAATGACGATGCCCGACAACACGGCGATGATGCCGATCACGAGCAGTAATTCTATCAACGTGAAGCCACTGCGCAGCTTCGAGCGAAATCGAGTGGAGCCAACGAGGTGTTTACGCGGGGGCACGACGAACATCGTAGCAAACCTACGACACAAAAAAACGGCCCCGGGTTGCGGGGCCGCTTTGATTGCTGGGAAAGACGATTACTTTTCGACGCTGATCGCTGCACCCTGCTCTGCTCCCGGAGCGGAGACAGTGATGCGACCGTTCGAACCTTCGACGATCCAGTAGTTCGTACCCGTGGCGGACGCAGCCTGCGGGTCGCGAGGCATGCGGACGAGGTAGGAACCCGTGAGCGTGTCGAGGTCGACGCAGTTCGGCGTTGCATCGACGGCGTTCGTCGTGCAGATTTGCTGACTCGTCGTCGAGATGCCAGAGGGGAGGCTGCCGTCGTTATCAATGGCGTACTGGTACACAGCCGAGAGGACGGTGTTCACGTCTGACCTGCGCTGCGCATTGCGCGCGTCGCCGAGCTGCTTCGTCGGGTTGATCGCGACGATAACGATGGAGGCCAAGATGGCGATGATACCGATGACGAGGAGGAGTTCGATAAGCGTGAACCCCTTACGAAGGTGAAGCTTGCGCATACGGAGAGAGAGGAGGGAGGTAAGACGGGAACGCGACGCGCCCCTGACAGTACGGTAGTATACCAATACCGCTTGGCTCTACGCAGATTTCACTTGACCGAGTTGCGAAACGTGAGCGATTGCATAACGCGGTCAGCCGCAGTCGAGCGTAGTCAGGCCCTCTTGGCAGATGGGCGTGTCGCAGACGTACCACTGGATAGTCGTGCCACCGACGCACGCGGCGGGCGGGCAGTTGCATGCGCCCACCTGCCTTTCATCGGGCAGCAAACCGATGATCGTGTCGAATCGCTGCGTGTAGCTGTGCGGTTGCTGTAGGCGAATCGTGCGGCTCACGCGGAACGATATCGCGACGCTCTGGCTCGTGGTCGACGTCGACGTGTTGCGCACGCGGAACTCGTTGATGCCCACTTGTTCGGTGCTCACCGTTTCTTTGATCGTATGCTGAATGATCACGATCGCACCGCTGAGAACACCGATGATCGTGGGGTTCGTGCCGCCGGAACCCGTCTGCAGCACGAGGTACTTTCCGACCTGGCCAGCGGGGGGATAGAGGATCTTCTCGGCGTTACGCACCTTGAGGCCGACGTTCTGGATCACCTGCGTGCCGTTCTGCTCGACCACCGAGATCGTCTGCTGGAGCACGCGATTTTCCGCGGCGGTGAAGAGCATCGGGATCGTCAGCGAAGCAACCATCGCCATGATCGCGAGGAAGATGATGAGTTCGATGAGCGTCGTGCCGGGACGAGAGCACATGGAATAAACACTATTCGTCGCCACGCGCTCGTCGCCAGCCGCTGCTCGCTTCATCGTCGTCACGGGCAGAGTGTGAAGGCAGCAACCTCGGAAAACGACGATGTGAGGATACGCGGGAAAAGCTGCTCGATACCCACTTGAAACCGCCTCGTGCTGCGGCCGCTCGTGCCTTGGACGCAGATGCGTCGATCATTCACGCCGTCCCAGACGACCGGACGCACGACGCACGAACCTTTCGAGAATGTCATCGTTTCGCCGCCCGCATATGCGGGATCGAGACGCATGCGGCGGAAAGTCCGCTCGATGCAGGATTTGGCGTACTCCTCGGCTTGGGCTGACCGTTCGATAAGGAAACCGTTCTGCTCAGCCGCCCACCCAAGCAACATAAGCGATGTCGCCGTGGCCGTGGCCATAACGCCGATCACGAGGACCGTGACCAAAAACGCGTAGCCGGGACGAGAGCGAACGACGGGTAGCGAGTGGCGCATGGAATAAACGCGGCTCGTTGCCACGTGTTCATCGCCAGCCGCTACTCGCTTCATCGTCGTCATGGGCAGGTGCCGGTGGAAGCCGCCGGGCGGAAGATGATCACGGCTTGGTCCGTCAGGAGGATAGTGCGATCGCGGACAGGGTCGTACAGCACGCCGCGCCCTTTGCCGGTGGTGGACGTGTGGGTGGCGAGTTCCGCGAGCGACGATGTGTCGCGCACGTTGACCACTTGCAACGCCTTACGGCCGGAGTCAGCGGCGAGGAACCCAACGCAGCGCGACGGATCCATCGCGACGCCGACAACGCTACCACTGCCCTCGTGGTACCACGGACCGGTGGTCGTGAGCGACGGCACCATCGGGCGGGCGTTGAACAGGACCATTTCCTGGATCGATCCCTTGAGCGTGCCGAGCAGCGCCGATGTGCCGGTCACGGCGATGGCCTGCGCGTCGAGCGTACGGTCAGAAAGGTTGTAGCCGGCGACCGACGCGAGCGCGAGGGAACCGGAATCGAAAATGCGATATGCGCGCAATTCGGAGGAATCAAGCGTCGACGCCAGGTATACACCCGTACCGCTGACGGCGATCGCAAGCACGTCGCCCGCTTCGTCTTCGGAATCAAGCAATGGGATCGAGCTGCCCGTGGAGCTGATGTTGTACGCGAGTAATTCGTTCTCGCCGGACACCGCGCTCTGCGTCATGCCGACAAGCAACACGCGATCCGTGATGGCGAGGCTGCGCGCGCGGGAACTACCAGGCAGGTTCACACTCGTCACGAGCGTGGGGATGTTAGGGTTCGCGATGTTGTACACCTTCAGTTCGGCGGCCGAATCCGCCGCGACCACGTACAGGCGTTCGCCACGGACCGCCACGTCGTATGCAGCAGCGCCGAGAGAAAAACCGGTCGCGAGCTGCGTAGGAGAAGCAGTATTCGCAAGACTGACGACGTACAGCCCAACGGAGTTACCTGCGGCGACGAAGAGCGTCGAGCCCGCGATGGCCCCACGCGTGAAGAGCACATTGCCGCCGGGCGCGAACGTACCGTCGACCGTCGGGGTGCGCCAGTCTCCGCGCGTCGAGGTCGTGCGCCAGTCGATGAGATCAGTCGAAATGAGCACCGCGCCGGAGCGCGTATACCCGTGCTTCCACTTGGTGCGGGCATCGGCATGCATCCAGCCGCTGCCGCTAGCGGTCAGTGTTACGCTCGTGATGTAGCTGCCCGTGACGGTTTGAGCCGACGGCACGAACGCCCACTTGCCGTCGGATCCGATCTGCACGCCATACGTCCCCGCCACGAGCGATGCGAACGATCCATCGCGAATACCGCGACTTGCCTCGAGCGCACGCACCGAAATCGTCGTCCCACGAATGCGGTTGCCGGCCATGATCGTATTCTCCTGGCCATATAAGAGCGTCGTTCCTACCGCTCCCATGAACAGCGCGAACACAGCAATGCCGATGAGCGCCTCGACGAGGAGGAACCCCGGTCGTGCCGATCCGTGCTCACTTCGCTTCACGGTAGGCAATGGTAGCAGGCGCTACGGGTCCCCGTCAGCACGACGGCGTGTTGAACCGCACGAGGACGACGCCGTCCTGGTAATCGACGCCCGAGCAGTTAGTGCAGTAGTAGTTGCTGCAGCTGCTGCAGCTCTCGCGGTTGAAGTCGGCGAGAAGCACGACGTCGTACTGGCCGACGTCGATTTTGCCCAGAGTGTCGATGATCGGCTGGAGCAACGACGATACCGCAGCCTGCCCGTTGCCCGGGCTGATGACCGGCGGCATATCGCCGTCGCGGAGCATGAGCACCGACGGCACCTCGTTGGTATAGGCGTAGTTCTCGTACGTCAGCCAACCGCGCTGGCTGTAATACGCCCTAAAGCGAACGTAGAGCCTGTTTTGGTTGTTACTGGTCGAAAAGCCCGTGACCGTCTGCTGCGCGCCGCCCGTACCGTTGATCTGATTGCCGCTAAAGAGGCTGCTCCACGAACCGCTGTTTTTCTTACGGTATTGGACCGTCACAGGAACCGTCGGTCCACCGTTGCCGTAGCCGAACTGGGCACCGTACGAAATGAACGTGACGCTCAGCGAACCGTTGATACGGATCGTGCCGTCGGCGTCGATCGTGACGCGGTCCGCGCATGAGTTAGGGGCGGCGATGGCAGAGGAACTGCTGGCAGCCACGCTCACCACGGACGACGCGGCTGCAGACGATGCTGGCGCACTCGACGCTACGGAGGAGGCCGCTACGGAGGAGGCGGATGAAGCGGCGATACACGCACCGAAGGCGTCGCCGTGGGCCTGGTGGGCCGGCCACGCGTTGTCGGGGATCGACAGAGTATTCTGATTTGGACCGGGGTTATGGCAGATCGTGAAGCGGTCTTCAGCCACGACGGCGATGCTCTCGGTCTTCACCTGAATGAGGATATTCCGGGTGTCGTCATTAATGGTCGTCAGCGTGATATCGCCTGTCGCGGACGGCACGCCGGCGATCTTCCCGTAGTTCACTTCCATCAGGCCTATGATGGTGATGGTCGAGGGCATGGGGTACGTTTCGTCGAATGCGGGATCGCGCGTGTCGTAGGAATTGCCTTTGTAGAGCACGCCGGCGGGCGCGTAAAAGCCCCAAGAATCATCGTTCTGCGCCGCCTGGGAAAGGAGCCGTGCGCGGGCCAAGCCCTGGGTCACCTGCTCGGTCGCAAGGTTGAGGTCGTTGCGGATCTGGTAGTCGCGGTAGAGCGGAACACCCACGCCCCCGATGGCACCGATAAGGCCCACGACGAGCATGACTTCGATCAACGAGAATCCGCGACGCAGCATGGGAGAAAGAGGGGGACGTGCCCCATCGTACACCTTTTCCGGTGTACTACGCCACTGCGGATCAGGCGCCGACGCTTCCGACGATCGAATAGATCGGGACGATGATGGCGAACGCGATGCTGCCGACAAGCGCGCCGATGAAGAGGAGAAGCATCGGCTCGAGGATGATCGGGAGTTTTTCGGCGGTCCCCGTCGCCTTCTTGTCGTAGATATCGGCAACCTTGAGCATGATATCTGCAAGCGAGCCGGACTTCTCGCCGGTGATCACGAGTTGCTGCACGGACGGCGGCAATAATTTTTCGCTGCCCTTGATGGACGCGAAACTTTTTTGGAACGAGTCGCCGATCGTCACATGGGCGAGCAACTCGGCGTACATCTTCTTGTACGACGCGATGGGGGTGACCTGCACGAGCGACTGGAGGGCTTCGACCACCGGCACGCCGGCCTTAAGCAGACCACCAAGGATGACGCCAAAACGGGCGATCGTGGCTTCCCTGGCCAGCTTTCCGATGCCCGGGATCTTGAAGATGAACCACTGCGTAACGACTTTCAGCCTGGTGTATTTCGACAGGATGGCGATGAGGATGGCGAAGCCGATGAAGCTCGGCACGCCGACGGCACCGTACGCGACGAACGCGTCGCTGAACCAGATGACGATGCGCGTGATGAGCGGTAACTTCACGTTCAAGGAAAAGAGTACGCCCACGAGATTCGGAAGCACGAACATGCCGAGGCCGACCACGATGATAAACATGATCACCATGACGATGGTCGGATAGATCATGGCCATCTTCACTTTGGACCGGAGAGCGTTGTCTTTCTCATCTTGCTCGGCGAGGTAACCCATGTTCTCGGAGAGGCTGCCGGCCTCTTCGCCGATGCGCACGAGCGCAAGGGCATGAAGCGAGAAGAAGTTTTGCGCCTCCATGGCGCGCCAGAGCGGGCTGCCGTTCTCGACGGCGTCGATGATGCGGCCGAGCAGTTTGCGCATCGGTTTGTTGCGCGTTTCGAGTACGAGCGTCTTGAGCGAATCGATGAGCGGCAAGCCGGCGTTGAGCATCGTCCCCATGTTCTGGATGAACGACATGCGCTCCTTGCCCATGCCGATGTAGTTGATCGACGTAAGGAACGCCTTGAAGCCTTTCTTGGATTCGAACTGCGCGATGTGCAATTTCTTCTTCACAGGTTTTTCGGCCTTGAGAACAGGTGACGCGGGGACTGCCGGCGCATCGACGATGTCCGCGTTCTCCTTCAACGCCTTCGCGATGTCTTCCCTGGCGGCCGCTTGCTTCTCCACATCTTTCGCGGGAGCGTTGGTGGTGGTCGTGGCAGCGGTGGAGACGACTTCGTCGAGGGCGGATCCAGCGCCAAAGAGCCCATCACGGACGGGCGGGTCTGTCGATTCCGTGCGTATCACTGGTTCGGACGGCGCGGCCGTCGCGTGCTTCAAAAACAGATCTTCTGTGGGGCGGATCGTTTCAGCTGGCTTTACGAGCTCGATTTTTTCAGTCGACGGCTTCATCATCGGCGGTGCGGCGCCCGGTGCAAAACGATCGCGAAACATGGTCCACAGATTCAGGCCCTTGCGGGGAGCAGTGTCGGCTTTCTGAAGCTTCACCTTCTGCATAAATCCTTCTTCTTTCGCGAGCGCGGCGACTTCCTCATCGAAAGTGGCGTGCTCCTCGTGCACCTTCGCCTTCAGAATTTTTCCCTCGCCCGAGGCTGGTACGGAAACATCAACAGCGGGAGCAGGGGCCTCTACGGTAGGAGCGGTAGTATCCTCAACGGTGTCGGCAGGCTCGGCCGGGGGCGCGGGACGCGCATGATGCGGGAGCACATGCCGAGCATGGCGCTTCTTCGTATGGTGCTTCGTTTCGCTTTCGGTGAAGACCGCAAGATGCGGAAAAGCCTGCTTGTCGAGGTTCTTCACGAAAAGCGCTCCGATCAATGCCTTGAGTGATTTATTCCTTCGAAGGGGCATGGGATTTATGCGGAGCGGGTGCTTTGGTGGAACCAGCCGGTGCTTCGGGCGGGTTGGCGACGCGGAGGAGTTCTTCGAGCGTCGTGACACCGGCGCGCACCTTCACGAAGCCGTCCTCGAAGAGCGACTTCATACCCTGACTGCGGGCTTGCACTTCGATCTCGGCCGACGATTTGCGCGCGACGATGAGCGTTTCGATCTCCGGCGTGATGGCGAGGAGTTCGTGGACCGCGAGGCGACCCTGGAACCCGATGCCGCCGCACGAATCGCAACCTTTGCCCTTGTAGAGAAGGACATCGCCCTTGTCGTCGAAAAACTTCTCGGCGTTCGGGAAGAGCTTGGGGATTTCGTCCTTCCCAACGGTGTAGCTGTAGCGGCAGTGCGGGCAGATTTTGCGAAGGAGGCGCTGCGCGATGACGACTTCGAGCGTCGAGGCGAGAAGGAACGGTTCAACGCCCATCTCGAGGAGGCGGGGGATCGACGTGCAGGCGTCGTTCGCGTGGAGGGTCGAAAACAGAAGGTGGCCCGTGAGCGCGGCGTTGACCGCGATACTCGCCGTCTCGCCGTCGCGGATTTCACCCACAAGGATGATATTTGGGTCCTGACGCATGAGGGCGCGGAGACCATTGGCAAACGTGAGGTTCGTTTCCGGGTTCACCTGGATGTGGTTGATGCCCTGCACTTTGTATTCGACCGGGTCTTCGATCGTGGAGATGTTCACGTCGGGGTGGTTACGAAGTTTGAGGAGCGCGTAGAGCGTCGTCGATTTACCAGAACCCGTGGGGCCCGTCGTCAGGATCATGCCGAACGGCTTACGGCTAGCCTGCTCAAGGATGCGGCGGTTTTCTTCACTACAGCCGAGATCTGCGAGAGTAAGGGCGCGGACGTACGCCGAAAGAAGGCGGAGCACGATCTTCTCACCGTCGACCACCGGGACGATCGACACGCGGATGTCCATCATGCCTTTGCCCGTGTCGTAACGGATGGCGCCGTCTTGGGCCATGTGATGTTCGTCGATGTGCATGTTCGCCGCGATCTTCATGCGGTTCACCACGCCTTCGTAGTACTCCTTCGGGATCCGTCCGGCTTCGTGCAATACGCCGTCGACGCGGAAGCGCACCATGACTTCCTTGTCTTGAGGTTCGAAGTGGATGTCCGACGCGCGCAGGGCGATGGCGTCCTGAAAAATTTCTTCCAAGATTTCCGGAGCGACCTTGTGGTTTAAGTCGATGATCTGCTGGAAGCGTGTGGCGAGGGGTTTGCGATAGTGGACGAAGAACGACTCGATCGCTTTGTTGCTGGCGTACACGAAGTTCACTTTCCCGGTGTACGCGACGCGCGATTCAATTTTCTTCTTGCCGAACGAAAAGTGGCCAGCGGGAGCGGCGGCTGATTTGCGGCTCGTCTGCTTGTCGTTTTCGCCTTCGGGGAATTCCGCCGTCTTCTGCCCCAGGTTCGCACGCATGGCCTCCTCCATTTTCTCGTTCGTCGGGTCGCTCGTAGCGACCGTGACACTTTGGTCATCCTTGGCCACCACGACGCAGCTGTATGTACGAGCGATGTCTTCCGGGAGCATTTCAACCATTTCCGGCGACGGCGGCTTCTGGCCCACGTCGTAGTACGGCAGTTTGTAGTACTCGGCGACTGCGGACTCATAGAGGTCCTGACTCAGGAGTTCAAGCTCGGTCAACGCGTCACGCAAAGACGTGCCTTGCGACTTCGCCGTCTCTTCGGCGCGGACGATGTCTTCTTCCGAAACGTAGCTCTGGTCGAGCAGGAGTTTCTTCAGCGCTGCATCGTTCAGAGCCATAACGGTGTGGGTATTAGATGGAGGACTTCACGACTTTGACGATATCCGCCAAAGGCACGTTGGATTTGACGAGGTAATTCTTCACACCGAAACCTTCGGCCTTCTTGCGGTCTTCGTCCTGTCCTAGGTTGCTGAGCACCACGATGACAGGCTTGAGCTTTTTTTCCTTCAGCGCCTCCAGGATCGCGAAACCGTCGATCTCGGGGAGAATGAGATCGAGGAGGATCAGGTCGTACTTGCCGGTGGATGCTTCCTCGAGGCCGGTCCTGCCGGTCGAGGCGACCGTCGTTTCGTATCCCTCGCGGGTCATCTTCAATTCAAGGGCGTGGGCCAACGGCTTCTCATCTTCCACGATCAGGATCTTCTTTTTGCCGGAGGAGGGGAGTTTTTCTTCGGGCATTGGGTGTGAATGTTTCT
>Ga0163144_10011124_pt1 | contig 19076 bp, 8 predicted proteins | sample OliLak19BULKMAT1_FD_123175 | JGI IMG/M metagenome (GOLD analysis project Ga0163144, IMG submission 123175) | Freshwater microbial mat bacterial communities from Lake Vanda, McMurdo Dry Valleys, Antarctica - Oligotrophic Lake LV.19.BULKMAT1 | ecosystem: Environmental > Aquatic > Freshwater > Lake... | reverse complement strand
TGGCGGGCTGCTCGGTGGGGCCGAACTACAAGACGCCCGATACGAAGACCAAAGCCAACTACAACGAGTTAAACGCGTCTTACGCATCCACCCAGCCGACCACGGCCGCTACTACTAAGCCCACGACCAAACCGGTCATCTCGCAGTGGTGGACCACGTTCGGTGACCCCACGCTCAACTCGCTCGTCGACCGCGCCATCGCTGCCAACCTCGACGTGCGCGAGGCGCAAGGCCGTGTGCGCGAAGCGCGGGCGCGCATCGGAGTCCAGCGGTCGGGGTACTACCCGGATGCCTCGGTGGGTGGCTCGTATCAGCGTTCCAGTCGTTCCTTGAACATCGATGGTGGCACGACGACCAGCACGGGTACGGGTGGTGGCACCGGTGGTGGGTCGGTAGTGAACTTCGCGTCCGACCGTGAGACCGACATCTACCAGGCGGGCTTCGACGCGTCGTGGGAGATCGACGTGTTTGGTGGCACCCGACGCGCTGTCGAGGCGGCCGTTGCCGACCTTCAGGCGCAGGAAGAGGACCGCAACAACGTCCTGCTCACGCTGCTGGGCGACGTGGCGTCCAACTACGTCCAATACCGCGGCACACAAGCGACGATCGTCGCGACGCAGAACAATCTCAAGGCCCAACTGGAGACGCTCGACCTGACCAAGTCGCGCTTCGACGCGGGCCTGAGTAGCGACCTGGATGTCGCCAGGTCTGAAGCGCAGGTGGAGACGACCGCTGCCACACTGCCCACACTGCAGACGCAATTGAAGCAGCAACTGCACCGCTTGGGTGTACTGATCGGCCAGGACCCCAGCTCACTGGCGACGGAACTGGCGGCCATCAAGCCGATCCCCGGTGTGGCCGTCGAGATCCCGATCGGTCTGCCCTCCGAGTTGCTTCGACGCCGCCCGGACGTACGCCGTGCCGAGCGCCAACTGGCGGCTTCGTCAGCCCGCATTGGTGAAGCGGTCGCGGAATACTTCCCGAAGTTTTCTCTCGTCGGCGCGTTGGGATATCAGAGCAGCAAGTTCAAGTCGCTCATCAACAGCGACAGCGCCTTCTGGAACATCGGCCCAAGCGTGAGCTGGAACTTTTTCGCCGGTGGGCGCATTCGCTCGCAGATCGAAGTGCAGAATGCTCAGGAAGAGCAGGCCGTCGCCAATTACGAGCGAGTTGTGCTGACGAGCCTGGAGGATGTCGAGAACGCCCTGACCGCCTTTGACCGTGAGCAAGCCCGTCGGCGTAGTCTGGCTAACGCTGTGTCGTCGAACCAGCGCGCCGTTACGCTGTCCCAACAGCTCTACGAGCGCGGCTTGGGCGACTTCCTCGACGTTCTCGTTGCTCAACAGACCCTTTTCAACGCGCAGGATCAACTGGCCCGCAGTGAAGCCCAGGTATCGGCCAACCTCGTTGCGCTCTACAAGTCGCTCGGTGGTGGCTGGGAGTCGGCGGCGCAGCAGCTGTCGGCGGTGAAGTAGACACTGCCCAGTTGAATTCGGCGTTGGATCTTCGTTCGGCGCTTGTCGTCTCAGACGACTTTGACACTGTTGCCGGTGCGGATTGATTCCTCGATCGCCGCGATTGCGCGCATGTCCGCCAATCCATCTTCACCGGGTGTCCACGGTTGCTTGTTGTTCAGGACGCAGTCTGAGAAGTGGTCCATTTCCTTCGCGAACTGCTGGACTTCCTTGATATCGATCTTGTGCTTGCCACTCTTGTCGCCGACGGTCATCTGTAAGCCGCGATAGGCAAAGGCAGGGTCGAGTTCAAACCAACCTTTGTCGCAATGGACACGATAACGGCGTGATTCCTGTGAATTGAAACTGCACGAGCAGTTGGCGATGACTCCACTGGGGAACTTCATCGTCCACGCAACGGTCGCGGGCACCTCGCGAAAATTGGGGTCGTCGCTTGGTTGATGCTGCATCGCCTGCACGGTTTCGGGTTCTTCTCCCGTCAGGTATCGGCACGCGTTCAGGCAGTAGATGCCAACGTCACCGAGCGGTCCACCGGCCGTCGCTTTGCTGAGGCGGATGTTGGGGGCCTCTGTCAGTTGCGCGTTCGTCGCTTCGATGAACTGCATCTTTCCATACGCCTGCCGTCGGGCCAGATCGATCGCAGTCTGGTTGAAGGGTTCGTAACGCAAACGGTAAGCAATCATCAGCTTTTTCCCGTTCGCCTTGGCGGCATCAATCATTCGTTGACACTCAGCGACGGTCGGGGCCATCGGCTTTTCACACAGAACATGCTTGCCCGCTTCGAGCGCTTTGATCGTGTGCTCGGCATGCATGTGGTTCGGCAGAATGACGTAGACGATGTCGATCGTGTCGTCGTTTTTGATTTTATCGTAACTGGCGTAGTCGTAGATGTGTTCGCTACCAACACCGTGCGCTTTGGCTACTTGCTCGGCCTTGTCGCGATGGCCACTCAGAAAGCCTGCGGGCTTGCTGATGTCACACCCACCGAACGCGGGCATAATCTCTTCCAACGCCAATTGCCCGAGCCCGGCAATCGCGTAACCCGCAAGCTTTCCAACGATTTTCGGTAATTCCAAGTCTGGCGGCTGCTTGTCGGGTGGGGCCAGAGGCGGCAGAGAATCCTGGGCTCTGGCCAGCCCGGCTGCAAGCAAGGCGGCGCTGGTGCCCAGCAAAAACTGCCGACGGGAATTGGATGATTCAGACGCATGTGCCATGGTAAAAACCTTTCAGATCGACCATTTGGCGTTCGGCAAATGATGTGCCGCCACACGAACCTCACACTTTCGTCGGTGTGCCGGCGGCGACGGGTGTGTCGACGATGACCGTGTGCTGCTGTTCTGCATCGGACACGTCGGTCAAACCGTTGGCGCGCAGGATGAGGACCGTCCGATCGTCATTGACTTCGTCTCCAGCGATCAATTTGACGGCCTCAAGCACCGCGTTCAAGAGCTCGGCCGGGTCCGTTGTTGCTTGAGCCATAGCGCCGTCGAGGCCCTCGACCTCCAACATCGTCGAACTGCCGGTTGGGCGCGCTTCTGTAATGCCATCGGTGTACATCACGATGGTGTCACCGGGCGCTAATGTCAGGCAGGCCAGCGGGTAGGGCTCGTCGGGTACGACACCCAGTGGAAATCCCTGCGCCTCATCCATCGGCACGAAATGCTCGTCACGATGGCGCCGCAACCGGGGTGGGTTGTGACCGGCGCTGCTGTAGGTCAATTGGCGCGTCGTGGGATCGTAAATCGCATAGAACGCCGTGACGAATACGCCCGTGTCCGTTGTGTAACTGTCACAGAGGCGCTTGTTGACGAATGCCAGCAGTTCGTTCGGTGGGCTGGTCGGTTGCTCGAACCCGTGCGCGATCGAGTGCGTGACCGCCATCAATACCGCTGCGGGCGTTCCATGACCGGAGACGTCAGCGATCAGGATGCCATACCGCAGGCGGTGGTCGTCCGGATGTTCCGGTGGCAAGCGGAAGAAGTCGTAATAGTCACCACCTGCCCGGCGGCTGGTCTGATAGCTCGCGGCGAGGTCCAAACCGGGAATGTTCGGCAATTGAATCGGCAATAACGATCGCTGAATTTCACCGACGGCCTTCAACTCGCGATCAAGCTCTTCGAGCAGCCCCTGGGCGCGCAGCCGGCGTTCCTTCGCCAGGCGCAGGGCTTCACGATAGGTCAAAGTGATGTCACCCAGCCGTCGTTTGACGCCTCGGCACTGAATGATCGCCACCAGCGTCGTCGCCAGCGCCGCGATCGCCAGCACGGTCCAAGTGATGCGCGTCGTCTGCTGGGCCCGCTCGTCGCGCAGTTGATACTCGTTGTTCAGAAACTGGGTGACATCGTCCCTGACGTTGTCAAAACGTTCCTTACTGGCCTGCAGTTCCGCAACGCTCGGTTTCTCCCCATTGTTCTCGGCGGTACGAAGCATTGCACCCGCCCAGACGAGCCACTGTTGCGCGTCGGCATCCACCTTTTCGGCTAGCGTGTGTTGCAGTGGATTGTCCCGGACCTCATCTTTGAACGCCTGAATCGCCGCTGGCAGTTCGGGCAAACTGTCTCGGTAGGGCTGAAGAAACGATGGGTCGGACGTGAGGTAATACCCGCGGGTGGCGGTCTGCAGGTCCAGGAGTAATTTCTCGACGAGTAACGCCCGCTGGATGACGACGTTCGTGTGGTTCACCCAACTGAACGTCCAGAGCAGGTAAAAGACCATAACCAGCAGCCCCACCGCCAGCAGAGTCAGGCTGATCGCCGGTGATGCAGTCGTCCGGCGCAAACTGCGCGCGAATCCTGCATCGGTTGGTTCTTCCGCATCCACGCAGCGGACTGTATCGACGTCGACTAGATTGCGGGATGGCCAATCTTCTGCGTAACGGTTCGTTGGGAAGCCAGAACGCGTACGCGCTGAAGATGAAATGGTACGCGAGGACCATCTGTTCCCCTTCGGTCGGCTCCGATTGCGCGACAAGTCGCATCGCTTTGGTTGATACGACGCGACTTGTCGCGTGATTCTGATTCGGAACTACGCAAGCCTCATTTCATGTGCTTGATCATCTCATCTGCAAATTCCGAGCACTTGACCTTCTTCGCGCCGGGCATGAGGCGTTCGAAGTCGTACGTCACGGTTTTCACATTGATCGCGGCCTCTAAACCCTTGACGATCAGGGTCGACACTTCAAGCCAGCCCAGGTATTCGAACATCATCACGCCGCTCAGGATGACCGAGCCGGGGTTGACGACGTCCTTGTCGGCGTACTTGGGGGCGGTGCCGTGGGTGGCCTCGAAGATCGCGTGACCCGTCACGTAGTTTGCGTTGCCACCGGGCGCGATTCCGATGCCGCCGACTTGGGCCGCTAGCGCGTCGGACAGGTAGTCGCCGTTGAGGTTCAACGTGGCGATGACGTCGAACTCCTCGGGGCGGGTCAGCACCTGCTGCAGGGTGATGTCGGCGATGCTGTCCTTGATGACGATGCCGTTGGGCAGTTTGCACCACGGGCCGCCGTCAATTTCCACCGCGCCGAACTCTCGCTTGGCGATACCGTAGCCCCAGTCGCGGAAGCCGCCTTCGGTGAACTTCATGATGTTGCCCTTGTGGACAATGTTCACACTCTTGCGGTTGTGCTTAATGGCGTACTGAATCGCGCTGCGGACGAGTCGCTCGGTGCCGAGCCGGCTGACCGGCTTGATGCCGATGCCCACTTCCACCTTGCCGTCGGTATCGCCCACCTGGTCGGCCCACTTCTTCGAACCTTCCGCTGTCCCGAAGCGGATCTTCTTAAAATCCTTCGGGAATTCCTTAGCGATGAAGTCGAGCATCTTCTGCGCTTCGGGCGTCCCAGCGGCGTACTCGATGCCGGCGTAGATGTCTTCCGTGTTCTCGCGGAAGATCACCATGTCCACCTTTTCCGGGTGCTTCACCGGGCTGGGAACTCCCGTGAAGTATCGAACCGGCCGCAAGCAGACGTAAAGGTCGAGCATCTGCCGCAGCGCCACGTTCAGCGACCGAATGCCACCGCCCACTGGCGTCGTCAGTGGGCCCTTGATGCCCACAAGGTAATCTTCAAACGCCTTGACGGTGTCATCGTGCAGCCACGTGCCAAACTTGTCGAAACACTTCTGGCCCGCGTAAACCTCGAGCCAGTCGATCTTCTTCTTCCCGCCATAGGCTTTGGCGACCGCAGCATCGAACACGCGCACACTGGCGCGCCAGATGTCCGGCCCGGTGCCGTCGCCCTCGATGAAGGGCAAAACGGGATGATCGGGGACATTGAGTTTGCCGTTGCTGATCGTGATCTTCTGGCCGGTGACGCTCATGTTCAGTTCTCCGCGAGGTAAATGGGACGAAGCGTCATTATGGGGATCGGCGGAGAAAGTCAAAGGCGACGGGTACAGCCCGCGCCTCGTGGTACCCGCTTGTTACCGAGGTGGCGAGCGCTCTCCTCGTCCGCGTCGGGCAAGTCCCCTATAATCGGCACCGTGTCAGACCGCCGCAGCATTCAACAGTTGAACCCGCACTTGGTGAACCGCATCGCGGCCGGGGAGGTCATCGAGCGACCGGCGGCGGTGGTGAAGGAACTGGTCGAGAACGCCATCGACGCCGGGGCGACGTCGATCGTTGTGGAAGCAGAAGACGGTGGGCGGGCGCTGATTCGCGTGGTCGACAATGGTGGGGGGATACCGGTCGACGAGTTGCCGCTGGCCTTTGCCCAGCACGCGACGAGCAAGATTCGCAACGACGATGATTTGTTCGCGATCGCGACGATGGGCTTTCGTGGTGAGGCGCTGGCGAGCATCGGGGCGGTTTCGCAGGCGCGCATCCTGTCGCGCGTGCCAACGAGTGAAGCGGCGTACGAGATCCACAACCGTGGGGGCATCATCACTACACCCCAGGCGGCGGCGGGGAACGTCGGGACGACCGTCGAGGTGCGCAACCTCTTTTTCAACACGCCCGCCCGTCGCAAGTTCATCAAAGGGGCGCCGACCGAGATCGGCAATGTCAGCGACATTCTATTGCGCATCGCGCTGCCACACCCGGAGGTGGCGTTCAAGCTGGTTCATAATGGCCGCACGTCGCTCGATCTGCCGATCGCGACACCCGAGCAGCGGATGCTGGAGGCGTGGCCGGACGAGTTCCACGAACTGCGCCTGCCCTTTGACGCCCGCGACGCGGAACTGCGGTTGTACGGGCTCGTGGGCCTGCCCGAACTGGCCCGGCCGACGGCGAAGTATCAGTATTTGTACTTGAACGGCAGACACATCAAGGACCGTTTCATCCAGCACGCGCTGCGCGAGGCGTTTCGCGGGTTGACGGAACCGGGCCGGCACCCCGCAGCGATTCTGATGCTTGAAGTGCCGCCCGGTGATGTCGATGTAAACGTCCACCCGACGAAGATCGAGGTGCGCTTCAAGGACGGCGGGCGCATTCATGGGCTGGTGCACAGTGGGATTCGGACGAAGCTGCTCGAGAGCGATTTGACGCCCGCAGCGATCCCCATGCGGTCGGATGCATCGCCTACAGTTCCCGAGCCGATGCGGGAAGACATGCGCGCGAAGCTGGCGGCGTTCTTTCGCGATCCGGCACAGAGTCAGATGACTTTGCCGACTCCAATGGAACCGTTGGCGTTTCCGAACACGCCACATAGTGCGGTTGGGATCGGGCAGAGTAGTGCGTTTGTCGTGCGTTCCGGGGAAACACAAACGGTGTTGGATGAACGCTTGCGTCTCGGCGATTCTGTTGAAACGCTGAAGCGCGAACGCGCAAGCGATCGTGCGGAGCCTGATCGGCGTTCCGCGCCCCCTCACCCTCACCCTCTCCCGATTCCTCTGAGTACAGGGGGGAGAGGGGACCAGGCGGGGGTAGGGGCGAGCCCGGCGCTGCAGTTGCACAACAGTTATCTCGTGGCGGAGTCGGCCGATGGTTTAGTGATCATCGATCAGCACGCGCTGCACGAGCGAATCATGTACGAGGACCTGCTGGCGCGCGTGCGGCGGGGGCCACTTGAAGCGCAGCAACTGCTGATTCCTGAACCCGTCACCGTCAGCTCGTCGCAACTGGCGTTGTTGGAGCACGTGAAGCCACTGCTCGCCAGGCTGGGCATCGACGTCGCCGAGTTCGGGCCGAACACCGTTGCGGTCCACTCGTTCCCGAGTTTTCTCCATCGGTTGCAACCGGGAACGTTCGTCCGAGAGCTGCTCGAGCGCGGCGAACAGGAACTGCTCGACCTGCACGATGAGGAACTGCTGCACGGCGTGCTCGACATGATGGCCTGCAAAGCCGCGGTGAAGGCAGGGGACCCGTTGTCTGCGCCGGAAATCGAAGCGCTGCTCTCGCGACGCGAACTGCTCGACCGCGCCAGCAACTGCCCGCACGGTAGGCCGACGACGTTGCGATTGACGTTGAAGGATCTGGAAAAGCAGTTCAAGCGAACAGGGTTTTAGGCGCCGATCGCACGTTCACGCACGTCCACACAAAAAGGCATCGGCAGACCTTTCGGTTGCCGATGCCTTCAGAAGCGGATGGAGGCGGACTCCGCGTCGCGTAAAAGTTATGCGAACATCCGACGGCCACGGCGGACGACCGAGCTGCCACCGATGGCGGCCATGGTGGCCAGTCCCATCCACGCGCCGGCGGGGAGGGGGACGGCGACCGGTGGGTCCATGGGAGGCTTGGTGAACAGGCCGGGGACCTTGTCCGACCCACCGTCTTCGAAGCCGCGGAAGCGAACGAGGAAGCCGTAGCCAAAGTGTTCATTTGACGCGCCGACACCGCCGTCGGTCACGAAGTCATAGACGCTTAGCGGTGAGCTGGTGTCGGTGTCGCCGACGTTGAACACGAAGGTTCCGGTCTCACCGTCTCCGATCCCCTTCTTAGGCGATCCACCACCCGACCAGTTGCCACCGAGTGCCGCGCCGAACTCGAAGTGACCGAAGGGGTTGGCAGCTTCGGTCGGGCCGAGGTCGACGAACTTGCTGACGTTGGCGCTCGACAGGCCGAGGTTGAGGCTGGCCGTCGCGCCACCGGCGCCGTTAAAGACGAACCCGGTCAGGTAGCCCCCGTTGGCGGTCGGGCTGGTGTTGCTGAGGGTCAGCGTCAACAGCGAATCGACGAGCTCGAGCTTGGCGCTGAACGAACCGAGCCCTTCGGTCGAGTGGGCACTGTCGCTGGTAAGCTCGACAAAATCGGCCTTGGCGACACCAGCGGTAGTGACGCACGTACTGACGAGGGCGGCGGTGATGATGCTTCGCATGGTCCTGCTCCTGTGATGCTCGGCTGGTCGGCCACCGTCGCGAGTCCATCGCGGACCGTGGCAATGCGCCAGGTTGCCGGCCGGCGACACACGTCGCAAACCGGGAAGCCCGACACTTGGTCAAGCATGAATCCTGTGATCGCCCCGTGCGGCAGCGTTGCCGCCACGTCGACCACAATGAAGATGTCCAATTCAAATCACCGCGTGTCCAATGCGATTTGGGAAAGAAATTTTATAACTGCGCGACTGAGGCCTTCTGCAGACACCAACGGAGCTTTCTCGGGATTGTGACGCCTTTGGAAAAGAATTATCGGTCCTGAACAGGCAGCCAAAAGCGCCCAACTTCGCGCCCGATCTGACACCACACACCACTTCTTAGGCTGCCAAGTCGGATTCATCTGAACACAATGGGAAAAATCACAGATTTGGGTCGATAATTGCCCAGCGACAATTCGAGCCTATCCCCCAGTTTTAAGGTTGCCCGGCGCGTTGTCAGTGCGATAGAAACAGTTGTCCGAACCTGTGAGTCAGCCACCGCGAGGGAAGCCGTGCTACCAGGGACGCCCAGATTCAAGGCTGCGGCGTGAAGAGACGTTGAAGGGAGTTTGCGGGTGAACAAGTTGTACAGTGCTGCAAAGGGTGGGTTTTTTAGTCCGAGGTCGTCGTCAGCCATGTTGTCCAGTCGCGCTTCCGTGGAGATGCTCGAGCAGCGGCGCATGCTTGCTGTGAACACCGCTGCTATTGCGGCGTTGCCTTACAGCCTCGACTTTTCATCGAACAAGGGTGACACGACTTACCTCGACAAAGATGGTCAGGGGACGGGCTTCACCTATGTCCAAGCGAACAAGAACGGGAACCAGTTCCAGCCGTCACTGATCGACCTCGACACCACCGCGGGCGTGCTCAAGATCACGACGAGTGGCAATGCGTCCGCCGGTGGCAACTTCAATGCCGACAACACGCTGACCAACGCGCTAGGTACGCAGTTCAACGCGACCAGTGGTGGGTTCTCGATCACGACGCGCCTCAAGGGTCCGCTGAGCTACATCGACGCGCCCTACGAGCAGGGCGGCATCATGTTCGGGCCGGACCAGGACAACTACGTCAAGCTCGTGGTCATCACCACGCTGGACCCGGTGACGAAAGCGCCAGCGCAACGGCTGCAGTTTACCGACGAGCAGAAGATCGGCTCGACGATCAAGCACACGCTTGCGCTGGACCTGAACATCGGCAGCTTCGCGAGCATCAACACGATCGACCTGAAACTCACGGGCGACCCAGTGAACGGGCACGTGTTCGCGTCATACGCGATCAACGGTGGGGCCTACACGAACATCGGGCCCTTCGTCGCGATCGACTCGACGAAGAAATCCGCGTTCTTCAGCACGGCTTCCCGCGCGGGCTTGTTTGCGATGCATAAGAACAGCATCGCGCCGGTCACGATCGCGTTCGACTCGTTTTCAATCACCGGCACCACTGCCCCGACGCTTCAGCGACCAAGTGTCGCCGCGGTGCGACCGGGGTCGGGCGCGGCCGGTGTATCGCGCGAGGTCTTCGTCGCGACAGACCTGAAGCTGCCCAACGTCGGGCACGGTGTCGAAAAATCGACGCTGAGCGCTGCGACCGTGCGCCTGTATCGCACGAGCGACGGCATGCAGGTGGCTGCACGATTGAACACGTCCGGTGGGGGCGACGCGATTGTGCTTCAGCCGCTCGAACTGCTTGACGCAAACACCGGCTACACGTTCGAAGTCACCAGCGGGCTGACCGACACAAGCCACGCGTCGTTCCAGCCGTACAAGAGCACCTTCACGACCGGCACGCAGGGTGGGACAACCGATTCGACGATCGCGTTCGAGAAGGTCGCGCTACCGACCGCGACAGGCAAGGCGTTCACGACCGTGGCGATGGGCCCGGACGGTCGGCTGTATGCCGGCACGTACACCGGTGAGATCCTGCGCTGGTCGATCAACGCCGACGGCACGCTGGGCGCGGCCTCGTCTTACAGCACGATCAAAGGGGGCAACAGCAACGCGATGCGGTCCATCACGGGGATTGCTTTTGCGCCAGGGTCGACCGCGAGCTCCGCGACGCTGTATGTCAGCCATGGCGCGTTTTCACTCGAGACGGAGATCGCGGCCGAGTGGAGCGGTAAGGTCTCTCGCGTGACCGTGACGTCGGCCGGCGTGTCGACGTATCAGGATGTGGTGACCGACCTGCCCCGGTCCATTCGCGACCACATGACCAACCAGATCGCGTTTGGCCCGGACGGGGCGCTTTACCTGTCACAAGGCAGCAACACCGCGTACGGCGCTGGGGATGACGTGTGGGGAATGCGCCCCGAGCGGTTGATGAGCGCCGCGATCCTGCGCATCGACCTGACGAAGATCGGCCCCGCGTTGAGCGTGAAGACCGAAGAGGGCAATAACTACAACCCGTTCGCCACCGGCGCACCGGTCACACTCTTCGCCACGGGTGTTCGCAACGGGTATGACATGGTCTTCGCGCGTAACGGCAAGCTCTACGTCCCGGGCAACGGCTCGGCAGCGGGGGGCAATGCGCCGGGCTATCCAAGCTCACGATTCAGTGGCACGCGCATCGACGGCACTTACACCGGGCCCAACGTCCCGGCACTGAACAAGATTCCCCAGACCGAAAGCGACTGGCTGTATACGGTTGTGAAAGGTGGCTATTACGGTCACCCCAACCCCACGCGCGGTGAGTTCGTTTTGAACGGGGGCAATCCGACCAGTGGGGCCGATCGGTTTGAAATCCCAGTGTATCCCGTCGGCACCCAGCCCGACCGCAACTTCCGCGGCACCGACGCAAACCTGATGTACGCGATGGGCCAGAACTACTCGCCCAATGGCGTCATCGAATACACAGGAAACGCGTTTGGTGGAAAGCTGAACGGCAAGCTGCTCGTGGCGCGCTATTCGGGTGGGGACGACATCGCGATCATCACACTCAACGCGCAAGGTGGCGTGCAGTCGGTTGAATCGGGCGTCGCGGGCCTCGGGCGGTTCTCAGATCCACTGGACCTGGTTCAGGGAAACAACGGCGCGATCTATGTCAGTGAGATGGGCTCTGGCCGGATCGTGTTGGTGCGCCCGATCGCTGCGGGCGCAAAGATCGAAACGTCTGATGCATTGATGGTCTTCAACGACCCGCGCACCGGCGCGGTGGGCCCCGATCGCACGATCGTCATCCGCAACACCGGCACCACACCTTTGGCGTTGCCCAGTGATGCATTCTCGATCGGTGGGACCGACGGAGCACAATGGGTGATTCGCGCCCGACCCTCGCTGCCCATGGCGATCGCGCCGGGCTCGAGCGTGGACGTGGTGCTTGCGTTCAACCCGACTGCGTCCACGAGCATCGCGATCAAGACCGCGACGCTGACGATCAAGAGCAACGACCCGACGCGATCCTCACTCGCAATCGAACTGCGCGGCTTGCCGACAACGGGCACCGGTGGTCAGAACGAACCGTCGCTGCAACGCATTCTCGACCTCTGGAAGATCAAGACCAACGTCGGTGACAATGATGCGAGCACAACAGTCTACCCGTCGACACCCGTATCAGGGAGCGATGTCGTCAACCTGCCACGTTTGGTGAAGGCCGACACGTCCAAACCGGTAACGGTTGAGGTGCTTGGCGTCATGGGTGTGGCGACCAACCCTGCGGTGCGGTTCGCTCATTACAAGGCCGGCTCCCCTGCCGAGCAGAACGAGCTTTTCACGGTGGCGACACCCGATGCGCAGAGCGTGCAGCCGTTTGTTGATGGGTTCACCAGTTTCGACCCCGGCTCGACCGAGTTCGGCCTCTACACGCAGTGGCCAAATTTCCTCGACAACGGCAAGCAACGCGTCGCGTACAGCGAAGACGTTTACAACACGTGGGACAACACCAACAAGCGCAAAGCCCGCTTCTTCGCGCTGCGCGACAGCGCCGGGGCGATCGTGGCCAACGCGTACGTCGTCGCGTTTGAAGAGTACAACCTAGGTTACGACTCGAACGACCTCGTCGCGATCATCCGCAACGTCAAAGCGCCGGTGTCACTGTCGACGGCTGAGATCGGCATCGAAAACCTCGATGGTACGCCGTTCAACGACCGGCTCGTCTTCAACCAGATCAACATCAAGGACCCGAACATCCCAAACGAGCCGCACACGCAAGTGCAGGTTCGGATTAACAATAGTGGCGCAGCCGCGCTGAGCATCAGCAGCATCGCGTTCACCGGTCCGTTCTCTCTGACGGCCGCTGCGCCGACATCGATCGCCGCGGGGTCGTCGGTGATCGTTACCGTACGCTTCACCGCAACCAGTGGCACGTACCACAACGGCACCATGACCATCAACAGCAACGATGCCAACGAGTCGGCGCTGAAGATCGACCTGGCCGGTCACTGGCAGGTGCAATCAGAGAAAAACCGTGAGCCGTTGCTGCCCAACATCGTCAGCATGTTTGGCTTTACGACACAGACGATCTACTCAGGCCAGCAGCTCGATGGTGGTGGGCGCGTGCAGGCCGTGGGTGACGAGGTTCTCAGCCCGTTCTGGGTCCGCGCTTCCAGCAACGCGCCGGTCACAGTGCGCCAGTTGGCCGCGTACCACAGCATGGGGGGCCGCACGCAGGTGGCCGCTTACAACAAGAGCACCGGTGCCAGCACGGGCCTGGGTCGTCATGCAGTGGCCGACGGGCAGTCGATCCTGCCCAATGCCGACGGTAGCACGACCGCGCCGGTCTATGGCGAGTTCAGTCCTACGTACGCGTTCGGCTGGAAGATCGACCAGGAAAATTCTGACGACACGAGGAACCCACAGGAAAATGCCGGTGGTGGCTGGGGTCATCATGTGCGTTTTTATCCGGTGAAGGATCGCAATGGCGTCGTCGTCCCCAACTCGTGGTTGATGACGATGGATTACAGCGGCATCAATTACGACTACCAGGACAACGTCTACCTCGTGACGAACATGCGTCCCGAGACGACCGCTGCCACACCGAGCCGGTTTGCGGCCATCGCGTTTGCACCGGGCACGGAACTGCGCTGGAAGGCGAATACTGAAACGAACCTCGTCGGTTACAACGTTTACCGTTCCGATTCGCCCAACGGCACGTATACAAAGCTCAACAACGAGGTTTCCAACTCAGCCAAGTTCTTCGACACGTTCGCAGCGACGGCGGGCAAGACGTACTTCTACAAGCTGACTGCCGTCAACTCACTCGGTCGTGAGTCAGCGCCCGCGTTCGCGTCGGCCGTCCGCAAGTCCGCAGGCACCGGGACACTGACGCCACCCCCGTCGTCGGCGCCGAATCTGTACTCGACGTCGGCGAACATCGGCTTCACTACACCGGCGGGCTCGACGACCGTCGTCAGCCCCAACAGCGCTTACAACATCGTCGCTGGTGGCGCGACGGGCATCGCGGGGACCAGCGACCAGTTCCGCTATGTCTATCGCCAGGTGACCGGCAACTTCGACGTCCGCGTGCGCGTCGCCGGTCTGACGCAGACCAACACCGAAGCCAAGGCTGGGCTGATGGCGCGAGAGGCGTTGACCGGCGCCAGCCGGTTCGTCATGTCCGGCGCTAACCCGAGCAAGACGTTCCTCGATTCCCGCGCCACGACCGGTGGCTCGACCGCCCGCACCGCGTCGGCGACGGGCAGTGGGTCCAACACGTGGGTACGCCTCGTCCGCAGCGGCAGCACATTCACCAGTTACGCCAGCAGCAACGGCACGACCTGGACGACCCTGGGCAGCATCAACCTCAGTCTCAACTCGACGCTCTATCTTGGAATGGCGGTGTCGAGCAAAAACGCGTCAGCGACGACGCAGGCGCAGTTCCGCGATCTGGCGAGTGTGTAAGTGGGATTAACTGCGTTCTGTATCACCTGGGACGGTAAACCCGCTGCGTAGCCACACCGGACCCAACCGATGTCGCTTTTCCTTTGTCGACGCGCCATTACTTCGTTGGACAACACCCCCGTATCGCGAGATAATATCCCAGCTTGCAGCAACCGCATTTTGACATCATTGGCGCCAACGGCGCAGTTCGGTCCGTGGCAATGGGGGACAAGCCTCTGAGCGTGGGGCGGCATGGCAGCAATGCGATCGTCATTGACGACAACAATGCCAGCCGCTTCCATTGCGTCATCGAGCGCTCTCCGCGCGGAATCATCGTTCGCGACCTGAACTCCAAGAATGGCACGATCCTCAATGGTCAGCGGATCACCGAGCGATCGCTGCGCAACGGGGACACCGTCAGCATCGGCGCCGTACGCATCCGCATGTCCAACGGCGCGACCGCCAGGACAGCACCCGCTGTCGACGATAACGACAACCTTGGACCGATCGACCTCGACGCGCTGGCTGAAGTGGAAGCGGGCATGGAGGAATTAAGCGCAGAAGACGTGGTCGTCGAAGACCTCGGTGATAGCGACCTTGTTGCAGAAGACGATGAGTTGGCTTCGCCGGCGTTTATCCCTGAAGACGACTCGCCATTGCCGATGGAGATCGGTGACGACGACATCGACCTGACTCACGAATCGCGTTCGTCGGCGGTCGAGGTGTCGGTCGACGTCACCGACTTCTCGACCGTGCTTAGCGGACTTATCGACGCGATGCCCGAGCCGCACATTCCACCGGGAGACATCGCGCTGATCAACGCGCGCGGGCAGGTCGTGCACCCTGCGGGCAAGTCCAAGAGTTCGAGTCAGTCCGACGCTGTCGAGGCATTGCGCGGTGTGCTGCTGATCTGCTTGCGCAACCGCGCAACCGACATGCACCTGGAGCCCAAGGCCGACATGTACATCGTGCGCGTCCGCGTCGACGGAATGATGGTCGAAGTCGTCCGCGTCAGCCAACAGGTCGGTGTGCGCATCGCGGCGCTCGTGAAGGTCCTGAGCGACATCGACATCGCCCAGCGTAATACAATCCAGGAAGGGCACTTTTCAGCCTCGGCGCCGACGGTCGACCGCGGGCGCATCAAGCAGGCGCATCGCATCGATTACCGGGTCAGCTTCACACCGGCCGTGCACGGGCAGAAGATGGTCGTCCGCGTGCTCGATGCGACCAATGCACCGTCGAAACTCACCGACCTGCAACTGCCTTCGTGGATGGAACAGACGCTCGCGACCGCGATCACGCAGGAATCGGGAATGGTTCTCGTCGTCGGCCCGACCGGGTCGGGCAAGACGACGTCCCTGTACTCGCTTATCCGCACGATCGACGCTGCTCAGCTGAACGTGATGACGATCGAAGACCCGGTCGAGATCGAGCTGGAAAACGTCACGCAGATCCCCGTGGACGAAGACCAGGACCGCTCGTTCAGCGCCCTGCTGCGTTCGCTGTTGCGGCAGGACCCCGATGTCATCATGGTCGGTGAAGTGCGCGACCCCGAGACCGCGCGCATCGCGATGCAGGCCGCCATCACGGGTCACCTGGTTTTTTCGACGCTTCACACGAAGGACAGCATCGGAACGATGTTCCGCCTGCTCGACCTTGGCGTGGAACCTTACCTCGTCGCTCAGGCGTTGCAGGTCGTGCTCGCCCAGCGTCTGACGCGCCAGTTATGCCCATTCTGTAAGGTGGCGGTCAAGCCAACCCAGTTGCAGCGCGACAAGATGGCAGCCACGATCGGCAAGGTGGATCACATTTTCGCGCCGCGCGGTTGTCCCAAGTGCTTGAAAACCGGTTTCACAGGTCGGCGAGCGTTTTTTGAACTGCTTTCGATGACCGATGCGCTGCGCGACGTCATCCTGACCAAACCAAGCCTCGAAGAGATCAAGAATAAGTTGGTCGGCAGTCCGTTCAGGACACTTGAGCACAACGGGCACCTGCTGGTGGCGCAAGGGGTTGCATCGTTCGACGAGATTGACAAGGCCGCTGTCCGTTAGTGGGTGTTCCTTGACAATCCAATCACTACGCGAGACTCTTTCTCGGTTGTACGAAGTCCAGTCGCGCAAGGGGCATAAGATCTACGATGACGGTAGTTTGCGAAAATTGTGGGAAGAAGTTCAACGCCAGCGATGCGCTGGTCGGTAAACGCGTCCGCTGTCGTGGTTGTGGTGAGGTGTTCCTTGTCGAATCACCGTCGGCCGGAGGTGGACCGTCCTCACACTCGGCCGCGGGGATGAGCGCGATCCGAAAGGCCCCCGCACCGTCGGGACCCCCATTGGAAGAGGTCGCTAACGACCCGGTGGCAGCGTCGAAGGCGTTCACACCACCGCCGGCCCCCCAACGACCTGTCCCGCGAACGATGCCGACGGTGTCGACTTCGCGCGATACGGTTGAAGCATCGGACGGTGATCACCCCCCTGGCGAGGGATTCAGCCTCGACACACGGTTCAACACGCCTTTGTACTTTCCCGGTTCGACGCAGATCGACCAGTATCTCCCGTTCCTGCTTGTGCTGCTGAGCGCGGGGTGGATCGCGATCGAAATGCTGCGCTCCAATGAACTAGGGCCGACGTGGGTCATCGCAGCGCGGTTTGGCGTGTTCTGGTTGCTGTACGTTGCCATCGTCTGGCCGATCTCGGTGCTCGGTTCCAGCGCCGCTGGTCGTAAGGTCAGCGTCGAGCGTCCACCGCATCATCGTTGGCGCGTCTTCGCGTCGTTCGCGTTCCCGACGGCGCTGGGATACGTGCTCTGGACGATCGTCGGTGGGGTGATGAGCTTTGTCACCGGTGTGATCGTCGGTCTGGCGATCGGTGTGTCGGCGTACTACCTGCTCTACCGCTATCGTCCGGCAGAAGCCAAGCAGGCCCTGCCATTTGCGGGGGGCTACTATGTGGGCTCGCTGATCCCCGCGGTCGCTGCGTTGCTTGCGCTGAACTTCGGTGTTCAACAAATCATGACTGCCTCGCGGACGGCGCACGAGTTTTCGGTCAGCCCGATGGGCCGTTACCTCGTGTGGAACCCACCGGTGCCACCACCGGTCGAAGTGCCACGGGCGCTGCCACCGTTGATTAAGTTTGCAACGGACGTGCCGACCACCACCACCGCGCCGACGACCCTCGGCACGATGGTCGATGCATCCCCTTCCACGGCACCGGCGGTCGGACCCATCGTCGACACGACAGCGACCACGACGACCCAGCCGACGCTCGCTGCCAACACCGTGAACACAAGCGGACCGATCGCGATCGCGCCATCCATCGACGTTATCGAGCCCATTAAGCCCACGCCGACCGAAACACCGGCCCCGTCGGACACATTGTTCGGCGATGGTGACGACCTGGACAAGGTCGATCCCATCGCGGTTCCGCAAGAGGCAGCAGAGTTCGTCCAGGCGATCCAACCGTTGGCCGCCATGGGCACGTTTGACTCGGCGATCTTCCCGGCGGTTCCCAGTCGGCACGTCATGCTCGTTCGTTCAGGCAAGGCCAAAGACGAAGACGACATGGAAATCTGGAGTACCAACCCGGTTGCCAAGCAGGGTACGGCGCGTTTCCATCGTGACCTCGGCACCGAGCCGGGCTACCTGCTGAGCCCCGACGGCAAGACGATCACGCGCATCGCGTCGTTCCCGGCGCTGTCGATCCAGGTTTACTCGATCGCTGAGGCGCGCATTGTCCGTGTCATCAACCTCAACAAGTCGCAAGGAGAGGTGACGGCGCTAGGCTTCACTGAAAACAACCAACTCTGGTTGATGTGGGAGTTGGGGGGTCGTTTCGGCATTGAAGGGTGGGACGTCGGTAGTGGCAACCGTCTGAAGTCGTTGCTGCTGGAGGGCTATATCCCCTCTCCCAACAATTTTGCCTTTTCGCTGGATGGGCGACTGGGCGCATTTCTTCGCCGCCCTCGGCAAGTGGGAATGGCACCCGAGGTTAATATCTGCAACCTGCGCACAGGCGCGATCACCAAGCGCCTGCAAGCGACGGGTCTCGATCAGCAATTGCTGGTTGAAGCGAAGGGTTTAGCGTTCTCGGCAGACGGTAACCGCATCGCGATTGCTCTCGAGCATCAGAACCAGGGATTGATCTATGCGTGGACTATGGCCGGCGCTAACGAAGCCCGGCCCACGCAACAGCACCTGTTTCCTGTCGGCTTCCCCGGTGACCGGATGATCAAGCGCACCGGCCACGATACGCTGATCTGGATGCCAGGTGGCAACGCGTGGCTCGTGAACGGCACGGGCCTGATCGACGTAACCACCGGCCGACTGATATATGACATCGGCCAACCCAAGTCCGTCGCGCAGCGTGTTGTCGACGCCACAACCCTGGAACTCATTACCGCCAACGCCGACCCCATGGACCGCGCCATCCAGCGAAGCTGTCAGGCTTTGTCCGTGACTCTGAAACCATTGCCCACCACTGCGGTTGCTCCGAAGTAGACGAACCTATGGTT
>Ga0163144_10011121_pt1 | contig 19078 bp, 15 predicted proteins | sample OliLak19BULKMAT1_FD_123175 | JGI IMG/M metagenome (GOLD analysis project Ga0163144, IMG submission 123175) | Freshwater microbial mat bacterial communities from Lake Vanda, McMurdo Dry Valleys, Antarctica - Oligotrophic Lake LV.19.BULKMAT1 | ecosystem: Environmental > Aquatic > Freshwater >... | reverse complement strand
GATCTGGTCGGTGGTCAGGCCCTTGACCTGCGCGGTGGTCAGGTTGGGCAGCTGGCTCGAATTGAGGGCGGACAGCGCGTCGGTCGTCAGCGCGGCGATGGCCGCGGTGCTCAGCGCGGCCAGGTCGCTGGTCGTCATCGTCGCGGTCTGCACCGACGTGATGGCGCCGGCCTGGGCCGAGTTCAGCATGCTGAACTGCGCCGTGCTGAGCACGTTGAACTGCGCCGAGTCGAGCACGGCCAGCGCGTCGGCGGACAGGCCCTTGATGGCGGCGGTGGTGATGGCGGCGAGATCGTCCGTGGCCATCGCATCGGCCTGCGCTGTGGTGATGGCTGCGATCTGCGTCGAGGTCAGGACGGCGATCTGGTCGGTCGTCAGTGCGTTCAGGTCGGCAGTGGTCAGGTTGCCGACCTGGTCGGTGGTCAGGCCGCGAACCTGCGCGGTGGTGAGCTGCGCCAACTGAGCCGAGTTCAGCGCGGCGAGCGTCTCATTGGTCAGTGCCGCCACGGCGGCGGTGGTCAGCGCCGCCAGGTCGTCGGTCGCCATCGTCGCGGACTGCACGCTGGTGATGGCCGCCGTCTGCGCGGACGTCAGCGCGGCGAACTGCGCGGTCGTCAATGCGTTGAACTGCACGGAGTCGAGGATCGCCAGGGCGTCGTTGTTCAACGCACGGATCGACCTGGTGCTGATGGCGGCGAGGTCGTCGGTCGCCATGGTGTCGGCCTGCGCGGCCGTGATCGCCGCGACCTGCGCGGTCGTCAGCACGGCCACCTGCGCGGTGCTGAGCGCGTTCAGGTCCGCCGAGTTGAGGTTGGCAACCTGGGTTTCACTGAAGGCCACCACCTGCGCGGTGGTGAGTTGCTGGATCTGGCTCGACCCCAGGCCGGCCAATGTGTCGTCGGTGAGCGCGCGGATCGCCGCGGTGCTCAGCGCGGCGAGGTCGTCGGTGGCCATGCCGGTGGCCTGGGTGGCGGTCAGCGAGGCCGCCTGGCCCGTCGTCATGGCTGCGAACTGGGCCGTGGTCAGCGCGTTCAGCTGCGCGGTGTCGAGCACCGCCACCGCGTCGACGGTGAGCGAACGGAAGGCCGAGGTGCCGATGGCCGCCAGGTCGTTGGTGGCCATCGCATCGGCCTGGTCGACCGTGATGCCGCCGATCTGGCCGCCCGTCAGCACCGCGAACTGCGCGGTGGTCAGGATGTTGAGCTGCGCGGTGTTGAACGCCGCCAGCGCGGTCGAGGCCAGCGAGACGATGGCCGTGGTGCTGATGACCGCGAGGTCGGCGGTGTCCATCTGCGCCGCCTGGTCGGCGGTCATCGCGCCGATCTGCTTGGTGGTGAAGACCGAGAACTGCGAGGTGCCCAGCGCGGCCAGCGTCGTGCCGTCGATCGCCGCGAAGCCCGTGGCGCTGATGTTGGTCACCTGCGCCGTCGTCAGGGCCGCCATCTGCGTCGAAGAGATCGCGGCCCAGTCCTCGGTCGTCAGACCGGCGATCACGGTGGTCGTGAGCGCCTGGATGTCGGCGGTGGTCAGCGAGCTGTTGATGGTGGTCATGGGTCAGTCCTGGTCAGAAGATCGAGCGGCACCGCCGCTGGCGTGATGGCTGCATGCGCAGCCCGCCGGGCCCGCGGCCGGCAGGGCCGGTCTCGGGTGGACGGGGGTTCGCATCGGCTGGCAGTTCATCGTTGGGGCGGCGTGTCCGTGGTGGGTTTCGGGACCTGATGGCACCTGACGCTGAAGACGCGAGGCGACATACCCGGAACCCGTTCGTCGTTTTATCGGACACGACCGGCGACAACTTGAGGCGGCCGAAGCGATCAACTGGCGGCCTTCAAACCCCTACTTCGCAGCCGGAGGGCGGCCTCTGGGTCGTCGGTCGTGACGGGTTTGGCATATGACCGTGATGTGAGGCCGTGATGTGAGGCCGTGACGTGGGACGGCGCGGCCGGACTTCCGAGCGCAGCCAACGCGGCAAAAGCCCCTGGGCTGGGTGGTCATGGAGCCGGCCGGTCGTCGCGCCGACCGGCTGCCTACAATGGCGTCGACACTCACGTCAACAGGAATCTCCCCTTCCCGTGTTCTCTAATCCATTGCCAGAAATTCGGTCCAGATCAGCCATGTGGCCGCGCCGCCGGTTCCTCGCTGTCCTCGGGTCCTCTGCGGCCCTGCCGGTGGCGGCGCAGTTCCGGGTCGAGATCTCCGGGGTCGGCGCCACACAGTTGCCGGTGGTGGTGGCGAGCTTCCGCAACGCCGACAGGGCACCGCTGCCAATCGCCGACGTCGTCCGCGCCGACCTGCAGCGCAGCGGCCTCTTCAAGGCCACGGACGCGCTGAACGCACTGGATGAACGCAGCGTGATCTCGGCTGCCGAGTGGCGCGGCCGCGGCGCCGACGCGCTGGTGGCCGGCTCGGTCTCGAAGCTGGCCGATGGCCGCTGGGATGTGCGCTTCAAGCTCTGGGACACCGTGAAGGGCGAGGAACTGCTGGGCCAGAGCAAGGTGGTGCTGGAAGCCGACCTGCGGCTGGCCGCCCACCGGATCGCCGACGAAGTGCAGCAGATGCTGACCGGCGAGCGCGGCGTCAACGCCACCCGCATCGCCTATGTGCTGCGCACCGGCCGCCGCTTCACGCTGCATGTGACCGACGCCGACGGCGAAGGCGGGCAGGTCGCGCTTGCCAGCCCCGAGCCGATCATCTCGCCAGCCTGGTCGCCCGACGGCCGCGAACTGGCTTACGTGTCATTCGAAAGCCAGAAGGCCGTGGTCTGGGTGCAGGACGTGCTGAGCGGCGAGCGACGCATGCTGGCCAACTTTCGTGGCACGAACAGCGCGCCAGCCTTTTCACCCGACGGCCGCGAACTGGCGCTGACCCTGTCACGCGAAGGCGGCTCGCAGCTCTACGTGATGCCGCGCGCCGGCGGCACGCCGCGGCGCCTGACCAGCAGTTCGGCCATCGATACGGAGGCCGCCTGGTCGCCGGACGGCAGCGCGATCTATTTCGTCAGCGACCGTGGCGGCGGCCCGCAGGTCTACCGTGTGGCGGCCGGCGGCGGCGCGGCCGAGCGCGTCACCTTCAACGGCGCCTACAACATCAGCCCGACCGTCAGCCCCGACGGCCGGCTGCTGGCCTACATCACGCGGCAGGGCAACGGCTACCGGCTGATGACGCTGGAACTGGCCAGCGGCACGGTGACGACGCTGACCGACACGCAGGACGACGAGAGCCCGAGCTTCGCGCCGAACGGCCGGCTGCTCGTCTACGCCACCCGCCAGGCGGGGCGCGACGTGTTGATGACCACCACGCTCGATGGCAAGATCAAGACGCGCCTGCTGACCAGCGGCGCCGACATGCGCGAGCCCGCCTGGGGCCCGTTTTCCCGCTGAGCCGCGCCTCGGGCTGGCTCTGCTCACCCGCAGGCTGGCCTGCATTCACGCTGAAGGACATCCGATGACTCCGAAGACCGCTGTTTCACTCGCCACCCTGGTGCTTGCCGCCGCACTGGCCGGCTGCGGCACCACCGTGCCACTGAACGACGTGCCGGTGGAAAGCCGGCAGACCACGCCGGCCACCGGTGGCACGGCGGCGGGTGGTGCGGGCAGCAAGGGCACCACGGCGCAGTCGCAGGTGGCCACCGTCGACCTGGCGCGCGGCGCCAGTGAGACCACCCCGGCCGCACGCACGATCTACTTCGACTTCGACAGCTTCATCATCAAGGACGATTACAAGGCTGTCGTCGAAGGCCACGCCAAGGCGCTGGCCGCCACGCGTGGCAAGCGGCTGGTCGTCGAAGGCCACACCGATGAACGCGGTGGCAGCGAATACAACCTGGCGCTGGGCCAGAAACGCGCCGAAGCCGTCACCAGGACGCTGGTCCTGCTGGGCGCGGCCGACAACCAGGTCGAGGCCGTGAGTTTCGGCAAGGAACGGCCGGCAGTGCAGGGCAGCGACGAAGCCGCCTGGGCGAAGAACCGTCGCGCCGAACTGAAGGACCGCTGAAGTGCGCCTGACCCGGAGCTGGCACCTGGCGCCGCTGGCCAGCGCGCTGCTGATGCTGGCCGGCGGCGCCCAGGCCGCGCTGTTTGACGACGACGAGGCGCGCAAGGCCATTATCGACCTGCGTGCCCGCGTGACACAGAGCGACGAGCAGAACAAGGCGCAACTGGCGGCGGCCAACGAGCAGATCGCCACGCTGCGCCGCAGCCTGCTCGAGCTCAACAACCAGCTCGAAGCGATGCGCGCCGAGCTGGCCAGGTTGCGCGGAAGCGACGAAACCCTGGCGCGCGACGTCGCCGAATTGCAGAGGCGCCAGAAGGACGTCGGCCAGACGCTCGACGACCGGCTGCGCAAGCTGGAGCCCGTCAAGGTGGCGCTCGACGGCCAGGAGTTCGACGTCGATTCCGAGGAACGCCGCACGTATGACGAGGCCATGGCCACGCTGCGCGGCGGCGAGTTCGACAAGGCCGTGCTTGCCTTGACGACCTTCCAGCGCCGGTACCCGGCCAGTGGCTACGGCCCATCGGTGCGTTTCTGGTACGGCAACGCGCTGTACGGCAAGCGTGACTACAAGGAGGCGATCGCCGTCTTCCGTGCCTTCGTCACCGCCTATCCGCAGCACCAGCGCGGGCCCGAGGCGCTGCTGGCGCTGGCCAACAGCCAGGCCGAGATGAAAGATTCCCGCGCGGCGCGCAAGACGCTGGAAGAACTGCTGAAGGCCTACCCGGAGTCGGAAGCGGCGGTGGCCGGCAAGGAACGGCTGGCGTCGCTGAAGTGACGGGTCTCGCCAGGCCGCCGCGGCGGCTTGTCTGCTGCGCCTCCTAGAATCGGCGCCACGATGCAGGAATCCGAACTCCAAGGGCTGGTGACGCAAGTGCTGTGGGCCAGCTTCCTGCTGGCCGCGCTGTTCGGCGCCATCGCCCAGCGCACCCATTTCTGCACCATGGGCGCGGTGGCCGACATCGTCAACATGGGCGACTGGACGCGCATGCGCATGTGGCTGCTGGCCATTGGCGTGGCCATGATCGGCTTCAACGTGATGGTGGCCCTGGGCTGGGTGGAGGCGCGCCACAGCGTGTATGCCGGGCCCAGGCTGATCTGGTTGTCGAACCTGCTCGGCGGGCTGCTGTTCGGCGTCGGCATGGTGCTGGCGTCGGGCTGCGGCAGCAAGACGCTGGTGCGCATCGGTGGCGGCAGTCTGAAGGCTCTGGTGGTGTTCGCGGTGCTCGGCATCGCCTCTTACGCCACCCTGCGCGGTGTGGCCGCGGTGGCCCGTGTGGCCACTGTCGACACCGTGGCGCTGACGCTGCCGGCAGGGCAGGACCTGCCTTCCCTGCTCTCACACCTGACCGGCATGGGCCGGCAGACGCTGGCGCTGTTGCTCGGTGGCGGTCTCGGTCTGGGCTTGACGGCCTGGGCGCTGGGCAGCCGCGCCGCGCGCAATGGTGAAATGCTGCTGGCCGGCATCGGCATCGGCGCGACGGTTGTGGCCGTGTGGTGGGTGTCGGGTGTGCTCGGCCACCTCATGGAGCACCCGTTGACGCTGGAAGAGGTTTTCCTGGCCACCAACACGCAGCGCATGGAATCGCTGACATTCGTTGCCCCGATCGCCTATACGGTGGACTGGCTGATCCTGTTCAGTGACAAAAGCAAGATGCTGACGATAGGCATCGTCACCACTCTGGGTGTGATCGCAGGCTCGGCGGCGGTGTCTCTGACCACGCGCAGCTTCCGCTGGGAAGGTTTCGGCGGCACCGAGGACACTGCCAATCACCTGGTGGGCGCCACCTTGATGGGCGTGGGCGGCGTCACCGCGATGGGTTGCACCATCGGCCAGGGGCTGTCGGGGCTTTCGACTCTGGCGCTGGGCAGTTTCATCGCGTTTTCCGGCATCGTGGGCGGCGCGGTGTTGGCCTTGCGCTACCAGGTCTGGCGGCTGGAGCGTCAGACATGAGCACGCCGGGCCGTCCCAAGGGCGAATGCCGGAGTGCGCAGCACGAAAAGGCACTCCAATGACCGCGCCAGTCTCCACCGGCGGCGCCGACCTGGAGCGGCGCTTCGGCGGCTTGCGGCGACTCTATGGCGACGCCGGATATTCCCGCCTGCGCGCGGCGCGTGTGGCCGTGGTGGGTCTCGGCGGCGTCGGTTCATGGGCGGTGGAAGCGCTGGCGCGCTGCGGCGTGGCCCGCCTGGTGCTGATCGACTTCGACCATGTCGCCGAGTCCAACATCAACCGCCAGGTGCAGGCACTGAGCCGCACGCTCGGCCAGGCCAAGGGCGAGGCGCTGCGCGAGCGCATTGCCGACATCCACCCCGGCTGCGAGGTGCGCTGCATCGACGAGTTCGTCGAGTCCGGCAACTGGCCGGCGCTGCTGGGCGCGCCGGTCGACCTACTGATCGACGCCTGCGACCAGGTTCGCGCCAAGCTGGCGCTGGCCGCCTGGGGGCTGGCGCAGCGTGTGCCCGTGGTCTGCGTGGGCGCGGCCGGCGGCAAGCGGCTGGCGCAGCGCGTCGAAGTCGAAGACCTCGCCGATGTCACCCACGACCCGCTCCTGGCCAGCTTGCGCACGCGCTTGCGCAAGGAAGCCGGCGCGCCGCGCCAGGGTCGCATCGGCTTGCGCTGCGTGTTCTCCCGCGAGAGCGTGGCGCGGCCGGCGGCAGCCGTGGCGGCCGGGCCGCTGCATGCCGATGTGTCAGTTGTCTGCGCCGCCGACGCCTCATCCTCCGTGGACGGCAGCCTGAACTGCCACGGTTACGGTTCCAGCGTGGCGGTGACCGCCACCTTCGGCATGGTGGCCGCCAGCGAAGCAATCTCTCTGCTACTGGCCGAACCCTCCGCTGCCGGGGCTGGCAAATCGGCCGAAATGCTGTCTATAATCTGAGGCTCTGCAGACGGGTCGTTAGCTCAGTCGGTAGAGCAGCGGACTTTTAATCCGTAGGTCGCGTGTTCGAGTCACGCACGACCCACCAAGTTTTTTGCAGTAGGCGTTGCTGTGGTGCATTGAACGGCGCCGCGACGTGTCACCAGGCAGGCCTGACGGCCCAGCCGACCGGTTCTCCGGGCTCTTAGCTCAGTTGGTAGAGCAGCGGACTCTTAATCCGTAGGTCGAGTGTTCGAGTCACTCAGGGCCCACCAGTAAAGATAACGACTTAGCGGCGAAATCTGCCAAGTCGATTTTCCTTTCCCCTTGCTCTTGTCGGTCATGTAGCCACCGTGCAGCGGCCGGTACATGCGAAGCGCCCCGAAATCTTCAAGGATCAGGCCACCAGCGCAGGTTCCTGATATCGGGATCGCCCAGGTTCGCACTCATGATGGGGTAGGGGTGAACAAGCAGCCCCGGCACACGCACACGCACACGCACACGCACACGCACACGCACCTGCGCTGTCCGCTGCGACTTTTGGTCGGCCTCGCAGCGTCGCGCGAACTCGGGCGACTCGGCAATTGGTATGCACATGACCTGCTCGCGAGAACCGATCTCCGGGTTCTCGTGCACCCCGCACTTGATCGTAAATCTGGGGCGGTCCGGGTTGTCATGTTGCAGCGATTCGAGAAACCGGGTTGACTCTGTCATCGCGGGCAGGGCGTATAGGGCGGTTCCGGCAGCAGGAAGACCTGATCGAGGATGACGGTCTCCGCTTCAGCCCGCGTCTGTTCTGGTGAACATGCACGACGACGCCCACGTCGCCTGGCTCCAACTTGAGCGCGGTAAGCGGAGACATGAGTACAACCTGGGTGTGCTCCTGAAACATCAGCATCTCCTGGTTGATCGCAGCAGGCGTGGGCGATCTCTGCCCAGACGGTGAGGGCACCGCTCATCAGGCGGGGGAGGAGGAGGTCACGGGCGGCGCGGAGCTTGATGTTCATCTTGGTGAGGGTGTCAATCTGACGCTGTACATCCCTTGCCATCATCTCGAAGCGTTCCATCAGCGGCCCCGGCGGCAGCACCACCGTGGCCTTGTGCACGACTTTGCGATCCAGTGTGGGGACGGAAACACCGCCGTTGTACTGCTCCAGGTTCATGCTGTGCAGCAGGTGCAGTGCGAACAGCGGCGTGACCCTCTTGAACTCCTTCACCCACAGCGCTGTGTTCAGCGGCCGGAAGTCGCCACCGACGAAGTGAACATCGCCCAACGTGCCCGGGCGCCCCGTCACGATGCCCGGGCCGGGCACCTTGGCTATGTTGTGCGTGCCGACGTTGCCGGTTGATCCGAAGATCGGAGTGCCGCCTGCTTCGCGATCCCGCGAGGGTAGATTGATGCCTCTCTGCAAACCGAGCAATTCTTCGAGACGCAGCCTGGGCCAGCCGGCCGGCAGCCCCGCGCCAGGACGAGCGGACACTTCGTCTGGAAAGCGCAACCGTACGAACCGCTCGTCGAACAGCAGCCGAACCGAGTCTTCCAGCAGCTTGATGCGGCGGCGGTTGTTGTCGAGCAGGTCGTCATAGGCAAAAAGGCTCTGCGCATGCAACCTCGCGCTGACAGTCCAAGTCAGACGGCAGTCGGAAAGCGACGTTCTTGACACGCTCAGGCGACGTGTGGCGGACGGTCGCCCCGCTTGCTGAGCGCGGACCTGCCTGCGGTCGTCGTGCCAATTCAGCAGCCAGTAGAAGTAGCCCTTCTCCAGCCCGCTCTCGTATGTCACCGGCACCAAGCCAAGACGCTGGTGGTAAGAGTATCGACCATCATCAGGAATCAGGAACGCTTCGCCAAGTACCGGCGCGGTGCCCAACAGGTCCGTCATCACGATGGGCATGTTCACCTTGGTGCAAGAGATACTCATCAGGCAACTCACCCGGGTAAAACTTCTCTTTTTCTCCGCGGAACTTCAAGCCACCGTTCTCATAACAATTGCCGGGCTGGAGAAGAACATGATCACGGCTGTCGGTGATGCGATGAACAGAGGGTGCCGCCCAATGTGCGGCAGTGAACGGACGCATGCATCGCGGACTGCGACGCTCGCGGCATGAACCACGCATTGAAGCGCAGCTTGCATGTTATTGCAGCGCCACAGACACCCGCAGCGCCTGCCTATGCCACCCTCCAGCGAGTGGCGGCCTCGCCAAACGGGTCGAGCATGGGCCGCTGGCTCGAAACTGCTGACAACCTACCGCTGGTCAATGGCATCGGCCAGGCATTCCTCGGGGTGCCTTTCGATGCCATGCGGTTTCAGTACGCCAGCGCAGTGATGGCCGGCCTTATCCAGCGATCCATCATCGAGTCGGCCCAATTTGAGCGAACGCTCGACACGCTGGAGAGACTGATCCTGGGGCCACTTGCACGGCAACGGTGAGCTCCCGAGATCAGCTACGGCGTGACTTGCATTCACACGGCGGACAGACGGCGAGTCTGCAAGTTCAGCAACGCCGGTGTCTGAATTGGCCCGGAGGTGACGCGCGCAGCGGCCTCGTCGGCAGGACGCAGTGCGTGCGCGTCAGAGAGCGCGTGGTGGCGCGAAAACGGAGCATCTGCCTGGCCGTTGAAGTAGGCCTCTGCGGCGACCGCACCAGCGCCGAAGCCGGTGAGTTCGTAGACATTGACGGGGCTGGGCCAGCGTCGTGTCGACGGCCGGCAGGTCGACCCGGAGCCGGTGATCGCAAGGTCGACGATTTCCCAGTCGAGGTGATCCCCGAACGCGCCCGAAAGCGCCCGAAAGCGATCTCGACAGCAGCGCCGCTCGGAATATCGGCCACCATCTCACTCAGGGCTGTCGAAAGGCGAGCGCCCAGTTCCGCATAAGGGCAGGCGGCGTGCGCGACCCTGCCGAACTTCGGCAGGACAGCACCCATCCCATACCAGCCGGTCGCGTGGCTGCGATCTGGGTCTGTGACCCCGGCATGAAACTCCCGTTCGCCTTTGTGGCCCGAGACGAGGCCTACTGAGAGCAGTGGGGTCGCATGACGATTTCGGTGAATTCAGTGTCGAGAGATGCAAGCAGGCAGGTCCTTGGGACCGTCTGAGGGGAGGGTGCGCAACATCGTCTCGAGAGCTGCCATGCCCTAGACGGGTGGCAATGTGGACCTTGACACAACCAGCCTCATGGTTCGGTGCGGTGCCGCACTGCCGCTCGGACGGTCGACTGTCACATCCATCTGGCGTGCCGAGTGGGATGTGCTGCACGGCGTGCGCCAGCGAACAGACCTGACGGCCCCCGGCGCGCAGGCTGAACCACTCAGACGATCCTGATCCTGATATGCCGGCATGCGTTAGACCCAGCTCGATCGGGTCGTCACCAGGAACCCACCCGATGCTCTTTGACAAGTTCTCAGTCCGCTCGCTGCACCTCGCCAATCGCACGGTGATGGCACCCATGACACGCAGCCGAGCGACCCCCGCGCACACGCCGGACGCGCTCATGGCCACCTACTATCGCCAGCGTGCCTCTGCCGGGTTGATCATCACGGAGGGCACACCGCCGAGCCCCAACGGGCTCGGCTATCCACGCATCCCCGGACTCTTCGATATGGTCCAGTTGAACGCCTGGAAAGAGGTGACCGATGCGGTCCACGCCGCCGGTGGGAAGATCTTCGTGCAGTTGATGCATTGCGGGCGCGTGGCGCATGTCGCCAACCTGCCCGCCGGCGCCGAGGTGCTCGGGCCAGGCGCTGCGGTGTGCCCCGGCGAGATGTACACCGACTCGCTGGGCATGCAGCCGCACAGCGTGCCGCGCGCGATGACCGAGGCCGACATTGCGCACGCCGTCAAGGAGCATGCGATGTCCGCGAAGCTGGCAATGGAAGCGGGCTTCGACGGTGTCGAGTTGCACGGCGCCAACGGTTATCTCATCGAGCAGTTCCTCAACCCTATCATCAACCTGCGCAGCGAGGGCTATGGCGGCAGCATCGAAGGCCGTAATCGCCTGGCGCTGGAGATCGCACGAGCCACAGTTGCCGCGATAGGCCGCGACCGGGTCGGCATCCGGTTGTCGCCGTACGGCGTCTTCAATGGCACAGGCGAGTTTTCCGGGGTGCGGGCGCAGTATCTGGCACTGGCCAGGTCTCTTTCCGAGATCGGCCTGCTCTATATCCACCTGGTCGATCACTCGACGATGGGCGCACCGCCGGTGCCTGCTGACTTCAAGCTCGCCATGCGCGCCGCGTTCGACGGGTCGTTCATCCTTTCCGGGGGCTACGACCATGCAGGCGCCGAGCAGGCCTTGCTCGACAAGCGCGGCGACCTGGTTGCCTTCGGCCGGCCGTTCCTGGCCAATCCCGACCTCGTGGCCCGCATGCGCAAGGACGTACCGCTGAACGCTCCCGACATGGCCACCTTCTACAGGCCTGGCGCCAGGGGCTACACCGACTATCCCGCCCTTCCTGACTGATTCACGGCCTGGTTCACGGCCTAATTCACGGACTGATTCACAGCTTGTTCCACCAACTCCAACGACGGACATCACCATGGCTTATCAAAGCGTCAACCCCAACGATGGCAAAGTGCTGAAGAGTTTCGAGCACATGAGCCCCGCCCAGCTTGAAAAAGCGCTGGCTGCGGCCGAGACCTGCTTCCAGACCTGGAAGCACAAGAGCTATGCCGACCGCGCGGTCATCGTCAACAACGCAGCGGCACTGCTGCGTGCCCATGTCGATGAATTCGCCCGGCTCGAAACGCTGGAGATGGGCAAACTCATCAACGAGGCACGCGGCGAAGTCCAGTTCAGCGCCGACATTCTGGCGTACTACGCCAAGCATGCCGAGGCGTTCCTGGCACCGACGAAGCTGCATCCCAAGGTCGGCGAAGCGCACATGGAAAGTTCGCCCATCGGTGTGCTGTTCTGCGTCGAACCCTGGAACTTTCCTTACTACCAACTGGCCCGCGTGGCCGGCCCGCAGCTGATGGCCGGCAACGGGCTGGTGGTCAAGCATGCCGGCTGCGTGCCGCAATGTGCGATTGCCTTCGAGAAGCTGCTGCTCGACGCCGGCGCGCCCGTCGGTGCCTATACCAATCTGCTCATTTCCTACGAACAGGCCGACCGTGTGATCGACGACCCGCGCGTCAAGGGCGTGGCGCTGACCGGCAGCATGGCCGCAGGGCGAAGCGTCGCGGCCCGGGCCGGCCAGAACCTGAAGAAGTCGACGATGGAACTCGGTGGCAGCGACGCGTTCATCGTGCTGGACGACGCCGACCTGGACAAGACGACCCCGTGGGCTGTATGGGGCCGCATGTACAACGCCGGGCAGACCTGCTGCGCGGCCAAGCGTTTCATCGTGCTCGATTCCGTAGCCGACAGGTTCCTGGCGAAATTCAAGACCGCGCTGGAAGCCCTGAGGCCGGGCGATCCGATGGACGAGAACACCACGTTAGGTCCGCTGTCGACCGAAGCCGCGTTGCTGCAACTGTTGGCGCAGGTGGACGCCGCCGTGAAGGGCGGCGCCAGACTGCTGATGGGTGGTAAGCGCATCGACCGCCCCGGCTCGTTCATGCAGACGACGATCCTCACCGACATCAAGCCCGGCAACCCCGCATTCCGCGACGAGTTCTTCGGCCCGGTGGTGTCTTTCTACCGTGTCAAGACCGAAGATGAGGCCGTCGCGCTGGCCAACGACAGCGACTTCGGTCTGGGCGGCTCGGTGTGGACGAAAGACCAAGCGCGCGGCAAGCGCGTGGCGAGCCGAATCGACACCGGGATGATGTTCGTCAACAACATCGACTGGACCGATGCCGAGTTGCCTTTCGGCGGCATCAAGCACTCGGGCTATGCCCGTGAACTGGGCCACATGGGCATCCAGGAATTCGTGAACAAGAAGCTGGTCCGCAGCGGGCACATCGCTGCGCCGGTCTGAACATCAAGGACATCCAATGAACACCTCCGACAGCAAGTCCCTCGTCACCGAACCGCCAGTCTGGTTCATCACCGGCTGCTCCACCGGTTTCGGCCTGGAGCTGGCCAAACAAGCCATCGAACATGGCTACCGCACCGTCGTCACCGCGCGCGACCCGTCCAGACTGGAGGGCTTTGGCGCCACCGACAAGGTGCTGGTGCTCAAGCTCGACGTCAACCAGCCTGATCAGGTGGCCGCTGCGATGAATGCCACCGTGGCGCGCTTCGGTGGCATCGATGTACTCGTCAACAACGCCGGCATTGGCTACTTCGCTGCGGTCGAAGAGAGCGAAGAAGACGAGGTGCGCAAGATGTTCGAGGTCAACGTGTTCGGTACGGGCCGCATGATCTGGGCCGTGCTGCCCGGCATGCGGAAGCGGCGCTCCGGCTGCATTGTCAACCTCTCGTCCCTGGCCGGCCTGCGTGGCTTTCCGGCGATGGGCTATTACAACGCCACCAAGTTCGCGGTCGAAGGCCTGTCTGCGGCTTTGCGGCAGGAAGTCGAGCCGCTGGGCATCCGGGTGATGGTGGTCGAACCCAGCGGCTTTCGCACCGACTGGGCAGGGCGCTCGGCCACCGAGAGCAAACACCAGATCGACGACTACAGCGCCACGGCCGGCGCCGTCCGGGCTGCTGTGCGCGCGGCCTCGGGCAAGCAGCCGGGCGACCCGGTGCGCGCAGCCAAGGCCATTGTCGCGGCGGTGGCGTCGGGACAACCTCCACACCACCTGCTGCTCGGCAACGATGCGTTCGAGGGCGCGATGGCCAGACTGGAGCATCTGCGCCAGGACTTCGCGGCGGGCGAAGCTGTGGCGCGGGCGGCTGACTTTCCGAAGCCGAAAGCCGGCGCACCGTCCTGAACGTGAGCGCTATTCTGGATTGCGGTGTGGCCCTGCTCGACACCGAGCAGATTGCGCACTCGGACCGGTTGACGGTGGCGTCCGGCATCAGCGCCATGACGCTGATGGATAGCGCAGGCCGCGCGGTGGCGCTGGCCGTTTTGTAGAGCTGGACGCCGCGTCCTGTGCTGGGTGCTCTGCGGCCCCGGCAGCAACGGTGGCGACGGCTTCGTGGCGGCGAGGCGGTTGGCTGAAGCCGACTGGCCGCTGCGTGTGGCCGTGCTGGTGCCGCGTAAGCAACTGCGCGGCGAAGCGAACCATGTAGCCGCGTTCTGGCGCGGGCCGTTGGAAGCCATGACGCCGGCGGCCCTGGATGGCGCCGGGTTGATCGTGGACGCCATCTTCGGCGCGGGTGTGAGCCTGGCGCTGGAGGGCGCTGCGGCGCAGACGCTGGCCGCAGCCGCGGCGAGGAGCCTGATCATCGTTGCGGTCGATGTGCCCAGCGGGTTGATGGGCGACACCGGCGCCAACCTGGGCGCGGTTCAATCCGCCCTCACGGTGACCTGCTTTCGGAAGAAGCCCGGCCACTTGCTGCAGCCGGGTCGCAGCCTGTGCGGCGAGCTGGTTGTGGCCGACATCGGCATGCCCGCATCGGTGTTCGAACAGGTCAGACCCGATACCTTCGAAAACGATCCCCTGCTTTGGGCGGACGCGCTGCCCGTGCTCCAGGTCGATGGCAACAAATACGCTCGTGGACATGCTTTGGTCTGGGGTGGTTGGCCGACCACTGGCGCGGCGCGCATGGCTGCGCGAGCGGCTGCCCGAGTGGGCGCGGGGCTGACCACGGTGGCAGTTCCCGAGGCTGCGCTGCAGGTCTATGCCGCAACGCTGACGAGCATCATGGTGAGCCCGGTCGCGCGGCTCGAAGACCTTGAACAGCTGCTGGCCGACCGACGAATCACCGGAATGCTGATCGGCCCTGGCGCCGATACCGGACCCGACACCCGTGAGCGCGTGCTTGCCATGCTGCAGACGGGCAGGGCGACCGTGCTCGACGCGGATGCGCTCTCAGCCTTCAAGGGCGATCCGCGGTCCCTGTTCCATGCCATCCGCGGCGCTTGCGTGCTGACCCCGCATGAAGGCGAGTTCACGCGCCTGTTCGAAGGCGTCGCGGATGCGCGCAGCGACAAGCTCACTCGCGCCCGCGCTGCTGCCCGAGCCAGCGGTGCCATCGTCGTGCTGAAGGGCAGCGACACTGTGATTGCCGCGCCCGATGGCTGCGCCATCGTCAACGCCGACGCACCATCGACACTCGCCACGGCCGGTGCGGGCGACGTGCTGGCCGGCATGATGCTGGGCCTGCTGGCCCGGGGCATGGAGCCCTTCCTCGCCGCTGCCGCCGCCGTATGGCTGCATGGCGCGGCGGCGGCCCGCTTCGGCCCGGGCCTGCTGGCTGAGGACCTGCCCGATCGACTGCCGTCGGTGTTTCGCCGGCTGAACCGACGCGCGGCCCAACGCGCCCAGGCCCCGACCCCAAACCCGTTCTGAAAATGCACGGCGCACACGATAGTCTTGACGCAGTTGTGCAGGTCTCTGGAATGGTGAGAGCTGCCCGACCCCCAGCCCGCGCCGGCTGATCTCAGCGTCCAGGTGACAACATGCAGTGTTTGCCGCACAGACCTGCCTGTGGTCCAGGGGCGAACTGCCACACCCGCAGGTGCCGATCATTCTGCGCCACGAGATCCTTTGCCGCGTTGATGCCATCGGTTCAGGGCTTAACGGACTGGTACCTCGGCCGGCGCGTCGGCACCCCTGAGTGGGTCACACCTGCGGCGCTTGTGCCAATTGATGAGCGAAGACGGCGACGGCGCGAAAGGGGCTCAGGGCGGAAATTTCCAGTCAATGAAAACGCTGGGTCTGTTCGGTGCCAGACCGACGCGGCAGGGCGCGCGTGGCGCAATCGAACCCATCCAGCAAGGAATCCCCGATGCCATCACCCGAGAACGCATTGTTCGTCCAGCAGGCGATCCAATTGTCCGTGGCACCCGTGTTCCTGTTGACCGGCATTGCCGGTTTGCTCGGCGTGATGGCGAACCGATTGGCCCGCATCATCGACCGCGCGCGCGAGGTCGGGCGCGGATGGAGTTCCCTGGATGCGGCGGCAGTCGTGGCGGCGCGCCTGGAAGTCGCCAACCTGGAACGTCGACGTCACCTCGCAAGCTGGGCGATCAATTGCTGCACCGGCGCAGCCCTGCTGGTGTGCACCGTGATCGTGACGCTGTTCATCGAGGAGTTCCTGCGTGCCGATCTGAAGTGGCTGGCGGGCGGACAGTTCATTGCCGCCATGCTTTCGGTGATCGCCGGCCTGTCCTGCTTTCTGGCCGAGGTCTACATCGCAACCCACGCCTCCCGAATCGATGCCCAGGTTTTCGAGATCCGACGTGCGGCAGGCGACAGACAGGACGCGTCGCCGACGAGATCATGACGCGATGAAATCACGCCCAAGTCAATTGCCTCGCAATTCCGCCGCAAGGCCCCCCATTGCCGCCTTGCTGATCCTTCTCTCGAGTACCTTCGCCATGTCCAGCCACGCCACTGAAGAGCCGGAGTACCAGATCGTTCGCGAATTCTCGGACATCGAGGTGCGCCAATACGCCGCATACGCCGTCGCCGAAGTCGCGGTGGCGGGGCCGGCGGGCGAAGCGGGCAACCAGGCGTTCCCCATCCTGGCCGGCTACATCTTCGGCAAGAACAAGGGCGACAGGAAGTTCGCGATGACCGCACCGGTAACGCAGGTGGCTGCTCCGGTGAAGCTGGAGATGACGGCGCCAGTCACGCAGACCGCCGGGCCCGGCGGCTTCGTCGTGCAGTTCGTGCTGCCCAGGGGTGTGACCGTGGCGAGTGCACCCGAACCGCTTGACACTCGCGTGCAATTGCGCGAGGTGCTTCCTTCGCAGGTGGCCGTCATCCGCTATTCGGGCTTCTGGTCGGAATCGAACTACGCCGAACATCTGGCCCAATTGCAGGCGGCCTTGCGCGCTGCTGACCTGGCCTGGACTGGCGAGCCCACGTACGCGCGCTACAACGCGCCCTTCACACTCTGGTTCATGCGCCGCAACGAGATCTGGCTGCATCTGGTGCCGTCTCGGTGATCGCCCAGGATGGGCAGATTTGCAGCGGACCTCAAGTTGACCATCTGGCTTGCTGGTCTCGCGCGAGTTGCGTCGTTGTGAATTGCAGCGCGATCCAGCGGCCACATATTCAATTTATTTCTTCACGGACCTTTGTTCAGAAAACACCGGTCGGTACGGCGGCCGCCAAGTCGGTGCCAGCGATAAAGGCGGCTGTCAAGGGTGGCGGCGCCAAGCGGGGGATGGAGGTCACGCGCAAGTGGTGGCGGCGCGTTCGTTCAAGCCGGCCGGCCTGGCTGCACCCGCAAGGAGCTCGTCGTTCCAAGACCCGGTTGATGGTGACCACGGCCACCAGGGCGGCGCCAGAACTTCGTTTCGGGAGTCAGCGCCCTCTGATGCGAACAACGCCGGGCCGATCAGAAGTAGCCGTCCTGCTTCTTCAGTTCCATAGACGATGCCGAATCGCGGTCGATCACGCGGCCCTCGCGTTCGCTGCTGCGCGCCAGCAGCACCTCCTGGATGATGGCGGGCAGGGTGCGCGCTTGCGACTCCACTGCGCCGGTCAACGGATAACAGCCCAGTGTCCGAAATCGCACTTGCCGCAGTTGAGGCGCTTCACCCTGGCGCAACGGCAATCGCTCGTCGTCCACCATGATCAGCATGCCGTCGCGCTCGACCACCGGGCGTTCGGCGGCCAGGTACAGCGGCACGATCTCGATGGCTTCCTGGGCGATGTACTGCCAGATGTCGAGTTCGGTCCAGTTGCTGATCGGAAAGACGCGGATCGACTCGCCCTTGTGTTTGCGCCCGTTGTAGAGGCGCCAGAGTTCAGGGCGCTGGCTTTTCGGATCCCAGCGGTGCTGTGCATTGCGGAAGGAAAAGATGCGCTCCTTGGCGCGTGACTTTTCTTCATCGCGACGGCCACCACCGAAGGCGGCGTCGAAGCCGTGTGCGTCCAGCGCCTGCTTCAGGCCGCGCGTGCGCCACAAGTCCGTGTGGATCTCCGACCCGTGCTCAAAAGGGTTGATGCCCAGCGCCACCGCCTCGGGGTTGTGGTGCACCAGCACGCGCACGCCATAGTGGGCGGCCACGCGCTCGCGCAGCGCATACATCTCGCGGAACTCCCAGGTCGAGTCGATGTGCAGCAGCGGAAACGGCGGCGGCGCGGGAAAGAAGGCCTTGCGCGCCAGGTGCAGCATCACCGTCGAGTCCTTGCCGATGCTGTACAGCATGACCGGGTTCTCGCACTCGGCCACCACCTCGCGCAAGATGTGAATGGCCTCGGCTTCCAGCCTTTGCAAGTGGCTGAGCCTCATGCGCTGACGCTGGGTTTCTCGGGCTGCTCGACCTGCCAGCCACCGCCGGGGACGTACCGCCAGACCCCCGCCTCGTCGTCCAGGCGAAACACGCTCAGCCATTCGTTGTCGAGCAGATGGCGCACCGTGCCGTGGCTGGCGATGATGTGGTCGATGGGCTGCTGCGGCGCCTGAATGAACACGCTCAGCCGCAGCGGCGTGTGGCGGAAGTTCTCGCCGTCGTGCAGCGACTGCATCGGCAGCCCGATGCGCAGGTCGCCGCCGTTGCCTTCGAAGACGCCGACGTTGCCGCCGACCACGTTGTGCAGCACCTTGTTGCCGCTGCCGTAGCGCTTGTTGTCGACGGTGCTGGCGTGGTACTGCAGGTTGATCCAGTTCGTCACCACCATCGGCGCGGTCATGATCAGTTCCAGCACGGCGAAGCCCGGGTCGCGCTCCCACAGGTAGTCGTGCAGGAAGCTGCGGCCGGCCAGGTTCATGTGCTGGCTGCGGCTGCGTGGCGCGACGATGAAGGCGGCGCAGTCGGCCAGCCCCCATTCGGGCCGCACCTGTGCCCAGTCGGTGGTGCGGGTCTTCACGGCGTCGCGCAACTCGCCGGCCTGGCCTGCCAGCGCGGCCAGGCCGAGCGAGGCCGCGCGTTCGCTGCGCGCGCGCCGGCCGGCATCTTTCAGCCAGCCGTTCAGCGTGGCGAGGTCGTTGGCGTGGCTGGCGGGCAGCAGGTCGGTGTCGTAGATCAGCAGATCGTCGGTGGTGGTGTTGTGCAGGCCGGCGATGAAGACGGTGCTGTCAGGCACCATCAAGCCGCGCGCATGCAGGCCGGCGCGCACGGCCGAGTCGTTCAACAGCAGGGCCAGCATGCGCGCGTTGACCTCGCCGGTCTGCCCGCCGCAGGCGCCGCAGTCCAGGCCGGCGGCGTGCGGGTTGTTGGCGCTGGTGCTGCCGTGGCCGGCCATCAGGATCAGCCGTGCGTAGCCGCCGGTC
>Ga0163144_10011120_pt1 | contig 19078 bp, 16 predicted proteins | sample OliLak19BULKMAT1_FD_123175 | JGI IMG/M metagenome (GOLD analysis project Ga0163144, IMG submission 123175) | Freshwater microbial mat bacterial communities from Lake Vanda, McMurdo Dry Valleys, Antarctica - Oligotrophic Lake LV.19.BULKMAT1 | ecosystem: Environmental > Aquatic > Freshwater >... | reverse complement strand
GTCGTGGAACATCGACGGCGTTGACATGGCCAACACCCTGTTTGGCATGATCAGGAACACCCACAATCTCAGCCCGAACGGCACCATCGTGGCGTACTCGGACAACTCTTCCGTCATGCAAGGAGCCGAGATTGACCGATTTTTCCCGAATGAAAGCGGCGTGTTCGAGTTTCGTCGTGATGAGACCCACATCCTGATGAAAGTGGAAACACACAATCATCCCACCGCCATTGCGCCCTGGCCGGGTGCTGCTACCGGCGCCGGTGGTGAAATTCGTGACGAGGGTGCCACCGGAACAGGTTCGAAGCCAAAAGCGGGTCTGACCGGATTTTCGGTCTCAAACCTCAATATCGCTGGCCATGGCCGACCTTGGGAGGCGGATTACGGCAAGCCATCGCGGATCGCCTCCGCCTTGCAGATTATGATCGATGGTCCGCTAGGTGGGGCTGCGTTCAACAATGAGTTTGGTCGCGTCAATCTCACCGGCTATTTCCGCACTTACCAGCAATCACATGGCAGCGTGGTCTGGGGTTATCACAAGCCGATCATGATTGCTGGGGGACTGGGCAATATCTCTGCCGCACATACTCACAAGAAACTGTTGCCGCCGGGCACACTGCTGATTCAGATCGGCGGGCCGGGAATGCGCATCGGTTTGGGTGGTGGTGCGGCATCTTCAATGACGTCGGGCACCAATTCCGAAGCGCTCGACTTCGATTCTGTACAGCGCGCCAACGCGGAGATGCAGCGGCGTTGTCAGGAGGTCATCGATGCTTGTTGGGCGCAAGGCGGCGGTAATCCGATTTTGAGCATTCATGATGTCGGTGCCGGCGGACTCTCAAATGCATTGCCTGAGCTGGCCCACGGTGGCGGTGCCGGAGCGCACTTCGACCTGCGGGCGGTGCACTCAGAGGAGCCGGGCATGTCCCCGCGGGAAATCTGGAGCAATGAATCGCAGGAGCGCTATGTGATGGCGATCGCGCCGGAATCGTTAACGGCGTTCCAGCAGTTGTGCGAGCGCGAACGGTGCCCATGTGCTGTCCTTGGTATCGCAACGAAAAGCCAGCAGCTCGTGGTGGCTGATCCCCTGTTTGACAATAATGCCGTCGACATGGATATGGAAGTGCTGCTTGGCAAACCGCCACGCATGCATCGTCAAGTCACCTCAGTTGCGCCTGCAAAAATCGCATTTGACACCAGCGGCATCGAATTGAAAGACGCTGCCTATCGCGTGTTGCGGTTGCCGACCGTTGCTGACAAGTCGTTCCTGATCAATATCGGCGATCGCTCTGTGGGCGGTTTGACCGCGCGCGACCAGTTTGTGGGGCCGTGGCAGGTACCTGTCGCCGATTGCGCCGTTACCCTGATGGGTTACAACACCTTGCAAGGGGAGGCAATGGCGATGGGCGAGCGCACGCCGATTGCCTTGATCAATGCACCCGCATCAGGGCGCATGGCCGTTGGCGAGGCCATCACCAATATCGCGGCCGCTGACATCGATGCGATCAGCGATATCAAACTTTCCGCAAACTGGATGGCTGCTGCCGGTTACGCTGGTGAAGATGCACGTCTGTTCGAAACCGTGAAAGCCGTTGGCATGGAGCTTTGTCCCGAACTGGGGATTTCGATACCCGTGGGCAAGGATTCACTTTCAATGAAAACGGTGTGGGCCGATGGCGCTGAAACGAAGCAAGTCGTCGCACCGGTTTCCCTCGTCATTTCAGCATTTGCAAAGGTGAAGGATGCCAGCGCTACGCTAACGCCAGAGTTGTCCAGAGCATTTGCGACAAGCGACACCGAGTTGGTATTGATCGACCTGGGTGAAGGCCGCAATCGTTTGGGGGCCTCCTGTCTCGCGCAGGTCTTCGCCCAAGTTGGCGATGATGCACCGGACCTGAACAACCCTGCGAAACTCCGCGGTTTTTTTGCAGGCTTGCGCAGCCTCGCGCGCGCTGAAAAAATCCTCGCCTACCATGACCGTTCTGATGGCGGATTGTTTGTCACGCTGGTTGAAATGATGTTCGCCTCGCATGTGGGCGTCACTATTTACCTCGATATGCTTACCTTTGCCGAGCGCGAAACAGATGTGGACAGCTACGATGCAGCCGAGACATCAAAGAAATTGGCCGAGAATGAAACGGTGCTCGCGGCGCTGTTCAGTGAAGAACTGGGAGCGGTCATTCAGATTCGCAAGAGTGATCGCGCAGCTGTGATGCAGACCTTGCGCGATGCCGGTCTGGGTGCCTGCTCTCATGTGATCGGACACCTGAATGCGAGCGATGAATTACGCGTTGTTCGCACAGCCAAACCACTATTTGTCGAAAAACGCGTGGACCTGCGACGCGCCTGGAGCGAGACGAGCTATCTGATCCAGTCGCTTCGGGACAATCCGCTCACTGCCAAGGAAGAGTTTGATTGCATTCTGGATAACGATGATCCGGGGTTGAGTGCAAAACTCACCTTTGATCCGACTGAAAACATCGCATCCCCGTTCATCGCCTCTGGCGTCAAACCAAAAATCGCCATACTCAGAGAGCAGGGCGTGAATGGGCAGCTGGAAATGGCGCACGCCTTTACCAAGGCAGGATTCGCGGCGGTCGACGTGCATATGAGTGACATCATCGCCGGCCGAATTTCGCTAAGCGATTTCAAAGGCTTTGCCGCCTGTGGCGGTTTTTCGTATGGGGATGTTCTCGGCGCTGGAGAAGGTTGGGCCAAGTCGATACTTTTTAACGAACGCGCTCGAAACGAGTTTGAGAAATTCTTTAATCGCGATGATTCGTTCGCGTTGGGCGTGTGCAACGGTTGCCAGATGATGTCCAATCTGCACGAGATCATTCCGGGCGCTGAAAACTGGCCACATTTTGAGCGCAACAGGAGCGAGCAATACGAGGCGCGCACTGTGCTTTTGGAAATTCGCCAATCGCCATCTATTTTGTTCGCTGATATGGCGGGCTCGCGCATCCCAGTGGCAACCGCGCATGGAGAAGGTCAGGCAGTCTTTCGCGATCAGACGCAACAAGATGCCATTCGCTGGCTGTCGGCGGCTGAGTTTGTAGACAACCAGGGAAGAGCGACAGAACGGTTCCCCGCTAACCCCAATGGTTCGCCACTTGGCATGACGTCATTCACGGTTCCCGACGGCCGCTTCACGATCATGATGCCGCATCCTGAGCGGGTAAGTCTCGCCGTGAATCTTTCCTGGCACCCCGGGGATTGGAAGCACGAGAGTCCGTGGATGCGTATGTTTTACAACGCGCGGAAATGGATCGGCTAGGTAAAGTCTATATCTGGCGGGCTCAGCGGGCCAAAAATGCTTGTAAAGCCCCGCCAATAATAGAGTTTGGACTTTTTACCAGCGTTGCGATCGCTGCTAGCAGTTCTAGTTTTCGAATCGCGCTTCAAACGCGTCAGCGTAAGCGCTCTCGCCATACTCAAAATGTCCGTCTGGCGTTTCGCCAAGATAAGTGGCTTCGACGGTCACCTTGACATAGCGGTCCAGCTTTTGCCAGATGGCGTACGTAATCGTACGGGCAATGTCGGCTGGCTTTTCGCCGGCACGAATTTCGTGGTCGGCGGTAAGTGTGATGGCGATCGCCTCCTTGACCTTGCCGCGTTCGATTTCTTCGGGCTTGCACCAGTTGGCCGTAAACGCCTCCACCACTTGCGGCACTTCGCGCGGTAAAAGCGGCGAAACGCAAACCTCAAGACGGAATAGGTTGCCAGCTTTCGCGAACTGTACTCGGACAGGAATATTCATATTGATAAGTTAATGCAACCCGTCGACTTTCGCAATGCTAGAAAAGTTGCAAAGTTTGGTTTAACATCAGTGGTTATTCGTTGGCAGCCGATTGAATCCGAGAGACTGCCGCGACAAACAAAAAGGGCAGCCGAGGCTGCCCTTTTTGTTCCGTGAATGGAACATTGCCACGGAGAATTTCATTCGCCTTGTTTGTGGCGTAGTTCTATAGCGGATCTCAAAAGGACTACTTCTCTTCGACCTTGGCTTTGCCACGCAATTCATCCACCAACTTCTTGACTTGCTCTTGCTGCGCCTGCTGACGGAATTTGTCTTTTACTTCGTCAAATGAAGGCACCTTCATTGCGCGCGAGTCGTCGACACGGATGACGTGAAAACCAAACGGTGACTTTACCGGGTTTTCGGACAACTGGCCTTTGGCTTGTACCTTCACTGCGGCCGCGAATTCAGGAACGTAGCGGCCGGCGGGTGCCCAATCGAGGTCGCCGCCATTGTCTTTGGAGCCGGTGTCCTTGGATTTTTCTTTCGCAAGCTTTTCAAACGATTCGCCACGCTTGATGGACGCGATGATCGCCTTGGCTTCGTCTTCCTTGTCGACCAGGATGTGACGCACTTTGAACTCCTTGTCGCCGAGCTGTATGACGTACCCATCATAGTCGGTTTTCAACTGCGCGTCGCTGATCGGGTTGGCTTTCACATAGTCTTCAAAAAACGCGCGGATCAGAACAGCTTGGCGTGCCATGTCCATTTGTGCTGCGACCGTGGCTGACTTGTCGATGCCTTTCTTTTTTGCCGCTTGCGCGAGAATTTCGCGATTGACGAGTTCGTCTTTCATCGCGTTGGCAAATTCCGGGGACGACGGTTGGCCAGCCTGTTCGCGTTCGCGGTTCATTGCGTCGAAATAGGCATTCGGGATGATGACGCCATTCACGCTAACGCGACCGTCGACTTTCGCGGCTTTGGTTTGTGCAAAGGCGACAGGGGCGGATGCCGCAGCAATGGCGACTGACAGGGCGACAACGATAGTCTTGAGTTTGTATTGCATAAGTCTTCCTCTATTAAGTGAAACAATCAAAATTACGTAAAACCTGACTACTGCTATTGCAAGCGCGCATCGATCTTCAATGCATGGATGTGCGATTGCATCAATTCGGCCAGTAATTCATAAATCATGCGATGGCGTGCAACCAGTGATTTGCCGGCGAACGCCGCCGAGACGATGGTCAGCTCAAAATGCGTGCCCTCAATCGCACCGGTTCGCTCTGCATGATCGCGTGCACCGGAGTGCCCGGCATGGGTTGCAGAGTCATCGGACACTTCGATGAGACTCGGCGACAGGGCCTGAAGTCTGATGATAATCTGATCGCGAATTGAATTCATGGCTAAGGACTAAAACACACGCTTGAACGGCTTTACGCTGACCGATGCGAATACGCCGGCGGTACAGTACGGGTCTTCCGAGGCCCACGCTATTGCGGCCTCGCGCGAGGCGAACTCAGCGACAATCAGCGACCCGGAAAATCCGGCGGGGCCTGGATCTTCAGAGTCAATCAGCGGGTGCGGACCGGCGAGAATCAGGCGTCCATCAGCCTGCAATTGCGTCAGCCGCGCGACGTGTGCCGGACGGTTGACCAAGCGCCGTTCGAGCGCACCGGGCAGTTCTTCACAGATAATCGCGTATAGCATCAAAAAATCCTGCTTCGGTATGTTCGGCCGCTAAGACTCGTTTGGTGTTTGCGCAACTTCGTCCGGCAAGTATTTCGCCATCCAAAAAGCTTGTCCAAGCACAAATATAAAACTCAACGCAGTCCCACCGAAAACCTTCACTTTGACCCACGCGTCCAGCGACAGCGTAAGCGCGAAGTATTGATTCAATGCCGCCAGCACCAGGAAAAAAATCCCCCAGGCCATCGACAACTTTCCCCAAACGTGGTCGGGTAGCTCAATTTCCTGGCCCAGTACGCTCTTAAGGGGATTCTTGCGCAGTGCCACGGCACCCAGGATCGTCAGGCCCATCAAACCGTAAAAAAGTGTCCACTTGATCTTGATATAAAACTCGTCATGCAAAAGGATGGTCGCGCCACCAAAGACCAAAATGAACACCAACGCAATCCATTGAACGGGTTTGACCCGCTCGCGCCGCCAGAGCATCCAGCCGATTTGCACGATGGTCGCGGCGATGGCGACGCCTGTTGCGACATAGATATCGGCAAGCTTGTAAGCGCCAAAGAACAGTATGACCGGCAGAAAATCGAGAAGCAGTTTCATCAGGCTAAGAAGTGGTTATGCAAAAATCCGGGCGCAAAAACAATAACTTGGTATTTTCTCACGATTAGTGGATTCGCGTCCAACGAGACATTTCTGTCTCGATCAGACGTTTGGTATCGACCGGGAAGCCCGGCTGCGACGCCACGGCATGGGCTTCTGAATAAAAGCCCTCGCGCTCGTCGGGAAGATATTGATTGAGTCTGTCAAAGGCATAGCGCATGAGTTCGAGGTTTCCCGACTTGATCGCGGTGATGGCGAAATTCAAGTTGAGAAGCCGCCATGGGCGCTGCGGATTAGACCGTTCCAGGTCAGCCTCGTGTCCGAGAGCAATATGATGGATGAAACCCTGCATCATGGCGAAGACGGCGGCCATTTCCTGTTTCGAGGTGGCCGCATTTGATCTCGCCGCCAACGCGTTGACGACGGGTTCCACCACGGTAATCGATACGGCGTGGCGCATCGCCCAGTAGCCGATACCTATTTCAACAGTCTGGAGATTGGCCAGTTGTTCCGGCAGGTCAAACCGAATCAGACAGCTTTCCAATTCCGCCAGAGAACGCAATGCCGAGTCCACTGCGTCGGTGGTGTCTTCCATCGGTAGTCCAAAGTCAGGTCCATATTCGCGATCAAGTTGTCGCATCAGCGTCAGAAAGGCGCCCGTCACCGCAAGTAGCGTTTCGGTATCCGTTGCAACACCACGTGCAGCGCCAGCCAATCGTTCACTCGATGCAGCCCGCAGGGCCTCTACCGCCAAACGAAAATGCTCCTCGAGTGGTACCGCGCTGTCCTCGGATTTGTCGAGGCCAGCGTTAATCATCATGCGTATCGGTTTGATTTCCATCTTTGACTCATTTTCCATGCAAAACCTGACGCGAAGCTTCCGACTTGGCAGAAAAGTACAGTGAATCGGGCCTGCTATGATTGCGGATTCCAATAATAGTTTGAATATTTTTGTGCAGAATTTTGATTGTCATAACCACTCCACCTACTCGGACGGGCTGTTACGACCGAAGGATCTGGTTGATCTTGCGAAGAAAAGCGGCTGCGACGCAGTAGCGTTGACGGACCACGACAACACTGGCGGCCTGGCGGAAGCCGCAGTTGCCGCGCTAGATGCGGACATTCGCTTCATACGCGGCGTCGAGCTTTCGGTTAGCTGGCCCGGGCAACCGCAGGCGTCGGAAACCGCAGATATTAGCCCGATTACGATTCATGTGGTGGGCCTTGGTATCGATCCGGATAATTCTGCATTGGTGGCTGGCATCGCCTCGATACGTCACGGTCGACGCGACCGTGCGCGGCAAATGGGCGTGAGTCTATCAAGGATGGGTATAAACGGCATTTTCGAAGAAGCGCTCGCGCTGGCCGAAAACAAGGACATGATCGGTCGAACACACTTCGCGCGCGCAATGGTTGCACGCGGATTGGCCAAAAACGTCGGTGCCGTTTTTGGTAAATACCTCACGCCGGGAAAGCCTGGCTTTATGTCTCACCAGTGGGCGAACCTCTGTGATGCTACAAACTGGATCACGGGAGCAGGCGGAGTGGCAGTGTTGGCTCATCCTGGCAGATACAAGCTTTCCAAGCAGGAAATGCGCGCCCTGCTCACGGAATTCAAGGCTGCTGGCGGGACGGCCATTGAAGTCGTCACAGGCAGCCACGAAAAACATCAGTACGCCGAATACGCGGCCTATGCACGGGATTTTGGCTTTATGGCATCGCGCGGCTCCGATTTTCATGGACCCGTTGAGAGCCGTTGGCAGCCGGGCGCATTGCCGCCGCTACCGGCAGACCTGACACCGGTCTGGTCGGTTTTGCGATGAGCCAGTTTTTTACGCTGCATCGCACACATCCGGAAATCCGCCTTATCAAGAGAGCGGTCGAGATCGTGCGAAAGGGTGGTCTGATTGCCTATCCCACCGACTCCTGCTATGCGCTCGGCTGCCACATCGGCGATAAAGCCGCCATGGAGCGCATCCGCCGCGTGCGTGGGGTTGACGATCGGCACCACTTCACACTGGTATGCCGCGATCTGTCCGACATAGGCACTTTTGCCAAGGTAAATAACGCGCAGTATCGATTGCTGAAGGCGCACACTCCAGGCAGCTACACTTTTATCCTTGACGCCACGCGAGAACTGCCGCGGCGGTTAGCACACCCCAAGCGCGCCACCGTGGGCGTGCGGGTGCCTGAACATCCGGTCACCCATGCCTTGCTCACAGAGCTGAATGAACCGCTGCTCTCATCGACGTTGATGTTGCCGGGAGACGAGTATCCCTTGAACGACGCCGAGGCCATTCGCGGCCGACTTGAACACGAAGTGGATCTCATTCTCGACGGTGGTGCCTGTGGCATCGAGCCTACGACAGTGATTGATTTATCCGGCCCGGAGCCCATATTGATACGCAGAGGCAAGGGTGACGTCGCCAGCATGGGATTTACCGATTAGTGCCATTCGCTGTGGCGCCCACCAAAGGGAGTCCGCAGTCGGCTTCATAGTTTGTCCCACCCAGAAACTCAGGAACCATAATGGATGCTTCTATCATTCAAAAACTCACGGTCTATGCAATCCCGTTGATTTTTGCCATCACGCTACATGAAGCCGCCCATGCCTTTGCCGCGCGCTATTTCGGCGACTCAACTGCGTATATGCTGGGCCGCATGACGCTGAACCCGGTCAAGCACATCGATCCGGTCTGGACGATACTGGTCCCCATTGTTACGCTGATGGTCAGCCCCTTTGTGTTCGGTGCCGCGAAGCCGGTGCCAGTCAACTTCGGGGCGCTGCGCAATCCCAAACGCGACATGATCTGGGTCGCCGCTGCCGGGCCGTTTGCCAACCTCGTCATGATGGTAATGTGGGCGATTATTGGGAAGATCGCGATTTCTGCTGGCGCGGCAGGTCCCTTCCATTTCCTAGCTTTAGTGGCTGAAGCAGGCATTTTTGTCAACGCCTTGCTAATGGTATTCAATCTGTTCCCTTTGTTGCCGCTCGACGGCGGTCGCATTTTGATGGGGCTACTACCAAACAAGCTGGCTTATGCCTTCTCTCGCACCGAGCCCTACGGCATGTTTATTCTTATCGCGCTTATCGTTACCGGTGTTATGGGCAAATTCATGTGGCCCCTGATCGAAATCAGCATGAAATCGATATACGCTATAATAGGCTTGTCTTGATCGCTGCAGTCGCACGTTGACTACGGTTCGCCTCCCGGCGAAACCCTTGCAGCCGATTGATCAGGCGCGGCAATTGGATCCGAAATGCGCCGCCTGGTTTGATCCATTGATCGATTGATCCACCTTATCTTGCGCAGCACTCGCACCACGATTGCGTAATATTTTGCTTATCGAGGGTTTGAAACCCACATATGTTTGCAGACAGAGTTCTATCCGGTATGCGGCCTACAGGCCGTTTGCATCTGGGCCATTATCACGGCGCGCTAAAAAACTGGGCCAAGCTGCAGCACGAATATCCGTGCTACTTTTTCGTCGCGGATTGGCATGCCTTAACGACGCATTACGAGACGCCGGAAGTCATCGAGGCGTACACGTATGAGCTCATCATCGACTATATCGCTGCCGGTATTGACCCGGCGCAGGCGACGCTGTTTGCACAGTCGAAGGTGCCGCAACATGCCGAGTTGACGCTGTTGCTGTCGTTTTTTACGCCGCTGTCGTGGCTGGAACGCGTCCCTACCTACAAAGATCAAATGCAGAAACTGGGTGAACGCGGTCACGATCTCGCCACCTATGGTTTTCTTGGCTATCCCCTGATGCAGGCTGCCGACATTCTCATTTATCGTGCCAATCGTGTGCCGGTTGGCGAAGATCAGGTTTCGCACGTCGAACTGACTCGCGAAGTCGCGCGACGTTTCAACCACCTGTTCGGCCGGGAAAAAGGGTTTGAGGAAAAGGCCGAAGCAGCGATCAAAAAGCTGGGGTCCAAGAAGGCAAAGTTATACAACGCTCTGCGCACGCGTTTCCAGCAGGAAGGCGACGACGAAGCACTTAAGGAGGCCCATGACTTGCTGAGCGACGTGCAGAACCTGTCAATGGGTGACCGCGAACGTTTGTTTGGCTATCTTGAGGGCGGCGGCAAGGTCATTCTGCCGGAGCCGCAGGCGCTGCTGACACCCACATCCAAGCTGATCGGGCTCGACGGGCAGAAGATGTCCAAGAGCTACGGCAACACCATCGACATGCGCGACGACGAAAAAACCGTTAGCGAGAAAGTTCGCAAGATGCCGACCGATCCTGCGCGCGTTCGTCGCAATGATCCCGGTGACCCGGAGAAATGTCCGGTGTGGAGTCTGCATCAGGTCTATTCCGACGAGACCACCAGAAGATGGGTGGTCGAAGGCTGCAAGAGCGCCGGTATTGGTTGCCTCGAATGCAAACAACCGGTCATCGACGGCATCATCATGGAATTGAAACCGATGCGTGAGCGTGCCGCGCCGTTCGAAGAAGATCCGACATTGGTGAAGAACATTCTTGCAGACGGCTGTGAAAAGGCGCGCGATGTTGCCGAGGAAACGATGCGGGATGTGCGCGACGCGATGGGGCTGAGTTTTTCGTGAACTTCCGGCGAATCATGCTCACGCTGTTTCTTGGTGCAATGCAGCCTGCGCTGCTGGCGGCACCAATGGCGTTATCTCCCGGCAAAACACAGTTTGAATTTGTCGACAAAAAAGGCGATCCCACTCGTCCAATGACGATTTGGATGTATGTGCCTTCAGGCTGCGACAACACATGTCCACTGCAGTTTGTCATGCACGGTGTCAAACGCAACGCCGAGGATTATCTCGACAACTGGGTGGAGTTCGCCAGAGCCGGAAAGTTTATCGTGGTAGCCCCCGAATTTGGCCGCAAGTATTTTCCGAAGGATGATGATTACAGTCTGGGGCGGTCGACTGTGGAGTCCGATCCCGCAAAGTGGGGTTTCGCAGTTCCAGAACACTTGTTCGACCAATTGAAAGCGCGCTACGGATTCACTGCAGACAGCTACCGCATGTTCGGCCATTCAGCGGGCGGGCAATTCGTGCATCGCATGCATCTGTTCGTCGCAAACCACCGCGCCGATCCCATCATCGCCGCCAACCCAGGCTGGTACACATTGCCGGAGTGGGGCATCGACAAGACAACTTACAAATTTCCGCACAACACGATTGGATCGCGAGTAGACGCCGCCCGCGCCAGAGAGGCGCTGAGTTGCAAGTTCATTCTGCTGCTGGGCAGCAAAGATACTGATCCGAACGACCCGGTGCTGAACAAGAGTGCCGGTGCCAACGAGCAAGGCGGCAATCGCTTCGCCCGCGGCGAGTATTTCTTTACGGCGTCCATTAATGCGGCCAAGGCACTGGGCACGAATTTCGCATGGCAGAAGAATACGGTTGAAGGCGTCGCGCATAGTGGCCCGCGCATGTCGGCTGCCGCAGTCGAATTGATGACGGATGCCAAATTCGCCGCCACCCTGGGTCGCCCTTGCGGAAAGTCCGTCAAGCAATGAGCGTCGAGCTAATCGTCGATAACACCCAGCCATTGTTGGAAATGGTAATGCCGGTGGCGAGAATAAAAGGCGAGATGATCACCGATCTGCCCGCCGATCTATTTATACCGCCGGATGCGCTGTCAGTCATTCTCGATGAGTTCGAGGGGCCGCTTGATCTACTGCTGTACCTTATCCGCAAGCACTCGCTGGATATTCTCAACATTCCAATGGCGGACCTCACCCGCCAGTACATGGTGTATGTGGAGGCGATGCGCGACAACCAGTTTGAACTCGCCGCGGAATATTTGCTGATGGCCGCCGTACTGATCGAAATCAAATCGCGTATGCTGCTGCCACGACCAAAACGCGAGGCCGAAGCAGAGCCCGATGATCCGCGTGCCGAGCTGGTGCGGCGCTTGATGGAATACGAGCAGATAAAGGCAGCCTCGCAGGCGCTGGATCAATTGCCGCGCAAGGACCGTGATTTCGTTATTGTCGATGTACTTGTCGAACAAAGCCTGGTCACCAGAGTGCCTACGGTGCTGGCAGCCGACTTGACCGAAGCATGGCGCGCCATTCTCAATCGAGCCAAGGCCACCCGAAAGCACAGTGTTTCGCGGGAGGAGTTATCGGTGCGCTCACACATGTCGCGCATCCTCCGCTTGCTAGGCGGGAATGGCTTTGTGCGATTCGATGAATTATTCCAACCAGATGAAGGGGTGTCGGTCGTGGTAGTCAGTTTTCTCGCCGTGCTTGAACTGGCACGTGAGTCGCTGATCAACATCAGCCAGACCGCACCTTTTGAACCAATTTACGTGAAGTTGCGGGAAGCTGAGCCACTAGTGCTTGGACTTGCCGCTGAAAGTGATGAAGTGCAGGCGCAATGACAATATCCAATGAACATGAAGATATGAATCACCTGCCCACTGAGTCGGTGGATCAGCCTACCTACCCGGTTTCAGAAGCGGCGGTTTCAGAGGTGGCAATACAAGATGCCGCAGAAGTAACTGCCCCAACAAGTTTGCAGCCCGTTGCGGGCATTGAAATCGTTGAAGTGCGGCGTGCGCTCGAAGCCGCCTTGATGGCGGCGTCGGAGCCGATGACGATCAACGAATTGAAGCGCCTGTTCGACGGTGAGTTGAACGGCGACACCCTACGCAATTTGCTTGATGAACTTCGCCAGGAGTGGGCTGGGAGCAGTGTGGAGTTGGCGTTGGTGGCGAGCGGGTACCGCTTCCGCGTCAAGCCGGAATACCAGAAATATCTCGACAAGCTGACCAACGAAAAACCGCTGAAATACTCCCGTGCCGTATTGGAAACCCTGGCGATCATCGCCTACCGCCAACCGGTAACACGCGCTGATATCGAAGACATTCGCGGCGTGCAGGTATCACCGCACATCCTGAGAACATTGCAAGACCGTGGCTGGATCGACGAGATCGGCCACAAGGAAGTCGTGGGCCGACCGACCCTGTTCGGGACGACGCGACACTTTCTGGACGATTTGAACTTGCGATCGCTTGAAGAGTTACCACCATTGCATGAATTGCAGGCCACACTGGATATGACACAGGCAGGTGCGGCATTGTTGGCGGGCGGATTCGCAGATCTTGTCAGTGAGGCAGCATCGCCCCGCGACAAGGCAATCGATCCGGAGAATGAGAATTCGGCGCTACCGGGTCCGGACGCGAGTGCACAGGCGGAACCCGATGCGGTCCAGCCGGCGTCGGCGTCGCTAAATGTTGAAGTTGTAGAGCCGTCCGAACCGGATAGTCTCAATACAGGGGAGCATCGTCATGGTTAAGCGCGTGGTGGTCGGCGTCACAGCACGTGGCTACGTCGATGGTCGTTACATCGGTGAAGAAAAAGACAACAACCGTGGCGGCGACGATCGCGGCCGCCCACGTCGCGGCAAGGCCGGTGCCGGGCCTGCGGGTGGAAAGCGTCGCGCGGCCGGTGGCGACGCCGACAATCTCGGTAACACCATCGGCGGCAAACGTCGTCGTCCTGGCCAGGGCAAGGCGCAAACCCCTGGGCAGGCGCAAGGGATAGGTCAAGGTAAAGGACAGGGACAGGGACAGGGACAGGGACAGGGACAGGCGCAAGGAAAAGGGCCGGGGCGAGGTCGCAATCCGGCCGGTCGAGGGCAGCCCGGTGCAACTGGTGCTGCAGGGCAGCGCGGCGACGGTCTGCCACGTCCACCAGGCCAGCGGCGTGGTCCGGGTAGCGGACAGCCATTAGGTCAGGGAGCTGCGCAAGGAAGAAACCAAAGGCGCGGAAAGCGCAGCGCGCCGGATGCCCAGGGCACGCCGGGCTTGCTGGTCGGTCCAAATGGTCCCGTCGGCGGCGCGCCGCGTGGGCAGCCACGAAATGCACCAAGACCCAATCGCGGTAGCACCGGCAAGCGCACCCCATTTCGAGCGCCGCCGGTGAGTGCATCGCCCTCCGAAGTAACGGATTTTCGGCGCATCGGCGACGAGGCCAAGTCCGGCCAATTCGCTGAGGCACTCGCCACCCAGGCAAACGTAAAACGCGAACGGCTGCACAAAGTGCTGGCGCAATCGGGTCACGGTTCTCGTCGCGACATGGAGATCATGATTTCGTCAGGCCGCGTGATGGTCAACGGCATTGTCGCCACCACCGGCACGCAAGTCTCGCCGGGCGACAACGTCATGGTTGACCAGCGTCCCGTCAAGCTGCGGTTTGATGAAGAACTGCCGCGTATCCTTCTCTATCACAAGCCCGAGGGCGAGATTGTTACGACTAGTGATCCCGGCAATCGCATCACGGTTTTTGACAATTTGCCGAAGGTGGAGAATGGCAAGTGGGTGGCTATTGGCCGCCTCGATATCAATACCTCCGGGCTGCTGATTTTTACCACCAATGGCGAGCTTGCCAATCGCCTGATGCATCCGCGTTACGAGGTCGAACGCGAATACGCAGTTCGCGTCCTTGGCGAGTTGACGGATGAACAAACCGACAATCTGCTTACCGGCGTCAACATTGATGCCGACGAAGAGTCCGATGAGCCGAGCATACCGGCGCGCTTCGACACCATCGACAAACGCGGCGGTGAAGGCGTGAATCAGTGGTACCACGTCACGATCAAGGAAGGTCGTAACCGCGAAGTGCGAAAAATGTTTGAGACACAAGGCCTCACCGTGTCGCGTTTGATTCGTGTACGTTTCGGCAAGATTGAATTGCCGCCGCGTCTGGCGCGCGGCAAGTTGATGGAACTCGATACCGGGCAGGTAAACAACGTGCTGGGCTGGGTTGGAATGCGGGGTGAAGTCGGGCCGGCCCCGGCACCATCGAATGCACGCAAGCCGCGTCGAGAGCCCCGTGTTGGGCGCGATGCCGCAAGTACTTTCCCAGCACCGGAACGTGGCAATGAACTGGGGCCAGTGGTGGATTTGGATGCCATCGACGCCGCCGACGACATCGGTAACGCCATTGAAATGGCACACCCGCCGCAAAACGATCATCACATGGCCGGCGACGAACAGCCCATCGAACGCGCCGTTGAACGTTCGCCAGGTATTGAGCGCAAGGGCCGCAGCGGTCTGCGTGGCCGTGGCGGTCGTGGCAGAGGCGGTGAGCGTGGCCGCAAACCACAGACACCATTCGTCACTGTTGATGGAATGCAGAGCGTGCAAGCCGACGCAACTCCTGGGAATACCGCTGTTGAAGCCGAAGGTAGTCACGCCAATGGTGGCAATGGTCCCAATGCGGTACCCGGTGAACGAAAGCGTAACCCCAGAAATCGCCGCCGTTCACGCCGTGGCCCCAGAAGCGCAGGCGCACAGGCCGTGACGACGCCCGATAATGGCAATCCCGGCGACACCTCCGGGAATGGCGGTGACGGCGCTTGATAATTCATTTCGGCCGCTCGCGGGACGCACAAGTCACTCGCCCCCATCCTGCGAGACTGATAAAATGCCAGTGTTGGCACTCGTTCCAGTCCTCGGGCCAACGTCAAATCTGACCGCGTATTTCCCCTCTTCGTGCCTAGACTGGCGTCCCGCTTGATTGCGCAGACGACAGGTTCGAGTTTTTTCGAAAGTTTTTCATGAGTTTTTCAACCCTTGGCTTGGCCGAGCCCCTCGTTCGTGCCGTTACTGAACACGGCTATACGATCCCCACGCCTATTCAATTGCAAGCTATCCCCGCTGTATTGAACGGCGGTGACCTTCTCGCCGGCGCGCAGACCGGAACCGGCAAAACTGCCGGATTCGTTTTGCCCCTGCTACAACGATTGACACTGAGCGTCGTTGCCAAACCATCCACGCACAAAATCGTCCGCGCCCTGATCCTGACCCCCACGCGCGAACTCGCCGCCCAGGTTGAAGAGAGTGTGCGCATTTACGGCAAACATACCAAGCTCACGTCGACCGTGATTTTTGGCGGCGTCGGCATCAACCCGCAGATTTCGCAATTGCGCAAAGGCGTCGACATCGTCGTTGCCACGCCGGGACGCCTGCTCGACTTGCACCAGCAGCGCGCGGTGAATTTGTCGCACGTCGAAATTCTGGTGCTGGACGAAGCAGACCGCATGCTTGACATGGGCTTTATCCACGACATCAAGAAGGTATTGAAGCTATTGCCTGCGGCGCGGCAAAATCTGCTGTTCTCGGCGACCTTTTCGAACGAGATCAAGACGCTCGCCGATGGGCTGCTCAACAACCCTGCATTGATCGAAGTAGCCCGTCGCAACTCGACCGTAGAAGCGATCACGCAAAAAGTCCATCCGGTGGACAGGGACAAAAAGCGCCAATTGCTGAGCCATCTGATCAATACCCAGAACTGGCATCAGGTCCTTGTATTCACCCGCACCAAGCACGGTGCCAACCGGCTTGCCGAGTTGCTCAACAAAGACGGAATTACCGCGTTGGTCATTCACGGCAACAAGAGTCAGGGCGCACGTACCAAGGCGCTGGCCGAATTCAAGACTGGCGATTTACAAGTATTGGTTGCCACCGATATTGCTGCACGCGGTATCGACATCGATCAATTGCCGCATGTCGTGAATTACGACCTGCCGAACGTGCCCGAAGACTACGTGCATCGCATCGGTCGCACCGGCCGCGCAGGCGCAAGCGGGGAGGCGATCTCGCTGGTCTGCATCGACGAGGCGGCGTTTTTGCACGCCATCGAGCGGCTGACCAAGCGCGAAATTCCCGTCGAAGTCATTCCTGGTTTCGAGCCGGATCCCAAGGCGAAAGCGGAACCGATCCAGTTGCGCTCTCCCGGCCATCGTCCGGCTCGCGGTGCGCCGCGCGGCGCACCGAAACAAGGCAAAACCGGTAGCGCGCCCGGACAAAAACCGGCTGGCGGCAAGCGTCCGCCGAGTTCGCAGCGTTTTGGCAATCTTCCCGGCGGAGGTCGCGGCGGCGCGGCGGCTGGTCCGGGCAAGAAGCCCGCAGGACGCGGTGGTGGTAATAGCCGGTAGCAGCGGAAACGATAAAAAAAAGCCGTGCAGCACGCACGGCCTTTTTTATTGCGAACTGAAACTCAAGCGCTGGCGAGCCTGTTGGCGGCATTTCGCCCGGTAGGCCGCGCCGGGGCTTGATCTACATCATTTGCCGCTTTCACAGCGCTATTCGCGCCGCCCAGTAGAATGCCTTCTCACCGTCGGCCATCATTCAATTACGGAGAAGTCATGCTCAACCCCTGTTACGTCCGCTGCGCAATTGTTGCCGGCCTTCTCGTTTCAACAATCGCCTCCACGACGGTGTTTGCTCAGTCGAAGCCCCCGGCCCCCAAAGCCAAGCCCACATACTCGGAATTGCTCGCGACCGCCACCGCAGCCGACTGGCGCGCACTCGATCTGGAGAACACGCTCTACATGGATTTGCCGACTGGGCGCGTGGTCATTGAACTAAACGCGGCCTACGCGCCTGCGCACGCCAATAACGTTCGCACACTGGTTCGCGAAGGTTATTTTGATGGCCTTGCCATACTGCGTTCTCAGGACAATTACGTCGTGCAGTGGGGTGACCCTGAGTCTGAGAATGCCGAGCCTGGCAAGACGCGCTCGATGAAGCTGGGCAAGAATACGCTCATCCCGGAATACACCCGCCCGCTCGACAGCAAGCTGCCATTTACGCGCCTGCCCGACATCGACGGCTATGCGCCGCAAGTAGGATTTTCAAACGGCTTTCCCGTCGGCCGCAATCCCAAAACAAACCAGACCTGGCTGACCCACTGTTACGGCATGGTCGGCGCTGGACGCGACAACGATGACAATAGCGGCAGTGGCGCAGAACTTTATGTCGTCACCGGGCACGCGCCAAGGCATCTGGATCGAAACATCGCCGTTCTGGGTCGCGTTGTTCAAGGCATGTCGCTGATATCGGTTTTGCCGCGCGGAACCGCCGCGTTGGGGTTTTATGAAAAGCCCGAGCAGCGGGTGCCGATCAAATCGATACGCATCGCGGTAGACGTCCCGGCTGCAGAGCGCACCAACTTGGAAGTCATACGCACAGATACCAGGCTGTTTACCACGTTGGTCGAAGCGCTGCGCAATCGCGGTGGACCCTGGTACAAAGTGCCGGCCGGGCATATTGAGCTATGCAACGTGCCGATTGCGGTTCGAGCTGTAGTCTCCAAATAGCTTGGGGTTGATGGGTACCCGTCCAGCGCCGCCCATCGGGGCAAGACCGAATTTGTTGTTCTGCGCGTCTCGTGAATCGGACGCGGATGGCCTATTGACGGGCCTTTCGAGCCTAAAGGGCTTGCGAAGCCTTGCCGAATATGGCGCTATGATGCCTTATCGTTCCCCCTCAAGTAAGCATTGACTCGGAACTGGCGGCAAACAGATACATCTTGCTGCGGCCATTGTTGATATGGAACGCTTGCGACGAATTGGGTACACTCGCAATCGGAGGTACGTGATGAAAGGGTTTCAACAAAGGACGGCGGGCTCGCCTGCTGTGCGCCAACAAGAATTGAAGATCGACGCAATCACAATCCGTGGTGCCGACTCGATGCTCGGGCGGGTAGGTCGCCCGTCAATAATTCATGGCCGCTGAACCCTCCAGCCGAACATTGGTATTGAGCGTCGTCGCCGTCGATCTGGTCGGCTACTCGCGCGAGTCGGTCGCCGATCAAATGGCGCTAAAGAAGAATTTCAATCAGGTGTTGTTGGACGCGATTACCCATATTTCCGCGGCGGACAGGATTATCCTAGACACCGGTGACGGTGTGGCCATGGGCTTTCTGGGTGATCCTGAAGATGCACTGTATGTGGCGATGTATATGCATTCCAACGTCAATCGTGACCGGTCGGCGATACGCGTCGGCATCAATCTGGGGCCAGTGAAGCTCGCTACCGGCGTGGGAGGGCATCCAAACATTATAGGCGACGGCATCAATGTCGCCGAGCGCATCATGACCTTCGCTGACCCTGGACAGCTCACTGCTTCACGGCCTTTTTGTGAAGTGATGTCGAGTGTGTCCGGCCAATACAAAAGCCTTTTTCAGCATATCGGCGTGCGTACCGACAAACAAGTGCGTGACCACGATGTTTATTTGGTGGGCAAGTCAGATGGCGCATTCCGCCT
>Ga0163144_10011119_pt1 | contig 19079 bp, 15 predicted proteins | sample OliLak19BULKMAT1_FD_123175 | JGI IMG/M metagenome (GOLD analysis project Ga0163144, IMG submission 123175) | Freshwater microbial mat bacterial communities from Lake Vanda, McMurdo Dry Valleys, Antarctica - Oligotrophic Lake LV.19.BULKMAT1 | ecosystem: Environmental > Aquatic > Freshwater >... | reverse complement strand
GGGCCTTGCGAAACCAAGGCTTTGGACGACGAGCCATAAAGAACCCTCCAGCTACGAGTGATGAAGATCCACACGAGCAGCCCGAAGGGTTTGCTTGGGCCACGGTCAGTTGGCGCTGACCGTGGCCATTTTATTTACCGAATCGTAATTTTGGAATTCAGTGCCGAATTCCGTGCCATCAAGTTTGGCAACTGGCGTTTTGTTTCAAAAACCCAGTCTTTTTCAGTGCACCCGGTAGGGCTCGAACCTACAACCTTCGGTTCCGAAGACCGACGCTCTATCCAATTGAGCTACGGGTGCGGGAGTTCCTGCGACAGAAGCTGCAGTCGCAGTGTCGCGCAGACTGACTTCATCGTTGGGGCAGGAGTTTATCGAAAAAGCGGCGGGTGACAACTGATGGTCGCGTCCAGAAAACGCTGCGGCACTGTGTGGTGAAGCGTAAGACAAATGCATCCGTTTGAAGTCGATGCTTCGTTGTCACGCTGCTGCCGAGAGTACCGATCACGCGGAGCCTGACGGCCCTTTGCTCTGCTGGCGGCTGTTTCAGATCGCACTTCCCGGGTCGCTGTCGGATGATGGTTCAAGTGTGTCATCAAGGAGTTCGTCCGAGTCGGCGATGAACGCGGAACCATTGGACTGGATTATGGCTTCACGTCGGCTGAGTCCACCTGAGTGGCCGGCCTCTTCAAGTTCGGGCTTCATCGCGTCGAACGCCACTTTGTGGCCCGGCAGCCACAACGGCTCAACGTTTCTTCTCTGAAACAGATGAGCGATATGCTCATGACAGGTAAAGAACAGCACCTGTTGGCCTTCCCCGGCGACTTCGAGCAGGCAGTCCGCTGCCGCTTCTGTGCGTTCCTGATCGAAATTGACGAACAAATCGTCCATCACCAGAGGCAGCTCAACACCGCGTCTGGCGAATTCACGCACCAATGCGAAGCGAATGGCGAGAAAGAGCTGCTCACGAGTTCCTCCGCTAAGTTGTTCAACGCGAAACGTCTGTCCGTATTCATCATCAATGCACAGGAAATCTTCACCCAGAGGTGCCCAGATCCGGTGGTAACGGCCCGACGTCATTCGATGCAGATAGTTCGACGCCGACACCAGGGTCCCTGAGATGTTTTCCTGTTCGAACCGGCGACGGATCTGCATCACGGCGTCCTGCTCGATCTGCAGCGCCAGCCAATCTTCCATCGCTCGGTAGATCTCAGACGCGACTCGGGACTTCTGGAAAAACTCCGCGTGCGACTCACGGCTGGACTCTAACAGCCGGAGTTCCTGCTTCAGACTTCCGAGTTCTTCGTGATTCCTGTTGAGTCGGTGCTCGACGTCGGCCAATTCTGACGTCCGAAGCTGACTGGTTTCACGGGCTCTGACCGGATCGAAGCGGACCAGGTCATCCTCGACGATTGCCAGTTCCTTTTCTGCCGATGAAGCATCGATCAGATCTTCGCTGGCCTTTCGAAGCTGAGCCTCCAGCTGAATTCGACGGGATTCGGATTCCTGCTGCTTCACCAGTTCCTCACGGGAAGCGACGCCGGATCGGGCGAACACTGCGCTCGTTCGCAGCTCCGCGGCTTCCATCTGATGCTGCGTATGGATGCCGTCCCGCTCGCGCGCACCGGCATCTGACAGCAGTCGCTCCTTCTCTGTGCGGTCACGTTCATGAGTCTTCAGCTGCAGTTGCCAGGCCGTCAGCACTTCCAGAGGCCGGACGAAGTTCATTTTTTTTGTGTTCGTCAGTCGGTTGCCAAGCTGCTCAACGCGCAACCGCATGGCTTCAAACATACGCCGCAGACCTTCAACTTCGGGAGCCGAGTTCCGCCACTGTGTCAGCATCTCACGGACTTCCTGAATCCGGCGCCACCAGTCGAACGCCTGTTCGATGCTCACCGTCTCATCCATTCCCAGTTGAGTCAGCAGTCGGCACCATTCCTGCCGCTGTGCAACCAGTGCCTGCTGCGACGACTGGAAGCGATCACGCAGCATCTTGAGTCTCATCCGGCGCGACGCAGTGCGTGTCTGCTTGCGCTGAAGAACGTCCAGCTCGGCGATGTGAGCCGAGCAGGCTCCGATGCGATCCACCATTTCTGCGGTCGAGGATTTCCAGTCGTCCGCCTTGTCAGTCCGATGACCAAAGCGATCCACCAGAGACATTCGCTGGATGCGTTCCTGCAGGAGTCGAAGCTGGCGATCAGCCTGACGAGCCTCGTCTGCGATATCGTCCAGCTTGATACCAGTCGTGGCATCGAAGTGATTTCGCAGCCCGTTGCGCACGCCCCACCACATGATCCCCGCAAAGCCGAATGCCGCTGCCGCCAGAGCGCCACCGAGTGCTCGCTGCGGTTCACCGCCGAGCGAAAACGTGGCGATGCCGAACAGACACAAAGCCGCGCCGATCCAGCCCATCGTGGTAATCGTCTTATCGACCCACGCCGGTATCGATTCGTCCGTGTCGACTCGTTCGATGACGCGCCGTACGGTTTGAATCTTCAGAGCCAGTTGCTCTTCCTGGAGCCGCAACCGGCCGAGGTTTTCCAGTTCCGCCAGCCGCGACTGCTCCAGTTCAATCGCTTCGGAAACCGGCATTCCGACGTCATCCAGAAGTGCATTCAGCTCGATGAGTTCCTTCTGGCTGCGTTTGGCCATGCTGCGGCTCCAGCGTCGCAGCTTACCGCGCCGCTGAAGGGCATCCCGATACTTGCGAGCCGACTCCAGCAACCGATGATGAGCCCCGGGCGACGTATCGATCGAGTTCAGTCGCTCGACCGACCAGCCGTCGCCCAGCATTGTCATCTGGTGATTCAGTTCACGCCTCAATTCCGAGGACCGCTCTTCTGACGTGCGGATCTGTTCCTCGATCTGTCTCAGCCAGTCGGACTGATCCACAAGGCTCTGAATCGCATATCGTTCCTTGTCAAAGATCGGATCCGTCTGCAGCCGTTCGGCCTGAGCCTTCAGCTGAGAAGCCTGATCCATCAGCTTGTCGCGGCGAGCGGCGGCTTCCTGTCTATCGTTGTCGGCAGCAGCCAGTAGTCTGAGTGCTTCGGTCGGATTCGTCGGCACGACGGAAAAGCGAGACAGTTCTTCCTGCAGATCTTTGGCACGCTTCCAGGGCTTGTGGCAGTTTTGAAGGAATCTGAGTCCGCGCAGTTCGTTACTGGCGGAGCCCTGTCGCTCCTGAAGCTGCCCGATCTCTGCCGTCAGTTCACGTCGGCGACGAGTCAGTTTTGCATGTTTGTCCCGAGTGACCCCCGAGTTCTTCCGGCCTCCTGAAAGCTGCGCGTACTTGTCGAACAACTGAGGGATTCTGCCTGAGCGATTGTCGGCGCCAAACATCCCCTCGCGGCGCTCTTTCACGGAGGCGAGGGAGTCGAGAATCTGTCGGCCCTGAGGCCCCAGCGACAGTCCATAAATGTACTCGGCCACCTGGTTGGTCCCAAGCGTCGCCAGTTGCTGCAGCTCACGCACACCAACGGCAAAGATGTCGGCGTAGACGTCTTCGTTAGTGTTAGAAAGGATCGTGCCAAGAGCCAGGTCCTTATCAAGCCCTTCCGGTCCGCCGGACAGTCGCAGCTTTCCGCGCCCATCGACTTCCGCTCGCCGGTGAATGCGCCAGATTCGCCCTCCATGCTCGCAGCGCACGGCTCCGCGCCAGGGCTGTTCGGAATCGGGACGCTGCCAGGCCGGCTCTGCGGAGAGCGGCTCGTACCCATACAGGGTTGACCGGATGAACCGCATGAGCGTCGTCTTGCCGGCTTCGTTTGGGCCGTAGATGACGTTCAGTCCTTTCGGATCCAGCCGCAGCAGCAGGTTACGCCAGATGCGAAAACGATCGATGTCAATTTCCGTCAGCTTCATGCCCGATTCCTTTGGCAGGCGCTGCGAGCCGTCACATTGTGATGCTGCACCCGTCGGCTGTGATTTACTGTTGTCCAGCCGCTCGGACGGCTGGGATTTGAGACTGCTCGCTGAAGCAGAAACCGGTCTCCGCATGCAAGGCGCGTCCCGACGACAGAGCGGCGGGCCGACGATAAAACGCGCACCATCCCGCAGGGAACGGCGACGACTCCGGCAAGGAACCTGTGCATCTCAGTAACGCAAAAGCGGTATGAGGTTCCGAGGTGCCCTCGAGGGCGGAATGCAGGTATGAAAGCCGGTCGGCTAATCATCGGCGTCCTCCACGTCGATCGATTCGGAACGCTCACGTTCGTCCTCAATGTCTTCCAGCAGATCTCTCTCCAGAGCCAGTTCTTCCAACGAATCTGCGGTGTCGATCACCTCGCCGAGTTCATCATCCAGTCCGAATTCCGGGAGAAACCACGCGGCACCGTCAGTTCTCATGCGAGCCAGCACCTGCTCCGGATCAATCGACGGCAGCAGCGAAGTAAGCCGGTGCTTCCAGCCCGTCGTGAGCTGCTTGTCCGAAGCAATCAGGTCTTGCAACGACTCATCGGACAGCTGTCGAGAATGACTGACGACTGTCTGATACTGGTCCGCCAGAGTTGTCGGCGGATTGTGCATTTGCCAGGCATTCGGCAGCGATCGAATGTCATGCAGAAGGCGAATCGTGCGTCCGGTGAGTGGCAGCTCGTCCAGTTCGACGGCGGCCGCGACATCCAGATCGTTGCGAGCCAGTTCCTGCAGGACGGGCAATGCGCCTCGCAGAATCCACTGCACCGACCAGATGCGATCCGCAGCACCCGCCTTGAGTTCAACCAGCCGCGTCTTCATCTGCTGCAGCATCGCCGAAAGATTCGTATGTGCTGCGACGTCGAATTCGATCTGCTTCCAGTCCACGCAACTGGAATCGACAGACGTAATCCGGATCTCTCCCTCGGCGGAAACGTCCACCAGCGAACACGCGCCGCCTGATGCTTCCATCTGACTGCGGGGCTGAGTTGTTCCCGGGCAATGGACCACACCGTCGTCGCGCCATAATGTCGTGCGGGCCAGCTCGCCGGTCAGTGCCAGATAATTCAGCTGACCTTCCTGCAGCATCTCATCCACATGACGTATGAAGCCCGGATCAAGAGACGGATGGGCATCTGCCGGGCCTGCTTCCAGTGTCTCAAGTGACCTCTGGACGTTTCGACTTGTACTGCCGGGAACCATTCGGGGCCGATCACCGTCTGCCGCGTCGATCGATCGCCAAACCCGCGTGGAACCATCGTCGGTCGACGACTCTCCGTCGTTGCCAGGAGTCACAATCTGTTCACCGGACGACACATTCTGCATTGTTGCAGTCAACACTTCATCCGACGCAGAAGCCGCCATCGATGCCATGCGACGCGCTTCCTCGTACTTGGCTTTGCTGACAACGCCGATACGAAACGGCTGAAGTCCGTCACCGCCCTTCGCGATGACCCGAATGCCAAACGCATCCGTTTCACCCAACCACATCGATGCCGAGACCGTCGTTGACATGCGACCCTTGAGGAACAGCTCGACCGGTTCCGGATTTGAGCTGTAACACACGACGACATTTTCCGGCATTTCCGGAATGGCCCGCCACGCCTCCGGAGGATCGCTGTCTCCCGGAAGGACGAACACCTGAATATCGTGTTCATCCAGCCGATGCATCCCCTTCAGCAGAGCGAGACGCGCTCTTAGACTTCTGTCGGCTTCGACAAAGACATTGCCGGACAGCAGAAGAAAGTCGACATCTTTCTTAACACACGCCTCAATGACCTCGTCAAACGCATGCAGCGTCGCATCCTCGAACGCGAAACGCAGTTCGTCCGTGAGTGCCTCAGCGGTCTGCACACTGACGGGAACGTCCAGCCGGATATTGGCGGCATGGATAAACCGTTGCGGCTGAATTGCCATCACTCAGAGTCCCTTCCGTTCACTGCCTCCTCAGAACACGATCTCTGACACCGATCCGGACCTGTGGCACGTCGCGGGGATTCGGTAAGCTGCCAGTGGTTGCGAACTCTAATGAACCTGCGAAGCTGGGGAAAGACTTCTTGACCCGAAGAACCGGCACTTTCCGCCACGAACTTGAAACCGGCCGCCAAACCGCCGATACTCCCTCCGGATCGGCGATTGCAGCCATCGCAGGATGGACATTCCTGCCCGTCGAGGACGAGCTTCCCAGCCCGTCTCGTATCGTGTCAGACAGCAATGTCCAACGTACAGACATTGCAGTCTCAGGGCGCTTAGCTCAGTTGGTTAGAGCACCTCGTTTACACCGAGGGGGTCGGGGGTTCAAGTCCCTCAGCGCCCATCAGTGCATGTGGAAGGGATGCGAACGCATCCGAAGCACCCCGAAAAACCTTGGGTTTCTCGGGGTGTTTTCGTTTCCGCAGTTCATCCGTTCCGGTGGTTTCGCATGCCAACGGGGCCGCCAGTGGGGCCAGGGATTCACTTTCTGTACCTTCGTGGCCCGGCTGTTCACCCTGGACACTCTCGACGTTTTGCGACGGAGCCGGCTCGGCACTCGCGACGACTTCCGATGATGCCCGGTCGAAATGCTCGTCCCTCAATTGCAGGTAATGCTTCGCCGCAACCAACTGGCTGTTTCCCATCCACGCCGTGACGGCCTGCAGTGGATATTCGTCCGCGAGCTCAGTTTCGCGGGTCGACCGAAGATTCTGAAACAGTTTCGGCCAGGCCTTCAATTTGGCCCGCTTGATGACCTTCAGAAACGTCGTCCGCAGGTTCTGCGCCGAATCCCGGTACCGCGTGATCACTGGCCCGCTGACGGTTCCAACGTTGTCCGGATCCGCGCGCTCATTCAGTCGCTCAAACTCCAGCACGTAGCCCTCGTTCAGAATCGCTGACAGTTCCGGGAACAACGGTACAACACGACTCGCCCCGCCTTCATGGTGTTCGGTCTTTGGGCTGTGAACGGTGAACCGCTTCGTCGTCCAGTCGATATCCTGCCACTGAAGGGCCAGAACTTCAGACGGACAACGCAGACCGCCGTAACGGGTCAGGCAAACTATCATTTTCCATTGCAGGTCCAGACATGCCTTCAACAGCTTGTCTGTGTCGGCCCGAGTGACGAAGTGAAACTTTGCCGCGTTGCCTGTGACGGCAGACACTTGGTCAGCGAACGGGTTTTCGTCGATGAGTTTCCGCCTGAGTGCCGCCCGGAAGAACTGCTTTGCGAGCCCGCAGTATCGGCGGACCGTGTTCTCCTCCTGCTTCTCCCCGTAAAGGTACGATCGAAATTCGTCGGCGTGGCCCGTGTTGATCGTGCGCAACTCGCAATCGTCGCCAAAGTGTTCGATCAGATGATTCACGGCCGATTGCCATTTGCGGACAGTCGACGCTTTCACGTCTGATCGTCGCTGAAGGTAGGCCTTCAGGTACATTCCGACCGTGCTGGCTTCTTTCGCCTCTACCAACCCCACGGACAACAGCTTGTCGTGCACCTCCGGAGTGATACTTGTCAGCCATGCGACTGTTGCTTGTGGGAGTCTCTCGCCCGATCGTTTTGAATGATTCAGCGCCTCAACATGGTATGCATGGTTGTGGGCAGTCGTTTTACTGACCCCGGCCAGGCGGATCTGCTGCCTGACAGAATCGCCATCGTAGAACCGGATCCGCCAACCGTTGCCGTCTTTCAAGACGCTTGCCATTGAACCACGCTCCTGAACGTGTGTTGATCCGCGTTCGTTTCCTGCAACAAACTGCGGCTCTTTCCTGTGTGAACTGATTCTCAGTTCATTGCCGGCGAACTGGAAGTCAACCGCTCTCACTTCCACCCGGCCGCCCTGCAGCTCCGGGCCGGCCGGCCAGGTCCTGACAGAGGTTCTGATCGCGGCGGCCGCTCGTCTCTCTTTTCCTTCACGATCGCTTTGAAGCTTTCACCTTGGGCGCCGCTGCTTTCTCGGTTGTGCCGCCGCTGGCCTTCTTCCGCTTCGCGATCACCAACAGCTGCTCCTGCATTCGAGCGTTACTTGCCTTCAGCTGCGCAATTTCTTTTTCCTGTGCGGCAATCGCGTGGCCCTGCCTCCGAATCTCCTTCACACACAATTCGTCAAACGGTGTCTGATCGGCAAAGTGAATGCTGCCTGGGCCCTGGCCGAATGCCGCCCGATACTGCGCTAGTGTCGCCGGCTTGGCGCGCTGCCGAGCCGCTCCGGGGCTGCTGCAGTCACACTGTTTGAATTGGGACGGCTTGAACTTCGGCATGTGTAAACCCTTCGTGTTGCATCGTGACAAGCGGTAGACAATCGTCCCCGCCGCTGGCCTTTCGGTCACTGTCAGCGAACTGGATTGGAAACGACGATCAGAAAGATGTGCCAGCCCCTTGCTGGCAGTCGCAAACCCTCGTTGAGGCACTGGCACCTATGACGAACGCGGATGTTGACTGTCAACACACGCAGCAGATGCGACCGGCGGCTCGAGGGCCTCACCATTGCCGGACCGCCAAACCGCTCCTCATGACAACAGCATGCTCGCGTATTCAAACAGGTCTGCAGACGTCTGCTGAATCACCTCGTCACACGTTTTCTGTACCTCCCGGACTCGGTTCACATGCAGCGTTGCATCATCCAGCGCGGCCTGCGCCGTCCGGACGGAAGGCGTCGCCCGAATCTGCCGGGCGATCTCATTCCGGGCACCGTCCGGATTCACTGCATACGCCTTGTGGTTCTCTACCGTGACTCCGACTTTCTGCAGTCCCTTCTCAACGAGCTTCCAGGCCTTCTCAAATTCCGACTCTGCAGCCTCCTGATCCTTCGTCAGTGATGCTTCGAAGATCTCCAGCAGCTCCTTTCGGGATTCAGCGAGCGCCTGACGTTCCTGCAGGAGGCCGAGCATTCGTTGCTGGTGATCGTCCCGGAATTTTCTGAAGTCAATGAACTTCATCGTTCTCACATCGGCAATCGTCAGATCCTCTCGTGAGTCTCGCCTCTCAATCGCCGCGGCATTACGTTCGACGGCTTCATTGTGCTGTTTCTGCTTCTCCGCGTTCGCTGTCGCGAGCCCGGGTATCGGCAGATTGAGCGATCGAGTCGTCGCGTTCCGCTCTTCGGTTGTCATCATTCTTCGTTCTCTCCCTGATTGAATTCCTGTCTCTCACCGCCCACATGGACGGCAAACCCTTACACCATGAACTCGACAAAGTCCGAAATATTTCGGTCGAAATACTCAGGCCCTGTCGAGCTCGTTCTCTCGCATTCCGCCGGATGTCAGATCCAGCGGCCGCACGGACACCCAAACTGTCGAACGGTCGCGAACGACAACCGCTGACGGCGCTCCCTTCGGAGCGATGAAGCCATGGGCTCGAAGCCACACACGGCGCGGACGCTCGGAGTTGCCGTCCAGCTGCAGCGCCGTCTGAATCTCTTTGTCCGTTGCGCCATGTTCGCCCTTACCGGTGATGAAGTCATGAACGCGCATCACCTGCGAGGTCACTGACGTTCGTGCACTTTCTGCGGCTGCGATGCTCGTCAACGTCCCGTTCTGATACGGCGCCGGGATTGTCTGAGCTCCTGACGGCCGCTGATGCGATGAGGGCACAGACCAGCGTTTCCGGCGCTCGGCGGAGTCGTGGCGATCGTCGTCAGCAAAGAGCGTTCTTGTGTTCATAATCCGCAGGGTCCTTTCCGAAACAAAGTCGTGAGGTCAATCGGCTGTCGAACGATCGCTCAGTCATCCGGAGCCCGCGGTGCGCGTTGCAGTATCTTCGCACGGAACGCTGAGTCTTCGGGCAGCGTTCTGATCGCTCGATCAACAAGCGACTCCCTGCAAGGAGCGGATGTCTCTGCCGCGATTTGTGACGAAGTTGGTGGGGGCGATGAGGCGATTACGGCGGGAGTCGCGACTGACTGCCGCGAGGCACTCCCCTGAACAATCACCGCTGATTGCTCCGGCCGATTCTCTCGCGGTGGTGCGCCAGCCGTGAACAATAATTTTAGGAGTCTGCCGCCGAAATCCTCATCCTCGCCGGCTAGCTTCAGTCGTCGCTTGGGATCCGGATCATCGCGGCGCTTCCAAGTTCCGCTTATCACTTTGCCAACGTGATCAGCGGAGCCGATGCGGATCACCTGATGAAACAAAGCGGCCATCTGCACACGATCCCGCTCGCAGTCTTTCGCCCATTTGGCCGCTACGGCGTCGCGAAAGTATCGCTCGAACAGCGCACAGTCGGAGTGTCGGACGATTCGCCGGACGTGCTCTTCCGAGATCCTCGTGAAGCGAACGCTCTCGCCCGCCGGCTCCTCGACCTGCGATTCGCCCACCAAAGAATTTCTCAAAGACTCATGCGGCATGCTCATGCTGCATGCTTCATGAGTTTTAATTACATGTCTTTCATGCTCAATAGAGGTGCGGTCGGACGTTGTCGTCAGGATAGTCCTGCGGACAATCCCAGAATTGTCCTGCGGACAACTTGAAGCTGTCCGCAGGACAATTTGATTCTGGGCAGCGGCCATATCGCCGGTGTGCACTCGTTCGAGGAACCAGGGGATGGAAGAATCGGGCAGCACATTGCGAAGACTGAAATACCAGTCCGAGCCCGCCATCCTGCCCCTTGAGGTGATCCCTCCGGCAGAATGTTCAACGTCCGCACATTCGTTGCGCGCCCGTTGCAGCGTCCGAGCACTGACCTTCGCATGTTTCGCCAAGAGTTCGAAACCAGCCGTCATGCAGACAAAGCCGAATTCATCGATCACCGCCGATTCCTGCGTTTCCATGACGAGCGTCAGCAATAAGCCGCAATACAGATCTTGTCTGCGACGGGGCTCAATTCTGGAAATGAATCGCACAAGTGTGGCCATGTCGAAATCCAACACTTGTTGCGCTGCGCCGGCGTCATTTCCGACGCAAACTCGTTGTGTTCGGGTGTCGTCGCCGTCTTGCGATGCCATCTTGATGCCTTGCCTTATCAGGATCCGACCTGAAACACCGTTCGTTGTGCGGAGGCCCAGAGCTTTCCGGCCCGAACGTCTCGGATGTTTCCGACGTGCGTATTGCGACACACGACGCGACACGCGTGAGCACTCATCGCGACGGCGAGAGAAAGCGGTCGCATGCCGGAACGCCACAGGCACCCGAGTGGCCCAGTCCAGCACGGGAACAGCATTGCAACTGTCCGTACGTTGCTGCACGGCAATCTCTGGTCATCAAGGCGGGCAAGTCGTATCATGCGGGGTAGCTTCGCGGGCTTGCGGAGTACTCTGAGTCATGCGGCCACGCGGTTGCATGGCTCTTTTTTTTGTGCGGCCGCACAAAAACAGCCGCCCGGGGTCCGGGCAGCAGTTTCAGTCGGTCAGGATTCGCCGTTCGCCAGTGCGTCGAGGCAACTCATCAGCTGGCCACGTCGCCACCGCGGATGAGTGCCAACGCGGATCGGCTTCGGGATCCGATCGTTTTTAACCAGGTTCTCGACTTGACGGCCACTGACCTGCAGCAGCTTCGCTACATCACTTTTCGTGAGCAGCTCTGGAATCATGGGACCGGTAATCTCAGGCATTTGGCAGCCCTCTCTTTTCGAGTGTCGTGTGATGTCTTCGCGGCATTCGCGGGACGGACGCATTCGAACAAAGGGACCGATGATGCCAACTCGAATCTGACGGCTTTCCACGCGTTGTAAAAAACTCCGCACGTTGTCAATGTTCTCCACGCGTTGTTCCACGCGTTGTTTCGAGCCTTGCCGTACTGCGGCCTTTTTTGTTGGCGCTCGATTGAAGCCATTTCCTTAATTCAGACGCTCGCGATTCGTTGTCAGCGATAGCAGGTAAGCCGCCGAGCGTGCTCACATCGACCGGCAAATCAAATACACGTGACGATGTGTCGTAGTCTGGATCCAATCGAACCCCGCGCGCGATCAAAGCCGGAATCAGCGTCTTGGTGTCGACACTTCCACCACCGCGCAGCTTCCCCACGACTTGTTTCAGAAATTTCTTCGGCAGTCTTTCATAAACGGGCGGAACCTCAGGAACGGTTCCACCTGCAACCCCTTCAAACTCCGAGTCGTGCTGAATCTCGTCCTGCTCGTCCGAAGCGTCGGTGACCTTCGGTTCTGCAGACCGAGGGTTGTCGGCGAGTCGATGATCGGCAAGGAAGTGATTCAATGCAACGCCTTGCGGCTTCTCAAATTTCTTCCAACCGTCAATTGGCGTCGTAGCGATCCACAAACACGCCATTTCACAGACTTTGAAGTAGTCCTCCCAACTTGCGGCGACCCAAACATTTCCGTTGTCGATGTCCCACTTAGGACGCATCACAGTATTTGATTTTCCCTCGCAACTTGTTGTCACCAAATCCCAACTGCCGTCGTCCAGATAATGCGAGTAGAGAATCCAGCCTTTCTCAACGCGTACTGCGAACATCTGACAACGAATATAATTCTCGGCAGGGATCAGGTTGAACTCCGATACGAGCGTCAAAAACGATGTCCAAATGTTTGGGCAAAGGTGCGGACTCTCATTGGCAATGCCGAATCGCGACAATGCCTCTGCAAATTGTGCATCAGCCTTGATCAATTCAACGACTAATCGAACGTCCCGTTTGAGGGGGAATTTGTCTTCGAAGTGATTGATTAGGCACAGGGTTTTCCACTTCCAGCTCGCGGGAAACGGGATCGTCGAAACAGAGCCCCGCGCAAATGCTGAACCCTCCATCAAGGTTCCGCTCGCATCCTCTTTGGCTTTCCCGACCCGAGTAAATGTGCCGCGCTGAAGAAATGCGTGCATAAATGGCGGAATTGAACTTTCAACGGTCTGATAAGTTTCTGATTCGCCATCCCAAAATCGCCAACTTGGAATCGGCCTGTCCGGCCCTTCAAACAATCTCGCCCGAGCTTCAGAACGTTCCATCATCCACACGATGGATGCACTTGTGATTCCCCTCGGGTGTGATGCGCGAATTTCAGCATAACTGTTCGCGAGTCGCTGAGCTTCTCTAACGATCCATGCGTGTTGAATGGCTTCCATGAATTCCGATCCCCGAATTGCGACCCATCCCGAATGAAGCAAAACAAACAGGGCAGGTTGATTCGGGTCAACTTTTCGGGTGGGAAGCAACGCCCACGCCTAGCCCCGTTTTCGAATGACAGAGACTTTGAAAAAGAGTTGGAGCGACAGTGTGCACGTTGCCGGTGGCCGATCTTCGTCCGCATTGGGATTCACTCAACGGTAATGCGAACCGTTTTTCCAAGGGCTTTGGCGTAGCGCCGCAGAGTGGCAATGGTCGGATTCGTGGTTCCGTTTTCCAGTCTCGACAGATTGCCCCGAGAAATGCCGGTGGATTCTTCAAACTCCCGCAGTGAAATTCCGGCTGCTTTACGCGCGGCCTTCAATACGGCCATGACCTGTTCCGGCGATTCCGCCAGAACTTGCGCCTGAGCCTCGCGGGCCTGTTGAATCAATTCTCCACGGTCTTGCCCTTCAGCCGCTTTCCTCGCCCGATCAACGCGGGTTTGCTGTTCTGGTGTCAGTTTTCTGGAAATGCGATTCATTGATTCGGCTCCGGGACTTCGTAGGCTGTGACTGCGTAAACAGAGAATTCATCAATCTCCGCGTAAACCACGATGATGTAGCGACCATCCGGCGTGTATCCGAACACGGCGGGTTCTCCCGTCGATCGACTTTCGCCGTATCCAATCGGGTTCTCAAACACAAACGCAACATCGTCCTGAGTCAGCCTGTGTTCAGCGATGTGTTCGATATTGCCGTTCCAGATCAGATCCATCATGCCTCCGTTGTGGTTGTCGTCCATGATACAGATTGCCGGTTGGTTGTAAATAACAGCAACCATCGACGGGGCGGGTTTTCCGCTCCCGGACAGCGAGCTATTCCGGTTCCTGCACACCGATTCACACTGACATTACGTAACCTGGAACCACTCAGTCTTTCTCGGGTCCTTCCCCGGCTGTTCTTCCCGCGCGGGTCTTTGATGGCGCAAAAAGGGCGCGAACGGTATTTAGCGAAACGCTCGTCCGATGAACGGCGTGATGTGGAGATGCACGCAGCACTCGTATCCCTCATACCTCCCAGAGGCCTTGCTGATCATGTGCCGGGAATCACGCTGGACGTGTTCCGGCAGACGGCCGCTCCGACTACGGTATTCCTTCGTTGGATCTCCTGCCTCTCAGCCAGCCGTATACGTAGCAAGTGCCGTAACGTGTCTCCGGGTGCAGGTAGCCGACGAAATCGCCGCATGGTGCAATGACGAACCAGATCGGCCCGATGAATTCTGCGAACGTGTGGCGTTCAAAGGCCTCGCGCTCCTCATACGTGCAGGCGAACGCTGATGCGGAATCGAGCTCGCTCTGACCGCCGCCGCCTGTTGCGTTGATGAACATGTCCACTCCTCTGAATTCTGCGGTCTGCTGAATGCATCGCCGCCCAAGATCCTGTTGATGCAACAACTCTACACGCCGGCCATTCCTCTCCGGCCGTTCAACCGCCCGACGAAGCGGAAAAGCGGACCGGTCGAAAACATTTCGACCGAAATATTCGTCCGCGGAATTGTCACCGCGGCCGCTGTCAGTCACTTCCCCGCCCGTTGAGATTCGCCAAGCCCTGAACCCTCATCGATGTCGGAGCTCGGCGCGCACAGTTTCACAAGCGCGGCCGTCGCCCGGTGTCGGATCGACGCCTTGTGTCCGTGTTCGGCGACGAACCGAAACAGTGTCATTGCATTCGCACGACTCAACACAACGACCGGCCCATAGATCAAGCCAGCTCTCAGGATCCAGCGTCGGACAGTCGGAGGCGACGCTCCGAACACCGCGCAAAGGTCGGCCGTCGTCCAGAACTCTGTGAGGTTGTGCGCCCGAAGCCCTTCGGAGTGATTCACCTGCGGTTCCACACACGGAGCGGCCGCCGGAATATCCGCCATGGGCGCCCCAGCCTTCCTCAGAAACTCCATCGCCCCGTCCCGCTGGTTCCGCGTCTTTCCCTGTTCCGCCATGAAACGGCAGAGTCGCACAGCGTTGGCATGGCTCACCCGACAATTCGTGCCGCTTCTGTTTGCGTACGGCAGATCGGCTCGGAACATATACGCTCGGACAGTGAACGACTTGCAGCCGATAATCGCGGCAAGTTCCCCTGTCGTGAATTCCGATGTGACGACGGGTGCCGGACGGCGATCGCCCTCACTCCGTTCAAGTTCCAGCCGCGTCCCGCCCTGTGCGGCGGTCCCCTGCTGCGTGAACCAGTCTCGCCAAATGGCAGGCAGCTGCGTCTGTTCGCGATCCCTGATCGCATCCCAAACCGCTGCCGTCGGCTTGTCATACGATTGCTCGTCAACAGCCCCGCCGGTATGCCCGGCAATGAAACGCCCGATTCGGCGTCCCGTGTCGGACCGGAAATCGTTGTATTGTGTCACGGCCGTCTGCCGGAACACATGCAGAGTGATTGCCGGAAGGTGATCAGCCCGGTTCAGTGTGTCCTTCAACATCCATTCCGGGCCGAACGTCGGCAGAATGCCCTGGGACGCGCAGATATCCCGCTGAAGTGTTGATGACCAGCCTTCCACCCAGTGAGGTTCCCGCCCGTCTTGCGGAGTATTCCAGGCACCGCTCTTTGATCCCATGAACGGAAAAAGCGGCCCCGTTAGAGTCTCGCTTTCCGAGCCGGCGAACTGCCGGCGTTTCACTTCCAACAATTCCAAAATCGCCCGGCAGAGGGCCGTCAACGGAAGCCCCTGCAGCCGGCCTTTGTGGCGCAGCTTCCAGGGCGCGAACAAAAGCATCCCGTGCGGTGCACAGTTCTGCGTTTTCAACGTGAAGCAGTCCCAACGAAGGCTTTTCAGATCGCTCTGCCGGATTCCGTACAGCCACGCAAAGTACAGCATCGATCGCCAGAGCAGACAGCGGTACTCCCCGGAGATCTTCCGGCCTCGTTCCTTGAACGGATACCGGGCCTGTGCGCAGCCGTGAAACAGACGAATCATTTCGTCCGGACCAATCACATCGCGCGCCTTCTTCGAACGCGCTCGCGCTTGCTCCGATGACAGAACTGACTTCCGGAAAACGTACAGCTGGGGAACCTGCTCGATGATTCCGAGATTGACGGCATTCGTGAAGAAGAATCGAAAATACCCGTGGTGTTTTTCGACGGTCTTCGGTGAAACCGGCGGATGGACCTTCCCGCGTTCGTCCGTCCACGAATCCTTCAAGAGTCTCTCACGGAATGCGTACAGATCGTCGCGCGTCACGTCACACATCGGCGGATCGCCCGTGATTCTCCGCCAGTGAGCGAAAAATCCGCGATAGTCCTTCAGTGTCGCGGCCGCTTTCGTCTCTGCCAGTTCCGGCAGTGAAACCGCTTCATGGTGATCGTCAACGACAACGTATGATCCGGTCGGAGTGTCAAACGCTGTGCTCGCCGTTCTCGTCAGGAAGCTGTCGCCGTTCCTGCCCGCCGGCCAGATTTGAACCAGCTGCCCAACGTTAAATTGCCGGTTCCAGCTGCACGACGCAGCGGATGCTGCCACACGAATGTTTCCAATCAGGTTCCGCAACTGGCCAGCGACTTTGATCGCATCGACACAAGCATTCATCGAACCCAAATAACTCAGCATTCCGCAGGCGAGCTGCAACGCCGGCACGTCCATATTCACGCCGAACATGCGAATCGTTGCTGACGTTTCGTCAAACTCCCCTTGTCCAAACAGTTCCGAAAGCCGTTTACGCAAATCGTCCGAGTCGTCTTTTTCGAATGCATCAGGGAAACACATGATCAAACCCCATTGGACCGGGGTGAAAGACGGCGCGCGCTGAAACAGTTTCAGTCCGTGCCGATGACCTCATAACCAAACAACGGTCGGGCTATCGGCGCGCAGCATCGAACGCGATGCTGAACGGAGAGAGCACTCGCGGGCCAAAGCTGTTGGCGGAACGTGTCGTGTGCGAGTGGCAAGTGAAGTCGAAGCAACTAGACTTCATGGCAGCCACCATCCTTTCTCAGTAAGGGTTGGTTGGTCAGTCGAGGCCGTGGGGTCCAAGCCACGTCCTCGACGCTTTTCACTCTGACGAACAGCCCCTTCCGTGTCAAGCGAAAGGCACCGCAGACCACTTCGGTTGGCACCTGCGACAGATCCGTGTGAACGACCGGAGCCATTCCCGGCGTAAAGGACGGCGGCCGACGACGCCGATTTCGGAATCGCTCAAGCTTCCCGGGTGGACCAGAGAGTCCAAAGTTCGTGTCAGTGGCAACGGCGTGACGCTCCGGATCGGCCGTGTCGGGCCCGCGGCGGTTGCTGGCTGTGACTCCGCCGGCAGGAATTGTGAAACGCCGGCGAACTTCCGTGACGCATCGATGGCACAGCGTGAACCCCAGCCGAACAAACGTCCCAGCCGCTGGCGCTGAATGACTCGCCGCTTTAAAAGCGAGCTGGAACGCGGCGGTGCATCCGACCGGCAGCCCGAAACAAAAACTGCCCGTCGAAAACTGGAGGCGGGCTACAGCTGCCCGATGCCCAATTCGGATATGCACATCAACCGCGGCGAATCTTTGCGTTGCAACTTCTGAACTACAAGGCCGCGCCGACTTGCCATCCGAAGAGCCGGCCGCGGAGGGCGAGCTGCTGCGCGACTCAGGCAGAGCCAAACTTACGGGTTGACTCAATCCCGTTTATCGCCCACCTTTGCGGGTGAATTCGGCAGCGGAGTCTGCCAGGCGAACACCAAGGAGGAAAATAGCAAATGGTCGCACCCGCATCTCACAACCAGGCCGAGGCCATCGGAACTTTCGGCGAACCAATCCGACGCAGCATCGGATCGACCTGGACCGAACGCGAATTTCGGGCACTGAAGGCGAAGGCTCGATACGGCTCGGTCTCGCGAGTGATCCGCGGTCTGATTCCACCCGAAACGCTGATCGAACTCATCCGAGTTGCGGAATCCGGCAAGAGTAGGTTTCACGACACGTTGTCGAACCCGAAAACCGGCGAGGGCAACTGAAAGAAAGTGTGTCTCCTATACCGATGCAACCCTATGGGCAGAGGATCACAAACGAAAAGTAGTACCTTAACCGGGGGGGGGGCAGGGAATTGACCGCTGGCATTCCGCTGTACAACCGCTGCCGATACATTCAGGATCAGACATCGGTGGGTGAGCCTGGCAGCCTTCTGCCGATGTCGCTCCCGATCAGATCGGTCCTTCGATCACGCAAGGACGTGGCGATCGAAGGCATTTCAAAGCCGAGCTTTTTCTGTTTGTGGTCAGCTCTGCATCGTTCCAACGTTCGACGCATTCGTCCGGTTCGCCGGTCTTTTGACCTCCAAAGCTATCCGATCCGATGCTCTGATTTCACTGGAACTCGCTGTCTGGTTCCTGTCCGAACCAGCTGTTCAGCAGCTCGACGGAATCCGTCACATTCGCAGCTGCTTTGCTTCGTTCGTCGCCAAATCAGCCACTCGCTTGCGCGTCGTGCTTGTGGTGCGTCACAGCTTCGCTCGCCGACACAAGTGAACTCTTTCCGGAAACCCATCCGGTACCAGTGTTGTAGTATGTTACACGTCGGAGCCCGTTGTTATATTGTAACACAACAACGAAGGGGCGGGACGATGGCGTGGTTTCGGTACTTCTGGTCGGACGAAGTGATCGCAAAGCTGTCCGAGCATGGGCTGACGGCGGACGACTTCGAGTTTGCCTTCGAGCATCACTGCCGCGAAGAACAGAGCCATTCCAGCGACCGCCTGATTCGCTTCGGGTATGCCGAAGATGGTCGCCGCATTGCGGCGGTCTTTGAATGGGACGAACGGGATGTCTCCGTGATTCCAGTCACGGCCTACCAGGTCTGAGAGGTGTGAATGTCAAAGCCAAAGCCAATATCCCACCGACTGAAACCGACGCCGGCGATGGAAGCGCGCATTCGCAAGGCCGTCGCCGAAGAAGAACGGCCGGAAGTGATCGCCGCGAACAAAGCCCGTGGCCGGCAGATCTTCCTGGAGAAGGAGGCTGAAGACGCCCGGGGAATCGCTCAGCGATTGCTGTCTCTGTTGCGCGAACGACGGCAGCAACAACAACTGACACTGGCCGACCTGCAGGAACGCACCGGCATTCACCGCAGCAATCTGTCACGACTGCTGGACGAGGATTCGGAACCAAACATCACGCTGGCCACTGTGACCCGACTCGCTGAAGCGATGCACTGCCGGGTGAATGTGTC
>Ga0163144_10011118_pt1 | contig 19081 bp, 19 predicted proteins | sample OliLak19BULKMAT1_FD_123175 | JGI IMG/M metagenome (GOLD analysis project Ga0163144, IMG submission 123175) | Freshwater microbial mat bacterial communities from Lake Vanda, McMurdo Dry Valleys, Antarctica - Oligotrophic Lake LV.19.BULKMAT1 | ecosystem: Environmental > Aquatic > Freshwater >... | reverse complement strand
TGCTGGTGTGGTTGCAGCAGGCGGCATAGCAAAGCAGCAAAGCAGCAAAGCAGCAAAGCAGCAAAGCAGCAAAGCAGCAAAGCAGCAAAGCAGCAAAGCAGCAAAGCAGCAAAGCAGCAAAGCCGAGTTTACAACTGGGGAGAAGATCCGGACTCGGGGGTCAGTGCGGGATCTCTTTGACCGCGTTGCGGTTCCACGCGGGCACGCGGACCACGATCTCGCCGGCTTTGAGGATCTCGCACTGGCAGGCAAGGCGGCTGTTGCGCCGGACATCGGGGGCCTCCTCGACTCGGTCCTCCTCGGCCTCGGTCGATTCGCTCAGCAGGTCCATGCCCTTCTCGATGTAGACGTGGCAGGTGGAGCAGGCGCACACGCCGCCGCAGGAGTGCTCGATGTTGATCTCCGCGCCCAGCGCGAGTTCCAACAGGTTGTGCCCGTTGGTCCCGTCCACGGTGTGCTCGGGCTTGTCGGTGCCGGTGACGGCCTTTGGGTCCTCGCAGACATAGCGGACGGAGTTGGTCGCGGAGGAGGCATTGATCTTGACGCCGTGAGTATGCATGGACCCAAAGGGTATTCCGCGTGAGGCCGAGGGGCCGATATTCTTTCGAGGGCGCGGCGATGCGCATCGGCGCGCTGTGCCGCTAGAATCGGCCGCATGTCCCGCTTTCCGCAACCAGCCCCGCTTCAGCGGGCCGCCACGGCGGCGGATTGGCAGGCGTTGGAGGAGCCGCGGGGGGCGATCGAGTTGTCGGTCGTTGCGCCCGCGCATAACGAGGAGGCGAACATCGCCAATCTCGTGGATGAGGTTGGCAAGGCGATTCTGGGGCTGGGGGTCGGGGTTGAGTTTCTGATCGTGGATGACGGGTCCACGGATTCCACCCGCGCTCGTGTGCTGGAGGTGGCGGCGACGCGGCCCTGGCTGCGGTGCGTGGCGATGAGCAAGACCCCGCCGGGCAGGGGGTGCGGGCAATCGGCCGCGTTCCACGCGGGCTTTCGGGCAGCGCGCGGGAGGCTGATCGCCACGCTGGATGCCGACCTGCAGAACGACCCGGCGGACCTGCCGGTCATGCTCAACCTGCTCCGCGAGACTAACGCGGACATGGTGCAGGGCGACCGCTCGCACGCCCGCAAGGACAGCGCGGTGCGGCGCATCGGCTCGATCGTGGGGCGGAAGTTCCGGCTCTGGCTCCTGGACGATACCATCCGGGACACGGGCTGTTCTCTCCGCGTGATGAAGCGGGAGATCGCGCTGAGCCTGCCGCTGGAGTTCCGCGGGATGCACCGGTTCATCCCCGTCACCGCGCGCCACCTGGGTTACACCGTCGCGGAGCACAAGGTGAACCATCGACCGCGGCACGCGGGGGAGACGAAGTACGGCATGGGCATCCTGCCGCGGGCGCTGCCGGGGCTGATCGACCTGCTGGTGGTCAGGTACATGCGGAACCGGCGGCGGGCGACTGAGAATGCGGAGTTCATGGCGGAGATCGTGACGGCGTTGGGGGCTGAGGAGGCCCGTGCCGAGGCACCGGCCGAGCGGGTCCGCGAGGGGACTGGCGCATGAAGTGGGAGCCGGTTGCGGCGATGATCGCCCTGCTCCTGCTGGGTGTGTGGGTGGTGTGGGGCCCGGGCGTGAAGCACGAACTGCGTCCTGGCGGGATGACGACGAGATACAACTTCGCGGGCCTTCGGGGCGAACTGGAGACGGTGCGCGATGAGGCGACCGGGGAGTCCACGTTCCGCCTGCTGCCGAAGGATGGCGAGCCTGGTGCGGTGTTCGGGCGGGACAAGTTCATCGAGATGTTCGGCTCTTCGGGCTACGAGCGCGTGACGGAGAATGCGGGGAACGTGGTATTCCGGGCGCTGAACATCACCTCGTGGGCGGGCGTGGTGTGGGTGTGCATCGGCTTTCTGGGGCAGGGCGCGTTCTTTGGGCGGATGTTCATCCAGTGGATGGTGAGCGAGCGTGAGAAGCGTTCAGTCGTCCCGGAGGTGTTCTGGTGGCTGTCGCTCGTGGGCGGCGTGACGCTGTTCGCGTACTTCGCGTGGCGGCAGGACATCGTGGGGGTGCTCGGGCAGACGTCGGGGGTGGTGATCTATGCGCGCAACATCCGGCTGATACGCAAGGCGCAGAGGCGAGAAGTGCGGGGAGAACCCGGCACGGAAAGCCGGGCCGGCAAAGAAAAGGTCAAAGGCCGGCCGCGCTGAACCAGGCTGAGACCTTGTGGTCAAGGGCGCGGGCGACCTCGAGCAGCGACTCGAGGCTGGGGAGGTGACTGCCTCGCTCGATTGAAGAGAGTTGTGACACGCTCATGCCTGATGCCTCGGACAGGTCCTTGAGGGTCCACGCGCGTTCCGTGCGGGCGAGGCGGATCTGGCGGCCGAGTTCCTGGCGGAGTTTGTCCCGGGGGCGCAAGCCCAGGCCCAACGCGGCGGCGGCCTGCGCCAGCGAGCGGTTGATCTCGGCGATCGAGAAGGGCTTGGCGAGGTAGTCGAACACGTCGCGCTTGAAGGTCTGCCGCATCGAGTCAAGCGATGGGTAGCCCGTCACGACGATGACGCAGAGTTTCGGCCAGCGCTTGCGGAGTTCTTCCAGCACGGCCTCGCCGCTGGCGCGACCCATTTTGATATCGAGGAGGAGCACATCGGGCATGGAGGCCTCGATCAGGCCGAAGCACTCGTCGGGGGTCGCGGCGACCCGCACATCGTGCCCGCCCCCTTGCTCGCTGGTCAGTAGGGCGTGGACAAACTCGCGGAAGTCGCTGTCGTCGTCGAGCGCGACGATGGAGAGCGCGGGGGGCGCGGGGGGCGGGGGGGGGGGAGGCGTGCGATCGTGGGCAGCGGAGTCTGGCACGCCGTCAGTGTACCGGCAGCGCGCGCGTAGGTGCCACGCCCGGCGTGCGGTTCTCCTACTCTCCGTCTGTACACGAGATGCCCGCCCCCCTCTCCCAAACACACAGTCCGCGGTCCGAGGGCGTTCTGTTCACGGCGTTTGAGCCCAGCGGGGACGACCACGCGGCGAGCGCTGTCGCCGAGTTGCGAAAGAGGCGACCGGACCTGGCGGTGTACGCCTGGGGCGGACCGAAGATGGAGGCGGCCGGGGCGGTGCTCATCGGACGGACGGGCGAGAAGGCCGTCATGGGTCTTCCCGGGCCTTCGAAAATCGCCGAGCACTTTGCGATCCAGCGGACGATCCGGCGATGGCTTTTGCAGAGGCTGGCAACGGTGCATGTTCCGGTGGACTCACCGGCGGCGAACTTCCCGATCTGCAAACTCACACGTGAAGCGGGCATGACGATCCTGCACCTGGTTGCGCCGCAGATGTGGGCGTGGGGGGCGTGGCGAGTGAAGAAACTGCGGAAACTGACGGACAAAGTTCTCTGTCTCCTGCCGTTCGAGGAAGACTGGTTCAAGCAGCGAGGCATCGCCGCGAGGTTCATCGGGCATCCGCTGTTCGACGATCCGCTTGATGTGGACACACTGCGGCTGCTGAGCGAGCGGGCGAGGGCATTCGAGCCGCCCGAGGGAATCGGCCCGACTCCGTCGCTGCGGCTGGCCTTGATGCCCGGCTCGCGCCCGGGAGAACTTCGCGCGAGTTTTCCGCGGCTGCTCGACGCGTTCAATCGGCTGCTCAAAGACTTTCCATCCATCGCGGGGGTCATCGCGGCGACGAACGCCGATGTGGCGCGAGACCTTCGCGATCGCGCCCGAACGCTGGGCGGCTGGCCCGTGCGGCTGGGGATGGCGGTGGGCGAGACCGACGCAGCGATCCGGTGGTGCGACTTCGCGTTGGTGGTGAGCGGGACCGTGACGCTGCAGATTGCGCGGCAGGCCAAGCCGATGGCGACGTTCTATTGCCCGAACCCATGGACGTACCACCTGATCGCGCGGTGGCTGGTGGAGACCGATCATTACACACTCCCGAACCTGATCGCGGGGAAGCGCATCGTTCCGGAGTTGATCCCGTACATGCGCCGGGACGGTGAGGACCTCGCGCTGGAGGTGCTCAAGTACATGCGGCGGACGGGCTACGCCGACGACCAGCGGAGCGAGCTCTCGCGGCTGCGGAAGCGCTTCGAGGGGACGCACGCGGCGGGAGCCGCGGCGGAGGAGATACTTCTGGCATTAGATGCCTCATCGGCCCACGCGGGGCTCGGGCCGGTCGCGCTGGCCGCGCTCAGGTGAGAGCGGCAGTGGTCGCATCGGAGAGCAGACTGAGCAGTGTCCGGCCCGGTGCTGGATCGTGGAGCGCGAGGGCGCGTGCCCGCGCTGCGAGGCCGACCTCGCGCCAGGCGGCGCGAGCGTCCCAGGCACGCTGGAGCGCTGCGCCAATATCGGGCGCGGCGGCACGCGGGGCGACCCAGCCTTCAACTCCTTCACGCACCCAGTCCGGGCAGCCGCCGACATCCGTGACCAGGCAGGGGCGGGCGAGGAGCATGGCCTCGACCATCGCGAGCGGAGTTCCCTCCGCGCGGGAGGGCAGGATGAGGAGGTGCCGCGTTGCCCACACGGCGCGAATGTTGGTCGTCTGCCCCGCGAGCACCACCCGCTCGCCAAGCCCGAGGCGCGCGGCCTGGGATGCGAAGGCGTCAGCGTCAGGCCCCTCGCCAAAGAGCGTGAGGCGCCAGTCCCGAGATTGCCAGATGGGGGCGGCGAGCGCTTCGAGGAGCAGGTCCTGGCCCTTGGTTGCGGCCTGGAGACGTGCGACCACGGCGAACTCGGCCGGAGGAACGTCAATCGGCCAGTCCAGTGCCGACGTGTCCATGAGATTCACCGGGTTGCGGACAACCATGGCGCGCGGGACTGGGCCGCGCAAGGCCCGCGCGGCCTGCGCGATGTTGCGCCGGGCCACGAAGGCGTTGGCGTGCGCGCGTGCCTTGAGCGCCGCCGCGAGGCTTCGCGTATCGGCGCGAAGATCGTCATCGTCATCGTTGTATTGGACGACATTCACGAACGGGATGTTCCGGGCGAGCAGCCACCGCACGAACGGATGCACGCTCTTGCGCCCGGCTGCTTCGTAGGCGCCGCCCTGGCTCAGGCACACGACATCGGGCGAGAAGGCTTCGATCTCACGCTGCCACTCGGGCGTGCGCAGGTGGTCAAGAATGCGAGACCTTTTCTGCGGACGAAGGATCAGTTTGATGCCGGCATCCGCAAGCGCGCGCGGCCTCGCGTGCATCTGGGGCCACTCAAACACGCTGGCCCGGACCTCGTGCCCGGCGTGAACGGCTTCCAAGGTCGCGGCGGCCCACAACTCCTCGCTGCCGCCCCAAGGCGAGCCCTTCATCGTCGAGAAGAACAGGAGTTTCATGCCGCGTCATCCGGCTTTGTGAGGACGATGAAGTTGGAGAGGTAGAGTTTGCTCCTGGGCGTCAGCAGAGTGCGGAGCGTGCGACTCCGGAGCGCACGATGGTGCAACTTGCGGCACTTGCGCGCGGCGGCGGCGATGAGGCAAGCAACCGGGCCGCGGCTTGCCTGCTCGGGCGTACAGGCCGCGTTGATCGTCCCGAGCACGTCGAAGCCGTCCCCGAGTTGCCGCTGCTCGATGACCACGAATCCGAACCGATCCGCGAATCGGCGCAGCGCGTATGGGGTGGGCCGCCAGAAGTCGTACGGCTCCTCGTGAAGGGGATAGACGTGCGGGCAGGTGATGATCAACCTTCCACCCGGCGCGAGCAGGCGGTGCAGGTTGGCCCATGCAGCGGGCCAGTCGAGGACGTGCTCGAGGACCTCCGTGCAGAGGATGAGGTCGAAGCCGGTGTGGGCGTTGCTGTTCGAAAGATCGGCGAGCGCGGCGGGGACAGGCTCGTCCACCGCCCAAACGGCGTCGAGCGTTGTGCCGGGCTGGGCCTGTGTGTCGGCGGAGAAGTAGGCGTAGTTGAGCCGCTCGATCTGGGCGCGGAAGGGCTGGCCGCCGCAGCCGACATCGAGGGCGCGGGGTGGCGTATGAGGTTGTGCGTTCCGAGTTCGGTTCGCTGCCGCGGCCTCGATGGCCCCCTCGACCGCGCTGCGCAGGAGCGGGACGATGAACTCCTCCTGGCGGGCGCGGGGAAGATATTCGCGCCGCTCATCCAACTGGGGGCGCGGGGGATGGACCGCATCAGGATGGTCCGGCGTCGACTGCAAGGCTGCAAGCGTACAGCCATCCACCAATGCCGGCACAAGGTGCTCGGTCTTGGAGCGAAAGCGTTCACTTTCCACGGGGTGCCGGGGCACCAAGTTTGGTGGCAAAGACGATGTCCGGACCGGTGGCGGTATCGGAGCGGACGCCGGTAGCATCGATCCCCGGCAGGGCGCGCAGGATGGCGGCGACGGCGTCGCCCTCACCCCCCCCCCTGCCGCAGGCGATGAGTGCCCAGCCGCCGGGGGCGATCACGCGCCAGACCTCCGCGAGCGTGGGCTGGGCTTCGAGTTGCGGCAGAGGCCGCACGACCGCCGCGCCGTCGAACGCGCCATCGGTTTCACCGGTCAGCGACTCGACGGAGCCGTGCTCGAAGGCGACGTTGGCACGCGGATACCGCCTTGTGGCGAACGTGACAGACTGCTCATCGTCCTCGAGCGCGACCACGCCGCCCGAAGTGCCGACTGCGCTGCCGAGCCACGCGCCCGCAGCGCCCGTCCCTGCCCGCACGAGCAGCAAGCGCGCACCGGGCCGGATGATCTCCAGGAGCGGGGCGAGCAGCGCCTGGCCGGCGTCGTAGCCCAGCGGCCCCATCAGGTCGTCGAACACCCGCTGGGGCGAGCAGCGGATCGGCAGTTTGGTGCCATCGGGGAAGGTGACGCGGTAGTCCTTCCAGCCGCGGCCCTTCTTGGAGAGGGCTCGCTGGAGCGACTCGGCCGTGATTTCCTTGAAGTACGCCCCCCCCGCCCCTGCCTTGCCCCGGATCTTCAATCCACGGCGGATGCCCAGCGCCGAGGTGAGTTTGTACGACCATCGGCGGAGTTGGCGGGCGATGCGGGGAAAGGTCGAGGAGAGTCCGAGGCCGCGGGCAGGGGCGGGGAGCGCGATGCGGGGGACTTCGGCGGAACCTGTCACGAGGCCGTTCCGAGCGCCGCCGCCCCCGCCCGAATGGTCGCTACGTCGCGTGTCTCAAAGAGTCCCGATTGGACAGGTTTGCAGCGCGCGGCTGTAGTCGGCGGGCGTGCCTGCACCGGCACCCAGCCGGTCGGCTCGTGCTGGCCGGAGATGGTCAGGCCGTAGGGTGCAGCGGCGTGCTCGCGTGCGGCGAGGGCGGGAAGGTTGCACTCGCGGGAGAGGTGGAGGAGCACGACATGGCCGCGGGGATCGATCTCGCGGATTGCTTCGCGGCTCTGCTGGTTGCTCAGGTGCCCCGCGCCCCCGGTGATGCGGCGCTTGAGATAGTCGGGCCGCTCGCTTCGGGCCTGCATGTCGGGGCAATAGTTGGACTCGATGGCGAGGACATCGACGCCGCGAAGGTGCTCGGTGAGTCGTGGCGGCACATGCCCGAGGTCGGTCGCGAAGCCGAGCGATGCCACCCCCCCCTCCCCCTCCGCGGAGGCGGGCAGGTCGATCCGGTAGGAGACGGACCCCAGGACATCGTGCGCGTTGAGCATCGGGGCGACAAGCGCGCCGCCCAGGTCGGCCTGCATCACAAATGAATCATCAAAGGGCGTGATGCGCTCGGGCGGCATTCCGGCGGCGATCGCGCCCCGGTGGTGGCGGACATGCACGCGGACGCGGACGTGCGGGGGCAAGAAGCGGCACCAGGTACCATAGAAATGGTCGGCATCGAGGTGGGTGAGCAACACATCGTCCACATCGCTCATGCTCAGTTGGCAATCGGCGAGGAGGCGGACGGTGCGGCGCGGCGAGAGGCCGAGGTCGATCAGGCATGCTCGGCGGACGCCGGCACGCCCGACGATGAGGACGGAGCAGTTTCCGGCGGAACCGCTCGCGAGCACGCGGAGGGCCATGCCTTCGAGGGAACGAAATGGAGCGTCTTCCGGGAGGCTCATGGGGATGAAGAATACCAAGTTGTGGATGGGGCTGCGCGGGCGAGCGGAACGGCGTGGGGCCGGCTTACTTCTCGCCGACGGCCTCGAGTTCCGCCGATCGGGAGATGGCCCGCGACCCGCGTGTGGGCCTGCCCATCCCAGAGCAGATGCCACGCTTGCTTGAATCGATGAAGTCGGCGAGTTCCATAACTGGGGCGCAGGCCGCGCCCCGGTCGCGGAGGAGCGCGACGGCCTCCTTGCGGGGCATGGGCGTGCGCAGGACATCGCGGAAGGCCCGCCTGAGTTCGCTGATATCGGCCCTTGCCATGCCGGAGCGGCGGAGGCCTATCTGATTGATGCCGCCGATGCGGTTGCGTTCGCTCACGACGCAGAACGGGGGCACATCCTGCGAGACGGCGCAATCGCCGGACATCATCACCATGCGACCCAGGCGGCAGAACTGGTGGATGACGGCGTTGCCGCCGAGGGTCACGTTGTCGCCGATCTCGCCATGGCCGGCGATCCCCGCGCCGTTCACGAAGACGACGCTGTTGCCCAGGCGTGCGTCATGTGCCACATGCGTGTTCACCATCAGAAAGCACTTGTCCCCCACAATGGTGGGCCGCTCGACGCTCGTCGAAGCGTGGACCGTCGCGTGTTCGCGGATCAGGCATTCCGAGCCGATTACAACTCCCGCGGTCGCGGCTCCCGGCCCGAACTTGTAGTCCTGCGGCTCGAACCCGATGCAGGCGAAGGGCCAGAGGATCGTGCCCGTGCCAATCGTCACCGGGCCGTTGATGTAGTTGTTGCCGATCAGTCGCACGCCGGGTGCGAGTTGCACCTTGCCGGTGAGGACGCAGAACGGTCCGACCTGCACGTCCGGGGCGAGTTGGGCATCGCGGGAAACCGTGGCGGTCGGATGGATCGTGGCCATGGCTGGAGTGTAGGAATGCGCTGCGCTGGAGAATGCGGACCCGGGGTGCAAACTTCAGCAGCGAGGGCTGGGAAAGCCGGGGTTTTAGGCCGCGCCGGTAGGAAGCACCACTTCGAAGACGGCACCGGCCACTCTCCGGTTCGGATCGAGCCGGTTGCGTGCCAGCAGCACTCCGCCATGCTCACGGACGATGCCCTCGGATGTCGCCAGTCCCAAGCCCGTGCCGCGGGAATCAAGGCGGGTGGTGGCGAAGGGCTGGAAGAGGAAGGGCATCACATCAGGGTCGATGCCAGGACCGTTGTCGGAGATGGTGAGGGAAACCCATTCCCGGCCGTCGCGCTGGGCGGTCGAGGCGGCGACGACTATCTGCACGCCCGCGCGAGCGGGGTCTCGGCGAGTGCTCGATAAGGGGCTGGCAGCGTCGATCGCGTTGCGGAGCAAGTTGACGAGCACCTGCACGATTCGGTCGCCATCGCACCAGGCGCTGAGGCTCTCCGGGACGCTGTTCTCGATGGCCGCGTCGAACGCCTCGCGATCCAATCGAACAAGCGTGGCAGCCTCGGCGACCAAGGGCCGCAACTCGTTCGAGCGGGAAGAGGGCGGGCGGGCGCGGGCGAAGTCGAGCAGACTCTCGCTGAGTCGCTCGAGCCTGGCGACGACTCGCAGCAGGAGCGCGGCATCGACGCTCGAAAGAGACCGGCGCGAGGTGCCGGCCGGACCGCCGGCTGAAACGCTCTCATCCGCGTTCAACTTCTCCGACAGTCCCTTGATGACGGTCAGCGGCGTGTTGAGTTCGTGGGCGAGACCGGCGGACATGATGCCCAGGCTTGCGAGTCGGTCCGCGTCAGCCAGGTTCTGGCGTGCCGTCTCGAGTAGGTGGTTCTTCCGTTTCAGGTCGGTCGCGACTTCCTCGATTCGGGCGAGGGCCGCGGCGAGGGCGGACTCGTGCGTGCGCAGAGCAGAGATCGAGCGGTTGCGGGACCGCATGATCTCGCCCAACTCGTCGGCGGGCATGGCCTCCGTGGGGACCAACTCGCGCCCACGGTCGCCATCAGCGACAGCGAGATCGGCATCGAGGATTGCGCGGATGGGTCCATAGACGTGGCGCGGCAGGACGAATACTTCAAGTGCCGCGGCCACGAGGGCATAGACGGCCAGCAGGGCGACGGTCATCAGCACATAGAGGCGCACCACGGCGGAGCGTGCTGCGGCCTGACGGGCGCTGACGGTCAGGAGCAGGCCGCTTGCCGGAACGATGGCGGCGGCGGAGGGTTGGCCATCGGGCGCAATGAACCGGAGCAGGCCGGAGCGCGGCCCTGCGCGCAGAGTCGCTTCATCGGCCTCGGAAATCCCTAACTGCGAGGCTGTGCCCCAGCGCACGGTGATGTCCTCGCCTGTGGAACTGAGCAGGTGCTGTGTGCGCAGGTCGGAGGGATCGGTCGCGCCCCCGGCCAGAAGCATTCGCATCGCGACCTCGGCCTCGTGCTGCTCGGCCCTCTCGACGACTCTCCCGACAGCGGGCTGGAGCGCGACCCAGAGCATGATCGCGAGGACGAGCGAGAAGAGCGTGTGCAGGACGATGAGTTTCTTGCGGATGCGCATCCGCGCGAGCAGGCCGGATGCACGACGCGGCCGCGCGGCTTCGCCGCCGCTGACCGACACCGGGGCGGCTTTTTCTTCCTCCGTCATTGCGGAAACCGTATCAGCGTGCGAAGGGTGACGATGGATCGAGCGCGCGAGGGTACCCGGGGCGCGCGCTATCCTCGTTTCGTGCCCGCCCCTCAACCCCCTCGCTCCCCCCACCACCCTTTGACGAACCATGCGCCCCCTTTGGGGGACGCTGCGAGGCACCTTGCCTGCCGGACGCTTGCGCGCCAGGCGCGGCTGTTCCCGGAACTCGATTTTCACGCGATGGAGGAGGCGCGGGAACGCGCGGCGGGGAAGGAGCCGCTCAGCCCGTTGGACCTCGCGCTGGCGCACGCGATCCACGACCACGCGGTGCGGCGTTGGCTGACGCTGCGGTTCCTGCTCCAGGCGTGCCTGACGCAGCCGTTTGATGAACTTGAGGCGCGGGTCAAGGGCGTGCTGCTCGCGGGGGCTGCCCAAATGGTGCTGCTGGACCGGGTGCCCGCGCACGGAGCGATCAACCACGCGGTGGAGTGGGCGAAACTGGTGATCCGTCCGGGCGCGGGCGCACTGGTGAACGCGGTGCTGCGGAAGTTGGCGCGGCTTGCGCCCGAGGAAGACCGGTCGATCGAGGGCGTCAAGGGCGACCTTGGGGTGATGCCCGGCGACCGCCTGCCGATGGCCGATGGCACTTGGCGGAGGCTGGCGGGCTTCGTACTTCCCGAGGATCCCGGGGAGAGGCTGAGCGTGGCGACGAGCATCCCGCGCTGGCTGCTGGATCGGTGGGCAACGCGCGAGGGTGAGCGCGGGGCGCGCACGCTTGCGCTGCACGGGCTGATCGAGCCGCCGGTGGTGCTGAACGTCGCGCACGCCTCCGCGCATGTACAGAACTCGGCCCCGCACGATCGACCGGGGCGGGCGACGTTCTTCGGCAACTTCACGCAGTTGCACGACCTGCTCTCGACCCGGCAGGACGTGTGGGCGCAGGACGACTCGTCCGCAGGCGCGGTGGAGACTCTGGCGGGACTCAAGCCCAAGGTCATTCTCGACCTGTGCGCCGGTCGCGGCACGAAGACTCGGCAACTCGCGGCAATGTTCTCGAACGCGCAGATCGGCGCGACGGATGCCGATGACCGGCGGCTCGACGCGCTGAGGAAGGCGTTCGCCGGGCACGGGCGTGTGACGGTTGCGGGGCTTCGCGCGACCACCCGCGCGCATGTCGGCAAGGCCGACCTGATCGTGCTCGACGTTCCGTGCTCGAACACGGGCGTGCTGGCGCGGAGGCCGGAGGCCCGGTTCCGCGCTGACGACGCTCACCTGGCCTCGCTGGTGGACATCCAGCGGCAGATCATCGCGGATGCGATCCCTCTGCTGGCCCCTGGCGGGCGCATCTTGTACGCGACTTGCTCGCTCGAGTCCGAGGAGAACGAGGGCCAGGCCAAGTGGGCGCAGACCTGGCACAAGTTTGTCCCCACGCGTGAGAGACGTGTGTGGCCATCGGGCTTCCCCGGCGGGCCGGCGAGTATCTACGCCGATGGCGCGTACTCGGTGCTGCTGGAGCCGGGCGATGGGCTGTAGCAGCACCCGCAAGCCATCTTTCCCCCGCCCCGACCGGGGGTACACTCCTGCCCGCACCACCCCGATCCGCGAGCACCACCGCGCATGAAACTGCTCGACATCATCTCGCTCGACTGCATCAAGGCCCCGCTTGTCGGCACGGACAAGCAGGGCGTCATCGGCGAACTCGTCGATGTGCTTGTCGCCTCTGGGCGTGTGAAGGATGCTAAGGGGCTCAAGGACGCCGTGTGGACGCGCGAGCTGACGCGCACCACCGGCATCGGACATGGGCTTGCGATCCCGCACGGCAAGTGCCCGGGAGTCGAGAACATCGCCGTGGCGATCGGCAAACCCGCCCTACCCATGGACTTCCAGGCGATCGACTCAAAGCCCGTCCGGCTCATCATCCTGCTTGCGAGCCCGCCGGACAAGACCAGCGACCACATCCAGGCGCTGGCGCATATTTCCCGCCTGATGACAATGGAGCAGTTCCGCGAGCAGATCTACGCGGCGAGCAGCCCCAGTGATATCTATGAGTTGCTTCGCTCGCAGGAACGGTGAGGAAAGTGGGAAACAGGAAGGGGGAAAGAAGAAGGGAAGCGGTCTTGACTTCCGAGTTCCGACTTCCGACTTCCGGGATTGCCATATACTGAGCCCATGCCGAACTCCGCGGCCGCGAGGGCCTCTACCACCGCCGAACGACCCGTGAGCGTTCAAACCCCCCCACCGGCAACCGACTCGCTCCCCGCGGCGGTGAGCGCGCCCGCCGCGAGCATCGACGCCTTTCTGGATCGCGTGGTGCGCGAGGCGGTGCTGGCCCCGAACCTGACTGATGCAATCTTGTACTCTCTGCTGGGGCCGGGGAAACGCGCCCGTCCGCTGCTCGCGTGGCACAGTTTCGCCGCGGTCGCGGGCGCGCTGGCGGATACCACGCTGTGCCTGCCCGGCGCGGCGGCGGTCGAACTCGTCCATGCGTTCAGCCTCGTTCACGATGATCTTCCGGGACTTGATGATGATGACCTGAGACGGGGCCGCCCGACGCTGCACAGGCACACGAGCGAGGCGATGGCGGTACTCGCCGGCGACGCGATGCTGACACTGGCGTTTCAGGTGATCGCGCAGCGGACGCCGCCGGTTCTCGGAGCCGTCCAAGGCGCGGAGTTGGCCGTGGCGACCAACGCCATGATCAGCGGCCAGGTCTATGACACGCTGGGCGGATATTCGCCACAACTCTCCGAGCGGGAGAAACTGGAACTCATTCACCAGAACAAGACAGGCGCGCTGATCCGCGCTGCGTGCCGTCTGGGCGCGCTCGCCGGCCTTCACGCCACCGGCGCGACGCTCGCGGATTCCGAGCCGCGGCTTGTGGCTGTGACGCGGTATGCCGAGGCGCTGGGCCTGATGTTCCAGATCGTCGATGACCTTCTGGATGTCACGCAGACGACCACGCACCTGGGCAAGAAGTCGGGGAAAGATCAGGACGCGGGGAAACTGACCTATCCCGGCGTGTTTGGCATCGAGAAGTCACGGAGCGAGGTGCATCGGCTCCACGGCGTGGCCCGGGCATCGCTGACGGAGATGGGCGGCGGAGCCGCGCCACTTCTGCAACTCGCGGATTATCTGGCCGTTCGGACGAGGTGACCGATCTTGTGCTGGCGGCGGCGTTCCGACCGCGCGGAACGAACTCATGAAACACTCCCGGTGTATCATTCCGGCCTCGCACTGAGTCGAGATTTCTTCCGAGCGAGAGCGCCTCGTTTCACCTTCCGCCCTGATTCTCGCCCCTCGCGTTACAGGACCACTGCATGACGCTCCTTGAGACGATCAAGTCACCCGCCGACCTCCGCAAACTACCGATCGACCGGCTGCCCCAGGTCGCCGCGGATATCCGCAAAGCCATCTGCGATCAGATCTCCAAGTCGGGGGGACACCTTGCGCCCAACCTGGGCGTGGTCGAGCTGACGATCGCGATGCACTATGTGTTCGACTTTGGGTTTGACCGCCTGCTGTTTGATGTGGGCCACCAGTGCTACCCGCACAAGTTGCTCACCGGGCGTCTCCCGCTGCTCGCGAATCTGCGGACGAGCAAGGGCATGTCCGGGTTTCCGGAGCCGGCCGAGTCCGAGTACGACCTGTTCCGCGTCGGGCACGCGGGTACGGGGATCTCGACCGCCGTGGGCATGGCCCGGGGTGACACGCTGAACCGGGACGGCTTTGACCCGGAGTCGGCGCCCAAGGGCCGGCGGGTTGTCACCATCATCGGCGATGCGTCGATCGTCAACGGCGTGGCGATGGAGGGCCTGAACGGCGCGGGCACGCTCCGCCGCCAGTTCCTCGTGATCCTGAACGACAACGGGATGTCGATCTCAAAGCCGCAGGGCGCGGTGTCGCAATACTTCGGTCGCGTCCGCCTCTCGCACACCTACAGCGAACTCAAGAAGCAGGCGCGCGAGGTGCTGAAGCACGTCCCGGGCGGCGACCTTGTGCGGGACGCGTACCACCGGATGGGCGAGGCGACGAAAGCGATGATCGCTGATAGCCACAGCGCGCCGGGGAACCCGGCCGGCGGCTGGTTCGAGCACTTCGGGCTCGTGACCGTCGGTCCGATCGACGGGCACGACCTCCCGACGCTGATCGAGTTCCTGACCGAGGCTCGCGACTTTGACCGACCGATGGTGCTGCACGTCAAGACCATCAAGGGCAAGGGCTACGACTTTGCCGAGGGCGATGCGAGCACGTTCCACTCGCCGTCTCCGTTCGTGCGCGAGGGCTGCCGGGTCGAGATGAAGAAGGACGGCCGCTCGTTCACGGCGGCGTTCGGCGAGGCGATGGTGGACCTCATGCATCGGGACCCGAAGGTTGTCACGGCGACGGCGGCGATGCCCGATGGCACGGGCATCTCGAAGGTCCTCCCGCTGTTCCCGGAGCGCGCGTTCGATACGGGCATCTGCGAATCGCACGCGCTGGACATGCTGGCTGGCCTCGCGAAGACGGGCTGGAAGCCTTTTTTCGCGGTGTACTCCACGTTCCTGCAACGCGCGTTCGACCAGTGCTTCCAGGAGGCGAGCCTTCAGGGCCTGCCGGTGCGTCTGTGCCTTGACCGAGCAGGCCTGGTCGGCGGCGATGGCGCGGTCCATCACGGATTCTGTGACACCGCGCTCCTGCGGACGCTGCCGAGCGCCGCGATCACCGCGGCGATCGATGAGCCGAGCATGTTGGCCGCGATCGAGTTCATGCGAACGTACGAGGACGGCCTGTCGAGCGTCCGCTACCCGCGCGACAACGTCTCTTCGCTGGTCACGGACCGGATCGGGGCGTGCCCGCCGTTTGAACTGGGCAAGGCCCGATGCCTGACGCCGAAGTTGGATGTCCGGCACAACGGCGCGCCGGATGTCGCGGTGCTGGCTTTCGGCACGCCCGCGATCGACGCGCTCAAAGCGGCCGATGCGCTCGCCGGCGAATACACCGTCGCTGTGTACGATGCCCGGTTCGCGAAGCCTGTCGATGTCGAACTTCTCCGCTCGCTGTACAGCGCGGGCGTTCCGGTCATCACGGTCGAGGATCACAGCATCATCGGCGGCTTCGGAGCCGCGGTGCTTGAAGAGGCCCAGACACTCGGGCTCGATGCGTCCGCCACGATCCGGCTGGGTCTGCCCGACCACTGGATCATCCAGGACTCTCGCAGCCTCCAACTGGCCGAGGCGGGGATCGACCAGGCGGGCATCACGCGTGCCATCCGCCAAGCGGTCGATCTGCGCGGCCCTTCGCGTCAGGCGAATGACCAAGCCGCTCCTGTTGTGCGTCGGCACGACGAACGCACGCCGGTGACCACCTAACCCATGTCCGCCTCCCATCGGTCCGTCCTGCTCATCGTGAACGCGGCCAAACCGGAGGCCGTGCAGGCCGCAGCGCAGGTGCGGCGGCTGGTGGTGACATCGGGGGGAACGGTCGCTGCGGAACTCGTCGCCGATTCTGCCCCGCTTGCACCGCATGTCGCGGCGGGTGTGGACCTTGCTGTGGTGCTCGGAGGCGATGGGACGCTGCTGAGTCAGGCGCGGCGGTTCGCGCGAGTCGGTATCCCGTTGCTGGGGGTCAACCTCGGCAAGGTCGGCTACATGGCCGAGTTTGATCTGGACGCGCTGGCCCTTCAGGCGCGCGATCTCTTCGGCACCGCGCCGTTGACGATGCACGACCGCCCGCTGCTGACGGTCGAAGTCATCCGCGCGGGAAAGGCTGCTCCGACGGGCCCCGACGGGCTTGCGCTCAACGACGCGGTCATCACCGCCGGCCCGCCGTTCCGGATGATCACCCTATCGATCAGGATTGACGGGCATCCCGGGCCGCGGATTGATGGCGATGGACTGATCGTGTCCACGCCGATGGGGTCCACGGCGTACAACGTTTCCGCGGGCGGGCCGATCGTCGCGCCCGAGACGCACGCGATGGTGCTCACTCCGATCGCGGCCCATTCGCTCTCGTTCCGGCCGGTGGTGGTGTCGCTCGATTCGACGATCGAGTTGGTCGTCGAGCGGGCGAACATCGCGACGCAGGGTGGAGGGCTGGGGACGACCCTTGTGCTCGACGGGCAGAACGCCACGCAACTGGTCGACGGCGACATTGTGCGGGTTCGGCGGAACAGCCAAGGCGCACGGTTCGTGCGGAACCCGGACGGCTCATACTGGGAGACGCTCATCAACAAGATGCGGTGGGCGGCCCCGCCGCGGGTTCGCTGAGGGTTTGGGCTCGACCGTGCGGTGGACCTTGCCTATCGTCTCGGCCCATCCGGCCCCGTTGCGGCCCGTTTCTGCGAAGCGCAGGAAGGTCTCGCCAAGGGCGTAAGTCCAGGGTGGACAGAAGTTTGGAGAGTGCGATGCCCAAGAATAAGAGCCACAAGGGCAGCCTGAAGCGCATCCGCCTCACTGCCACCGGGCTCGTTCGCCATAACCGTGCGTTCGGCAAGCACTTGCGCTCGCACAAGAGCAGCAAGCGGCTGCGTCGCCTTCGCACTGACAAGTTCATGTCCAACCCCGAGGCGAAGCGCCTCGAGAAACTGCTGTTCCGCCGGCTCCGCGGGCGTGACCAGGCGCGCCACACGCTCAAGAAGAGCCCGTCGCCGCAGGAACGGGCAACGGCCCGCGCCGCGAAGCCTTCGGTGAAAGTGGTGGACAGTAAGAACCGGGTTGGCAAGCCCCCGAGCTGGCGAAAAATACTCGAAACTCCTTGAATCTTGGATAGCGGCGAACCCGCCGCTTGCGCTCTTGGCGCTGATGAGCAGCCCATCACCCCCTCCCCCCCAACGCGCTCACCCGCTCAGCACATCTGTCCGTCGGGATCCAAGCCGGTCGTGAACATCAACGCCCGCCCCGCACGCGACGCAACCTCGGAGTTTCAACATGCCTCGCGTTCGCAAAGGCGCAGCCCGCACCCAGTCCCGCAAGCGCGTCCTTCGCGCTGCCCGCGGCTACTTCGGCTCCAACCACAAGTCCAAGTACCGGGCCGAGTACGCGGTGTTCCGCGCGGGCGTCTACGCCTTCCGCGACCGCCGCCGCCGCAAGCGCGACATGCGCCGCCTCTGGATCACCCGCATCACCGCGGCGTGCCGGATGCGCGACACCCGCTACAGCCTGTTCATCAACGGCCTGAAACTCTCGGGCATCCTGCTCAACCGCAAGATGCTCAGCCAGTTGGCGATCGAAGACCCCAAGGTCTTCGACCAGATCTGCGCCACGGCCATCAAGAACGCGCGGGCGATTCCTGCTGCCCCGGCAACCGCCTGATCTGCTAAACTGACGGCATGTTCGGCACTTCCTGGTGGGTGAACGAGGCTCTTGCGCACCCGAGCGGGGCGTTTTTCCTCACCTCATGGATCGTCTGGATCATCGGCTCGATCGTGCTGCACGAACTGGGGCACGGCTGGGCGGCGATCGCGCACGGGGACCGCACTCCCATCGACACCGGGCATATGACGTGGAACCCGATCGTCCACATGGGCGCGGCGAGCCTGCTCGTGTTCGCGCTCGTCGGCATCGCGTGGGGGATGATGCCTGTCGACCCGAGCCGGTTTCGTGGGCGGAACGCCGATGCAAAGGTCGCCTTCGCGGGGCCGCTGATGAACCTGGGGCTGGCGGCGACGTGCATCCTGCTGGGTGGGCTTTGGCTGGCTCTGGGCAAGGGTCACATTGTCCCGTCTTTCACCGCCGCGGCGAAGGTCTACACGGATGTCGGCACGTTCTTCATGCTCGGCGCAGGGCTGAACCTGGTGCTGGCGATGTTCAACCTGCTGCCGATCCCGCCATTGGACGGCTCGCGCATTGTGTCAAGTTATGTGCGCGGGTACCGGGACTTTGTCCAGGGCCCGCAGGGCATGACGGTGATGGTGATCGGGATGCTGGCGGCGTGGTACTTTATTGGGCCGCGGATGTTTGTGTGGGGCTTTCAAGGGGCGCGGGAAGGCATGTTCGCGGTCGGGGACATTTTGGCGCGGGGTGCGCTGGGGCCGTGAGGGATGATGAAGTGATGAGGTGAGAGGGTAATGCCGTTCCCTCAAATCATCACCTCATCACACTCTCACTTCATCATGCCTCCGGCGCGGTACACTTGGCCATGCGCGTACTGATCGCCGACAAGTTCGAGAAGCAGGGCATCGACGGCCTGACGGGCCTTGGCTGCGATGTTCAGGCGAACACCGAAGTTTCCGTGGCGGAACTTGGCGGTGCGCTGGCCGCGGCCGGTTCGGAGGTGCTGATCGTCCGCTCGAAGAAGGTGCTTGCCGGCGCGATCGGCGCGGGGAAGTCGCTGAGACTCATCATCCGCGCGGGCGCGGGGTACGACAACATCGACTGCAACGCCGCGAAGGGCGCGGGCATCGCGGTGTGCAACTGCCCCGGGATGAACGCCGTCGCCGTCGCCGAACTGGTGATGGGCCTCCTGGTGTGCTGCGACCGGCGGGTGCCGGACCAGGCCGCGGACCTGCGCGCGGGGCAGTGGAACAAGGGCGCGTACTCCAAGGCC
>Ga0163144_10011117_pt1 | contig 19083 bp, 15 predicted proteins | sample OliLak19BULKMAT1_FD_123175 | JGI IMG/M metagenome (GOLD analysis project Ga0163144, IMG submission 123175) | Freshwater microbial mat bacterial communities from Lake Vanda, McMurdo Dry Valleys, Antarctica - Oligotrophic Lake LV.19.BULKMAT1 | ecosystem: Environmental > Aquatic > Freshwater >... | reverse complement strand
TTCCACCAACTCACCCGCAACGGCTGATTCCAATCCGTAGACTCGAGCGATTCCGTCTCCAGCCGACAAAACCGTTCCCGTATCTTTGGCTTCTAAAACCCTTTCGAATTTTCGAATTTTGGATTTTAGAATTTCGCTTACTTCATCGACTCGAATTGCCATGGGCTCTCCTTCAAAAATATTTACGCACTTAACGACTGCTTCAGCATTTCAAATTGATTCACAACCGAAGCGTCCAGAACTCTACCTTTAGCTCTCGCGACGAATCCCCCCAAAAGCTCGGGCTTCAGAACCGTCGTGAGTTTTATTTTTCTCTTCCAGCGGTCTTGGATCATCGACTTAACTTCGTCGAGACTCGCCTCATTCAGTGGCCGAGCGCTTTCCAGAACTACGCTTAACTCTCCCGAATCAGACTCCAGCGCCTGTTCGAATTCTTCAATAATTTCATCCAGGGCCGAGACTCGATTTCCCTCGACAAGAATTTCCAAAAATTTCTCGATGCCAGGAAGTTTGGCCTTAATTTCAGAAAGTACACCTCTCTTGTCCGCTTTCGAAATCACGGGATTAAAAAAGAACTTAGCCACGTCCTTGGAATTCTTAAGCGTGACCTGAAATGCTTTTAACTCCGCCAATAATTTGAGCGCCGAACTCGGATTTTTATCATCGATGAGTGTGTGGAGCGCTCTTACGTAGCGGCGAGCAACGGCAGCATTACGAGGCATAGTTCTTCTCTCCAGTTGTAGCCCCAGAATCTGGGCCGGCCATTTGTGAGATCCATTCGGAGTCTTTGCCTGCGAGATCTTTCTGCAGGGCCCTCTTGGCCAAAACAAGCGAAGACTCCAGAAGCTCCATCTCGAGCGAGCTCTTAATCTTTGCGCCCTCGGCTTGAATTTTCTTTTCGCCCTCTTGAATCGTCATCTCGATTTCACGATCGGCTTCGGCGCCCATTCTTTGGGTTTCGTTCTCAATTTCTCGAATGCTCGACTGCCGCATCTCGGCCATTCGACTTTCGAGTCCAGATAGTTCTCGTTTGAGAGCTTCGTACGCTAATTTTGTTTCTTCATATTGAGCGCTCGCCTGCTTGAGCTTCGCCTTAAATTCTTCGTGTTGAGTCTCGTACGACCGCTTAATCTTCTTACGAGAAACAATGACCAAAATAGCTAGGAGCAAAAAGAGGTTGATGCCGTGAAAAATAAACTCGGTCACCGTCTCACCACCCTTGAGTTCGTCAATGCGCTTACAATTTCCGATGAAACCGATTCAGAGAGGCTCGGAAGCTTCTGCTGAAGCCTTTCAAATTCCTGAAGAAGAGCAATTCGCTTTTCGCTCACCTGCTTTTCCACTCGCTCTTTGGCATCCAAAATCTTTTTCTCAGTAATCTCTCGATTGCGACGAATTGTTTCGTGTCGACGATCCTCAAGGCTGGCCTTCAGAGAACCAACCTCCGAATCAATCTTGCTTCTCATTTCAGCAATTTCTTTTTGAAGGCCAGAGGCTGCATCATCACGTCCGTGAGTCAGCTCTTTTCGCTTGTCCAAAATCTTCATGATCGGGCCGAAAAAGAGGCTTCGAAGCATCAAAATGACATAAAGAAAAATCCCAATTTGAATCCAAATCGTCGAGTTAAGTTCCATAATAAGTGCGGGATCTTTTTAGTAGAAGGATTGGCAGGAATCCAGCAGAGAGAGTTGATTTTCGCTGGTTCTTAAACTGGGAGATTCCCTCGGGCAGAGGCAAAATGCACGATCGTCTCGTGAGGAGTCTGAACGGCCTCTCGAAGGGAGCTCATTTCGATGTTTCCATCGATCACGCCCCCTGTATGAACCTCGATTTCACGAGTTTGAATGCTTCCCTGAATTCGACCGGTTCCATGGATAGTAATTTTATCGCGCGCAGTGATGTTGCCCTTGAAAGTCCCGCCCACCTCAATTTGACCAATTTGGATGTTTCCTTCGACCACAGCGCCGTCGCCAATGATCAAATGGTCCTGAGAATAGATTTCCCCCTGAAAAACGCCGTCGATTCGCACAACGCCTTCAAATGAAAGCTTGCCGTTAAACTCGCAGCCTTTATCGAGGAGTGTGATTGTTGAAGGTATTCTGTTCATGGGCTTTTCTTATCTTACCAAGAATCTTCTCAAAATCCTCTCGCGTCAAATAATGGATGATGACCTGTCCACGACCTGAACCGTGGGGCCGCACTTCCACCTGTGTTTCAAAAAAGTCCTGTATTTCCTGAGATGCTGCCTTAAACGCGGTCAAATCCGCTTCTGCCTCGGCCTTGTTGGACTCTGCGGTTTGCGTGGAGCCCGATTCGGTGCTGCTGCCCTCTTTCATCCGCTTTACAAGGGCTTCGACCTGCCGGACCGAATAGTGCTTCTGCAGAATATCCGCCAAAAGCTGATTCTGAACCGTTTTGTCGTCCAAAACGATGAGGCAGCGGGCGTGGCCCACGCTCAATTCTCCCGTCACGATTTTTTCTCGAACCTCTTTGGAAAGCTTCAAAAGACGTAGGGCGTTGGCAATCGTTGTCCGATCTTTACCAACACGCTTGGCCACCTCTTCCTGCGTGAGGCCCAAATCCAAAATGAGGCGCTGATAGGATTCAGCTTCTTCAATGGCGTTAAGATCGTGCCTTTGGATGTTTTCAATGAGGGCCGTCTCGAGGATTTCGTTGTCCGAAAGCTCCTTCAAAATAACTGGAACTTCCTTTTTCCCGGCAATCTGCGAGGCGCGCCATCGACGCTCCCCAGCAATGATCACATATCCCTTGTCGGTCTTTTTCGCGAGGATGGGCTGAAGTACGCCCTTTTCTCGAATGCTCTGCGCGAGTTCCTGGAGTTTCACCTCGTCAAAATATTTTCGGGGCTGTGCATGGTTGGGATAAAGCTCGCCAACGGGACACATAAAATAACCTCGTTTGTTGGTCTCTGGTAGGAGACTTCCAATTCCTCTTCCAAGAACCGATCGAGATTCATTCTTATTAATAGTCGTATCCATAACCCTCCCTACGAACTCACTGGAACTTCTGAACTGACCTCTTCAACTTGAACTTCTGCAATTAAATCTGCTTCGGGCTGACTTTGTGCGGCGGGCGCAGCTTCGATGGCGGCAGTCGTCTCAATCACTTCTTCAACTTTGGGTTCCATTGCCCATCGGCGAAGCATTTCGCGCGTTAACTCTAAATAGGCCAGGCAGCCTTTGGACTCAGGATCATAAATGACAATGGGCTTTCCAAAGCTGGGCGATTCCGAAAGTTTCACATTTCTCGGAATCTTCGTGTCGAAAAGCTTTTCTGGAAAATGCTGCTGCATTTCTTTTACGACTTCATGCGTCAATTTATTTCTTGGATCAAACATCGTTAGAACGACGCCTTCAATTTCGAGACTCTCGTTCAAATCTTCACGCACAATTTGATGAGTGCTCATCAGCTGACCCAAACCCTCAAGCGCGTAGTACTCACACTGAGTAGGAATCAGAATAGAATGACTCGCTGTGAAAGCATTAATCGTCAAGAGGCCGAGGCTTGGTGGACAATCAAATATGACGAACTGAAATTCGGCGGGCAGCTTCTTGAGCGCCTGCTTGAGTTTTTTCTCGCGAGAGATTGCATTGATGAGTTCAACCTCGGCTCCGATTAAGTTTGGATTCGCGGGGATCACAAAAAGATTTTTGAGTTCGGTGGGTTGAATTACTTCTGGAATTTCTTTTTGACCAATCAGTACATCATAGATCGTCGATGATGCGTGTCGATCTAATCCCAGTCCACTGCTCGCATTGCCCTGCGGATCCAAATCAATCAATAGAGTTTTGTAACCTAGGAAAGCTAGATCAGCTGCGACATTGACGGATGTTGTAGTTTTCCCGACGCCCCCCTTTTGGTTGGCGACAGAAATAAAACGCGGCAAATTAACATTCGGTGATGTCATAGTTGAACGCTCGTTTTCCCCTCAGTCTCTATTACATCAAATACGGAGGAGTCGACGCAAGCGTCATTCTTAGTCTTCTTCGTCATAGAATTTCTTGTAAGATAAATTGCCAGAAGCGAGATGCTCGCTGGAGTAACCCCGGAAATTCTTGCCGCCTGACCGAGCGTCGCCGGACGAATGTGAGAGAGTTTTTCAACCGCTTCATTCGTAAGTCCTGGAAGTTTTTTAAAATCAAAATCCGTTGGAATGCGAAGCTTTTCATTTCTCGCCATCCGGGAAACTTCGATCTCCGCTTGGGCAATGTAACCCGCATACTTTACGGTGGTCTCGAGATAGAAAACATCATCAGCCGAAAGATCGTTTGCAATCCCCGGAAAAATCTCACCCAGCTTTTGAAGGTCCATCCCGGGGCGCTTGAGCAGATCCCTCGCAAGCGCCAACGTCTTAAGCTCTGCCTCGTCGAGAGATTTGAGTTTTGCATTCATCTCGGCCGTTGGGGTGGCCCTATTTTCCTGAAGGCGGCCGAGAAGTGAGGAGCGTCTCTGTTGGCGTTTTTCAAATTTTGCAAATTCCGCCTGGTGAATGAGGCCCATCTCAAATGCTTTGGGCATCAAGCGTTCCTCAGCATTATCCTGACGAAGTAGAAGCCTCCATTCAGCTCGTGAAGTGAACATTCGATAGGGTTCAGTCGTCTCCTTCGACGAAAGATCGTCCACCATAACTCCCAAATAAGCTTCCGATCGTAGTGGAACATAAGGGGCCAGCCCTTTTGCTCTTAGGCCGGCATTGATACCAGCCAAAATCCCTTGGGCCGCGGCCTCTTCGTATCCAGAGGTGCCATTTACCTGGCCAGCAAAGTAGAGACCGGGAAGATCTTTCATTTCCAAATGAGGATAGAGCTGTGTCGCATCGATATAGTCGTATTCAATTGCATAGCCCGGACGAATGATCTCCACATTCTCTAGACCCAAGATGCTTCTCAAAAAGCGAAGCTGACAGTCATAGGGCAGGCTCGTGGAGAGACCTCCAACATAGACTTCTTCGGTGTCTCGACCTTCGCGCTCCAAAAAGATCTGATGCCGACCCTTATCAGCGAAGCGAACTATCTTGTCCTCGACGGACGGACAGTATCGGGGCCCCCGACTTTGAATAATTCCGGAATAAAGCGGGGATTGATCCAAAGATTCGCGAATTATTTCGTGCGTGCGTGCGTTTGTAAAAGCCAAATGCGCAGATTCGAGGTCGGGCCTAAGCTCATCCACAAAAAAAGAAAGGGGACTGCAGTCAGTAAGAGAGACCTGCTCTTCGGTTTTTGAGAAATCAATCGTCCTAGCGTCCACGCGTGGGACGGTTCCGGTCTTAAGGCGGCCCAGCTTCACCCCTAAACTCGCCAAAAAATCGGATAAGCCGATGCTTGGAGGCTCTCCTGCCCTGCCAGAAGCAAAATTCTGTCGTCCAATATGGGCTTTTCCGTTCATAAACGTCCCGGTCGTCACCACAATCTGATTCGCGAGGAACTTTTGCTGAAGGCTCGTCTCAATGCCCACCAATTTCGTCCCCTCAAAGAGAAGTTTGGTGGCCTGACCCTGCTTAACTGAGAGATTCGGATGCCGCTCAAGCGCGGCCTTCATTCTGGTTCGATACTCGTGTCTGTCAACGTGAACCCGAGTGGCTCGAACTGCCGCCCCCTTTGTCTCATTCAAAACTCTGTATTGCATCGCGGACCGATCGGCCGTCCGACACATAAGGCCGCCGAGGGCGTCGACTTCGCGAGCCAGCTGGCTCTTACCCAACCCCCCAACTGCGGGATTGCAGGACATGGCTCCAATTTGGTCCACATTCATCGTCAAAATGAGGGTCTTTAAACCCATACGAGCAGATGCAGCGGCGGCTTCAATTCCCGCATGACCAGCTCCAATTACAATGACGTCAAAATGGCTCATTTTTCCTGTCTCGAAGACTATGTTTCATGTGAAACATTCGCAACCCGGATATGTTTCACATGAAACATCCTACTTTCCGATGCAAAAGCGCTTAAAAATTTCTCTCAAAAGGTCGTTTGTGGGAACCCCTCCTGATAGGTCTTCCAATTTCCTCGTCAGCTTCCTGAGGAGATCCGCCGCTTGATCCAAAAGAGCTCCGTCTAATACCAGAGCTTCCATTGAGTTCAGCAATTCCAGAGATTCAGCCACCAGAAGTCTCTGGCGATCTGATGTAAGGGGGGCTGACCCTTCCGAACCGGGCTGCCGGCCCTCAGGAAAAATAATTTCCCCAAGCTCTTTCAGCCCCTCACCCGTCTTTGCCGAGACGTAAATTCCCCCACTCGCGGGCTTTAACTTCAACAAGTCTGCTTTTGAACGAATGGAAATCCAGTTTTTGGATTGAAAGCGATCTTTAAGTGCCGCGGGGGCCTCGCTCGAATCATCAACCCAGCAAATGAGATCCGCCGCGCCCATAATTTTAAGGCTTCGCTCAATTCCAAGCTTTTCAATGGGATCGGGGCGGTCTCGAATGCCGGCCGTATCAACCAAGACGATCGATTGACCTCCCAATTCAAAGTGATGCTCCAAAAAATCCCTCGTAGTCCCAGGCTGATCATAGACAATCGCCTTCTCTCCCCCGATGAGAGCATTAAAAAGGGAGGATTTCCCCGAATTGGGGGGGCCGGCCAAGACAACCGTCCAAGAATTGAGGAGGCTCTTCGAATGATCATAGGTTGAAATCCAGGAATTCAGGGTGGATTTTAATCTGCCAATGACTTCCGCCATCTCTTTCGGGCTCGCAGACCCAGTTTCTTGCTCCGAGAAATCCAACTGAGACTCTATAAGAACATTCAAATTCGTTAAATCTTCCAAAACTCTGCCCGCAGATTCGCTTAGGCCTCCGATTTTGGACTGAAGGCCTCTTTCGGCCGCTAAAAAGGATCTGGAATTCAAAATCCAATCCACGGCCTCAACATCGCTGAGACTTATTTTTTCATTGGCGAGTGCGCGTCTTGTGAACTCTCCCGCTTCGGCCAGCCTAGTTTCACGTGAAACAATATCCCGCAGAATCTCTTCCACGATCACCGGATTGCCGTGACAGCTAATTTCCGCCATATCCTCACCGGTAAATGAGGCGGGACCCTGAAAAAGACATACGACCGCCTCGTCCAGCACTCGACCTTCTTTGGATTTTAGAACGCAAAGGCTGGGCTCCCGAACTTTAATCTTCTTGCCGGCCATTTCTTCCAAGATCGAATGAGACTTAGAGCCAGAAATCCGGATGAGAGCAAGTGCGGCCCTCCCGGGTGGGGTGGATAGGGCGCAAATGGTATCAATAGGGTCGTTTTTCATCGTCTTCGGCCCCTGCTCAATTAAGCAGTGGCCTGAGACTGACTTGCAGTTGAAAGGGGAAATTTCAAGTTCAGATGTTTATTCAGCCAAAGCTGCTGAATGACCGAGATTAAAGCGTTTGTAAGCATATAAAGGTTCAGCCCCGCAGGCAGAAACAGCATGATTACGCCAAAAACAATCGGCATCCACTTGAGCATCGCCCTTTGCATCCGCACCGCTTCGGTATCATCGGCTGGTGGCATAGGAGTTAACTTCTGCTGAAGCCACATTAATCCCGTCATCAATACGGGAGTGACGAGATAGGGATCATGAGATGCTAAATCCTGAATCCATCCAAAGAATGGGGCCTGCCGAAGTTCAATAGAAACAAAGAAGACTCGGTAGAGCGCAAAAAATACAGGCATCTGTAATAACAGAGGCAAACAGCCCCCAACCGGATTCACCTTCTCTGTTTTATAGAGGGCCATCATCTCGGCGTTCATTCTGTATTTGTCTTCTTTGTACTTATCGCGAATGTCTTTCATCTTCGGGGCGATCAACTGCAGCTTTCTCATCGAAATCGCCGATTTAAAGGCGAGGGGGAAAAGCGCCGTCTTTACGAGCAGAGTGAGAAGAATAATTCCCACTCCATAGTTGGGAATCAAAGAGTAAAAGAAGTGAAGAATACCCAAGAGAAATCGGGCGATCGGTCCAATCCAGTCCCCATACTCCACTACTTGGTGTAGCTCGGGACTCACCTTTGCAAGTTCGGGCAAGTCTTTGGGTCCTACATATATTGAGTAGGTATACGATGTCTTTTCAGTGGGCGGGACCTGCTTCTCCGTCATTTGAATTTCTTGAACAACCCCTGAATCAGCAATTCGCTTGGTCTCAATGCTTGTTACCGAAACATCGAGAGGGATAGCGCCCATGAAAAAATACTTATGCGAAAATCCGGACCACGAGGGCATATTCGAATCCAGCACAGGCGTTGATGTATCAACCAAAAGTCTCTTATGAAGTGAGCCGTCGGCAAAAACCATAGACTGCTGTATTTCGGCTTGCGGCTGAAAGAGGCTTTCAAAAAAGCCTGGATGCCGCGTCTCTTTTGCCAAAGGATGGTTGAGGCTAATCCTCGCACTCGCTCTTAAAACTTGCGAACTCAAATTCTCCAGCTGATCTTTAAAGGTCAAAAAATAATTGCCGGGCTTCAGCTCGATAGTTCTTGTCAGAGTCGCCCCCTCAACTTTTCCAACCAAAACCAGTTTAGATTCTTGGCTCTCCACGACCCTCCAATTGACCAGACTATTTCCAACTTGAACGCTCGATCGATTGAAGCCTGCGCTGCCGTAATGAAAGTGAACTCGAGAATCCTTTTTAAGGTTCTCTTTATAATTGTCGAAACTGATATCCAGTATTGAGCCAAGTCCGTTGACTCGAATATTTACAATATCGTTCTTCAGCTCGAAGCTTTTGGATTCGAGGTCGGGCTGAGCGCCCATAGGAACCTGCATCGGGGGCTTGGCACTCGCTTGAGTCTGTGAGCTTTCAATCGAATTGGTTGCAACCGGCGCGGGCGCTTGAGGTTGAAAGAAAAATAAATAGATCAAAAGCATCAAGCTAATTGCAATTATTGTTCTAGAATCCAAAACAGATTTCCTTTCTTATCGGCCCAGTGGAGAGCATGACGCAATGCGGCAACAAACGCGGCCAACCGCTTTCCACATACTTTGATTTTTATTTGAAAACTCCTGCGCCGCAAACTCCGAACAGGTTGGAACGAATTTGCAATGACACGGTACGCCAAAGATTTGTGATACAAAATGAAAGGCCGGCGAAAAAAATTGGTAGATACGAACTAGCAGAATCATTTTGTCAGTTTCTCTAAACCCTGCGTCAAAGTTGTAAAGTCAAAGGCAGGAGGTTTTTTATCCAACTTGATAAGGAAGCCGCCTTCCAAACTCGACTTATTGAGTCGAAAGAATTCTCGCACACATCGCTTCACTCGATTGCGATCAACCGAGCGGCGCAGCAGCTTTTTTCCCACCGCAATCCCGATTCGTGGTTTCTGACCCTCTCCATCCCGATAGACTTTATAGAGTCCAACCACGGATATTCGACCGCTCTGACGACCGCCACGATGGGCATTACTCAAGACCTGAGCGAAATCTCGCTCAGAGAGGAGTCTATCGGCCTTCTTAAAGTCCAATATTCTATTTCTCGTAGATGCCAACGATAAGGCGTTTGCGGCCCTTGGCTCGTCGGCGCTGTAAAGCAGCTCTTCCACCGGGTGTTGCCATCCTCGTCAAAAAACCATGAGTTCTTTTGCGCTTAATTTTGCTGGGTTGAAATGTTCGTTTCATTTATCCAATTTCTCCGTAGACGAAAACAGTTTGACCTTTGGCCCGGATCACACGTTATTTAGTGGGTCTCGGGAAGGCTTTTCAAGCACTTTCTTGGAAATCAGATAGGGCGCGTGTTTTTTATGGACGATACAATTCCAAAATCGATCAAAGATGCCTGGTCTAGCGCTCTATCCACCATCGAAAAATGCATCCGCCCTCAATACTTTCATTCGTTCATTTCCACAATCAAACTCCTCGATTTCAAGCAGGACACACTCACGCTCGGCTTCGCAGAGCAGTTCACGAGGGACTGGGTCTACGATCATTATTCGAATTTCATTCAGGAACATTTTGATGAAGCATCTGATAGGCGCTACCGCCTCGAGTTTCTTTACGAACCCAAACTGAATTCGGCAGCAAAAGAGCAGTCAAAACAACGACTTGTGCTTACTCCGGACGAGGTCGTCCGCAAACCAACGACACCTCCGCCAACCCAGACCAAATCAAGCAATAAGACTCTAGGCCAAACTCAAATCCTCAATCCAAAGTATGGATTTGAAACCTTCGTGGTGGGGGCCAGCAATCAGTTCGCACACGCCGCAAGCTTTACAGTCGCAGAGGCACCGGGAAAACAATACAACCCCCTCTTTATTTACGGCGATGTGGGCCTCGGTAAGACGCATTTGATGAACGCGATCGGGCTTAAGATTCAAGAAAAGTATCCCCATACACGCGTTCATTATACGACCTTCGAGAAGTTCATGAATCAGATGATTGAAAGCATTCGATTTGAACGAATGGAAGAATTTCGAGATCGCTACCGAAAAAATTGTGATGTTCTTGTCATTGATGACATTCAATTCATCGCTGGAAAGGAAGCGACCCAAGAAGAATTTTTTCATACATTCAATGCTCTCTATGAACATCAAAAACAAATTGTGATTTCGTCTGATCGTCCCCCGAGCGAAATTGAACGACTGGAAGACCGCTTGAGAAGCCGATTTGAGATGGGCCTCATTGTTGATATCCAAGCTCCCGAAATGGAAACGCGAGTAGCAATTGTATTCAAAAAAGCCGAAATGGACGGCATTGAAATTCCTAACGACGTCGCTTTTCACCTGGCAAAAATGTACCGGTCAAATATTCGAGAACTCGAGGGTGCCCTGATAACTTTGAGCGCTTTTGCGTCTGTGACGGGCCAACAAATTAATCTCGAGCTTGCGAAAAAAGTTCTCAAACAAGATCTCCCTGATATTCAGGGGCAGTATCAAAAGGATCCTGAAGAAATTTTGAAATTGGTTTCACGAGAATTTCAGGTGAGTGTGCCGGATCTCAAATCTGGAAAAAAGAATAAGCAGCTCGCGACTCCTCGCCAACTCGCGATGTATCTTTGTCGAAAATATACTCACCTCTCGCTGCCGGATATCGGCACTCTCTTTGGTGGGAAAAATCATACGACGATTTTGCATGCCGATCGAAAAATCAAAGATCTTCAAAAAAGGGATCCCATGATCAAAGAACTCCTTTCAAAATTGGAAGTTCATTTTCATCAGCCCTCGGATTTGCCACCATCCACACATACACCACCGCAACCTTCAGCCTGAAAAAATCTAATTTAACTTCCTTTTCGAAGAATCTCGCCCTGTTCATGAGATGTGCATATGTAGTTTACAAATATGTAAACTCAATCTTAATCATGTTATCCACAGGGCAATTCACAGGGTTATGCACAAGCTTATGCACAGGAGATTTAAAGCATAAGTAGCTGTAATTAATTATATAATTTGATATTTTAAGAATCTATGCACAGATTGATACATAAGACCAAGTGCTCATTTCACTGTTTTACGAAGCGAAGCCAAAAAGTTATGCACAGCTGTGCATAACTTTGGTGTTTTATGCACAGCCCCTGTGCATAAGCTTTGAAATCCTGTGCATAAGCCAGTCAACTTGTGCATGGAATCCAGCCCGATCATACTTGTGCAGAATTCATGCACAGGGGCGTTTCCTAAAAACAATAACAATTACAAGTAGTTATCTAGATATGCACAGAAATCATTCACCTACTAAGACTAAGAGGGGAAAATTTTAACTAGAAAAAAGAAGAGCTGTGCATAAGTGGTGGACCTGATCGGGATCGAACCGATGACCCCCACAATGCCATTGTGGTGCTCTCCCAGCTGAGCTACAGGCCCAAGAACAAATCACGAGTACTCGAAAAACTGGAGGTTTACAAAGACTTTTAGAGCGCATACCTCTAGGTTTTTAAGGGGCTTATGTCGAATCGTCAGATAGGAGCGTTTGAAGTCGATCGGGAGATTCTGTTGAAAGCGCTTCAACGGGTTCAGTCGATCGTGGACCGAAAGAACACAATTCCTATTCTCAGTCACATTCTTATCGATACTCGAGCGAACGAACTAATTTTTTCAGCAACGGATCTCGAAGTGGGTATTCGCTGCGCTTATCCAGCAAACGTTCAACAGGCTTGCCGAATTACTGTTCCGGCAAAGAGTCTTTACGAAATTGTTAAAGAGCTTCCCGATAAATCTTTGGTGAAGTGGAAGGTTTTCGAAAACTTCTGGGTAGAGATCACCGCTGGAAAATCATTATTTAAACTCGTAGGCCAAGATTCGGATGAATTTCCTCGGCTACCGGAGATGAGTTCAGAAAAGTTCTTTAGTCTTTCAAGAGCGAATCTTGTTCGAATGATTGATCACACTATTTTTGCCGTTTCGAATGATCAAACTCGTTATGATTTAAGTGGAGTTTATCTAGAGCAGCTTAAGTCTCAGAATAAAGTTTATCTTCGAATGGTTGCGACCGATGGCCATCGTTTGTCCATGATGGATCAAGAAATTGATGGAGCGAGCGATGTGCATATCGAGCGGGGAGTGATTCTTCCCCGTAAAGGTCTCTTTGAGTTGAAGCGAGTTCTTGCCGATGAAGATCAGATCAGCTGCTGCTTCATGGAAAACAATGTGGTCTTTTGGAATCAAAATCAGCAGACAACATTGTTTATGCGTTTACTTGATGGAGAATTTCCCGATTACACGCCCGTTATTCCTAAGAACAACGATCGTCAGATCATTGTGAACCGCAGTCTGTTGCTCGATTCTCTCAAGCGAATCAGCGTACTTTCTGCCGAACATTCTCGATCTGTGAAATTTGCATTTGAAAAAGGCAAACTCCGGCTTTCCTCCAGCAATCCAAAACTTGGAGAAGCTCGAGAAGATATGGATATCGAGTATTCGGGTGAGAAAATTGAGATTGGCTTTAACGCTGGTTACTTCATGGACGTTTTGAATGCGCTGAGTGAGCAAGAGAACGTAGTCTTAGAACTCACTGATATTTTGTCTCCAAGCCTGATTAAAGGAAAAGATTTCGACGGTTCTTTAAATATTGTGATGCCGATGCAGTTGGGTTCTGAGGCAAACGCTTAGAGGTCAGTCATTCGCATTTCCAGAGTAAAACTCTACCAAGTTCGAAAGTTCTTAGAATTCGAACTCGATTCTTTCGATTCCAGACTGAATGTAATTGTAGGCCCCAATGCGCAGGGAAAGACTTCAATTTTGGAAGCTCTTTCACTCGCAACTCTTTTAAAAAGTTTTCGTACTCATCGCTTAGCTGAATTGATTCACGCAGGGGCACAGCAAGCCCTCGTAAGTGTGGATTTTGATAAACCAGTTGTATCGAGAGTAACCATTGGACTTGAAGAGAATCGAAAGTCGATACGAATTGATGAAAAACCCATTAGTTCTCGAGCAAAATTTCCTTATCTGGGGGGGAGTCTTACCTTTTCGCCAGATGATTTGATCTTGATCAAGGGGGGGCCCGAGGAGCGACGAGAATTTTTGGATGATTTGAGTCTGGCCCTCGATCCTCTCTATGCAAGCTGTCTTCAGAAGTATCAAAAAATTTTGAAGCAGAGGAATGCGCTCTTGAAAAGACTCAAAGAGGGGAAGGCTCTCTTTGAGGAGCTACCGCTATGGACGGAATCATTGATAGAAGCAGCAATTCCCATTTATCAAGAGCGGCTCAAGGTAATTGGAATTTTACAAGAGACGCTGCCCTCTATTTACCAACTTCTTTTCGGCGTTTCAGAAAAGTTGGGACTTCGTTACGAGCATCGCTTGGCTCGTGAATTCACAAGTGATCCACAGGAGATCGAATCTCTACTGATTGATAAGTTGAATATTTTGGCTGAAGCGGAAAGAGCGACGGGGTATTCACTCGCGGGTCCTCACAAGGACGATCTCGAATTTACGATCAACGGAATGATTGCGCGAACTTTTGCGAGTCAGGGGCAAACGCGAGGATTGGTGATTGCCTTGAAAGTGGGTCAGCTAGAACTCAGCCGCTCCATTCGGAAAATGAGCCCGATCCTTTTGCTGGATGACATTATTTCTGAACTGGATGATACGAGAGTTCGGGCTCTTGTGAACTACCTATCCAACTACTCGGGGCAGATGTTTGTAACGACGGCGGAAGTCAGTAAAGTGAAGGCTCTTCACTCCCAATTTTCAGGCTTCCAAATCTTTGATCTAGACCCTTTTAAAGCCCCCCAGAAAGGTCCTCAATCGCTTGCTCTAAGCTGATGAGACCGCTAGGGTTTTGAGATTAATTATGGAAGAAAACACGGCTAAAAAGGCTAAAGAGTCTTCGGACTACGGCGCAGGGGATATCAAAGTTTTAGAAGGCCTGGAGGCTGTTCGCAAGCGCCCAGCCATGTACATTGGATCGACGAGCGAGCGGGGTCTCCATCACCTCGTTTACGAAGTTGTCGACAACTCCATTGACGAAACAATGGCGGGTTTTTGCGATACGGTTTTTGTCACCGTTCACAAAGATCATTCATGTTCAGTATCCGATAACGGACGGGGCATTCCCGTAGGACCCCATCCAACGATGAAGGGGAAAGACGCCGCTGAAGTCGTCATGACCATTCTTCACGCCGGAGGAAAATTTGAAGAGGGCGCGTATAAAGTTTCGGGTGGATTGCACGGAGTGGGCGTTTCTTGTGTAAATGCTTTGTCGAAGCAACTCAATTTGAAAATCGAACGGGGCGGAAAAGTTTTCGAGCAAAAATACGCTCAAGGAAAGCCCACAACCAAAGTGGAAGAGACAGGAACCACCGAGAAACGTGGTACAACGATTCGCTTTTGGCCCGATGATGAAATTTTTGAAACGACCGAATTTGATTATGACACTCTTGGGGTTCGATTTCGCGAACTCGCATTTTTAAATACAGGCGTTCGCATTATTTTCGAAGACGAAAGAAACGGAAAGAAGAACGAGTATTTTTACGAAGGTGGCGTAAAGGCTTTTGTTGAATACCTGAATCAGAAAAAGACGGTTCTCCATCCCGTCATTTTTTTGAAGGCCGAAAAAGACAAATGCATTATCGAAATTGCGATTCAATATAATTCTACTTATACGGAAACCGTTTTTAGTTACTGCAACAATATCAATACTCACGAGGGTGGAACGCATTTGATCGGATTTCGATCGGCTCTGACTCGTGTCATTAATTCGCACGCAGAACATGCGGGCATGCTAAAGGACGGAAAGCTTTCTCTTTCTGGAGATGATTGCAAAGAGGGTCTTTGTGCAATTGTTTCAGTAAAGATTCCGAATCCTCAATTTGAAGGTCAGACCAAAACCAAATTGGGCAACTCTGATATCAAGGGAATTGTTCAATCGGCGGTTCAAGAGCATTTCAAATATTTCATGGACGAGAATCCTGGAATTGCTCGAAAGATTTGTCAGAAGATTGTGGATGCTGCTGTTGCGCGCGAAGCTGCAAAAAAGGCTCACGAACTTGCGCGTCGAAAATCGGCGCTCGACTTTCAGGGACTGCCAGGAAAGTTGGCCGATTGCCAAGAGCGAGATGCGAAGCTCTGTGAAATTTATATCGTAGAAGGGGATTCTGCCGGAGGATCTGCAAAACTCGGTCGAAATCGAATGTATCAAGCGATCTTGCCGCTCAAAGGTAAAATTTTGAATGTTGAGCGAGCGCGTTTGGATAAAATGCTTGGGCACGATGATATCAAAACCATCATCACCGCACTCGGAACAGGAATTGGTGAAGATGATTTTTCGGTCGACAAGCTTCGCTATCACAAAATTGTTTTGATGACGGATGCCGATTACGACGGATCCCATATTCGTACTTTGCTTTTGACATTCTTTTATCGAAAGATGCCGGCGCTCGTTGAAAACGGACATCTCTATATTGCGCAGCCCCCTCTTTATCGTGTGAAGAAAGGGAAGAAGGAAACTTATTTCAAAGACGAAGATTCGATGTCGAATTTTCTTTTGGACGAAGGAATTGAAGGCCTTTCACTGAAACTGAAAACGCCTCTTTCGGGTGAGCGCTTCAAGGAATATGTGAAGAAGGCGAACATTTTTGTTTCGACCATTCACAAGCAAACGCAGAGATTCGACACCGACTTCTTGGGGATGGCGTTGCTCCGCTTTGCGAGGGATCTTAATCAATTTGATAAGCCTATTTTTTGGACAGAGTTTCAATCGCAGATGGGCGAATTATTCTTAAAAAAGAGCTTTGAATTCAAGCTCGCTGGCGACAAGGTTCTCGTATCGTGCTTTGAGTCTGGCTATCAGCGAGAGTTTGAACTGGAGAAATCCAGCCTGACAGGCGGCGATATGACGAAACTTTTGGAGATCGCCAAAGAACTCACTGCTTACGGGGACTATCCAGCAACTTTGGAAATCGTGGAGGGCGATTCCAATGAAAGCCAAACGGTTTTCTCACCTCAGGATGTTGCTCGGGCCGTAAGAGCTCGAGGTGAAAAGGGAATTTATATTCAGCGCTACAAAGGTCTAGGAGAAATGAATCCTGACCAGCTCTGGGAAACCACAATGGATCCCGCAAAGAGAACTCTCCTTAAGGTGAGGGTCGATGATGCTGTTCAGGCCGATACAATTTTTACAACTCTGATGGGTGACGAAGTTGAAGATCGACGCGCGTTTATAGAAACGAATGCGTTGAGAGTAAGAAATTTGGATATCTAATATGTCGACAGAAGTTCAAGGCATTAAGCCGATCACTATTGAAGATGAAATGAAGAACTCGTACCTGGATTACGCGATGAGCGTGATCATAGGTCGAGCAATTCCTGACATTCGAGACGGACTGAAGCCCGTTCATCGCCGAATTCTTTACGCGATGTTTAAGGAAGATCTTCTTTCATCCAAAAGATTTTCGAAATCAGCCGGGGTCGTGGGCGAAGTTTTAAAGAAGTATCATCCTCACGGGGATATGGCTGTTTATGATTCACTCGTTCGAATGGCCCAGGACTGGAACCTTCGTTATCCACTCGTTGAGGGACAGGGAAACTTTGGATCGATCGACGGCGACAATGCAGCCGCCTATCGATATACCGAGGCAAGACTTAAAAGAATCGCTGAAGAATTTTTAAATGAAATTAATCAGGACACGGTTGATTATATTCCGAACTATGATGGCTCCACTGTAGAGCCTACAGTATTGCCCACAACCATTCCAAATTTTCTGGTCAATGGAACGACGGGGATTGCCGTGGGTATGGCGACCAATGTACCTCCGCATAATTTGAAGGAAGTCATGTCGGCTGTTATCGCGATGATTGATCAGCCAGAAATTACAATTGATGAATTGATCACACTCGTTCCAGCGCCAGATTTACCAACGGGTGCCATTATTTGTGGAACTGCCGGTGCTGCTCAAGCCTATCGAACGGGTCGCGGCAGTATCATGATGCGCTCTGTCACAAATATTGAGGAAGAAAAAGGGCGCAATAAAATTATTGTTACCGAAATTCCTTACCAGGTGAGCAAGTCTCGCTTGGTTGAGCAAATTGCAGATGCCGTACGAGATAAAAAGATCGAGGGAATTTCTGATTTGCGAGACGAGAGTAATCGCTTAGGAATTCGAATCGTCATCGAATTAAAGCGCGAGGCTTCTCCCGATGTGGTTTTGAATCAACTCTATGAGCGAACCCAGCTCCAAGAGAGTTTCGGGATGACGCTGCTTGCGATTCAAAATAAGCGACCAAAAGTTTTTAACCTTCGCGAGATCATCCAGTCTTTCATCGCGCATCGAAAAGAAGTCGTCATTCGGCGAACTGTATTTGAACTTCGAAAGGCTCAGACCCGCGCTCATATTTTGGAAGGTTACGAGAAGGCCCTCGATAAAATCGACGCGGTTATCGCCCTCATTCGCGGATCTCAAACCGGAGAAGAGGCCAGACTCGGGCTCGTAAAGAAATTTCAATTTACTGTAGAGCAGGCCGTCGCAATTTTGGAAATGAGACTCCAAAGATTGACCGGCCTTGAGCGCGATAAGATTTTGGCGGAACTAAAAGAGCTTGGCGCCAGAGTTAAGGATCTCAGAGAACTTTTGGGTTCGCAGCAAAAACTCTACGCCGTCATTCGTACCGAGGCGGAAGAAATTAAAGAAAAATACGGCGACGAACGAAGAACCAAGCTCATGGGTGCCGTAGGCAAGATGGTGACCGAAGATTTGATTCCAGAAGAGGAGATGGTCGTAACGATTTCTCATGAGGGCTATATCAAGCGCTCACCCACCGGCACCTACCGAGCGCAAAAGCGCGGAGGAACCGGCAAAATAGGAATGACGACCAAAGAAGAGGATTTTGTTGAAAGAATTTTCGTCGCATCGACACATTCCTATCTTCTAATTTTTACGGATAAGGGCCGACTGCTTTGGTTGAAGGTCTATGAAATTCCTTTGGCCAGTCGAACCGCGAAGGGGCGGCCCATTGTTAATCTCTTGCGGCTTGGTCCAGACGAAAAATATTGTGGCATCTTGCCGGTTCGTCGATTTGAAGAGGGTCGATACGTTGTGATGGTTACTCAAGAGGGTGTTATTAAGAAAACGGATTTGATGTTGTTTTCGAATCCTCGTCCTTCGGGAATCATCGCTATTCAATTTGATGAGGGCGATCGTTTGATTGGAACGGTTTTGACTCATGGAAAAGATGAAGTATTGATTTCGTCGAAAGAGGGAATGAGCATCCGCTTCCACGAAGAAGATGTGCGACCGATGGGTCGAACTGCGCGCGGAGTTCGCGGAATTGACCTCGACGAGGGCGATCAGGTTGTTAGCTTAGATATTGTAGACGCAAGCGCGCAGCTTCTCACCGTGAGTGAATTTGGTTACGGCAAGCGAACAGATGCTGAGGAGTATCGCTCCCAATCTCGCGGCGGCAAGGGAATCATTACAATGAAGACTACCGACCGAAACGGGAAAGTGGTAACCGCCCTTCAGGCTCGCGCAAAAGATCAGCTGATGATCGTAACGAGCGGCGGAAAGTTGATTCGCATTAACGTAGAAGAAATTTCTGTGGTTGGACGAAACACTCAAGGCGTTCGACTGATTTCACTCGATGAAGGAGAGCGAGTTACTTCGGTTACTCGGGTGTCCGATGAAGACGAGGTTGAGAATGCAGGATGAGGTTTCGCTGGTTCATTCTTG
>Ga0163144_10011116_pt1 | contig 19083 bp, 21 predicted proteins | sample OliLak19BULKMAT1_FD_123175 | JGI IMG/M metagenome (GOLD analysis project Ga0163144, IMG submission 123175) | Freshwater microbial mat bacterial communities from Lake Vanda, McMurdo Dry Valleys, Antarctica - Oligotrophic Lake LV.19.BULKMAT1 | ecosystem: Environmental > Aquatic > Freshwater >... | reverse complement strand
GCGAGGTCGAACGGGCTCCGGCCGCGCCGTGCCGCCGGCGGGATCGGACGCACGTTGATCGCCACCACATCGTCGCCACGCCGCACTGTGGTAACGCCCAGCACCATGCCGGGCTTGAGGTCGGCCAGGCTGAACGGCTTGGTCGCCGCCACCGGCATGTCGGCTGGCAGTTCCAGCTTCACATCGCTGCCTTCACGGGTTTTCACATCCAGAATCCTGCCGTCGAACGCGGCGACGGTGCCGCGCACGTTGACGTTCTGCGCCATGGCGGGCGATGCCATGGCCAAGGCGGCCGCAAGCAGACAGATTGACTTCAGCATCGCTTCACCTCCTGCAAAACCGGTCCCCCTCACCCCGCCCTCTCCCCCGCAAGCGGGGGCGAGGGAGCAAGATAGGAAAAGCCCTCGCCCCCATGCAATGGCGGAGAGGGTGGGGTGAGGGGGCTGTCACCGCAGCATTGCCGCCAGCCGCACCAGCGCCGCCTCGGCACTATCGTCCAGCGGCGGATGCAGCAGCGGCGCCACGATCATCAGATTGTCGGCCATGGCGAAATTCTCGATCTCCATGCCATCAGCATCGCGCGACCCGGCACCCACCCGCGCCACATAAGGCCGGCGATCCGCCGACCAGCCGGCGACCGGCTTGCCCAGCGCCACGGCGAAGCCGACCTCGAACACCGTGCCGGCATCGGCGCTGGGTCCGCGAAACGGGGTGAGGTTAGCCAAGACGCCGTCGCAGCCGCGAATGAAGTGCATGTTGCCCTGCGCGATGGCGGCACCCAGCGCCGGGCCGGCAAGGCCGGGGGCTGGTGTCTGGTCCAATGGGTAGACGCCGAAGAGCCCGTGCGCGGCGCAAAGCGCCTTGAGCCGAGCGCCCTCGGCCACAGGGTCGGCCCGGAACACGTCGGGACCGGCGAGATAGATGCGCGGAGCCCTCATGCGCCAACCATAGCGGCCGACACATCGAGCCGCACACCGAAGGTTTCGGCCAAGCCGCGCTGGCCCTTTGGCGTCAGCGTGACCGCGCGTGAGCCGGCGACACGGCGCACCCAGCCGTGGTCCAAACAGTGAGTGCAAAGTGCCGCGCCGAGCCGGCCGGCAAGGTGCGGGCGCCGTTCGCTCCAATCCAGGCAGGGCCGGCAGAACAGCGGGCGCGCCGTCGTGCCGAGATCGAGGCCCATGCCGCGCAGCGCCGCCATGCCGGATTCGGTGAGCAGGCCGGCATCGGCCTCCAGCTCGACATGGCCGCGCGCCACCATGGCGTCGGCCAGGGCCACGCCCAGTTGCCCGGCCAGATGGTCGTAGCAGGTGCGGGCCGCGCGCAAGGCCCCGTCGCGCGGGCCGACCCGCACCGGGCGGCGCGTCGCCGCCGTAGCCGCCGCCACCCGCATGATGCTTTCCACCATGCGCGCCACCGCGGGCGTGGCCAGCCGGTGGTAATGGTGCCGGCCGGCCTTGACCATGGCCAGCAGGCCGGCGGCGTTAAGCTGGGCCAGGTGCCCGCTGGCGGTTTGCGGCATGATGCCGGCGGCACTGGCCAGTTCGCCCGCCGTCAACGCGCGGCCGTCCATCAGCGCATGCAGCATGGTGGCGCGGGCGGGATCGCCGGCCAGGGCGGCGATTTCGGCGAAGGCGGCGGTGCTGGGCATGGCGGAAGCTCCGGTGGTTTCAGCAAGTCTAGCCGGCGCGCGGCGGCGATGCTTCGGGGCGCGCCGTACCATCGGGCACCGCCACCGCGTCATGGTGCGGCCATGGAAAACCCGATCGCATTGCTCGTGCACCTGATGCGCCGCCACCGCACCAGGCGCCAACTCGCCGGCCTCGATGCCCGTCTGCTCGCCGATATCGGCCTGACCGAAACCATGCGGGCCGGCGAATGCGCCCGGTGGTTCTGGTAGCCCAGGCCGGCCCCGCCGCCCGAACCCGGCCGCCACCACCGCGCCCTGGCCGGTGTGGCGAAAAACCCGGCGGGATCGTTATAGTTTCTTATAGTTTCTTCGGGTGGCGACGCGGACCATGGCGGCGCCATCGCCTGATGAAGCCCTTAGCGCGGCTTGGCGGGACTTGGCATTTCCGCACCTCGACCCGGCAGCGCTTCATCGTGTTTCATCATGCGCGTCTGGCGGCGCCGCGATTTCATGGTCATTTCAGGTCAGGCCTTGTCATTTCCGCCGTCGGCCCGGCCGGATGCCCCGCGCTGTCCCCGGCCTGTCCCCAACACCCGCCGAAATGTCCCCGCAGCGCCCCCAAATGTCCCCAACCTGTCCCCGAATGTCCCCGCCATGTCCCCTGTTGGCGGTGAAAACTGGCTGAAATCCGCCACTTTCTTTGAAATATCCCCGACGTCGAGAACTTGGGGACATTAGCTCGACGGGCTGGCCGCCACCGGATTTGGTTTCAGGTTCTATATCCTAAATAGGATCAAAAGTCAAGTAATTTCTTGCTCCCCTCACATTCCCCTCAAATGTTGAGGGGAATTCGCCGCCATTCTCCTCAAGATGTTAGGGGAATCCGTCGGCCGCCCCGGTGGCCGCTCGCCCGGCTTGCATTCCACCCGCCGCCCGTAAACCATGACGGTCGATTCGCCGACCTCCCCGAACGCTGTTTCCGCATGAACCTGGTGCCCGATGCCGACGCTGACCTGGCTTGACCGTGACAAGCACCTGCGTCTGGCAGCCGAAGCCCCGTTCCGCCTGCTGGAGGTGGACCCCGAACTGTCGGCCGGCGACCCCGACACCGGCAACATGCTGATCCAGGGCGACAACCTTGAGGCGCTGAAGGCCCTGCTGCCCTACTACGCCGGCAAGGTGAAGTGCATCTATATCGACCCGCCCTACAACACCCGCTCGGCCTTCGAGCACTACGACGACAATCTGGAACATTCGCGCTGGCTCGAAATGATGATGCCGCGCTTGGAATTGCTTCGCGAGTTTCTGCGTGAGGACGGTTCGATCTGGGTGTCGATTGACGACAATGAGGGGCACTACCTCAAAGTTTTGATGGATGAAGTTTTCGGGCGCGCCTCTTTCGTCGGGAATATTGTTTGGCAAAAGCGATACTCAAGGGAGAACCGCGAAACTCTTGGCGATGCCCACGACCATATTCTTGTCTACACAAAAGACACCAACAAGTTCAAAGCAGCACGCAACTTGTTGCCGATGGGAGATAAGCAGCGAGCACTATACAAAAATCCCGACAAGGACATCCGTGGGCCTTGGCAAAGCGTCTCGCTCTTAGCGCAAGGATTTCGCCCCAACCAAATGTACGAAATAACCGCGCCTTCTGGCCGGAAACATCTACCGCCTGCGGGAAACTGTTGGAAAGTGATCCGGAGTGAGTACGACAAACTTGTCGCTTCCAACCGAGTTTACTTTGGTCGAGATGGCAATGGCGTTCCTCGACGTAAAGAATTCATCGAGAACGCAAAGGGGCTCGTCCCGTGGACATGGTGGCCACACGATGAAGGCGGCCATAACGACGAAGCCAAAAAAAGAAATCAACGTCCTTTTTGGCGCAGACAAAAGCTTCGGCACTCCAAAACCCGAACGTCTAGTGCAACGCATTATCCACATCGCCAGCAACGAGGGGGAACTTGTACTCGATAGCTTTCTAGGTTCTGGAACTACTGCGGCGGTCGCTCTAAAGATGCGCCGCAACTTCATCGGAATTGAAGATGGCGAACACGCGACAAGCCATTGTGCGCCCCGTCTAATGCAGGTGATAGCTGGGGAGCAAGGTGGCATATCAGAAGCTGAAAATTGGAAAGGTGGCGGTGGTTTCCGCTTTTACCGACTTGGGCCGACGCTGTTCGAGAACGACGCCACCGGCCGGCGTATTTCCGACAAGGTGCGCTTTCAGCACCTGGCCGCCCATGTCTGGTTTCGCGAGACGGGCATTCCGTGGGAGGGCAGGAAACGCTCGCCCCTGCTGGGCGTGCACAAGGGCCGCGCCATCTACCTGCTGTTCAACGGCATATTGGGCGACAAAAGCGCCAACGGCGGCAATGTGCTGACCGGCCGGTTGCTGGCCGACCTGCCGGCGCATGACGGGCCGAAACTGGTGTTCGGCGAGGCCTGCCGCCTGGGTGAGGCGCGGCTGGCGCGGGAAGGCGTCGAGTTCCGCCAGATTCCCTATGACGTGGCGGGCGCCTGACCATGGAACTGAAGTGCTTTCAGAAAAAGGCCATCGACCTGTTGCGCCGCTATCTGGAGGCGGCAAGGGTGAGCGACCCGGCGGCGGCCTTCGACGAACTGGCCACCGAAGGCAATCCAGGTTTTCCCGTGGCCCCGTATCGCGCGCCGCCGGGCTTGCGCGCCATGCCCTATGTCTGCCTGCGCCTGCCGACCGGCGGCGGCAAGACCTTCCTGGCCGCTTCCACCATTGCGGTGGCGGCCAAGGCGTATCTCGAAACCGAGCATCCCGTGGTGCTGTGGCTGGTGCCAAGCACCACCATCCGTTCGCAAACGGTGGAGGCGCTGAAAAACCCGGCGCATCCCTATCGCCGCCGGCTGGACGAGCAGTTCGGGGTGGATGCCGTGGCGGTGTTCGACCTGTCGGAACATACGCAAATCAGGCCGCAGGATTTGGCCACCAAGGTCTGCGTCATTGTCGCCACCATCCAGAGCTTCCGGGCCAGGGACAAAGAGGGCCGCAAGCTGTACGCCCATTCCGAGGCGTTCGAGACGCATTTCATGCGGGTGCCGCCGAACGCGCCCGGCCTGAAAATGCACGAGGCCGGCAGCGGGCGCAGCGGCCCGGTGTTTTCGTTCGTCAACGTGCTGCACCGGTGCCGGCCGCTGGTGCTGGTGGACGAGGCGCACAATGCGCGCACCGAACTTTCCTATGACGCGCTGGAAGCGGTGAACCCGGCCGCCATCATCGAACTGACCGCCACGCCGGCCGGCGGCAAGGGCGGCAGCAACGTGCTGTACCGGGTGTCGGCCGACGAGGTGCGCGACGCCGAACTGATCAAACTGCCGATCATCCTGGACGAACGGCGCGACGACTGGCGCGCGGCGGTGAACGGCGCGGTGCTGATGCGGGCCAGGCTGGCGGAAATCGCCAAGAGCGATGCCGACTACATCAGGCCCATCGTGCTGTACCAGGCGCAGAACAAGGGCGAGGAGGTCGATGTCGAGGCGCTGAAAAAGCACCTGGTCGAGAACGAGAAGGTGGCGGAGGACAGCATCGCCACCGGCGACCAGCGCGAGCTGGACGGCGTGAACGTCATGGACCCCGCCAACAAGATCGAGCACGTCATTACCGTGCAGGCGCTGCGCGAGGGGTGGGATTGCCCGTTCGCCTATGTGTTCTGCTCGGTGGCGGAAATCCACAGCAAGACGGCGGTGGAACAGTTCCTGGGCCGCGTGCTGCGCATGCCCTACGCCAAAAGGCGCAAGGCCGCCGAATTGAACCGCGCCTATGCCTTTGTGAATTCCAGGCAATTCGGCGTTGCGGCGACCACACTGCGCGACCGCATGGTGGAAACCATGGGCTTAGAGCCGGGCCAGGCCGACGAGGCGATACAGGAACAGGCCAGTTTCGGCCCGCTGTTCGGCGAACAGGCGCCGGCCGAGCGGCCGGTTCAGGCGCGCTATGAACTCAGCGAAGATCCAAACCTTGACGACCTGAGCCCGCCGGAGCGCGCGGCGATCAAAGTCGAGCCCACGGACAAGGGTACGTTCGTGGTAACGGTGACGGGCGATGTAAGCACGGCGCTGGGCGACAAGATCGTCGCCGCCGCGCCGCCCGAGCATCGCGCGGCCATCAAGGCGGCCGTGACGCACCAGCGCACGGAATTCCTGCGCCGCCAGGCGCCGGCGGCGCGCGGCGAACACTTTGTTGCGCCAAGGATTCAATTGCGGCTGGACGGCCTGCTGGAAGAGCCGGACCGCGACGGGCTGTTGCAGCTTGGCGGCTGGAAGCTGACCGACTGGCCGGCCGAACTGGACGAGGCCGAGTTCGCGGTGCGGCACGAGGGCCAGCAATACGTCATCGACGTGATCGGCAAACAGGTACAGACCCGGCATCTGCAGCAAAGCGCGCAATTCGACTTCAGCGGCGCCGCGGTGGCATGGGACGACCTTGCCCTGTCTCGCTGGCTGGACCGGCAGCTTGCAGCGCCGGACATAACACAGGCCGACAAGCTGGAATTCTGCCGCCGTGCGGTGGACGGCTTGCGAAACAAGCGCGGCCTGCCATTGGATGAACTGGTGCGGTTCAAGTACCTGCTGTTGCAAGCGATGCGCCACAAGATTGAAAAGGCGCGGCGGCAGGCGGCAACGAAGGGCTGGCAGGCGGCGCTGTTCCCCGACAATCCGGCGTTCGTGCTGACCTTCGCGGCGGCGGAGGCCTTCACGTTCGACGCCACGCGCGGCTATGCGCCGCGTTCTGTCTACCGGGGCGGCTACAAGTTTTCCAAGGAATTCTACGGCAAGACCGGCGACCTTGACGCCACCGGCGAGGAATTCGAGTGCGCCAAGGCGCTCGACATGCAGGCCGGGGTCAAACACTGGTTCCGCAACATCTCGAACGATGCCGCCCGGTCGTTCTGGCTGCTCAAGCGACCGCTTCTATCCCGACTTCATTGCCGAACTGAACGACGGCCGCATATTGGTGATCGAATACAAGGGCGACCCTTATGTCACCAACGACGACAGCAAGGAAAAGCAGAATATCGGCGACTTCTGGCAGGAGCGTTCAGGCGGCAAGGCGCTGTTTCTGATGGCGGTTAAGCGGGACGACAAGGGGCGAGACGTATCCGACCAGATTGCCGCGAAAATCCGGCCAGCCTAGGCCCCCTCACCCCCCCTCTCCCCCATTGGCATGGGGGAGAGGGAGAAGGAGATGGCGATGAAACTCAAGATCGTGGTGCATGAGGCGGAGGAAGGCGGCTTTTGGGCCGAGGTTCCGGCCCTGCCGGGTTGCGCCACCCAGGGCGAAACGATGGATGAATTGTTGGCCAATGCCCACGAAGCGGTCGAGGGCTGGCTGGCCGCCGCAGAGGCAAACTAGGCAGCGCCTCGAAGTGTCTGGATTAGGGTGCGGTTGGTTGCCGGCACCCCCTCACCCTGCCCTCTCCCCCATTGCATGGGGGAGAGGGGGAAAAAAGCCGCCGCCTTTCCACAATCCCCGACCCGCGCTAAGTATGGGCCATGCTCACCACCCTTAACGTCATCATCGCCGTGCTGCTGGTCGCCGTTGTTGGCGTGCTGGTGGCGGGGTTGCTGTCCATGCGCGGCGGTACCACAGGCCAGCCCGGGCGGCTGTCGAACAGGCTGATGCGCTGGCGCGTGGTGCTGCAATTCGCCGCCGTCATGCTGATCGCGCTGACCGCATGGCTGGCCGGCCGGCACTAGCATGGTCAAGCTGACCAAGATCTACACGCGCGGCGGCGACACGGGGCTAACCTCGTTGGGCGATGGTGAGCGGCGGCCGAAGCACGATTTGCGCATCGCCGCCTATGGCCATGTGGACGAGGCCAATGCCTGTGTCGGGCTGGTGCGCCTGCACACGGCGGGACTCCCTGAGGACGAAATGCTGGGCCGCATCCAGAACGACCTGTTCGACCTGGGCGCCGATTTGTGCACGCCGGAAGCAGAGAACCCGAAATGGCCGCCGCTGCGCGTGGTGCAGGAACAGGTCGACCGGCTGGAGCGCGAGATCGACGAGATGAACGCCGAGCTTGCCCCGCTCAACTCCTTCATCCTGCCCGGCGGCAGCCCGGCGGCCGCCTACCTGCACCTGGCCCGCACCGTGGCGCGCCGGGCCGAGCGGGCGATGACCGAGGCGGCGGAGCACGAAAGCCTGAACCCGGTGGCGATCCGCTACATCAACCGGCTGTCGGACCACCTGTTCGTGCTGGGCCGGCGGCTGAACGCCAACGGGGCCGGCGACGTGCTCTGGGTGCCCGGCCAGAATCGCTGAAAAAGCCGGCGGTTTCCGCCCCGCTTTCGCCATGTTGCAGTGCGTTGACAGGGCCGGGATGCCCGATTAGTGTGCACTGCGAAAAATCGCCGGTTGCGGCGCGATATCGGAGAAAATCCGAAACGTTTCAAAGGGTTAAGACGGCACCCTGCCCCTATGGACGCCGGCAAAATCGAGGATATCCGAGGCATGAAGGTACTCGTCGCGGTCAAGCGCGTGGTCGATTACAACGTGAAGGTCCGGGTCAAGGCCGACAAGACCGGCGTCGAACTCGCCAACGTCAAAATGTCGATGAATCCGTTCGACGAGATTGCCGTGGAAGAGGCCATCCGCCTGAAGGAACAGGGCAAGGCCACCGAGATCATCGCCGTGTCCATCGGCCCGGCCCAGGCCCAGGAAACCATCCGTACAGCACTCGCCATGGGGGCCGACCGCGGCATCCTGGTCAAGACGGACGCCGAGGTGCAGCCGCTGGCCGTGGCCAAGCTATTGAAGGCCATCGCCGACGCCGAGCAGCCCGGCCTCATCATCACCGGCAAGCAGGCGATTGACGACGACAGCAACCAGGTGGGCCAGATGACCGCCGCCCTGCTGGGCTGGCCGCAGGCGACCTTCGCCAACAAGCTGGCGATTGACGGGGACAAGGCGACGGTCGTGCGCGAAGTGGACGGCGGGTTGCAGACTGTCGAAATCGCCCTGCCGGCGGTCATGACCACCGATCTCCGCCTGAACGAGCCGCGCTATGCCAGCCTGCCCAACATCATGAAGGCGAAGAAGAAGCCGATTGACGAGAAGACGCCGGAAGCGCTGGGCGTGGACATAACACCGCGGCTGAAGACCCTGTCGGTGGTCGAACCGCCGAAGCGGGTGGCCGGCGTGAAGGTCCCCGATGTGGCGACCCTGGTGCAGAAGCTGCGGACCGAAGCGGGAGTGATCTGATGTCGTGTCTGGTCATTGCCGAGCATGACAATGCGGTCCTGAAGGGCCCGACGCTGAACACCATCGCCGCCGCGCAGAAGATTGGCGGCGAGATTCATGTGCTGGTGGCCGGTTCGGGCTGCGGCGCGGTGGCGGAAGCCGCCGCAAAGGTGCCGGGCGTGGCCAAGGTGCTGGTCGCCGACGCGCCCGCCTATGCGCACCAACTGGCCGAGACCATGACCCCGCTGGTCGTGGGCCTGGCCAGGAACTACGCCGCCGTGCTGGCCGCCGAAACCACTACCGCCAAGAACTTCATGCCGCGCGTCGCCGCCCTGCTCGACGTCGCGCAGATTTCCGGCATTACAGCGGTGCTGAGCGCCGACACGTTCGTGCGCCCGATCTATGCCGGCAACGCCATGGCCACGGTGCAGTCCTCGGACGCGATCAAGGTCATTACCGTGCGCGCCACCGGCTTCAAGGCCGTGGAAGCGACCGGCGGCAGCGCCGCGACCGAGGCGGTGACCGGCGAGGCCGATACGGCCAAGTCGAAGTTCGTCAGCCAGGACATGCAGAAGTCCGACCGGCCGGAGCTGACCGCCGCCAAGGTGATCATTTCCGGCGGTCGCGGCATGCAGTCGGGCGAGAATTTCCACCTGCTGGAAAAGGTGGCGGACAAGCTGGGCGCCGCCGTTGGCGCCAGCCGCGCGGCGGTCGATGCCGGCTTCGTGCCGAACGACTACCAGGTTGGCCAGACCGGCAAGATCGTGGCCCCCGACCTCTACATCGCGGTCGGCATATCGGGCGCCATCCAGCACCTCGCCGGCATGAAGGATTCGAAGGTCATCGTCGCCATCAACAAGGACGAGGAGGCGCCGATCTTCCAGGTCGCCGATTACGGCCTGGTCGGCGACCTGTTCAAGATCCTGCCCGAGCTGGAAGCCGAGCTTTCGAAATGACCGACCAGCAACCCATCAAAGGCGTCGGCACCATGATCAAGTCCATTGGCGTCATCGGCGCCGGCCAGATGGGCAACGGCATCGCCCATGTCTGCGCCCTCAACGGCTTCAACGTGGTGCTGAGCGACCTCAGCCAGGAGCAGCTCGACAAGGCGGTCAAAACCATCGACGGCAACCTCAGCCGCCAGCTCGCGCGCGGCAAGATTTCCGAGGTCGACCGCGCCGCCACCATGGCGCGGATTACCCCATCGACCGATCTCAAGGCGCTGGCCGATGTCGATCTGGTGATCGAGGCGGCGACCGAGGACGAGGCGGTCAAGCGCAAGATTTTCGCCGGCGTCTGCCAGGTGGTGCGGCCCGACACGCTGCTGGCCACCAACACCTCGTCGATTTCGGTGACCCGCCTGGCCGCCACCACCGACCGGCCGGAAAAGTTCATGGGCATGCACTTCATGAACCCGGTGCCGGTGATGCAGCTCGTGGAACTCATCCGCGGCATAGCCACCGACGAGAGCACCTTCCGCGAGATTCGCGAACTCACCATCAAGCTGGGCAAGACGCCGGCCAATGCCGAGGATTTCCCGGCCTTCATCGTCAACCGCATCCTGCTGCCGATGATCAACGAGGCGATCTACACGCTGTACGAAGGCGTCGGCGGCGTGGACGCGATCGACACCGCGATGCGGCTGGGCGCCAACCACCCGATGGGCCCGCTGCAACTGGCCGACTTCATCGGCCTCGACACCTGCCTCTCCGTCATGCAGGTGCTGTACGAGGGCCTGGCCGACAGCAAGTACCGGCCCTGCCCGCTGCTGGTGAAATATGTCGAGGCTGGCTGGCTGGGGCGCAAGAGCGACCGCGGCTTCTACGACTATCGCAGCGGCACGCCGGTTCCCACGCGCTAGCTCAACCCGCGAAGTCGCCCTCGATGCGGGCGACGAGGTCCGCGACACTCAACTGAGCGCCGGCATTGCGCCGCACGATGTCGTCGAGCGGCGGCTGCATGGTCGCGGCGAGCGCCAGCAGTTCGGCGCGGTTGGTAAGGCCAAGCTTTGCCAGTCCATCCGTGAACAACCGGTCCTTCTCGCGCCATGCGACGTACTTGGCGATTGCAAGGTCGAGCGGATGGATGATGAGAACCGCCACCGCCCGGCCATACACATCGACAGTCACGCGCCGGGCGCGTTCACGCCAGTCCGGCGGCATCGCGGCTGTCACCGGACTGACTGCATCGACGTAGAAGCCATGTATCCGGTGAAACTGCGATGCCTGCCCGAGCAGCGCGTCGAGGCCCTCCGAATCCCATGCAGGCGACGTTCCGAAAACATCGACTTCGCGCGAGCGGGGCAACTGGTCTGGCCATTTGTCGATGGCGCCGAGAATGGACGCCGCACCGATTACGACCAGTTCGGACTCGCCCGAAAGTTCAGCGGCCGCGCGAATGGCGTGAGTCAGGCGGTCGCGGTCGATCAAGCCGCTTGCGCGCGCACCCGCGCCCGGATGGCACGGCGCTCGGCATCGTCCAAAGCTCCGGCTTGAAGAAAGGGCGACGACGACCGCAGCCATATCGCCGCATCGCTTTCGTCTGTCGCCAGCAGTTCCGCCACTCGAACCGGCGATTCGTCGAGCAAGGCGGCCCAACGGTCGGCCAAATGACCTCCATCGCCGGCCCGCCATTCCGCCACGATGGCGCGCGCCGCATTCATCAGCGCCGCATCCGACCTCACGCGCGCGGCGATGGCGCGGTGAAATTCCAGATTCTGCCGGTCGATCAGGGCCTGGCCGTCGAGCATGGCCGGTAGTGTAGCACCGGATGCAGGGCTGGGAAAATCAGGCCCGGTGCAGCCGGAAATCGAAATCCAGCAGATAGAACGGGACCGGCAGCCCGAGGGCGGCAGCGGCTTTTCTCGATGTCACCTTGCGGAACGGCTGGACCAGCGAATCCTTCACGCCGAACACCGCGTCCGACTTCAGGTACGTGTCGGCCTGGTCGAAGACGTGGGTGGTGACGGAACGGTAGCCCTTGGCCGACACGATGAAGTGGATATGCGCCGGACGCATCGGGTGGCGCTTGGTGGCCCGCAGCATCTGGCCCACCGGGCCGTCGTCGGGAATCGAATAGGCCAGCGGGCGCACGGTGCGGACGCGGTAGGTGCCGTCGGCCTGGCTCAGGAACCGGCCGCGCAGGTTGAACGCAGGCTGGCCGGGGTCCTGCACGTCGTACAGGCCGTTCGAGGCGGTCTGCCACACGTCGAGTTCGGCGCCGGCGATGGGCTTGCCCTTCGCATCCAGCACGCGGCCCTGCACGATGGCGGGCACGCCGGCATCGGCCTTCGCGATATTGCCGCCATAGGGCAGCAGCGGCGCGCCGGCGACATGGAAGGGGCCCAGCACGGTGCTTTCCGTGGCCGGGTGCGTGCGCGAACCGTCGAGCATGTCCACCAGCATGGAGACACCCATTGTGTCGGACAGCAGGATGAACTCCTGCCGCCTGGCGTCGCTGATCTGCCCGGTGCGGGTCAGGAAATCGATGGCGGCGAACCATTCCGCCGGCGTCAGTTTCGCGTCGGCCACGAAGGCGTGCAGGTGCTTTATCAGCTTGCCCATCACGTTTTTCAGCCGCGCGTCGGGTGTGGCGGCAAAACGCCTTTGCACCAGCGCGGTTAGTTGCTTTGGCGTCATGCGCTTGGCCATGGCTTTCCCCTAGAGCGGCACGGCCAGCATGTTGTCGATGCCGAAGGAATCGACTGTCGCGGCCATCTTCCTGATCCTGAAGCCGGCACCAGCGCACGCCAGGATCGCATCGTACTGGCCGACCATGAACAGCGATGGCACGCCGTCTTCGTCGGACTGGTGCACCAGGAAATTGGCGCGAACAGCGAGCAAGCCATCGGCCGCCTCGTCGATCCTGATATTGCCGACCTGGTGGCGAAAGCGCATATGCCGCCAGGTCAGCGTCTCCTTGACCAGCATCATCACCCGGTCGGTCACCATGCCGTGCGACCAGGCCGACATGATGGGGACGGGCAGGCCGCGGTCCACATTCTCGCGCGACAGGACGAGATACTGGCAATCCGCCGCGTCGAAAAACGCCGGCCAGTCGGCGAAGCGTTCGCCGTCGAGGCAATCGGCATAGTCGTAGAGGAAGCGTTCCACCCGCTGCTGCAATTCAGGCGTCACCATCAGACGGCGTCCGCCAGGGCATAGACCATCAGCTTGTGATAATGCCGCCAGAAGGCGCGGATCGAGATTTCCTGGCTGAGATAGTCGGTATCCTCGGGCGGCGCCACGCCGCCCATCTCCAGCACGGAATGCTGCCCCCGGCGCCGCTCGATGCCGGCCTGCACCAGGCGCAGCGCCTCGCCATCTTCCATCGAGATATAGCCGGCGGGGCCAACCATGTTGGCGGTCAGCATCTTGTCGTGGGTGCGCTTGTCGTCATCGTCCTCGAAGCCGAGATAGGTGAGGTGCAGTTCGAACAGGCCCGGCCCCTTCGGGCGGATCTGGCGAATGGCGTAGGTGTTATCGACCTGGGCCACCACCATGGAAGGGAAGATGGAAAGCAAGGTCGTCTTGTAGCCGTCGGCAAGGTCGAGCGGCACTTGCACCAGCGAGGGATCGGCCATCTTCAAATCCGTTTGCAGCTTGCCGGTGCCCGCATAGGCCTTTTCCATCGAGGCGGCGCTGTCGGGGCTCTGCTCGGTCAGGATCGAGTGGTTCCAGGTGTTCTTGCCATCCTTGTCCAGCTTGATGCCGCCCTTCATGTTCGGCGCCTGAATGCCGAACGAGACCTGGAACAGGTGCAGCAGCGAAGCGTGGTAGGGGTCGCGGACATTCTCGTTGTACAGCTTCCAGTTCGCCTTGATGCGCTGGCGCAGATAACCCAGCACCTTGGGCTTTCTTTGCACCAGCAGCCGCTCGATCTGCGCCACCGCGTGCGGGCCGAGATAGTCCTGTAGCGGCTCGGTCGCCTCGCTGTAGGTGCCAAAGACGAGGCCGCCAAAGGTTTCGACGCGCAGCGTCTTCAGGCCATGGTCCTTCTTGTTGAAACAGTCGGGCATGCCGCCCCTTCCGTTCAACCCCTCCTCCAGCGGCACGCCAACGAGCTCGCCCTTCGGGTTGTAGGACCAGAGATGATAGGGGCAGACCACGACGCGCGCCGTGCCGTGCGGCTTCGACAGCAGCTCGGCGCCGCGATGGGCGCAGGTGTTTTCGAAGGCGTTGATCGACCCGTCGCGGGCGCGAATGGCGACGACCCTGGTGTCGCCCACTTGCGCCACGACATAGTCGCCGAATTTCGGGATTTCGGATTCAAGCGCCAGGTAGTTCCACACCGGCCCCTTGAACACGCGCGCCACTTCGCGCGCCCAGACGGCGGGATCGGTGAACACCTCGTAGGGGATGCGCGAGAAGTCGGCCCGGGGCCACTTCGCGTCCGCCGCGCCGTCCGTGCCCAAAGTCATGCCAACCCCAACCGAAGCGCCGGGGCGATATTCGCACTTTAAAGGTAAGCGTCAATCTCGCGATGTCGCGGAATTGAAATAAAGTTCTCCTGCGCCCCGGTTTCAGGCGAGGCGCAGGAGTTCGCGCGGCAGCGACTATCGGCGCTGCATGACGGCGATGTCGATGACCGGCCGGTTCAGGCCCGTGACCATCGTGCCGGCGTTCGGCTTGCCGGTCGCCAGATCGACCTCGTGCAACTTGCCGTCGGCCAGCAGCCAGGCGGTGTTCTTGCCGGCGGCGTCGGTATAAACGTCCATCGCGGCATTCTTCGGCGGCGTGGTCATGCCAAGCGAGCCGCGGGTCTTCAATATGCCGTCGTTCGGCGGGGCTTGCAGCACCAGCACGCCGGCAGTGCCTTCCAGATGGAACAGTTCGGTGGCCTTGGCGCCGGCCATGGAATTGGTGTAGGCACCAGCCCGAACCATCGGCCGCTTGCCGGTATTGGCGTCGGTCATGTCATAAACCAGCGGCTTGTCGACCGTAACCTTGCCCGTCTCGACCTCGACCCGGTAGCTGACACCATTGGCGCCGATCAGGCGCAGCCGGTCAGCGGCCGGGTTGAAATCGACCACAGGATGCATGCCGGCATCGAACTTTTCCGACAGGTTGCTGACCAGGCGGGCCTGGCCGCTGGCCGGGGCCACGGTGTAGATGCCGCCGGCATCGGTCACCGCGTAAAGCTGGCCGTCGCTGGGCCGCACGTCGATGCCGACCACCTTGCCGGTCACGCCCGCCAAGGCGATTTCACGCCCGGCCTTGAGGTCGGAACCGTTGATCGACACAAGCGAATTGCCGTCGGTCAGCGCAAGGATGTCGGCGGTCTGCGCGGACGCCGCGCCAGCAACGGACAGGGTGGCGGCCAAGGCGGCGCCGATGATTTTTCCAGTCAAGGTTGTATCCTCCTCCTAGGGGCGGGAGCGGCCCGGTGGTCGGCCGCCTGTTACCATCTACTCGGCGATGTCGGCCGTGGATGCAGTGCGCGGCAAAAAAAGCCGAATTGGCGGCTGGGCAACGGTATTGGGCTAGGTCTGGTTCCATTGTAGCCCACCCGGTCCACGCTAAAGCCGGATTGCTTGTTCCGGGCGGAAAAATGGACTATCCCGCCCGTACTTGCACTATATCGCCTCGGCCGGGCAGCGGTCGTTGATGGTGGCCGCCAAGCAGGCCCGCGCCAGCAAAAGCAAGATCGGCGTTGCGCTGCTGCAGCCCGTGGTAAAGGAGATTTTCACCATCAGCCGGTTTTCATTCGTCGTGCCAGTGTGGCACGACACCAAAGCTGAGGCGCTGGCCAAACTGGGCTAAATTTCCCGAATCGGGAAGCTACGGGTACGAGAGTGCATCTTCTTGTGCCGGGACGGTAAAAAAGGATTATCCGAAGCGACGGTTGGCCGCGATACAAGCGGCCCGGGAGACAGCGTGGAAATCACCGATCGCAGCGAGGGCAAGGCGCTGGTCCTGTGTCCGAAGGGCCGTATCGACAACGACACCGCGCAGGCATTCCAGTTGCGCCTGCTGGCCGGGCTGGCAGAATCTGGCAGCGTCGTCGTGGTCGACCTGGCCGGTGTCGAGTACATGTCGTCGGCCGGGCTGCGCGCCTTGATGGTGGCGTCGAAGCACGCCAAGGCCAATCAGTGCAAGGTCGGCGTCGCCGCGCTGCAATCCGTGGTGAAGGAGATTTTCGCGATCAGCCGCTTCTCGTTCGTGGTGCCGGTCTTCGACACGCCGGGCGACGCGCTGGCCAAGCTGGGCTGACGCCATGCTGGCTCGGTTCTGGGGCACGCGCGGCTCGCTGCCCACACCGCTGGGCGCGGCAGCGGTGCGCCTGAAAGTACGCGAGGCGCTGCTGGCGGCGCGCGGGCGGGCCCTGGAGAACGCGGCCGACATCGACGCCTTCATCGACCGGGAACTGCCGTTCTCGGTGCGCGGCACGTTCGGCGGCAATTCCAGTTGCGTGCAGATCGAGGGCGGCGACGGCCACGTGGTCTGCGACATGGGTTCAGGCCTGCGCGAGTTCGGCATCCGCATGATGACCCAGTTCGGCCCGGCCAAGCCGCAGACCTACAACATCTTCCTGTCCCATGTGCACTGGGACCACATCATGGGCCTGCCGTTCTTCACGCCCGCCTACATTCCCGGCAACGTGCTGCGGATCCATGGCGGCCACAAGACGATGCGCGAGGCGCTGCTGCGCCAGCAGTCCGACCCGTGCTTTCCCGTGCACTTCGAGAAGCTGGGCGCCAAAATCGAATTCATCGAGCTGGAGCCGGGCCGCGAGTACGACATTGCCGGCTTCAAGGTGCGCCCGATCCTGCAGCATCATCACGGCGATTCCTACGGCTATCGCTTCATGCGTGACGGCAAGGCGCTGGTCTATTCGACGGACTGCGAGCACAAGTTCGAAGCGCTGGGCCCGGACTATCCGTTCGTCGATTTCTTCCGCGACGCCGACCTGCTGATTTTCGATTCCATGTATTCGTTCGCCGAGGCGATTTCGGTGAAGGAGGACTGGGGCCATTCCAGCAACATGGTGGCGGTGGAGCTGGCGCACCTAGCGGGGGTCAAGCATCTGGCGCTCTATCATCACGAGCCGGTCTACGACGACCGCATGCTGGAGACCGTCCTGGGCGAAACCATCCGCTTCGAGGAGCTGAGCCGCGACAACGGCCCGGCCTTGCGCGTCAGCTCGGCCTATGACGGGCTTGAGATCGCGGTCTAGAGCAAACCGGCGCCCATGAAAGCGCCCTCCATTGCCGGTCTTCGTGACGCCCTTGCCGCGCCGGGGCGAATTCCAGCACTGCTGATTGTCGTGCTGCTGGGCCTGCTGCGGCTGTGGGACCCGGAATTCGTCGAGGACGTGCGCCTGCGCGGCTTCGACTTGCTGCAGCGCTCCAACCCGCGTGTCTACCAGCCGATGCCGGTGCGGATCGTCGAGATCGACGAGGCGACGCTGCGAAGCCACGGCCAATGGCCGTGGCCGCGCATCCAGATAGCCGAGCTGGTCGAGCGCATCGCCGCGCTGGGTCCACGCGCCCTGGGCTTCGACATCATCTTCGCCGAGCCTGACCGCCTGTCGCCCGGCCGCGTGGCGGACGCGGTGCCCGGCCTCAAGCCCGAGACGATTGAGGATTTGCGCGCGCAGCCGAGCAGCGAGGCGCGGCTGGCGGCGGCCTTGCGCCAATTGCCGGCGGTCATGGGCATTGGCCCGAGCAACGAGCCGTCGGCGCCGCGCGGGGCAACGCGCTTTACCCTGGTGCGCGAGACCGGCGGCGATCCGCGCCCGCTGCTGAAAAGCTACGCATCGCTGGTGCGCAGCCTGCCGGAAATCACCGCCGCCGAACGGGGCCGCGGCCTGTTGGGTGGCGCGCCCGATCGCGACGGCGTCCTGCGCCGCGTACCGCTGCTGGTTCAGGCCGAGGGCCGGCTGGTGCCGAGCATGTCGGTCGAGCTGTTGCGCGTGGTCGGCAACCAGGCCGCGGTCGGCGTGCAGACCGCCAACGGACGGGTGCTGGGCCTGACCGTTGGCGACACGTTCATCCCGACCGATGGACGCGGCCGCGCCTATCCCTATTTCACCCCGTCGCTCCATGTCCGCTATGTGTCGGCCGGTGCGGTGCTGGATGGAACGCTGGACCCGGCGGTCTTGCGCGGCGCCATTGTCATGCTGGGCGTCACCGGCCTTGGCCTGATCGACCTGCAGCAAACCCCGATCGGTCTGATGCAGGGCGTCGAGGTGCATGTGCAACTGGTCGAGAACATGCTGCAGGGCCAGTTGCTGCGCCGCCCGCCCTGGGTGACCGACGCCGAACTGGCGCTGCTGGCGCTGGCCGGCTTGCTGGCGGTATTCGCCTTGCCGTACCGGCGGCCGGTGCAGGCCGGCGGCATGGCCGGAATCCTGCTGCTGTCACTGGTGGGTGGCGAGGTCGCTTTCTTCCGCCTGGCCGGATTGCTACTGGACGTCACGCTGCCCGTGTTCACCCTGCTCTGCGGGTTCGGCGTGATGCTGGGCTTTGGCCTGCGGGCCGCCGAGGCGGCGCGGCGCCGGCTGGCCGGCGACCTGGAGCAGCAGCGGCAGGTCACCGCCCGGCTCGAGGGCGAGCTCAACGCGGCGCGGGCGATCCAGCACGGCCTGTTGCCGCGCCGCTTTCCCGAGCGGCCCGACGTGGAACTGCATGCCACGATGGAAGCGGCGCGCAGCGTCGGCGGCGACCTGTACGACTATATGATGCTGGACGAGCGGCGCCTGCTGTTCGCGGTGGCCGACGTTTCGGGCAAGGGCATTCCAGCGGCCCTGTTCATGGCGATGACCAAGGAGGTGCTGCACTCCTCGGCCATGCGGCACGGCGATTCGCTGGATGCCGTCATGGCAGAGGCCAACAACAAGATCGCCCTGGCCAGCGCCGACCTGCTGGCCGAGGGCGCCAACATGATGTTCGTCACCTGTCTGACCGGCATCCTCGACCTCGGCAGCGGCGAAATCGTCTATGTCAGCGCCGGGCACGACGCGCCGTTCAGCCTGAAGCCGGGCCTGGCCCCGGTGCAACTGACCGGCGACGGCGGGCCGCCCTTGGGCGCGGTGGACGATTTCCCCTTCCCCGTTGAGCGTTACACCATGACGCGCGGCGAGATCCTGGTGCTGTTCACCGACGGCGTGACCGAGGCCGAGGACCCCGCCCGCGCGCTGTACGGCACCGAGCGGCTGCTGGCGGCGCTGACCGCCACGCCCAGCGGCAACGTCGTCGAGGCGGTGGCGGTGGCGCGCGAGGATTTGCGGCGCTTCGTTG
>Ga0163144_10011115_pt1 | contig 19083 bp, 19 predicted proteins | sample OliLak19BULKMAT1_FD_123175 | JGI IMG/M metagenome (GOLD analysis project Ga0163144, IMG submission 123175) | Freshwater microbial mat bacterial communities from Lake Vanda, McMurdo Dry Valleys, Antarctica - Oligotrophic Lake LV.19.BULKMAT1 | ecosystem: Environmental > Aquatic > Freshwater >... | reverse complement strand
TTTGGTCAGCCATGGTGAGGGATTTTGGAAGAGCGTTTATGAACGTAGCCGGAACGGCAAAGAGTGTTTCGGAGGCTCGCAGTCGTAAAACGCATCGCAAGTTCTACCGAGCGCGAGTCTAAGAACCGCTCCCGTCGCCCAATTCTAAAATGTGTCTCCTTGTAGGAATGCAGGCAACGGTGGTTGCCTGCGCTTATTTCGAATGATTGGAAACGAAATAGAGAAACGTAACCAATTTCGCCAGCAGTCCGTGCCGATAATATCTCAAATCGAGGTTCAGGAAATCGAGACCGCACTTAAAAGTGTCGTGTCCCCATATCGTTCACCGACAGTGTTAGCAACATCATCCGCCGTGCCGAAGCCACGATCAACAAATCTGCCAATGTTGCCAATAAGATTAAATATCTGGAAGAACTACTATAGAAAACCGTAAACAGGGTCTGACCCAAAGGGTACTTAACTGAAGACTACCAATTGTTTCAACACGAGATCGAGGAGGCGTTTGCTCCTTAAAGCGTCGCGACGGCTAGCCATGCAAGTCGTGCTTCCATCGACGCGAGGTCGATGGAGAGCTTTTGAAAAGGAAAGGAACGTGGCGTTGGGTGTTGCGGATGGCTAGCTGTTCAGTCTTGCTCCCACTGACGCAAGGTCAGTGGAGAGCGTTGCCGCTGACGCGGGGTTTGCAACGACTGATTGTTAGTGTTGAGCGGCACCTCCGACCTTGTGTCGGTGGACCGATGACTGACAAGCTAGCCGATGACAACAACGATATAGTGTTTTCGGTCCGTCGGGGAGCGACCTTGCGTCAGCGGACGGATGACTTTCAAGCTAGACTGGTAGGAACTTTGAAGCGGACAAATACAAAATAGTGTTCGACAACGCAAAACAAATTTGAATCAAATAGACCCTCACCTCCAACCCGTCTCCCTGTGGCAGAAACTGCTTTCGATCTACCGCACAATGACAGACAAGGACGAATAACAAATTAAGGAAGAGATTCTGCGTCGTTCAAACCGTTGTACGCAACGTTGAGAATGCTTGACTGCCATTTGCGATCTGCCAAGTACCGAGCCATGTTCGACGAAGCGACGAAGGTTGAAGCGAATAGTAAAGTTGCAGACAACCAATCGTTTCAACGCGAGATCGAGGAGGCGTTTGCACCTTGCACCGTTGGACGTGTTAGCCTAGGAAGTCGTGCTTCCATCGACACGAGGTCAGTGGAGAGCGGTGCCGCTAGCCAGAAACCGAAAGTACCGCTGGGCAAGCCAGCGGGATTCTCAGAAAAATCCCATCGGCTTGCCCGATGGTTCTTTCGGCTTCGGGTCGGTTTTCCGTTAATTTCAATCATACAGGTCGAAAAATTTCTTCTCTGGTAGTTGCCAGGATTTCAATTTGGTAAAATTCTGTCAGCAATCACAATGAGCTGATTGTAAACGCGTTTTGCGATGAGTTTTCGACACGTAAAGGATGGCCATTTTCTGTGGCAAGCAAAATTAAGGGAACCGTTGTTCAAATCAATTCCGATGGCGATTTGATAACGGACATTGCTGACGAACAGTTGGTCGGAATCGATCGGTCAGCAGAAACGAAAATCGTGGTCGATGATGAGCACGAAACTTTCGGCCTTTTCGAGGCCAACCACAATCAACCTGCAATGACGCTAATTGCGATTGTTGAGCCAAAGCAAACTCTTCGACTTCACCTCGTTTCGGATTCAGCGTCCATGATGCTGGGTGTAAGTAAGGGCGCCAAAGTCGAAGTGCGTTATTGATCGAACTCCTAAGAAAAGCAAACCAAGATGCTTCGTCACATCGTGATGTTTCAATTCAAGGACACGAGCTCTAAAGAGGAAGTCCAAAAAGTCGTCGATGCGTTCCGCTCGTTGAAAGTATCTATTCCGCAGGTAGCGGCGTTTGAATACGGAACCAACAACAGTCCAGAGGGATTGGAAAACGGATTTACCCATTGCTTCCTCGTGACCTTCAAATCTGAGGTGGACAGAGAAGCTTACTTGCCCCACCCGAAACACAAAGAGTTTGTAGAAGTGCTGAAACCGCATCTCGATAAAGTGCAGGTTTTTGACTATTGGTCTGCCGAGTAGCCGAGTAGTGGCAAAAACTGCTGGCTTTACGCCCAAGGGCGCGCACTTTGTCAGCGGAAGGGGCGCCGCCCCCTACGAGTTTACTCGTGGGAGCGCAAGCTTTGTGGCTAGCGACACTTCCCGTCGCAGAAATCACGACGCGGAGCGTCGTGCAACTAACTACTTTGCAAACCGAACTTTCGCTCTCGCTTGTGATAGAGCACGTTCCTTGACGGCAGCAGACTCTGGGGAATTTGCGACCATTGTCATCGCCTTGTCCAAGTCTGCTTGAGCTTCCTTGCCATCGATCTGATCCGGTTTGAGCAAACGATCTGTCAGCACGTAAACCCCTTCGCGAGTTACTTGCACGAATCCACCATCGACGAACCATTCGACAACGCCGCTGTTGGACTTGATCCTCATCATTCCGAATCCCAATCGACCGACCATTGGGGCACGTCCAACCTGGATTCCCAGTTCACCATCGAACATCGGAACGACCATGGAATCACATGTTGTGTCCAACTCGGTCTTCTCGGGCGTTACAACGACGCAATGTACTTTATTGTCGGTGCTCATGCTTACTTCTTACCTTGTTCGGCCATTCGCTTTGCTTGCGCTTCCACTTGCTCGATACCGCCCACGTACATGAATGCCGATTCTGGCAGATGGTCCCACTTGCCATCGCAAATCTCTTCGAAGCTGCGAATGGTTTCTGCTAGCGTCGTGATTTCACCCTTCTTGCCTGTGAACACTTCAGCGACCAAGAATGGTTGCGACAGGAATCGCTCGATGCGACGAGCTCGTTTCACCACTGTCTTGTCCACTTCGCTCAATTCATCGACACCGAGAATTGCGATGATGTCCTGGAGTTCTCGATATCTTTGAAGCGTCTTCTGAACACGCCGAGCAATCGTGTAATGGCGGTCGCCAACGATAGCCGGGTCAAGGATTCGGGAGTTGGATGCTAGCGGATCGATTGCTGGATAAATTCCCTTTTCCGAAATGGAACGATCCAGGTAAATGAACGCGTCAAGCTGACCGAACGCAGTTGCTGGTGCCGGGTCCGTTGGATCGTCAGCAGGAACATAAACCGCTTGAACAGAGGTAATAGCGCCCTTTTTTGTTGAAGTGATTCGCTCTTGCAACGCACCCATTTCCGTCGCGAGGGTCGGTTGATAACCCACCGCAGATGGCATACGACCTAGCAACGCGGAAACTTCGGAGCCCGCTTGTGAAAATCGGAAAATATTGTCGACGAACAACAGCGTGTCCTTACCAGTCGAGTCCCGGAAGTACTCGGCCATGGTCAAAGCGGAAAGAGCGACTCGTAGACGAGCCCCTGGTGGCTCGTTCATCTGACCGAACACCATGCATGTTTGTTCAATAACCTTGCGACCCGTTTGGCCGATTTCGGTTTCTTGCATTTCCAACCACAAGTCGGTCCCCTCGCGGGTTCGTTCGCCCACGCCTGCAAACACTGAGTAACCACCGTGCGTACTAGCAACACGAGCGATCAACTCTTGCAGAATAACCGTCTTACCCAGTCCGGCACCACCGAACAGACCAGCCTTACCACCTCGAACGAACGGGGTGAGCAAGTCGATAACCTTGATCCCGGTTTCGAAAATTTCTGTGTTGGTCGACAGCTCGGAAACCTTGGGAGCTTGGCGGTGGATAGTCCAGTAATCATCGGCTTGAACCGGTCCGCGTTGATCGATGGGTTCGCCCAAGACGTTGAAGACGCGTCCCAATGTTCCGATGCCAACTGGCACGGTTATTGGTTTTCCCAAGTCGATACAGTCGAGACCGCGCATCAGTCCGTCCGTGCTGCCTAGAGCAATGCATCGAACGCGACCGCCACCCAAGTGCTGTTGCACTTCGGCAGTCAGATTGATCTTAACACCCTTCTTCTCGCTCTCGATTTTGACCGCATTGTAAATCGCGGGCAAATTGCCTTCCGAAAACTCGGCGTCAAATGTCGAGCCAATAACTTGACTCACTCGTCCTATGTTTTTTGCAGTACCGACGCTCATGTGTTTGCTCTCTTCTTAATGAACCTGTTTAATCGCCCGAAGTTGTGAGACGTCGGGTTATGGAGGGCCAGATAGGTGATTTTTGGAATTGGGTTTATGGGATTTGTTTGACCGCGGTATCGCGGGTGGAGGGGGATTAACCGAGGGCTTCGACACCACCGATGATTTCCATGATTTCTTGTGTGATCTTGCTCTGGCGAGCACGATTGTATGTTCTAGAAAGTGACTTAATGATGTCGCCTGCATTTTCGGTCGCACTCTTCATTGCGATCATTCGAGCAATTTGTTCACTCACTGCCGCATCGAGGAAGCACTTGAACAACCGAGCTCGAAAGCTTGCGGGCACAACTTCTTCCAAGATGCCGCTTGCGGACGGCAAAAACTCATAGTCGTCCTTGACTCCAGAAGTTTTCGCAGCATCGTCAGCAACAGCCGAGTTGGCAGCGGGAGCAATCGGAGCAAACGGGAGCAACGTTTCAACAACAACAGTCTGTTTGGAAATCGTCAGGAACTTCGTGTAGGCGACGTCGACTCGATCGATTTTGCCAGTGACGTACCGTTCAATGAGTTCGTCCGCAATCTTCGCTACCAATGCAAAGGACGGTTGATCGTCAAACTCGGTATAGGTCTTTTCGATTGGGACACCGGCGAATCGCAATGCGGAAATTCCGCGTTTGCCGCTGACTCGCATTTGTCCTGCTTCGATTTCCTTTTTGATTTCGCTTCGCCGGAGCGTTGCTGCTCGAACGACCGATCCGTTGTATCCGCCGCACAGACCGCGATTGCCGGTCAACACCAGCATATCCATCGAGTCGACAGAATCATGCGCTGTTAAAAGCGGATGCGATACATCTGTCCCACTCTTAGCAATGTCTTGGACAATCGAAGTGATGCGTTTGGTGTAGTCCGTCGCAGCCGCCGCGCGGTCCATCGCCTTTTTAAATCGCGCGGTCGCGATCAATTCCATGGTCCGCGTGATCTTGCGGACGTTTTTAACCGACTTGCGGCGTTTATCAAGCTGACGAATATTGGCCATTGCTTACGAACCCTTGACGAAACGCTTAGCGGAACGAAGCCTTGAAAGTGTTGATCGCCGACTTGATCGCTTCTTCGATATCAGCTGTCAAATCCGCAACTTCACGAATCTTGATCAACAAGTCTGGTTTGCGATCCCGTACGAATGACAACAAACCGATTTCGAAATCGCGAACACGATCCACAGCGATTTCGTCGAGGTGTCCTCGAGTACCCGCGTAGATGCTGATGATTTGCTCGGCGATGTCCATTGGCTGATACTGGGATTGCTTCAGCAGCTCGACCATTCGATAGCCACGGTCCAATTTCGATTGCGTCGCTGGATCGAGTTCGGTTCCCAATTGAGCAAACGCTTCCAATTCACGGAAGGAAGCCAAGTCCAGACGAAGACCGCCGGCCACTTTTTTCATCGCTTTGATCTGAGCGTTACCACCCACGCGAGAAACCGAGATACCCACGTTCATCGCAGGGCGAATACCCGCAAAGAACAAGTCTGGTTGCAGGTAAATTTGTCCGTCGGTAATCGAGATCACGTTCGTCGGAATGTAAGCGGAAACTTCGCCTTCGAGTGTTTCGATGATCGGAAGGCTAGTGATCGAACCGCCACCTAATGCCTTGGATAGTTTTGCAGATCGCTCGAGCAAGCGGCTGTGGCAATAGAACACGTCCCCTGGGAACGCCTCACGACCTGGTGGTCGACGCATCAAGAGGCTTAACTGACGGTAAGCGACTGCTTGCTTGCTCAAGTCATCGTAGACGATTAATGCGTGACCGCCGTTGTACATAAAGTGCTCGGCCATCGCAGTTCCCGCGTACGGAGCGACGTATTGAAGCGGAGCAGGAGCGCTCGCACCGGCAACGATGACGGTTGTAAATTCCATCGCACCGTTCTTTTCCAGAGCGTCGATCACCAACGCTACGGAGGAGTCCTTTTGACCGATAGCAACATAGAAGCATTTTACGCCTTTGCCTTTCTGGTTCACAATTGCGTCGATCGCGACAGCAGTTTTGCCCGTCTTGCGGTCACCGATGATCAATTCGCGTTGACCGCGTCCGATCGGAGTCATCGCATCAATGGCTTTGATACCCGTTTGCATCGGCTCGTGAACTGGTTGTCGCTCGGCAACGCCAGTCGCAATCAATTCAACCGGTCGAGTAATCGTGGAGTTGACTGGTCCTTTGCCATCGAGTGGATTCCCGAGTGGATCGAGGACTCGACCAATGACGGCATCGCCAGCGGGAACCGAGAGCAGCTTACCCAGGGCTCGAACTTCGTCCCCCTCTTTGATGCTCAAGTAATCACCGAGAATGATGATCCCGACCGACTTCTCCTCGAGATTGAACGCCAAACCGGTCACGCCGCTCGGAAACTCGACCATTTCCCCGGACATGACATTGGAGAGACCATAAACACGAGCGATACCGTCCCCAACTTCGAGAACAGTGCCCACCTCGCGCACGTCGATCGTGCTGCCGTATTGCTGAATTTCGGCCTGGATGACCGATGCGATTTCGTCCGAATTGAATTTCATGGTTTGTTGATCAACGACTTACAATGGATCAAAAAGGTTTGGTAACTCGCTGGTAAGCGATTTTGTATTTTTCGTTCAACTTGTGTCTAGGAAGCCAAGCTGTTCAGCTTCTCTCGAATAGCGATCTCGGCTTTGGCCAACGTCGCCTTCTTGAGCAGATTCAATTGACCATCGACGCTGCCGTCGAAGACCATATCGCCCACCCTTACAATCAGCCCGCCAAGAATCGTTGCATCTACTTTGGTTGTGATGGCAACTTCCTTCTTGAACAGGTTTTGCAGTTTTTCCTTTAGTGAACTGAGTGCAGCGGCATCGAGCGGTTGCGATGTCGTAACAAGCACTCTCACACGTCCGATCGCTTCGTCTCGCAGCGATGCGGCTGCGCGATAGATGCCTCGAATTGCGCTTAACCGTCCTCGCCGCGAAACCACTTTGAGGAACGTCAATAGCGTCTCATCCATCTTGCCGCCGAAAGCTTTGTCAAGCAGTCGAATTTTTTCATCCGACGGGAGTTTCGGATTGGCCAACGCCATCTCCAAAACCGGTTGCTTGTCAAACACATCGTGGATCAGCGAATGAAACTGATCCATCAATTCGTCAACGTTTCCGGACGATCCAACAGCGGCCAACAACGCTTTTGCGTAAATGGGTCCGACGTGCATCGACTCATCATCGAAGGCAGATTCGTTTTTTTGATTTTCCGACATCGTGGTTCTTCGATTAAAAGACTAGTTTTGACTTGGCATCTTGCTTAACGAATCTGCAATCAACTGTTTGTGATCGTCCGCTTTCAGCTCACGACCAACGACACGACGGGCTAGGGAGAACGCGATTTCCGTACTCTTTCCAGCGATGTCCGACAATGCACCCTGCTTGGCTGACTCGATGTCGGCAAGAGCACGATCGCGCTGTCGACTTGCTTCGGCTTGCGCCTCTGCGACGATACGCTGTCCAGCCGACTCGGCATCCTTACGAGCTTGAGTGATCAAGTCCGCGGATTGCGCGTGAGCGGTTTGCAGTTTGGCATCGTACTCTTTCAGCTTGGCCATCGCTTCGTCAGCAGATCGTTTCGCATCCGCGATTTGAGTGGCGATAGCCTTCTCTCGAGTGGCAAGCCCTTCGGAAATGGGTTTCCATGCAAGGACGTACAATCCACCGAAAAGGATCAAGAAAACAACTGCCGACCAGATGGTCTTATCTGTCTTATAATCGATCAACGAATCCTGATCTTCACTCGCATGAGCCGAAGTCGGGTCCGGCCCATGCTCATCGCTTTTTGCAAAGGAACTTCCAGCAAAAGCAACGAACACTACGAAGGCAAAAAAGCATCGAAAAAAGGGTACGCTATAGATCATTGTCATGGCCACCAAGTTGATGTTACTATTTGCCAGATTGTTGCATACCGACGAGAACCGCGAAGAACGCAACACCTTCGATAAGTGCCGCAGCGATAATCATCGTAATACGAATCGTACCTGCTTGTTCTGGTTGGCGAGCAATCGACTCAACCGCACCTTTTCCGAGCAAACCGATACCGATACCTGCACCGATAACAGCCAAACCGCCACCGATTGCGCCGGGCATGGAGCCACCGCTTTGTGCGGAAGCTGGCAAAGCCATCAAAGCGACAGCACCCAAAGCATACAAACCAACTCGAACGGAATTAATCACTTTCAAAATCTCCTAGCTATTCTTAACGCTACAAAACACGCATGGAAGCAAAAACCGAGCGAAACACACATTTGGCTTCGCACTAAAAAAACCTACCTAGTGGTGATGCATCGAACTACCGATAAACATCGCCGCCAGGAATGTGAACAAATACGCTTGAAGGAACGCGACCAACAATTCCAACAAACTAAGGACAGTCGTCCCAAGAACCGAAATCGTCGCGACCGCACCCCAGGCAGGTGTGCTCAAGGACGTCGCCGCCTCAATACTAATCCCAACACCCAATATACCGAGTAAAACCAAGTGCCCCGCCCCCATGTTCATCAATAGTCGAACAGCGAGAACGGAGTGCTTAATAAACAGAGAAAAGAATTCAATCACCCACATCAATGGAACAATCCAAAAGGCCAGATACCAAGGCAACCCAAGCTCAGGACAAATGTTTTTCAAGAAACCAACTAGACCAAAGGTTTTCACCCCCATGAATACACCAATGACAAATACGATTCCTGCCAAAGCGATCGTCGTACCCAAAGCGGCTGTTGGTGATCCTACCCAAGGGATCATCCCCATCATGTTGCATCCAAGGATAAACACAAAGAATGTCCAAAGCAGCGGCATAAATTTGTCAGCATCGTGCTCGCCCATAGCAGGTACTGCGACGTCACTTCGAACCCATTTGACCATGGCCTCCAGTGCATTCCAAGCTTTGCCCTTGGGTGCTTGGCCAGTTGAAACTCGTCTCGCCAACCAACTAAACATCGCCAACGCCAATACTGCAACCACCAATTCGATGATCATGTATCGCGAAAGGCAAAAACCCGACTCCGCTTCGTACGCATTTTTTTGCGTGCCGAACGGTTGTGGGATCAGGATTTTACCGTCTAGTGTTTTGTTGTACTCAGCGATCTTTTCCTTAGACCACTCGCGATTTGGCGATTCGGTGTGGTAGGACTTCAAAAACTCGTCGCTATTTATTTTGGTCTTTAATGCATTCCATTTGGCCAATTTCTCAGGCGACTTTTGCAACTGAATAAACCAGTCAATCGCTGGCGTGGGATTGGAACTCAAGTAAGCTTGGTATGAGTCGGACGCTTTCGGAGCGTTTTCCGTAGACCACTTGCTTGCATCCGCCAAAGTGGCCGCAGCTTTTTTTTCCAGATAGGCGTCCAAAGGCCAGCCTGCGGTCTTTGCGCTCTCGTGCTGCCAAGCTTGCCAAGTGCTTTTGAGAACGCTCAGTGTTAAAGAGTCGACTCCCATTTCGGTCAACTCAGCAATCATTGCATCCGCTTCCCAAGACTGATAATCCGAATCCAGCCTTACAAACCAAGCCGGAAACGCGGAAGCAGTCTCGCGGTTGCTCCTCCAAAGGACCCGTGGGACCTCAAAGAAGTAACCATCTTTTATGTGGAGAATATCTGAAGCCATTGCTCAGGCTAACTCTGGGGAGGATGTTGGAACGATTGATTGCGACTTAATAACGCGGATTGTAGTAACAAGAAAGGAAAATAATAGCCCAGCAAACAATTGCAAAAAGAATTGTGGTGTTGCCATCTTGTCGCAGCTGAAATTGCCAGAGCGCCAAGCATCAGGGAAAAGCGGAATCCCATGGTGACCATAATCGATAAACTGTCGTGCGCAACTGGTTTACTAAGAGCGGACCACAGCAATGGCCCAACACATGACGCAAGGCTTACAAACAACGCAATCAGCGCATACTCCTCAAACGCACCATTGCCAATAAAGAACCAAGTGGTCATCCAACAGGCTGCCGCAACGGCAATGTAAATCGCAGCTTCGACTAACGGGCTTCCGCTCGGCTTTCCTTTTGTCTCTGGGCTAGCCATTCCGGCTCTCGGTCTCTTTCGACTCGGAACCGGCTTTGGCCGCTTTTCGCATGTCGCGGCTTTTCTTTGCCGCAAGATCCGCGATTTTGGCGACATAAAGTAGGCCATAAATTGCGATCGCAATACCGAGTGCGAAGCCAACCAAGATCAGGAATTGCGTCCCTAACCATTTGTCCAGGTAACTGCCAACCACGCCCGGAATAACCATTAAAATCATTACCGCTATCGCCCTCGAGGCGGCGTTTGTGTTCGCTTGCGACTCAATTCGCTCAGCTTCTTCATTGGAGTTTTCGGGCCCGGAACCCAGGTGGCTATTTGCGTTGGAATTATCCATACATATTTTCCTCCGGGTTTTGTTCGCCCAAAACGTTCTATTGAAAAACGAACTAGTGCCAACGAACTAAGGTGATCATTTCCACGTGTTCAGACTAGAAATGCGGAATCGTCAAAGCATACTGATTTCTACGATGTTGTCCCATACTATGATCCTTTTGCTACGCTAGATTGCAACATCGTGTCCACCAAGGAAGGTAACGATCCTTCCATGGTCCTTAGGAGTTTTTGCCTCGTGAACGCCTCGAAAAAAACAAAGACAGCCTCTAAAAAGCCGTCAGCAATCGTCAAAAAACCCACAGCCAAAAACCTGGGTTCCAAGGCTGATAAAGCTACCGTTGGTTCGAAAGCTTCAAATTTGAGGTCGAAACCCTCCACTGCAAAAAAGGGAACGGGAACCGCTGGGAAAAAGGATACGAAGGCCCCGATTCGTCCTCCAAAAGGGACCAAAACGGCCAAGTCGCGAGTGTCAAAATCGTCAACAAAAAAGTTGACTCCTAAGATTCAAACCTCCAAGAAAACCAAGCCGGCATCTACAAAACCTATCGAAAAGAAGGCAGAGAGAATTCCCGCCAGGGGAAAGCCGATCGCTGAAAAGAAGAAAACTGTTATCCCAAAACCAGTTACCCCGAAGCCGGTTACAACCAAACCAGTTGCAACCAAACCAGTTGCAACCAAGACTTTTATTCCTTCACCCCCGGCCAAAGCCAAGGTGCAAGTCGCGACAAAGGTAGTCGCAGAAACCAAGAAGCCGATCAAAGCCGGGGCAAAAGTCCTCGCGGAAAAATTACCGACAAACAACGTCAAGGCCCCAATTGTCGCTGCCGTGAAGCCGCCGGTCGTTTCGCAACCGCAGGAGCCTGTCCCGCCGCCCTCCAATACCAAGCCGGAGATTGTTGCAAAAATCAGGAGCGCTCAGGCCGGAAAAGAACTGCGCAAGGACTTGGCTCAACCCGCCGCCAAAACGTCACTCACACCACTAAACCTAGTGCCAGCCATTGTCAAAGGCAAGGATCGTTTGATTTTGATGGTTCGAGATCCCTACTGGATCCACGCTCATTGGGACATCATGCGGCATTCCGTGGACCGTGCCAAAGCAGCACTTGCGGAGAATTGGCACACCGTCAAACCGATCCTTCGACTTTTGAAATTAGATGATTCCGGTACTACCAATAATTCGGAAGTGATCCACCGAGATATCGAAATCCATGGCGGCGTTCGCAATTGGTACATTGATGTCGACAGCCCGCCGAGTCGTTTCAAGTTGCTAATGGGGTATTTGTGCGCAAATGGTCGATTCTACGAACTAGCCCGGAGCAACATTGTTCTGACGCCGGCTCCCGGCGGGAAGGAAGCGACCGATGACCACTGGGCGGATATCGCGACCGACGCAGAACACATCTACTCGATGAGCGGAGGGTATGGAGACGACACGCAGACCGCCGATCTGACCGAGGTTTTCGAGGAGCGACTGAAACGCACCATGGATGCGGATGTTCTCTCTCAATTTGGAAGTGGTGCGGAAGGATCGCTCAAACGCCACAAACAATTCCACTTCGATGTGAACGCGGAATTGGTTGTCTTTGGTTCAACACACCCAGAAGCACACGTCTCGGTCGGTATAGAACCAGTCAAGGTTCGATCCGACGGTAGTTTTTCGATTCGGCTACCATTGCCTGACCGTCGACAAGTGTTGCCGGCAACCGCGAAAAGCCGTGACGGAGTCGATGAACAGACAGTTGTCATTGCAGTCGAACGCAACACGAAAGTGATGGAACCTTTGTCGTCCGATAGCGATGACTAGTGTCTCGTCTCGGAACTGCTTGGCAACTAACTAAGAGTCAGTCGATTAATAAGTGTCCGATTTTTGACCTGGGATAGGCTTCCAGCCTGTCATTTTCAGTGCGACAGGCTGGAAGCCTATCCCACGAATGGATCGAACGATCCTAAAGTGAGAGGCTTCCGCTACCTGCTTCGGTGTAGGCCTATTTAAGAGTTGCGGCACTAGTTTGGCCCGGTTTTTCTCGGCTTTGTTCGTGACGGCTCCTCCATCGGCTGGATTCCTTTCCCACGCGGAGGAACTCCTTGGTTCGAAAGATACCCCTTCAATTCCTGAACCTTCATCTGCAGAGCCAATTCCTCCGAACGGCTCTCTGGTCTTCTAGCCTTGAGTCTTGCCAGTTCCTGAAAGGCTTTGTCCACATCCGATAGTTTTGATTCGGTTTGTACCGCAGCGACCGCATCTATTGAAGCTGCAGTTAGGACGCTTGCAGTCGGGACGCTTGCAGTTGGCGTTATGAGGGGTTGATAGCTGTCCGGCATTGCGCCGCTAGGCTGCCCAGTCGCGTTCGAATGCATGTTCAACTTCCTGGACAATCGCGGTTTCTCAAATTCTTCACGCATTGTTTTTGGCGAGGGTGGCGAGGCTTCTTTGGTCGGTGGATCGTCGACAGGAATCTCGGAACTCTTTAGGTCACCCGAGGTGTCAGCCGCAACAGTCAAATCGACATCACGTCTGCCGACCGAACGGTCAATACTACGGCGACCGAAAACCGGGCTTGAATCGATCGGAGTCACCACAAAGACGATGCCTAACCCAAACACGAGACCTGCTGCGGCGCACAGAACTGATATGGTTGTCTTTCCAGGTCCGATCGGACGATCGCTTACCATCGGCGAATCGAGCCGAGTCAAAAGGCTAGTCGATACAGACGAGTCTCGAGCCGCTTGCACCTCGGCTAGGGCTTTTTCGGAGGCCTCGAGAATGGCAACTTTGGATTTGACCTCGGACAGCAAGTTTGCATACGCGGAACGGCTGTCCGCCAGCTTGGCCAGACGAACTTCGGCAATATTCTTTTGCGCTTCGAGTCGTCGAATTCGACCATCGACCAAGGAAATGTCGGACTGCACACCTGCGATAGAAGCCTTGAGCTCTGCCAAAAAACGTCTCTCGATTGAGGACATTGTCGACTGGGAAGCAACAACGGAGGGATGGCTTTCCATGAAGCGGCCAGTCAGTTGAGATCCGATTAGCTGTGCGTCGACGAGTCCCTCACGAAGCCGTTTTAGTCCTGGCTGTGAATTGAGGACCGCACCGGGAGCGACGATAAAGGATTTCGGATCCTCAGTGGCGCGAACCAACAATTCGCGGTCTGCAATGAGTGCCTGCCTGGCGACTTCCGCTTGTCGTAGATCGTTCTTGATTTGATCGAATTCGGCCCGTGAGGTCGCGGCACCTGCGACAGTATCGGTCATCCCTCTCAAATCGGAGAGGTCCGAACCCGCTTCACTTTCGACATCATGAAGCCGATGGGTTGAGTTTTCGAGTTCTCGCTTTGCCGAGTTGCGAGCGTGCGTCAACTCCGCCAAAACTCCATCAGCTCGTGCCTTGCGAACCTGTTGCAAACGCGACTCAAGCGCATCGGTCAGTGCCTTGCTCAACGACATTGCGTCATCTTGGGTTTCGGCCTTTACGTCCATATAGATGACTTCGGTAACGCCAAACTCGGTCCCCTTTGGCGCGTGGACCGAGATGGAAGACTTCGCAACTTCCTCGATCATTTCCTTCGAGGGATACTCACCCCATCCCATCCAACTGGAAAGCCCCTTGGGTGGCCCGACTGCAATCAATGCGTCGCGAACAACCTGTTGACTCTTAGACATCTCAAGAATGGTCTCTTGTGCCGCCTTCATTTCCGCTTGGCTTTGGAATCTGCCAAGTCGCATGACCGCCCCCGTCGCTTCGTCTCGCACCAATAGCGCTTGCGATGCCAGAAACGTATCTTGCTTCAGAAAGACGACGTAGCCCAATCCTAGACCGCCAAAGAGGGCGGTTGTGAAGATCCATAGTGGAGCCCATACCAAAACGCCTCGGAGCAGGCTTCGGACAGCTGGGTTCGCAATTAATGCACTCATTGAAATCTACGACCTGGAATTAGGCAAAGGCGAGGCACATCGATAATTGTGGGAACGATTGTTGTGGGAATGATACTTGATGAGTTATCCACCGGTCGGGCTCGACGCGTATCGAAGCCCAAATTACTTGTCAAAGGCAATGCAATGTCGCAGTCTTGCGGTTTGTTCCTTGGCGACAGGATTTGCTAAAGTTCGGCATCCATCGCGTCCTTACTTCCAAGATGCTCCGTCATGCACTAAAAAGAGTGTCCGTAGTCTTTTGGAGAATACTGCGTACTTTTCGAATCACCCGTCGAAGTCATAACAGATAGAGCTTTTTGTGAGTCCTGATTTTTCCAAGCGACGAGAGCGACTTTTCCGGGAACTCAAAGAACGCAAGTTGCCTAATTTGCTTGTAACTTGTCCACACAATGTCACCTACTTGACCGGTTTTACTGGCGAGGACGGTTACCTGTTTGCAAATCAAGGGGACATCTTCATCCTGAGCGATGCACGGTATGAGGAGCAACTTCAAGAGGAGTGCCCAGAGGACAACGTCTTCATCCGTGGCGCCACCATTTCGATGATCGATGCCACAGCAAAGTGGTTGTCGGCCCAACGTTTAAGCCAAGTCTGTTTCGAGGCACAATCCATAACTTTGGCACAATGGGAAAAGCTAACCGGCCAAGTGGAAACCGTGCAGTTCGGTTCGAGCAGTGGCGTGATCGAAGGGCTTCGAGAGCGTAAAGACGCTTCTGAGATTCAAGCGATCGAACGAGCCGTATCCATTGCAGAACGCGCGTTCGTTTCCGTGTCGGCGATGTTGACGGGCGACATGAGCGAAAAGTCCATCGCCGACCAACTCGAGCATTCCATACGAAAACTCGGTGGAACCAGCAGTGCCTTTAAGTCGATTGTTGGCGTAGGCGCAAGAGCTGCACTGCCCCACGGTCGTCCCTCTAGCAAACGAATCGATGAAGCTCCTTTTGTACTTGTCGATTGGGGCGCGAAAGAAAAACTATATCTGAGCGACATAACCAGAATCATCGTTACAGGTAAAACAACCTCCAAGTTTCAAAGGATCTATCAGACGGTTTTGTCTGCGCAAGAAGCTGCGATTCGGGCAATTCGTCCTGGTATCCTGATGAGCGAAGTGGATGCGATCGCTCGAGGCATCATTGAGAAAGCAGGATTCGGAAAACGTTTCACCCATTCCTTGGGGCATTCTTTTGGTCTGCAAATCCACGAGTCGGTACGACTTGCCAAGGGACAGGAGAGGCCGTTGGAAGCCGACATGATTGTCACAGTCGAACCTGGGATTTACATTCCCGGTATTGCGGGAGTCCGAATCGAAGACGACGTGCTGGTTACCAAGTCGGGCAACCGAGTTTTAACGTCGCTGCCAAAACAGTGGGATGAGATTCAGCCGTAGAGTGGGTTCCGGTAAGGTAACGAATGCAATGAGGAAACCATGTTAATCGTGCGCGAAGTTGGGTTGGATGACTTGGATGCACTTTGGGATTTGATCGGGCAAGCCAACACAGGGATGACCTCACTCAAAATTGATAAAGAGCAATTGGCCGATCGAATCGAGCGCTCCCACTTTGCCTTTAGAAGATTGACGGAACGTGCCGAGGGAGCGCCATACGTCTTCGTCATGCAAGATTTAGAAACCGGTCGGCTGATTGGCACCTCTTGCATTTTCTCGAAAACAGGTGGTTTCGAGCCTTTTTACGCTTACCGAATCGTAACCGAAAGTACGCATTGCGAATTGCTAAATCAAACGCATGAAATTCATTCGCTCCATTTGATCAAGACGCACAATGGACCGACGGAAATCGGCAGCCTGTTTCTGCTACCGGAATACCGAGGCAAGGGGTGTGGCAAGTTGCTGAGTATGTCGCGATTTGCCTACATTGCAGCCCATCAAAAACGATTCGCGTCGCAGACCATCGCCGAGATGCGTGGCTTTCTTACCCCCGAAGGAGATTGTCCTTTTTGGGAAGCGATCGGATCCCATTTCTTTAAGATCGATTTCCCTCGCGCGGATTCGCTCTCCATGATCGATAAGCAGTTTATCGAAGATCTGATGCCGCGTTATCCGATTTACTTGGATCTGCTGCCCGCAGAAGCGGTTGCCGCGATGGGAAAGGTTCACGATCAAACCAAGCCGGCTCTCGCGATGCTCGAATCTCAAGGGTTTGTTCGCACCGACCAGATTGACATCTTCGACGGTGGCCCCGTTGTTCAGTGCGCAACAAAGAGTATTTCGGCAGTGAAAGACATGGAACAAGTTGTCGTGTCACAGGAGAGCGGTTCGCCCAATTGGCGAACTCAACCCGGGGGACTACTCTATCCCAGAGCTGTCGTTACGACTTCGCAATCGCAGTTCGTTGCCGTTCAATGCGATGCAATGATAGTGGACAAGGTCGTCTCTCTTGAACTGTCCGCGATGCGTACCCTTGGAGTACAACATAATGACAGGGTTTGGGTCATGAAGCAATTGCTTGCATGACACTTAGGTTAACGGGGCGCCAGTATCCATGCAGTAGCCACTGCAAACAAAGTGCAACCGAAGCAAATGATTTCCCAAAGGCTGCTTATCGCTTCGATTGGAAAGAATGCTTGATTCATGGCTACACTTTCGGAAAGAGGAGCTAGTGGAATAAACTTCCAGCCTGTCGCATTGAAAAGGACAGGCTGGAAGCCTATGCCACTTCAAAAATCGAACAATTATGGATCGACTAACGCTTAGCTGGCTGGTGCTGTGCCAAGTTGCGTCGAGACGTTAGTGAAAGTCGTTCGCGAATTCTTACCGATTGTTCCTACAGCGGTCAAGCAAACCACGACGATGAGCGAGAGCATAACGGCGTACTCAACAGCCGTTGGTCCGTCTTCACTTTTCAAAAATCGCTTCAACTTCAATGCAAAGTTCTTCATAATAAAATTCCTCCAACCGGGTGTTTGTATGTGGATCCCGAAAGCATCGCCATGCGTTCAGAACTCAAAGTTCCTGCGTCATCACAGGGATTGTTGTTCCACGATTGGACCAACAAAGAAACTTAAGCCATAACGCGTGTCTGTCAAATTTTGCGTGTTGGGAAGTTTAGTAAAAACTCGAAGATGTAAAGAAATTTTCCACAACGCCATTTTGTTTTTTGAAAATGTGTGACGATTGTGATGATTGTTACATCCCAATGCAATCTCTGACACCCCGACTTCTTGACTTAACTCATTCGGTTTGAGGGGTATCCGGCGGCTGATCGGCGGCAAGGGCTTGGATCAGGTAACCAAGTTCTTCATCGACTTCGGATACGTTGGAGACTGTCGATGCGATATGGATCTTGACGATCTCCTTAAATCGCTTCCTCCAACGATGGATAGTTGTCTTAACGACCTCAACGGAAATACCAAGTTTTGAAGCGACTTCCGCTTGTGAGAGTTCAATTGAATCTCCGCCCAACCAAGGTCGCAGCAACTGGAACTTCTCAGAATGCTCTCGTCCCAATTCGATCTCAAGATCTGTTAGCGAGTGCTGTAGGATCGACATTGCCCATTGGCGGTCAAAGTAAGCGTCGGGCGGCATTGAGCTATAAAGTGCAGTGTTCGCGGACGATAGATCGCAATCGTCGATGGAAACATGCGAAATCAATCCGCCACGCATCTCTGCTTTTTCCTTTGCTCGTTCATCGGCTAAGAAGTGTTTTACGGCGCCAAGCAGATAACTTCGAAACTTGCCTCGCTCTCGAACGACGGAGTCCAATGACCTGCCGCTGAGCAACGTCGCGAAGAAGGCGTGAGTCCAATCGCGAGCATTTTGATCGCGATTTGTGTAGGAATCCACGAAGGCGAAAACGGGAGCATAGTAACGATCGCAAAGTTCTTTCAGCGATTGCTTGGCCTCAACGGTTTCGCCTCGTGACGAGAGGACATTCGTCCAATGAGTCGTCATAAAGCGACGGCTCGAGCTCTGCGGTTCAAAAGGATCGTTCACAAGTTAAGGTCCGTTTTTAAATTCGTGGCGTTCTGTCGACATTCGATTTTAGGGTCCGTCCAAGGGTAGGATGGGCTCTTGCTGGGCTGTGCGACAAAGGCCAGTTTGACTATTTTTTACAATTCGTTTTCTTGGCTTTTCGTTCCTGCAATCCGTTGGGCTTTTGCGATTCGCCCTAAATGGGGCAGCAACAATCTAGCCCAGGGCAGAGCGCAGCGCCGCCAGGGCGGCGCTTCGCTTTGCCCTGGGCTAAAATGTTTAAGCCCGTTGGGCTAAAGACGCAACAACGCAACATAGCTTACAATTCAATCCACTCATTTTTCAGCATGCATTAAGGCCAACGCGGAACAAAAGGCGCATAAACCTAATTCTTGCGATCTGCTATGTGTCGCACAGCCCAGGCTCTTGCCCCCAGTTGGCTTGTAGGCCGTCTCACTTTCTCGGCTTCGTTTTCACTGGCCCCCGACGAGATCGTCTCGTCGGAGCCAAAGGTTCGCAGCTAGGAAACGCTCCCCCGCGAACGCCCGCATCCCCCACCCAGGCCAACGCTGTAGGCGTTGGCCTGAGTGGGGGATGCGACAATTGGTTGGCGGGTTCGATCCTAGCCTCGAACCTTTACGTCCGATGGGTCAAGCCCATCGGGGCGTTCCGAAAGTGAGAC
>Ga0163144_10011112_pt1 | contig 19087 bp, 11 predicted proteins | sample OliLak19BULKMAT1_FD_123175 | JGI IMG/M metagenome (GOLD analysis project Ga0163144, IMG submission 123175) | Freshwater microbial mat bacterial communities from Lake Vanda, McMurdo Dry Valleys, Antarctica - Oligotrophic Lake LV.19.BULKMAT1 | ecosystem: Environmental > Aquatic > Freshwater >... | reverse complement strand
GACAGCACCGACACGGACGACAGCGCAAGCGAGAGCGGCGGCTCCGCCGAGTCGGCCGACACCGGTGACGAACCGGGCGGCCATGGGGTGTCGCTCAACGTGAATCGCGATGTCGACGTCCTGTTCGTGATCGACAACTCGGGATCGATGGGTGAGGAACAGGGGCTGCTCGCCGCGGGCCTCCCCGCTTTCATCGGGGTGCTCGAGGCGGAAGGTGCCCCGGCGAACTACCGCATCGGCGTGACGACGACCGACAACGGCAACCCGTGGTGCGGCAGCACGTCGCCCGAGGCCGGCAATCTCGTGCTCTCGAGCTGTCGCTCGCGTACGGGCGAGTTCGTGTTCAACGGCAATCCACCCGCCGACGCGACGGCGCAGGCGTGCACCGACGTGTGCAGTCTCGACACGATCGAGATCCTGCCGACGACGACCGAGCTCGATACGCAGCCGCGGCCGCGCCCGTGGGTGGAGAGCATCGAGGGCAAGACCAACCTCGGCGGCGACATCAGCACGACGGCGGCGCTGCAGTGCTTCGCTCCGCAAGGGCTCGTTGGCTGCGGCTTCGAGTCCCATCTCGAGTCGATGTACAAGTCGTTCCTCCGGTCGCAGAACGCCGATGAAGAGCAGTACGGCTTTTTGCGCAGCAACGCGATTCTCGCCGTGGTGATGTTGAGCGACGAGGGCGACTGCTCGTACAACAACGAGTACCAGAGCATCTTTTTGTCAGAAGCCGAGGGCGGCAACCCGGCGGTGTTCTGGTCGGACCCCGACGCCTCGGCGCCGACCTCAGCGGTGTGCTGGAACGCGGGGGTGAGCTGCGAAGGCTCCGGCATGCCGTACGAGAGCTGCAGCGCGACGAACAAGGACGTCAATGGCGCGCAGCACGTCCCGGACGGCGAGGCCGTGCTCCATCCGGTGAGCCGCTACTCGAGCTTCGTGCAGGAACTGGAGAACTCGAAGCAGCAGATCACGCCGAACCAAGAAGTCCTCGTCGCGATGATCACGGGTGTGCCGCAGGACTACTCCGGCGAGTTGATCTACGCCGATGCGCTCGACCCGGTGGAGCAGGCCGACTTCGGCATCGGAGCCGGGTGCGCGTATGAGGATGGCGATCCGATGACCCCGCTCGCGACGGCGCGCCCACCTGCGCGCGAGAAAGAATTCGCGGAGGCGTTCGAGGTCGGCAGCCAGCCGAACCTGTACTCGATCTGCCAGGAGAGCTACGCCGGCGCGCTCGAGGCGATCGCGAACAGTATTCGGGATCAGATCCGGCCCGCGTGCATGACCACGTGCGTCGCCGACACCAATCAGATCATGGCCGGTCTGCAGCCGTCGTGCAGTCTGATCCAAGAGGCGCCCGCGCCCGGAGGTGGCGGCATCGACGAGACCGTCATCGAGCCGTGTGGCGCCGAAGGATCGCTGCCCGCGGATGCCGACGTCTGTTTCGACGTGCTCGTGGACGACGCGCTCTCCGGTGAGTGCGCGGACGAGGGCTGGAACCTCGAGCTCCGGCTCGTGCGGCGCGAGGGCGTGCCGGCGCCGGGCGGCACCGCCGTCAGCGTGAGCTGCGAGCTCTCGCAGAACAAGCAGATCGACTGTCCGAACCTGCCCTGACGAGTGGCGGCGCGACTCCGCTGAGACCGCGGCTCGGCTCGGGCGCTACCGTCGCGACTTCTGCGGGCGCGCGATGCCGAGTGCATCCATCTTGAGGCCCAGGGTCTTGCGCGCCATGCCGAGCATTTCGGCGGCGCGCGTCTGATTGCCCGCGCACTCTTGCAGCGCCGCGAGGATGCGCGTGCGCTCGTCGTTGTGGGCTGCGCTCCCGCTCGGCGGCGGCGTCGAAGGACTCGATGACATCGGCGACACCGGGGCCGGCGCGTCGGGGTCGGTCTCGATCACGATGTGCTCGGGCAACAGCGTTGGCCCGTCACACAGCACCATCGCGCGCTCGACGACGTTGCGGAGCTCACGGATGTTGCCGGGCCAGTCGTGGCCGCGCAGCCCACCGATCGTCGCCGGAGCGATCGACGGCGCCGTCACGCCGAGGCGCGCTGCGGCCTGCTGGACGAACTGCTCGACGAGCGTCGGGATCTCCGCGAGCCGCTCGCGCAGCGGCGGGATCGCGAGCGTGATGCCACTGAGCCGGTAGTAGAGATCCTGGCGAAAGCGTCCCGCGGCGACGTCAGCCCGGAGCTGGTAGTGCGTCGCGGCGACGAAGCGCACGTCGATCTCGCGCGCCGACACGCTGCCGACCCGTTGCACGCGGCGATCCTCGAGCACGCGCAGGAGCTTCACCTGCGCGAGCGCGGGCAGATCGCCGACCTCGTCGAGGAAAATCGTGCCGCCGGCGGCGGACTCGAGCAGGCCGATCTTCGCCTTCACCGCGCCGGTGAAGGCACCCGCTTCGTGGCCGAACAGCTCGCTCTCGATCAGGTTCTCCGGCACCGCGCCGCAGTTGATCGCGACCAGCGGGCCGGCCGAGCGCCGCGACAGCTCGTGGATGCGGCGTGCCATCACCTCTTTGCCGACGCCGGTCTCGCCGAGCACGAGGACGTTGATGTCGCTCGCGGCGATGCGCGGCAGCATCTCGGGGCTCGCGATCGTCGCGCGACCCTGCAGACGCAGCGGCGTGCCGCGGACGCCACCGACGTCGCCCTGCACGAGCACGGTGACCGAGCCGAGCTCGAGGACGTCGCCGGGTGTGATCGCAGCCGGTACGCCTGCCGCGAGTCGGACGCCGGCGACCTTCGTGCCGTTGCTGCTGCCGGTGTCCTCGATCAACAGCGGCGGGCCGAGGTGCAGCGTGGCGTGGCGACGCGACACCGACTCGCGATCGATCCGGACATCGACGTCCTCACCGCGGCCGATGCGTACCGATCCGTGAGCGGGCAGCGGCACGTAGGTCGCACCGTCTTCCGACAGCACCACGAGACGCGCGGGCTCTTCGATCGCCGCGCCGGTCGGCCGTGTCGCGTCGGGATCGTGCTCGTCTGGCTGCTGCTCAGGCAACGCCCGACTATACTGCGCTCGATGTCGGTCGACGCTCCAACCGCGCCGATGGCCACGACCGACCCGGGCGAACGGGGCTCGGCGCCGAGCCCTCGCCAGCTCGACCGCGGGATGCAGTTCGGCCGCTTCCTCGTCACCGCGCCGCTCGGGGCTGGCGGGGCCGGAGCCGTGTATGCGGCGTACGATCCCGAGCTGGATCGTCGTGTTGCGCTGAAGGTGCTGCATCAGGCCGACGAGAGCGACGAGGACGATCCGCTGCGATCCGAGTGGCCGCGGCTCGTGCGGGAGGCGAGGGCGCTCGCGCGGCTCAGTCACCCCAACGTGGTCGTGGTCCACGACATCGGCCTCGAGCACGGTCGCGCGTGGTTGGCGACCGAACTCGTCGAGGGCAGCGAGCTCGGGGAGTGGTTCGCCGTGCGGCCGGGGCTGACGTTCGAGGAGATCCTCGCGATCTTCGTCGGTGCCGGCCGTGGTCTCGCGGCAGCGCATGCGGCGGGGCTCGTGCACGGCGACTTCAAGCCGGCGAACGTGCTGGTCGGCGACGACGGCCGAGCACGCGTCGCCGACTTCGGGCTCGCACGCATGCAGGCGCGCGCGGAGCTGCCCACTCGCCCCGCCGATGCGACGACGGCCGGCGATCGATCCGATCGCATCGTGATCGTCGGTACGCCCTACTACATGGCCCCCGAGCAGCTGTCGGGCGCAGAGGCGAACGCGCAGTCCGACCAGTACGCGTTCTGCTTGTCGCTACTCGAGGCGCTCTCGCGCCGCCGCGTGTATCAGTCGGCCTCGGTGTCGAACCTCTTCGTCGCGAAGCAAGAGCCGCTCGCCGAGTCGATCTTCGAGCGATTGCCGGGTTGGATCGTTCGCATCGTCGCCCGCGGCCTGTCGCGCGAGCCCGAGCTGCGTCACGCCTCGATGGACGCGCTACTGGCCGCGGTGAGCGCGGCTCAGGCGAAGCATGCGCGACGACGCATCGGGCTCGGGCTCGCCGGCGCGATCGTGCTCGGCGCCTCGGTCACCTACTTCGCCGTGACGTCGACCCAAGACCTGCCCTGCGAAGCGAGCGCGCGCCACGTCGAGCCGCTGTGGAATGCCGAGCGCGAGGCCGAGCTCGGTCGCGCGTTCGCCTCTGCGCAGGCGGTGCTGGGGCCGGCGATCTGGTCGCGCACCGCGGCCACGCTCGACACGTTCGTCGCCGGTTGGGTCGGCGGTCACCGCAATGCCTGCCTCGCTGCGCATCACCGCGAGCAGCGGGCCGACGTCACCGACGCGCGCACGCGTTGCCTCGACGATCGGCTCGATCGCCTGGTCGCGCTGATGGACCTGTTCGCGGACGCCGATGCCGAGACGGTGCTGCGCGCGGATGCAGCGGTGCGTTCGCTGCCGGACCTCACACCGTGTGCCGACGCCGACGCGGCGTTGCGGGAGTTTGGTCCCCCGACCGAGGATCCCGCAGCCGTCGCGGCGATCGAGCAGCGACTGCGACGCATCGATGCGGCGCTGTTTGTCGCCCGCTACGATCGCGTCCGCGCGCTACTCGACGAGGTGACGACCGTCGTCGACGCCGGCGGCTCGACGCGCGGTCGGTACGCGGTCGCGGTGCGGCGCGGCAACTTCCTTCACCAGACCGGGGACTTCGCCGCGGCCGAGCGCGAGCTCGAGTCGGCGATCCTCGGCGCGGTCGCGGTTGGCGACGATGCGAGCGCGCTGCTCGGCCTCGGACCCATGATCCGCAGCATCGGCTCCGCACGGCTCGAGTACGACGAAGCGCTCTCGTGGGCGCGCTGGCGCGAGCCGCTCGCGACGCGCAGCGGCGCCTCGGCGAAGCGCCGCGCCGATCTGCTGTCGGCCGAGGCCGCGATCGATGCGGCGCGGCACGACGGCGAGGCCGCCCAGCGTAAGCTCGAGGAAGCGATCGCGCTGCTCCGCGGCGCGAACGCGTCGGACGTGGAGATCGCGCTGCTCGACGTCGAGATCGGTGGTGTCCTGCGTGGCCGCGGCGAGCTCGAGCGCGCGAACAAGCGGACGACCCTCGCGCGCGAGATCATCGGACGCGAGCTCGGCAGCGGTCATCCCGAGTTCGCTGGCGCATGCGGAGAGCTCGGGATCATCCGCCTGCAGCTCGGCCGTCGCGAGGACGCGCGCGCGCTGCTCGAAGAAGCCGTGGCAGTGACACGCGCGGCGTACGGCCCGGACCACCCTGCGATCGCGCCGGCGCTCAACAACCTCGCCGCATTCGAGGCCGAGCTAGGTGACTACGCGGCATCGCGGAAGCTGCTGCTCGAGTCGCTCGTCGTCGAGCGGCGTCGCTACGGCGAGGATCACCTCGTCACGGCGCCCACGCTCGTGAACCTCGCGACCGCCGCGTTGTGGATGGACGAGCCCGCGCGCGCGCTCGAAGAGCTCGACCAGGCCGAACGGATCTTTCGTGCCGCCGATCCCGATCGGCCCGAGCTCGCGGGTGTGTATCGCCAGAGGTCCTATGCGCTCGATGCTCTCGGGCGCGCACCCGAGGCGGTTGCCGCAGGGCTTCGCGCCGTCGAGATGTTCGATCGTCATCGTGCCGCGGACGATCCGGCTCGCGCAGATGCTCGCGTCCAGCTCGGCTGGGCGCGACTCTCGGCCGGTGATCGCGATGGTGCCAAGGTCGCGTACGACGAAGCGATCGCGATCCTCGAGCGAGCGAAGACGCCAGGTGGTGCAGCGATGCTCGCCGACGCGCTCGACGGGCGCGCGGAGATCCATGCGGCGTCCGGCCACCGCGACCTCGCGTCGGCCGATCGCGAGCGCGCGCGTGGGATTCGATCGTCGGCCGCGCGCTGACGATCGCGTGGGCGCGCTACGATCGCGAGACCAACACCGAGCACGGCGCGCGGTGCACGATTTTGCTCGCCGTGCTGCCGATCAGTCGCTCGAACGCACCATAGCCGTGCGCGCCGATCACGATCAGGTCTGCGCCGATCTCCTTCGCGACGTCGAGCACGACATCGGTGGGTTGGCCGATCCGCACGTGTTGCCGGGCTACCTGCGGTGATCCGTCGGCCACACGCTGCGCGAGAGCGGTGGTCGCATCGGTGAGCAGCGCCGCGTCGAGCTGGCCCTGCGGCACGGCCCACACCGCCTCGGGGATGCCGACCGGCACCGTCACCGCGCGACAGGCATGCAGCGCCGCGCCCGAGCGCTGCGCGAGCGCGCACGCGGTCTGGAACACGGCGGGCTCGCGCGGCGAGCCGTCGAGGGCAACCAGGATCGTCAGGTACATGGCCGAATCATGCGCCCGCCGTGACCGCGCGTCACGGGTGTCGTACGGTGCCGCGGTGATGAAGCCGCGAGCCTCGCGTCGACCCCAGCGACAGGCGCTTCGCGAAGAAGCCGCGACTCTCGACCTGGACCCCAGCGGCTGCCTGCGCATCGCCGTGATCGCGGACACCCACTCGACGCCGCATCTCCGCGCCCTCCACCACGTCGCCGCCACGTCGCCCGACGCCATCATCCATGCCGGCGACATCGGCGATCCGAAGACCGCGCTCGATCCGTTCGCCGCGATCGCGCCGATGTTCGTCGTCCGCGGCAATATCGACGGGCGTGCGCCGCACCTGCCCGACGCGCTCGTGCTCGACGTCATGCGCGACGATGCGCGGGCGCTGCGGATCCTGCTGCTGCACATCGCGGTGAACGGTCCGCGCTTGCGTGCCGACGCACTGCGGCTCGCGAAATCTCGTGCCGCCGATCTCGTGATCTGCGGCCACTCGCACGTGCCGTTCATCGGTCGCGATCAGGGCGTCGGTGTGTTCAATCCCGGATCGATCGGTCCGCGACGCTTCGCGCTGCCGATCGTGTTCGGCACGATCGAGATCGATCCGCACGGCGTGCGGTTCGGCCACATCGACGCCGAAACCGGCGCTGCGTGGCTTCCTGGTGAGAATCTCGCCCTGTCGTGAAAGGCCCGGACGGCCTACTCGGCGAGCTCGATCGTCGAGAAATCCGGGAACACGCCCGCGTCGGGCTCGTAGCCCTTCACCCGCCATGCGTGAACGATGACGCGCGGTCCGTGCATGAGCGGCACGAGCGGCACCTCGCTCGCGACCCGGGCGAGGATGTCGTCGATCGCCCGAGTGCCGGCTGCGCCACGCGCGTCGACGAGCAGGCGATCGACCTCGGGGTCTTTCCAGCGCGCGTAGTTGCTCGCGGCGACGGGCACCTTTCCGGCGCCGAGGATGCCGCCCGAGCCGAGTGTCGCGTCGAGGTAGTCGATCGGGTCCGGCGTGTCCGCGAACCACCCGCCGAGCACGAGGTCGTACTGCCCGCGGCCGAGCAGCGCGCCGTAGTCCTCGCTGTCCTTCGCGACCGTCGTCTCGACCTCGACGTCGATCGCGGCGAGCTGCTGCGTGATCCCGGTGGCGACCGCGTCGGGGCGCGCGAGATACGGCCGCGGTCCCCACACACGGATCATCTGCAGCCGCTGCGGCAGGTGGGAACCGACCAACGCTGCACGCGCGGCGGCGGGGTCGTGCCGCAGCCCGTCCTGACCGCGACCGAGCGCCGGCGGCAGGAGGCATCTCGCGACGAACGCTGCGGGATTGCTGTAGCAGAGCGACGCGAGCTTGTAGCGATCGAGCGCCCAGGCGATCGCGCGCCGGGTCATCGCGCCAGCGAAGTGCGGCGTCATCGTGTTGATCGCGAGAAACGCGGTGCTCATGCCCGGCTGGAACAGCTTGCGTACGTTCTGCAGCGCCGTGACGTCGTCACGCGCGAGCGAAGGCGTGAAGTCGACGTCGCCCGCCTCGATCGCGGCGAGCAACGCATCGGGACGGCCATCGCCGTTCGGTGGGTACCAGCGGATCTCGATCGCGTCGATCTTCGGCTGCCGTGCCGCGTGCTTGTTGCGGACGAGACGAACGCCGCGGTTGCTCGCCTCTTCGATCGCGAACGGACCGGTGCCGAGCGTCTTGCCGCCGTCGCGCTTGACGATCTTCGCACCCGCGCGCGACAGCAGATCTTCCGGCTTGTGATGCCAGCCATGACGCGAGTACAGCACGACCTTGTCGCCGCTCGCCGCGACCTCGATGCCATATGCCGCGACGGTCGGCACGATCGCTGCGGCGAGATCGGCGGACGTGAGCGGTGAGCCGTCGGAGAACCGCGCGTCCGGTCGGACCTCGAGCTCGTAGGTGCCGGCGTCGCGCTGCTGGGCGGGGCCGGTCACCAGCCGCGGTACGAAGCGGCCGGCGGAGCGCTCGTACGGCGACTCGAACACCTGCGAGATGACGACGTGGCCGGTGAAATCGTGCGCGCGATGCGGGTCGAGCATGCTGACCGTCGTCAGCGTGCCGACTCGAAGCACCGACTCACCCTTGGTCCCCACGCGAGGCAATCATACTCCGCCCCGCTCAGCTCGGGGGCACGCACGCTGCGAGGACGATCACGATCGGGATCGCCCGCCTCAGCACTTGCCGGCCTTGAGCTTGCCCTTCTTCAGACAGAACTTGCCGAGCTCGATCGGAGCCGCCGGCGCCGCACCCATGCGGTTGCCGACGGTGAACGCGACCTCGCAGCTCTTCGGGTTCCCCGCGAGCGCCTCCGATCCGAACCCTTGCCCGGTCATGCGCGTCGTCTCGCCGACATCGAGGTAGTGCAGCTCGACACCCGAGAACCACATCTTCTCGACGCGCGACGTGCTGCCGACCTTGCAAGTGACGTTCGACTCGATCATCCCGCTGCCGTCGACCGGCGTCTTGATCGTGACGTCGTACTGCACCTTGAGGTTGAACTGGTTGGGGCCCGCGCCATACGGCGCGACGAGCTCGAGCTTCACACCGTCGATCGTCGTCGATGCCGCCGTCAGCGGTGCGTCCGCGGGCGCAGCCGGTGCCGCCGGATCACACGCGCCATCGGCGACCTTCTCGTCCTTGAAGCAGCCGCGCTTGACCACGGTCTCGTCGTACTCGGTCCAGCTTCCGGTCTTCTGCTGGCGGAGCATGAACGTCACGTCGCAGACCTTCGGCGCCTCGGTGAACGCGAACGCGGGGTTCCAGTACATGCGAACCGGCCGCGACAGCGACTCGCCGGGCTCGTACTTGAACGGCCCCGCGCTGAGGTACGGGAACTGGGTGTCGACGAGCTTCTGCGTGCCGTTGGTGCACGCGCTCTTGATGACGAGCTGCGCGTTGTCGTTCAGCGCCGAGTTGATCTGCAGCACCTCGTTGATCGAGATGCCGGGCGCACCGCCGTAAGTCGCGTCCGCCTTGACCGTCAGGTCGGCGACCTCGATCGGCAACGACGATCCCGACATCGCGGCCGCGGCGATCGGCGGATCGCACGGCCCGATCTTGGCCGCGGTATCGTAGCACACCGTCGCGAGCGGCACGGACACACCGCCGTAGCCCGCGCCGAGCCGGAAATCGAACTGACACGGCGTCATCGCCGTGTCGATGCCCTGCGTGAAGATCGATCCGCTGAGTGCGGTGGTCTCGCCCGCCGTGAATTGGTGGAGCTGCTTGCTGTAGTCGACGAGCCCGACCTGCGCGACGTCGGCGAACACGCGTGCGTCCTTTTTGCACAGCGCCTTCATGTGCACGTACGTGCCGGTGTTGATCGCCTCGTTGAACTTCGCCTTCGCGTCGACCTTCAGCGCGCCGGCACTGCCGCCGAACATGCCGCCCGCCGGCGCGATGGTGATGTCCGTCAGCAACACGGGCTTTTTCGCGTCTTCCTCGGCCTTCTTCTTCGCCTCGTCCTCGAGGGCCTTCTTCTTCGCGTCTTCGTCGGCGAGGGCCTTCTTCTTCGCGTCTTCGTCGGCGGCACCTGCCTTCTTCTTTGCGTCCTCGTCGGCGGCGGCCTTTTTCTTCGCGTCTTCGTCGTCGGCGGTTTTTTTCTTCGCCTCTTCGTCGTCGGCAACCTTCGCTGCGCCGTCGTCGGACTTTGCGGGCTCTTTGTCGCCGCCGGTGATCTTGTCGCAGCCGGGCAAGCAGAGCGCCGCGGCAACGAGCGCGCGGGCGACGAGGGAGGAGCGCGGAGCGGAATCGGTGACCGACATGGGCCCTGAACTTCGCAGAGTTGACGTCCCTGGGGGAAGTGGGTTGCGCCGGCTTGCCGGGATCACGAAAACCGCGGCGGTCGTGCGGCGTTTCTCGCCGTTCGGACCGGCTGCGTTCGCGTCACTGCGGGGTCGGGTGGCCGAAGTCGGGGCCCAGCATGACGACGATCTGCGTCCAGCCGGCGCGGTCCAGCGTCGCGCTCGGGAGCTCGGCGCCGAGCTCCTCCGCGATCTTTGCCGCAAGATCGGCGGCCGCGGGATCTCGCGCGCGGACGTACGCGCGCGAGCTCTCGACGTCCTCGTGATCGAGATCGGCGGCCGCGATCGGCAGGCCGGCCTCCTGCAACGTCCACGCGGCGTGTCGGAGCTTGCGTTGGCCGGCGCCGCCGTCGACGAGGCGGATCTGCGGACCGCTCGCGCGCAGGAACCACCGCGCGTCGTGGGTCGGCTCGACGATCACGCCGTCGGGCGTCTTGGACTCGGCACGGATCAGCACGACGACGCGCTCGGCCTGCGGCGACCAGTGCAATGCGATCGTGCCCGCGTACACCGGCGTCGGCGTGTCGGGGCGCAGCGTCGCGAGCTCCTCGGGTGAGATCGACAGCGTTACGTCGAGAAGCTCCCAGCGCTGCGCACCGGACGTCCAGTGCAGCACGAGGTGCGGCGTCGAGGTCGACACGCCGACCGGCGGCGCGCCGTACGTCCAGCGAAACCCGAAGCCTTCGGCCGTCGCCTCGGTCGTGATCGTGCTGCCCGCGGGCACCGGCTTCACCGTGAGCTCCACGCGCGCGAGGCCTGCGGGTGGCAGTCCACTCGCGTCCTTCGACACGAGCGCGAGCTCGTCGCGCACGACCGGCCAGTCGTCCTTCGGCTCCGCCTCCGCGGACAGGCGCGCGTATCGATCGCGCTCCGAGATCGAGGGATCGGCGTCGCGCTCGAGCAGGAACGAGCTGACCATCGCGCCCGACAGCACGTCGTGCACCTCGGCGAGTCGCACGCGATTCTTCAGGCCGTCGCTCGCGGGATGCGTCGGGTAGTCGGTCTCGATCACGAAGCGCGAGCGATCGGTGCTCCAGCCGGTGAGATCGATCGCCGCGGCGCCGAACGGCGGCTGCGTCGTCATCGGGCGGATGATGGCGATCGCGGCGCGCTCGCGGGCGTCCGACTCGGGCGGAGGATCGGGCACCGGCGGCGAGATGATCTCGGGGATGTCCTTCACCGGCGGCGGGTCCGGCTCCGGGAGCTTCGCCTGCCGCTCGGGGTCCGGCTGCAGGGGGACGACCGGCTCGTGCACGTGCTCGATGCGATCGGGAGCGATCACGAAGTGCCACGCGAGCGCGGCGATACCCGCGAGGGTCATCGACACGCCGACCGCGACCGCAGCAGAAGGCAGCCACGGCCGCCGCCGCGCCGTCATCGATGCGGCCCCGAGGTCCGCGCTCGCTGCGATCGCATCGCTCGCGGGTGGCGTGGGCAGCTCGCCATGCGTGCTCGCGATCGTCAGCACGCCGCCGAACGTCGTGCCGAGCCCGCTGCCGTAGCCGCCCGAGGATCGATCCGAACCGCTCGGTGCTTCCGCGAGCGTCGACTCGACGATACCGAGCTGTGCCGACGTCGACTCCCACACTTCACCGCGCGGCGGCAACAGCTGGATGTCGCTGCGCAGGCCCGCGTCGATCGCCTGCTCGAACGCCGCCCATGCCGGTGCGGCATCCGAGAATCGATCCGCGGGTCGTCGAGCGACGCAGTGCATGAACCAATCGTCGAAGCCGGGCCCGATCGCGTCGGCCATGCCGAACTCCGCCGCGCGCACGCTCGCGGGCTCGAGCTCGCGAAACAGCTGCTCGGCGAACAGCGCCTGGATCGTCAGGCGATCGGCACGCGCCGTTCGCCAGTACGACTGGCCGGTCAGCGCCCAGAACGCGAGCAACCCGAGCGCCCATATGTCGGTCTGGGGACCGAGCGCCTCGTTGTTGATCTGCTCGGGCGCCATCCACAGCGGCGAGCCGACGGTGCCGGTGAGCGTCGCGACGGTCTTCGATTCTTGCGTGACCTTCGCGATGCCGAAGTCGAGGATCTTGACCGTGAAGCTCGTGCCCGAGTGACGCGGATACGCGACGAACACGTTCTCGGGCTTGAGGTCGCGATGGATCACGCGCGCGACGTGGGCGGCCGCGAGCCCGTGGCAGAGCTGACGCAGCGTCGCGCCGAGCTCGGCGGTGGTGAAGCGCCCGCGATGGCGCACGACCGCCGCGAGGTCGCCACCCTCGAGCAGCTCCATCACGAGGTACGGCAGCTCGGTCGTGGCATCGATGCCGGCCGCGATCACCTCGACGACGTGCTCGCTCGCGATCGACGCCGCGACCGTCGCCTCGCGGACGAAGCGCATGCGGCTACGCTCGTCGTCGAGCAGCCGACCGTGCACGACCTTCACCGCGCGGGGCTTCGCGGTGCTGATCTGCTCCGCGCGATACACCGAGCCCATGCCGCCTTCGGCGAGCGGACCGACGATGCGGTAGTCCCCCGCAAAGATGGTCCCGACCTGCAGCCTTGGGGTCGACGCCATGCCACCAAGCAGTGTATCAGGGGGTCAACCGGCGAAGGACAACGATAGTGGCCCTGCACGTCCATAACACTCGCACGCGGCAGCTGGAGCCGTTCGTCCCGGCCGATCGTCACGTCGTCCGCATCTACACCTGCGGCCTGACGGTGTACTCGGCGATGCACATCGGCCACGCCCGCACCTACTGCTTTTGGGACGTGTTCCGCCGCTATCTGGAGTATCGCGGCTGGCATGTGCTCAGCATCATCAACTACACGGACATCGACGATCGGATCATGACGCGCGCGGGCGAGCGCTTCGCCGACGTTCGCGCCGCCGACAGTGCCGGCGCGGGTTGTCTCGAGGTTGCCGAGGGCGTGATCGCGACGTTCCGCCGCGACTGCCGCACGCTGCGGATAAAGGACTACGCCGCGTACACGCGCGCGACGGATTTCATCGACGCGCAGATCGACATGGTCGCGCAATTGGTCGAGGCCGGCTTCGCGTACGTCGTCGACGGCGAGGTGTTCTACGACGTGCAGAAGTTCGAGCGCTACGGGATGCTGTCGGGCAACACGCTCGAAGGGCAGCAGGCCGGCGCGAGCGGACGCGTCGGTGAGGACCTCGATCGCAAGCGGCATCCCGCCGACTTCACGCTGTGGAAGCCGAGCACGCCGGATCAGCCGAGCTGGCCGACGGGGCACGCCGCGTGGCCGCAGGGTCGACCCGGGTGGCACATCGAGTGCTCCGCGATGAGCAGCGCGTTGCTCGGCCCTCACTTCGACGTGCACGGCGGCGCGATCGACAACCTGTTCCCGCACCACGAGAACGAGGTCGCGCAGAGCGAGCCGCTGTGCGGGCACCCGTGGGTCGGCTACTGGATGCATCCCGAGCACCTCGATCTGCGCGGCGTGAAGATGAGCAAGTCGCTCGGCAACGTGATCGGCATCCCCGAGCTCACAGCCGAGCACCGGTACGATGAAATCCGGTGGTTCTTCGCGAGCACGCACTACCGCACGAAGCTCGCGTTCACCACGGATCTCGTGCACGCGAGCGCCGAGGGCTTCAAGAAGATCGGCCGCGCCGTGAAGATCATGGGCGACCGGCTCCGCGCAATGGATCCAGCGGCGCGGGCGATCCCGGTCGCGAGCCGCTACGCGAGCATGCGTGGCGACGGCGGGATCCCCCGCGAGCGCGAGGCGTTCGTGCACGGCGTGTTCGGGGCCGCGTCGGCGCGGTTCATCGATCGCTTCATCGCCGCGATGGACCACGACATGGGCTGCCCCCAGGCCACCGCGGCGATGTTCGACTACACCAACGAGCTGTTCGCGGCGGGTATCGAGACCGCGGACGATGCGCCCAGCCTGATGGCCGCGTACCGGTGCATGGTGCGACACCTGTATGTGCTAGGGGTCGAGACGGTCGACGCGGAGCTGTATCCGGAGCTTTCCGCGGATTGCATGCCAGATCCCAGGGCTAGTGCCGATACGGCCGAAGCGACAGCGCCGTATCGTGCCGTCATCGATCGCATGTTGCAGGCCAGGCTCGACGCGCGCAAAGCCAAGGACTTCGCGCGGGCCGACCTGATCCGCGACGTGCTGAAGTCGGCGGGTGTCGTCGTCGAGGACACACCGGCCGGAGCACGGTGGGAGCTCGGCGATGCGTAGGCGATCTCCCCGTCGGCGAGACGCTGCCGCGAGGGGCTTGCGCTGATCCGCGCGTCGGGTAGCATCGAAAGCATGCTGCCCCGACCGCGCGGGTACAACCACGACGTGCGCTATCGCGGCGAGGTGTTCCACATCCAGTCGGAGGTGTGTGGCAGCGACAGGCGACAGGTCCGCACGCAGCTGTTCTCGCGCGGCGCAGTGCTGGCGACCGAGCGTACGCCGGTCGACGACGACGACGACGCAAGTGTCGAGTCGACGCTGCGTCTGCAGCACAAGGCGCTGCTGCGCGAGCTGTGCAACGGCACCTTCGATGCGTGGCTCCCCGGCACGCTGACCGACGAGCCGCGGGTGCCGACGCGCGAAGCGGTGGCGCCGCGGCACGTGCCGGTGCGTCGCCGCGGCACGGCGCTCGAGATCCGCGGTCGCGATGCGAACGATCGCTACGAGCTCGCGATCGAGGTGTGCCACGGCGCTGACATCCTCGCGGTGCGCCGGGTCGCGTACGAGCCGAACGACGAGGTCGCGCGCGTCGAGGCGATGCTGCGCGACCAGGTCGAGCTGATGGTCGAAAAGGTGCGGCGCGGCGGGCTCGATGCGCGGCTGCCAGCGCCGTCGTTCGTCTTCGTGCCACCGCCGATCCCGAGCCGCTGAGCCACACCGCGGCCGATGCTGACCGCGCTCCTGGGCCCGACGAACACCGGCAAGACCCACCGCGCCGTCGAGCAGATGCTCGACCACCCGACGGGAATGCTCGGCCTGCCGCTGCGGCTGCTCGCGCGCGAGATCTACGACCGCATCACGCCGAGAGTCGGCGAGCGCGCCGTCGCGCTGGTGACCGGCGAAGAGAAGCGAATCCCGCCGCACCCGCGCTACTGGATCTGCACGGTCGAGTCGATGCCGATCTCGATCGATGTCGACTTCCTCGCGGTCGACGAGATCCAGCTCGCCGCGCATCCGCAACGCGGCCACACGTTCACGCAACGCCTGTTGCGCGCGCGCGGTGTGAAGGAGACGTGGTTCCTCGGCGCGCAGACGATGGCGCCGATCGTGGAATCACTGCTGCCGACCGCGCGGATCCTGAGACACCCGCGCTACTCGAATCTCACGCACCTCGGCACGCTGTCGCTCGGGGCTCTGCCACCGCGCACGGCCATCGTCGCGTTCTCGGTCGCCGAGGTGTACGAGCTCGCCGAGCGCATCCGCCAGCGTCACGGCGGCACCGCGGTCGTGACCGGCGCGCTGTCGCCACGCACGCGCAACGCCCAGGTCGCGATGTACCAGGCGGGCGAGGTCAACTACATGGTCGCGACCGACGCGATCGGCATGGGCCTGAACCTCGACGTCGATCGCGTCGTGTTCGCATCGCACACGAAGTTCGACGGCACCGAGATCCGCACGCTCGAGCCGGCCGAGCTCGCGCAGATCGCCGGTCGGGCCGGGCGCTACACGACCGATGGTGGCTTCGCGACGCTGCGTGGCGTGCCCGAGCTGCCGCCGCGGATCGCCCAGCAGATCGAGAACCACGACTTTCCGGCGATCGAGCAGCTCGTGTGGCGCAACGACGAGCTGGAGCTCACGGATGTCGACGCGTTGCTCGCGAGTCTGCGGGTGCGACCGCGGACGCCGCGGCTGCGCGTCGTCGAGCATGCCGACGATCACGACGCGCTCGTCCAGCTCGCACGCATGCCCGAGGTCCGCGCGCGGCTGCGGTCGCCTGCCGACGTCGAGCTGCTGTGGGAGGTGTGCCGGATCCCCGACTATCGCAAGCTGCTGCTCGAGAGCCACGTCGAGCTGCTCGCGGTGTTGTTCGATCAGCTGAGCGGTCCGACGCGGCGCATCGATCCCGAGTGGATCGCGACGCGGCTCGGACGGCTCGACTCCGCGGAGGGTGACATCGACGCGCTGACCGCTCGCATCGCGTCGATCCGGGTGTGGGCGTACGTGACGAATCACGAGGACTGGGTTCGCGATGCGACGAAGTGGCAGGAGCTCGCGCGCTCGATCGAGGATCGATGCAGCGATGCGCTGCACGAGCGGCTGACGGCGAGGTTCGTCGCGCGCGAGCATGCAGCGACTCGTGCTGCGCCGGCGCGTCGGCCGGTGCGGGCTGCGGCCGCGGCATCGGCGAGCGGGCCGACGCCGGTGGATCATCCGTTCGCGGGTCTGCGCGGCCTCGCGGTGCCCAACGCACCGGGCGACGCGGTCGAGCCGGACGACGCGATCGAGTCGATCGTCGATGCGGAGCACGAAGCGTTCGCGATCGACGAGGTAGGTCGCGTGATCCACGACGGGCGCGCGGTCGCGGTGCTCGTGCGCGGCGCGGACATCCTGCACCCGGAGCTGAGGGTGATCGGGCTCGACGATCACGGTGGTGGCGCGGTCGCACGTGTCGGCCGCAGGCTTCGCGCGTGGGCCCGCGATGCGATCACGGAACTCACCGCGCCACTCGCCGCGATCGGCACCGACGGATTACCCGGCAGCGCACGCGGCCTGCTGTACCAGCTCGAGCGTGGCCTCGGCACGCTCGATGGCCTCGACGCGCGCGCGCAGATCGACGCGCTCGCACCGGACGTCGTCGTGAGACTCGAGAATGGCGGCGTGCTCGTCGGTCGTGAAGCGGTGCACGTGGTCGCGATGGCGACGCCCGAGCATCTGCGATTGCGCGCGGCGCTGTGGATCGCGTTCGAGGCACCCGACGACCGCCCGGTGGTACCGGACGGGCGCGCGCTGTCGATCGCGGCGTCACCGGAGATCGACCCCAGCTACCTGCTGCACACCGGGTACATCGTGCGCGGACCTCGGGCGATCCGTGGTGATGCGCTCGCGCGGCTCGACGTCGCGCTGCTGCACGCGGCCGCGGACGGCGACGAGCCTGCACGTGCAGAGCTCGGGGGGAGGCTCGGCGTACGGCGGCGTGATCTGGCTGCGGTGATCCGCGCGCTGATGGACTGAATCACTCGGCGAGCTCGCATCCCAGGCACACGCATCGGGACTATCCGCGGAGCAGAAGTCCGAGCCGCCCGACGGCATCGGCCCGCACAGCGGACTTCGCAGGACCTCGAGCGCACCGTCCTCGCACGTGCCCTGCGACCGCAGCTTCGCGAAGCGTGACTGCGACCGAGCGATGTGCCGCGTCTGCGCACGCGCACTCCGATGCGAACCATCGTGAAGGTGTTGCGCTCGGCCCGAGGGCGATTCGATCTGCGGGTGATCCAGTTCGCGGTTCTCGGCGATCACCTCCACATGATCGTCGAAGCAAACGGCCGAGAGAGCCTCACACGAGGCATGCGGGGCCTCGGCACTTGCCTCGCGATTCACCTCAACCGCGCGTTCGACCGCACCGGTGCGCTCTTCGATGACCGCTACCACGCGCGCGCCCTCGCGACGCCGCTCGAGGTTCGCCGCGGTCTCTGCTACGTGCTGAAGAACTTCCGCAAGCACGCAGCGCAGCAGGGCCGTACGATCGCAGCGCGATGGATCGATTCCTGTAGCTCGGGCCGCAACTTCGACGGTTGGCGCGACACCGAACCGAGCTCGTCCGCGCACCTCGACCTGGGGAGACTCGCGCCGCGTACGTGGTTGCTCACGATCGGCTGGCGCCGCCACGGCGAGATCGGAGTCGACGAGATACCCGGCGGTGGGGCGCGACCGCGGACGGCGATGGGCCGGCGCGGACTCCCGTCGCGGGCATCTTGACCGCAGTGACTCGCCACGCGAACCTCGTTGTTGCGGATTTCAGTGCCAGGGAGAAGGACGGTCCCGCGAACGCAAACGAAAGTCGCCGTCGCGCGCGTGGCGTTGCTCCTCGCGTGCGGTCAGTCGCTGGAAGGCGCGCGACTGCAGGCCGTCACGCTCGATGGTGGCGGCGTTCGCACGCTGACCACGGACATCGACTCGCAGTGGTACCGGATCTTCGCGGCCGCCGATCTCGATCTCGACGGTGACGACGAGCTGCTCGTACTCGGCGATTCCAAGGTCGGGTCGATGCAGCCCGACGGGCGAGCCACGACGATCCTCGAGCTTGGCGCCGAGAACGCATTGTGGTCCCCGCGTCCCGGGGGCAGCACGGCGGATCTATTTGCGTGGATCCTGCCCACGTACGCCGACGAATCCACGATCACCCACGCTGCCTACGATCTCGGCGAATCGCCGGTGTGTGCGGTCTCTGGCACGATCGAAATCGACGGCCGCATCGACTCGATGACCGCTGGCGATTTCGACGAGGATAGGGCGATGATCGAGACGTCGTGGCCTTCTTGCTGCCGCAGGAGCAAGCGGTGGGGTGCGCGATCGGTGGTGCCGCCGCGCGTCGCTGAGCGGCGACCCATTCACCGCGCGACGAAGTCGAGGGACGTCAGCACCGCGAGGCACACCATCCGATACCGCCCCGCGCCATCGAGCTGCCCGACCGTCACCTCGGTGTACGCCGCGATCTCCTCCGCGTTCGCATCCCTCGCGAACGCCTCGCGGATCAGCTTGCTCGGATCCGTCGCGAGATCGGGATACTTCGCCTGGAACGCCGGGTCGTCGCAGACCGGCTTGATCCCGCGAACCCACCCCTCCATGCGCTCCGGCGACCACTTGAGGTCGGGCGCAACCAGCTGCGAGTAGTCGTGATCGCCGAGCGCATAACGACGCTCCCACAGCTCCAAGAACATCGCGTGATCGAGCTTCTGCCCGGTCACGGCCGCGAGGTTCTGCATGCGCACGTGGAACGGCAACAGCTCGACCTCGGATGCCGGCACCTCGAAGCCCGGCGGCTCATCCTCCGGGATCGGTAGTCGCGGTGGGTCCTGGCTCGAGTCGTCGCCGGCTTCGCCGACGGACTCG
>Ga0163144_10011111_pt1 | contig 19088 bp, 17 predicted proteins | sample OliLak19BULKMAT1_FD_123175 | JGI IMG/M metagenome (GOLD analysis project Ga0163144, IMG submission 123175) | Freshwater microbial mat bacterial communities from Lake Vanda, McMurdo Dry Valleys, Antarctica - Oligotrophic Lake LV.19.BULKMAT1 | ecosystem: Environmental > Aquatic > Freshwater >... | reverse complement strand
TGCTCGCTGGGTGCAGAAGCGGCTGGATGACTACGACGTCGAGCACGGCTCGACCGACCCGGAGACCGGCACGCGCGAGTATCCCGGCACCGGCCTGGAATACGCCTACGAACTGCACGAGATCATCGAAGGCATTCGGTCCCTCGCCGCCCCCACAGGAGCAGCGCCGGTGATAACGGGCGAGAAGGTCAAGAGCGCCTTCGAATCCACGGACCGTGAAAATGCCTACTGGAACGCGGGGTTTCGAGCAGGAGCCGAGTCGGCGCAGCTCGGATTGGTCTGCCATGAATGATGCCTCGGGCCTGAGCGCCGAATCGGCCGAGTTGATTTTCAACGCACTTAGTTTTTTCGCAAACGTCACGTCATACCAGGGGGATCGGGTCGGGGGCGTGCTTCAAGGATGCCCGCGCGGCCCCAAACCAACGCCCATTGAATTGGCCGGCGAGGCGCGGCGCGTACTAAATAAGGTCCAAGATGAGCTTCGCCTCGTATGCGCCAGCGCCACCACAGGAGCAGCGCCGGCCGAGGCATATGCATGGCGCGACGCGAAGCTGGCCGAGATTGCGGCTCTAGATGCATACAACGCTCGCGTGCTGTACGCCCGTCAGCGCGACGAGGTGGACGGATTCGGGCGCACGCGGGTCGATGCGGAATTCCAGGCATGGACGGCGGCGAGCAACACCGCACACGCAGCACTCAAGGCAATGATCGCGCCACTGTTCGCCGCACTCGCCGCCCCCACAGGAGCAGCGCCAACCATCACCGCGCCGGAACGCGAGCTCGACGACTTGCTGGCAGCGGCCGCGCATGCTCTGCGGAGCTACCAATTCGGCAACGACGCCCCAGACTTGGCGAAGGCGATGGCCGACAAGATCGTCGAGTTTCAAGAGGCCGCCGCGGCTGCCGGCGCCGTTGCGTACCGGTTTCCCAACGACCTTGCTGCAGCTTGGTCGCGCAGGTTGACCGAAGTCGTCAACAACCTAAACGAAAGACAGCCATTGAGTGCCGGGTTCAGGCCCTGCGGATCCACGAAGGGCGGTCTGCATGCCCTGCAATTGCAGCCGGCCGACATGCCCGAAGCGATGCCGGCGCTGGGCTCTCAATCAAGGCTCGCCGACCTAGCAGAACAGGAGATCGTCTTGAAGTCCAACGCCTTCGAGCCATGACCGACGCCGCCCCCGCCCCCGTGCTTCTCGCGCCGGCACGCTACGTTACGATCAAGCTCGCCTCGGTCGTGATCGGCCTCAGCGAAGCCGCCATCCGCAAGCGCATCGAGCGCGGCTACTGGCGCGAGGACAAGGAGTGGCGTCGCTCGAGCGACGGCGGCATCTGGATAGACCTGCGGGGGCATGAGCGATGGGTGGAGCAGACGGCGTAGAGGTGCGGGCGACGAGCATCCGCCTGTTCTTCGTCTGGAACGACGAGCGCCGCCGCGAGACGCTGACCCTCAACGGCCGGCCGATCCGGCCAACCCCGCCGAACGTCCTGCACGCGCGCCGTGTCGCCGCCGAGATCCGCAAGCGCCTCGAGCTCGGCACCTTCGACCTCGCGGAGTTCTTTCCCGACAGCCCGCGCGCCGAGCGCTCCGGGCCGTCTGCAAACTTCGGCCAGACGTGCAGCCTTTGGCTGGCCAGCAAGGGCCGCTGCGCCACCAAGACGCTCAACCAGTACCGCAACGCCCTCGAGGTCTGGAAAGGCATCTTCGGCGCGGCGACGCCGATCGCCGCCATTACACCCGGCACCGTCGAGGCCAAGGTCGGCAGCTACCCCTGGGCGTCGAACAAGCTGCTCAACAATTACCTCATCTGCCTGCGCGGCGTGTTTGGCTTGGCGGCGCGCGACCTGCGCATCGTCGACCCGACGGCGGCCGTCAAGAACGGCCGGCACCAGGCGCCGCCGATCGACCCGCTCTCGCGCGAGGAAACCGAGGCGATCCTGGCCGACATGCGCGAGCGCTGCCCGGTGCAGGTCTGGGCCTATTTCGAGTTCGCGTTCTTCACCGGCATGCGGCCGGAGGAGCTCATCGCCCTGCGCTGGGGTGACGTCGACTGGCGCGACGGGTCGATCCGCGTGGAGCGGGCGCGCACCGCCGGCAAGGCCGGCCCTCTCAAGACATACCAGGTGCGTGACGTCGACCTGGTGTCGCGCGCCGTCGCGGCGCTGAAAGCCATGAAGCCGGCAACCATGCTGCGCGACGCCGAGATCTTCCAGAACCCGTTCACCGGCCGGCCCTGGCACGACGAGCGCAGCCAGCGCGACCACCACTGGGCGCCGTCGCTGCGGCGTTGCGGCATCCGGTCCCGGCGCGCCTACAACACGCGCCACACCTATGCGACGAGCTCGCTGCTCGCCCAGGCCAACCCGAGCTACGTCTCGCGGCAGATGGGGCACCGCAACGCGAAGATGCTTTTCACGACCTATGCGAAGTGGATCGACGGCGCCGACCGGGGCCGGGAGAAGGCGAAGCTCGAGGCGCTGACGGCGCCAGCCAAGTTCCCCAAGAGTTCCCCAGGATGACCAGTTTTCACTGGTAGGCGCGATTGGACTCGAACTAATTCGCGGGGTGCGACTCGACCCGACAGGGTGCGACGTAAGCCCGACGGACTGGTCGGGATGCGACTGGATTGCCGGCCGAGTTCCCCAAAAGTCCCCTGGCGCCTCAGATGCCCAGCTCGGCCTGCGGACAGACCTCGTCGGGATCGAAGTCGATCCGCTGCACCAGCGGCCCCGTCGCTCCGACGACGATGCCGGCCAGCCGCCCGCGATCGCAAACGGGCTTGAGGTACAGCCGGCCGTCGAGTCTGCGCTCGGCCGGCGCAGCGCAGCCGCTGGCCGCCGCCAGCATCGCCAGGACGGCGACGCCGATCAGGGCCCACCAGAAGCTGATTCGAGCGCCTGGCGCGAACACCGCCTCAGCCCTCGAGGATGCGAACCGTCGCACCCGTCGTCATGCCGGCCTGGCGCTTCGCCGCACGCTTGGCGGCCCACTTCGTCGAGTAGGCCTGGGAGACACAGGCGATCTCGCCGTTGGCCGCGCGCTCGCGCCAGAACCAGCGTGCCACCTTGTTGAGCGCTACTTCAAATACGGGTCCTCGGGTCTTGCTCATGGTGTTTCCTTTGTGGCCTCAACGAGGCGCCGATGCCGGTCCGAACAATCGGCCAGGTTGTCGAGGGCCGACACGTAGGCCCTGGCCAGTTGCCCGTTCGTCAGGATCTCGGGCAGCGGGTACTCGCATGGCGCCGTCAGGCTGGGAGGCAGCAGACGCTTGCCCGACGGCGGCGGCGATGGCGCGGCGCACGCCGTCAGGCACAAGGCCGTCGCGCCAGCGAGACTCAGTTTCGAGTACATGGTCGATCTCCTTGGTGGCGGTGGCGGCTCGGACCAGGCGCGCGGTGCGGCCCCGGTCGTAGGCGAGATCGGCCGCGTGCGAGCGAAGCCTGGCGGCCTCGTCGGCGGCTTGCTGCGCGGCGATCTTCTCGAGCTTGTCGGCGTCCCATTCGGCCTGCTTGCTGTCGACGCCGCGGCTGTGCCCGTGCAGCTCGCCAGCGCCCCAGGCCAGGCCGACGGCGATCGCGGCGATGCCGAGGGTCTGCAACGCAGAGAAGGGGTTCAGCAGACTCATGGCCGAAAAACCCGGTTGCCGGATCCCGGCGGGCGCTGCTGCCAGTGCGACCATCCGGGCGTGGCGTCGGGGTGCTCGAGCCAGATGCCGACCGCTGTCATCGCCGCCTGGCCGGCCGCCGACAGGCACCAGCGGTCGATCGAGTTGTCCGGATCGTAAAAATCGCAGGCCTCGCCGGTCATGTGCATCGAGGTGCGCGAGGCGCCCTTCGTTGCCGCGTTGACCGAGGGAGGCCGCCAGCCGCTCGAGAGGATCGTGCCGGTGCTCGGGTGCAGGTGCGGGAACACGCCCGATTGCTCCGCGAACGCCAGCAGCTTGTTGACGAGCTCGACCTGGCGCCGCGCGTTCTTGTCGATTGCCGGGCTCATGTCGAGCGGGTTGGTCGCGTCGCGGCCCTGCCAGTAGTCCTTGAGTGTCAGCATGGTCATTCCTTTCCAAGAGGTACGGGGGAGGTGCCGACCCCGAGCAGGCGCTCCGCTCGGCGGCGGGCGACGCTCTCGGCCCAGGTGATGCCGGAGCCGCCGGCGTGGCCGGCCAGGCCAGCGGCGCAGCCGCTGATGATCTTGTCGAGGTTGAACCACTCGCACACGTAGAAGGCGAGCAGCCCCGCAAAAGCCGAGGTGGCCAGCTCGCCCACCAGCGAACTGAGGCTCCCCCTGGGGAGCTCGCCCTTTCGGACCTTGCCGTAGTAGGCGACCGCTCCGCCAAGCAGCGACATGAACAGGATGAACCCGTACTGCCGAAGCGGGTAGTTCAGCGGGTCGCGGACCGTCGTCGTCACCATGGCCGTCGTCTGGGCAAGGACGGTCGCAGGCAGAAGGTACAGGCAGAGGGCGAGCTGGATGAGAAAGGACACGGCGCGCTTTCAGACGAGAACCGAGGAGCCGAAGATCTGCGATGCCGACGCCAGAACCACGCCGGTCGCCGCGTCGCGGATCTCGACGAACACGATTGAGCCGAGGCCGGTGGTGTCGGCCGATGGGCCGAGGGTCACGCCGGCCGCGAGCGACACCCACGCGCCGGTCGCGCCTGGGATGGCCGGGCCGTTGGTCAGGGTGGCGCGCAGCTCGAAGCTCGCGCCGATACCGGGCGTCGAGCCGGCTGTGTACCACTGGCCAGAGACGTAGAGGCCGCTCGAGTCGAGCCTGCCGTCCGAATTGAAGTCCACCGTCAGGTACGCGAGGGTGTTTGCCGTCAGTGCCACCCCTGGCGCCGGGTCGTTGTCGATGATCCTGGCCACCACGCTCGAGGTGGCGATCGTGCAGCCGACTGGTGCGCTCAGGGTGATCGTGAAGGTCTTGGAGGCGCCTGCGGCATACACCGCATTGTTCAGCAGCGGGATGACAAGGTTGAACGTGCGCGCGGCGTTGGTGAAGCTGGCGGTGCCGCCGCTTGCGGTGTAGTCGGTGCCGGCGAGCGCGCTGCCGTTCGAGGTCGCCCAGGTCACCGAGCACGGCGAGATGGCATAGGCCGCGGCGACCGTGACCTGGACGGTCATCGTGCCGGCGTCCTCATAGGCGGCCGGCGTGAAATTGACGAAGTCGACCGAAGGGATTGGCGTCGGGCCGACCGAGGCCGTGCCGCTGGTCGTCAGCAGGAGCTGCGTCGCGCCGGTTGCGGTGATTGGTGCCGGAGTTACCGGCGTGACGCCAGCCAGCACGTCGCAGAAGGGCAGCGTGTCGACGGCGAAGGCGACGCCGGCATAGTTGCGCGCGAACGACGCGGTGTAGCGGGCCGTGCCCTTGGTGATGCGGAGGTTGTCAATGTGCCCCGTGTAGCGCGTCGGGAACTGGACCGTCGGCGCGCCGCCGATCGTCAGTGTCGCGGCGCCCGGGTGGCAAACCGTTCCGGTGAAGGTGACCGCGACGCCATTTGCGCCATCGACGTAGAGGGTGAGGACGTTGCCGAATCGAACGGCGGCGATGTGACTCCACTGGTTTACGCATAGGGCGCCGGCGATGCCGTTGGCGGTGAAGATCGTCGACCCGTCGCTCAACCGAAAGACGGCGGCGCCGCCGCCGACCCAATAGAGGTGGAAAGACATATTGGCAGCCGAGAACCCTGCCGTGTAGGCGCAAATGTCGTAGGCGGTGCCGTTGACACCCACCGTCGGAAAGAGGTCGAGCTCGAGCGTGAAGTCGCCGGCGCCGAATGCCCAGTCCGCGGAGTTCGCGTAGGCGATGTTGTTCGCTCCGTTGAACAGCATCGAGCCGGCGCCATACTTGGCCTGAGCGCTGTCGATGACGGGCGTTCCGACGTCGCCGCTCCTGGTGTGCGCGTAGCTCGAGAAGTCGGTGAACGACGAGTCGGCCGGCAAAAGCAGCGTGACGTTTGCGAAGTTCGGGTCGGCCGGAGCCGAGGTCGGCCAGGCCGCGCCGATGAACACGGTATGGCGCGAGTAGCCCTTCGTGATTCGCAGCTCCTCGATGTAGCCGATCCAGCGGTTTACGCTTTGGTTGCCGACCGTCGGCAAGTTGGCGTGCAGCCCGACAGAGAGATAGGTACTGGAAGAGCTCGACGCGACCAGCGCGCCGTTGAGAAAGATGAACCACTCGTAGCCGACCTTGTCGATGGAGAGGTGCGTCCACGTCGACAGGGGAAGGACGCCGAGGTCGAAGCCGGTCGGGGCGCTAGGAAAAAGCCCGAGACCCGCGCCGCCGAACGCCTGGACGATCAGGCGATTCGCCGCCGTGACCGTTATCGAAAGGCCAGAGTTCACTCCGCCGGAGGTGAATGCGTACCGCTGTATGGCGGATCCCGCGAGTAGGAACAGCCAAACCTCGAAGGTGCCGTCCTTGTGGACGAGATCGAGCTCGCCCGACGGCCCCTGCGCCATCGTGAAGCTGTCGGAGGCGCCGCCGGGGATGGAGAGCGCGCCGCCGCCGAACTTGCTCTGCAGCGTGCGGATGACGGCGCCGCCGTTGGCTGTGATCGCCCTGGCGAAGCGAGAGGAATCCACCACGCTTGCCGAGCCGTCCGGCCCGTCGCCGTGCAGCATGAGCGAGGTGCCGACGGCCGCGCCGCCCCACTCCGAGAAGCCGCTCGGCAGCGGGTAGGTGAACTCCGAAGCCTTGCCGCGGAGAGTGAACGTGGCCGAGCTGGTGGCGTTGCAGCATGCGCCGAACGTGTAGGGCATTCCGGCCGTTACGGTCCGCACCTGGCCCGTGCCGGCGCCGGGGTTCCCGGAGTTGAACCAGGTGCCGTTGCGGCCCATCCACATCCTGCCGGTGTCGGCGTCGTAGGCGAACATGAGCACCTGGCCGGCGGCCATGGTGCCGAGGCCGGTGATGCCGATTGAGGTGCCGGTGAAGTAGATCGTGCCATCGCCGCCGAGGTGCAAGAACTCGGTGCCGCCGATGCCGCCGATGCCTGCCGACCAACGAAAAAACCCCACGGCTGGCGCAAACGAACTTCCTGGATAGGAGCTGCCGCCAGTCAGGATCTCGGCGTAATACTTGCCGGACCCGTGCACGCCGGTCGCTTTTGTCGAACTGTTGACGTTCGCCCCGACGGTGATGGTTTTCTCGTCGGCCGAGAGCGGCCAGTTTCGCGAAGCCGCGTCGCGTATCCAGGTCATGTCCTGGACCGCGTCGACCACCCCCCAGTAGTTGTCAGCGACGCAGCCGCCCGCCCCTGGCGCGAGCGCCGCAATGAGGTACTGCGGCAGGCATCCGATGCGAGCGGGCAACATCAGGCATCCGTGCCGGCGTCGGTCACGATGTAGACGATGATGCCGTGCAGCCGCGCGTCGACGTTCAAGGTGTCGCCTGCGTCGACCGGCACCCGCATGACGCGAAAGAACAGCGTGTCGTCGGCCAGGGGCGTGCCGCCGGCGGTGATCGCCACCGACTCGGGCGAGACGTACTGGGTGTTGGTCACGCCGCCGGCGTCGGTGACGTTCTGCTGCGTGCCGAAGGCCACCGCGATCGGATCCTGGTCGCTCACCGCGACAGCCTGCAGGCCCCACACGCAACCGAACGTCGCGGCGGCGGCGTGACTCCATACCGCCTTGAAGGAGATACTGCCCTCGTTCCAGCTCCGCGGCATGGCCAGCGAGAACTGGGCGAACTCCTGGGTCGTGGTGTCGAAGTCGAGCGAGACGAGGTCCGGCTGGTTGGCTGCGCTGGCGATGCCCGTGAGCGCCGCGCAGCCGCCGGTGACGCTGGGCCGCATTTGCGTGGCCGGGATCCAGAGCGCGTGCCGCCCTATCGTGCTCGCTCCGTTGAGCGTGATGTTGAGGTCGCCGACCAGGCTCCACCGATCGAGCGACTTGACCGAGAGCGAGGCGCTCGAGAACTGCACCCGCGTCGCCACGAGCCCGCCGGCGGCGTCGATCGTCACGCCGCTGGCCGGCACCGGCTGGATGGTGACCTGGCCGGCGCCCTCCTGGTGGATGAGCACGCAGGTCCCCTGGGGCGCCGCCACGGCGGCGTTGTTCGGCACGTAGATCGTGACCGGGGTCGCGTCCTGGGAGATCAGTTGGCGGCCCCAGTCGCTCAGGATCATCGTGTAGGTGGCGCCCGAGGGAATGATCTTCGGGTCCATGAGCCAGGGCGGCACGAACTCGACGGCGTTCTCGGCGGCGTTGTTGCGCCAGAGGTAGAGCGCCTTGCCGACCATCGTCGGCACGCCGGTGAGGCCCGTGATGCTGCCCACCAGGCCGGCGGCAAAGAGGGCGTCGAAGCCCTGCTCCACCTTGGTGAACTCGTTCTTGACCGCCGAGGCGCGGGCGAAGGAGCCGGCGACAGCAGCGAAGGCGCGGGCGTACCAGGGGTTTGCCATGTCAGATCGCGCTCCGCAGTGGGGTGTACTGCCACATGAGTGACTTGAGGCGGTGCGGCATTTCGATCGCGGACGAGCCGCCCATGAGGGTCTGCACGCTGGTGCCCTGCCCTTGGAGCTGCACGCGCTTGACGGTGAAGTCGCCCGCTTCCCAGACTGCCTCGTCGTAGTTCGCACCGTCCCAGATGAGCGCGGAGCCGTAGTTCGTGAGCTGCTGGAAGTCGACGATCTCGGTCGCCTCGACGTCCGGGTCGCCCTCGTCGAACTCGGCGCCGATGTAGAGCGAGAACGCCGAGAACCCGCTCGCCTCGAGCTGCGGGCGGCGGTACTGCTTGACGACCATCGGCGACTTCTGATGCTGGCCGACGGTCTTGACCGCGTAGTCGATCGCGACACCGTCGAAGCTGCGGCCGACGTCGGCCTCGAGCACCCAGCCCTGGTCGTCGCCGTAGAAGGTGCGGGTTACCCCGGCAATCTCCGCGCTCACGGCGACGACGATGTTGCGGCCCAGGTCGACCGGCATCCACTGAAAGGCGGCCGTCGCCTCGGTCACCTGGTTCGTGGCGACAGACTTGACCGGCGTCGCCGTCACCGACGAACCGTCCTGAAAGAAGCATCGGTAGCGCGAGAGGGCCTTCGAGAACACCGAGCAGACCGGCCGCTGCTCCCGGGCGATCGCGTCGACCAGGCCGCTGTCGATCTCCCATTGGAAGTTGCCGAAGCTGTTGGTCGGCACGTAGCTGCGAAAGCCCGGCGTGTCGTGCGTCATCGGCTTGCCGACGTCCTGCGCCGAGTAGGGGTTGCAGCCCGCGTCCTCGCTCAGCTTGACCAGCTTCCAGTCGGCGCTCGAGCTGCCATACAGCACGAAGAACGAGTCCTGACAGAACACCATGAGCGCCGCCGCCGCCTCGCTGCCGCCGACCGGCATGTAGCCGGTGATGGTGTCGCCGGTGCCGAGCTCGCTGGCGCCGGTGAGCGGCGTCCACTGGTAGGGACTGTTGATGCCGGAGCCCTGAGTCGAGCCTGCATAGGCGAACATGAGCTGGTTCTTGTGCGCAACTACGTGGCGCGCCCGGATCGAGCCCATGCCGGTGTTGATCGGCACCAGGACGTCGCCGTCGAACTCGAACTCGCGATTGACGGTGTCGCAGCCGAGCAGGCGCTTCGTGCCCGCGGAGCCGAGGAAGTTGTAGGCGTAGGTTTCGACGCGACCGTTGGGCGCCAAGGTGATAGCCGCCTCTGCGCCGGATAGCGTGACGACGCCGCCGCCGCCCGCCAGGCCGGCCGTGAATGGGCCGCCCGTGACCGCGCCGATGATGAGTCGCCCGGCCGCCGTGCCGGCGCCGAAGGTGCCCGTCTCGAGCACCACGCGCTTGACCGTCGCGGTCGCGCCGCCTTTGCTCAGGGTCGAGCCCTCGGCATAGGTGGCGGTGCCGGCGGTGAAGCTGATCTCGTTGTACATGGGCACATTGACCCAGCCACCGACGCTCGACTTGTAGATCGCGAGCGCGGTGTTGCCGACGTTGTTCCGCCATGCGTAGACAACGCTGTTGAGGATGGCGACGCCGCGGATCCGGCCGGCGCCAGGGACCTGCAGGATCGCCGGCCGGTACTCCGCGGCGGCCAGCGCCGAGAACGTGTTGTCTTGCAGGCCGGTGACCGTCGGCTCGGTGACGGAGTGCACGCCGATGACGCCCACCCCGACCCGGATGTTTTCGCCGACGGTGAAGCTGCCTGTCATGAGCGTGGTCACCAGGAACGCCGGGTCGGCGCCGCTGGCGGCGACGATGGCGATGACCTTGCCGGTGATGCCGGAGGTCTGGCCGTTGATCGTGTCGCCGACGGCGACGCCGGTGTAGCTCACCAGGGGCACCGAGGTCGCGTAGACCGCATCGGAGGGCCGCGCCCGGCCGTCGAACCGCTCGTAGCCGCCGACCCGCTCGTAGCCGCCGGTGAGCAGCGCCTCGTAGTTGATCGAGAAGCGCAGGAAGCCCGGCTTGACGGTCAGCGGCGAGGTCGCGAGGTCGAGCCCGCCCTGCAGGACCGTGACGTCAGGGAGAGTCTTGACGCTGGGGATCCGCTGCATGGGGCCTCAGCGCAGCGGGTAGGCGGTGAAACGGAGCTGCTCGCCCTGGTCGAGGATCAGGGCGTCGAGGATCGCCCCGGCCATGTTCTGCGCCTTCGCGAGCTTTTCGGGCGCGTTGTCGCTGATGGCCACCGACTCGAGCGCCTTCCAGACCAGCAGGATATGAAACTGGTCGGGCATCGCCGGGATATGGTCGTCCGCGGTGAGCTCCTGCGGCTTGACGTAGTAGTCAGCGCGCAGGGTGTAGGCCAGGTTCGGCTTCGGGCCGATCAGGAACGAGCCGTCGTTGGCGATCGACCAGTACTGCGACGCGCCGGCGGCGTGCGAGCCCTTGAGGAACGCGCGCGCGAACGTGTCGTAGTCGACGAACCGCAGGTCCCATTCGGTCTGAGCGTTGGCCGGGTCGAACATCGACGGGCGGTAGTCGACACTCTCGGTTTTCCACCTGGCCCAGGTCGGCGCGCCGAGCGACGCCGCGGTGTAGGTGGTGTTGTCGACGCCGACCGTGGCCAGCGCCTGCAGCCACATCCAGCGCCATTTGCGCGGCATGAGCTGCACGTCGCGCCAGGCGTCGTTGACCGCGTTGAAAATGTCGAGATCCGGCTGCGATGCGCCGACGATCGTGGCCGGGCTTGCGCCCGAGCTCGACCGGCCCGATTCGCGCTTGACGCGCTGGGTGATCTCGAGGAAGTCCACGGCCGGCCCTGGGCGCGACGGGGCGTCAGGCAGCGGCGGCCGTCAGCGCCTCTCGCTTGCTCGGGAACGGGCCCTTGAGGATCGAATAGCCGAAGCGGCGGCGCTCGACGATCCGCTGCTTGGTCGGATCCTCCTCGTCGGCCTCGGCCACGCCGACGACGGCGTCGTCCAGGCGCTCGATGACCGTCTGCGGGACGACGACCTTGCGGCCGCGGGTGATGAGCACGTCGCCCTCCTCCTGGCCGCCGATGAACAGCTTGGTGGCCTCGATGTCGACGCCGTTCTGAATCTCGATCTCGTACCATTGCGTCGGGTTCTTCCTCCGACGCTCGGCTTCCTGCTTGGCGGCGCCGAGGGCGTGCCGGCGCAGCAAGGTCCGCTTGTCCTCGTCGGCGTCGGGTTCGTCGGTGCGTGCGTTCATGGGGCGTGTCTCCACTTGGGGTTGAAAAACCGGGGGCCGAAGCCCCCGGGGAATGCAACGCCAGGCGGCGCCGCGTGCTCGCTTTAGAACGGCCGGTCGAGCGTCGACAGGGTCTGGCAGTTCAGGAACGTCCCGATGGTGGTCAGCGCCGTGGTGCCAGGCACGAACGCCGAGGCGCCCGAGATCACTTTCAGGATCGCGAAGGGCACGAAGCCGTCCGGGCAGTCCGGCAGGTTGCCGTCGCCCAGCGCGGTGTAGCCCGCCGGCTCGAGCGGCTGGCCGGCGTAGGTGCCTTGCACCACCCGCACCGTACCGGCGGCGATGACGCCGATGAGGTAGTACACCGTGGTGCCGAGCGGCTGGGTGTAGAACGCCGCACGACCCGCGGGCTGCAGGTACTGCGCACCCGTCGCGGCGGGCAGATCGGTCGCCACGAGCGCGGCGAGCGCCGTGTTGGTCTGCGCCGCCAGCGCACGGATGATGCCGTCGATGACGTAGCTGACGATCACGGTCGTCGTGAAGGCAGACGCCGTGGCGCCGATCACGGCCAGCCCGGAGGTCAGGCACATGTTTCCGGCGATGCGGCTCGGGCCGAGGGGGAGTTGTTGAAGTTTCATTCTGGATTGCTCCGAAGGGGGGTTGTGACGGCCGGGCCGGCCGGGAGCCCCGAACAGGGCGCCCGGTCAGCTCAGTCCTTACTGGGTGACGGCCACCTCGACGCGGACCATCCACGCATCGTTCAAGATGCAGGCGGTGCCGTACATCTTGAAGCCGACGTGGCCTCGCTGCGCCAGCACGTCGGAGTCCGACGGCTTCGGGTTGACGACGATCGGCGTGACGGCGTTCGCCCCGGCCAGCGACACGGTCGCGTAGGCGTCCATGCCGACGATGACGATGGGATAGACGTCGCAGGCGCCGGTGCCGGTGCCGCCGTTCGTCAGGTGCACCGCACCCGAAACGCCCGCCGCCAGGAACGGCGCGTAGAGCGTCGACTGCAGGAACCGGATCTCCTTGAAGGAGCCCAGCTCGTTGTCGCCCAGGGGCGTGACGGTGCCGTACTCGACGACCGCCTTGTAGCCCGCGATCGCCTCGAGGTCCTGCTGCACGTCGGGGTGCACGAAGGCGACGAAGGCCGGCCGGATCGGCGAGGTGCCGACCTTGTCCGAGCCCGCGAGCATCTTCGTGATGACCTTGGTGTTTTGCCGCTTGAGCTGGCGGATCGCGCGGCCCAGGATCGGGCTGGTGATCACGCCGTTCACGGTGGCACGGGTGGTGCCGACGGCGTAGAGCACGTTGACACCGGCCTTGATCACGTTGAACACGATCAGCTCGGCGGTCTGCCCGGCGAGCTCGCCCATGACCTCGGCGTACTCGTTGAGAACGGGGTCCTCGTGAGTGTCCGCGATCACGTCCGAGATCTGGATCCGGCGACCGTACTGCGCCAGGGTGGCGGTGACGTCCGTCGAATTGATGGTGTCGGGCGCCGGGGTGACGCCTTCGACCAGCGGGGTCGTGTTCGGCTGAAAGGCGTTGTAGCGGCGGAACTTGACCGTGTTGGTCTTGTTCTTCGGGATGGGCTGCTGCTGGCCGAACTTCGCCATGCACATGAAGGGCACGGCGCGGTCGAGCATCTTGGCGGCGGCGTAGGCCGCGGTGCGCGGCGTGATATCGCCGTAGGTATTCGACATGATCTAGCTCCTGGTTCAGGCGCGCCGCGAGCCCTGCGTGTTGCGGGCCTTCTCGGCATGCAGCGCAGCGGTCGCGGCAGCAAAGGCGCCATCGAAGTCATCCGGTGCCAGCGGCGCGGGTCGGGACCCGTTACGCGAAGGCGGGATGCCAACGGAGGCGCGCAATGCGTCGTTGGGGGATGCGCCCCCGGTCGGCGGCGCCGACGGGGGTGGTGCGGTGGGTTTCGGACGGCCGCCATGGGCGACGTAGAAAAGGTCGAGCACCTCGGCACAGTCGGAGGGGTCCACTGCGTTCCGGTAGAGCTCCTGGGTGCGCTGGGGGCGAGCCGCCAGCCACTCATGGAAACCGGGGTCCTGGACGGTTTGACGCCAGGCTGCAGTGAACGTCTCGTCGAGTGCGGAGAAGGTCGTCTCGAGGCGGGTCTTGTGCTCTTGGCGGCTGAACGGTTCCAGCGTTTGCTGGACGGCAGCGGTCGTGCGGTCGACTTCTTCGAGGCGGGTTTCTGCGGCGGTGAGCTTGTCGACGAGCGGCCTGGTGGCCTTCTCGACACGCCTCGCCACGGCCCTTTCCAGGTCTGGGGCGTTCGTCAGCACGTCCTCTTCGTCGGCGACCGGAGCAGCCGGGGCCGGCGCGGCCGCGGGGGCGGCGCTCAGCTTGGTCAGCTTCTCGTTGAGGGCGCGGACTTGGAGCTCGAGCTCGTTTGACTTTCGAGCGAATTCGGAAATGCGACCGGCCGAGCTGCGTTCCCGCTGCTGCGAGTCACGCAGTTGCGTTTGCAGCTCCTCGAGAGTCGGCGGCGCCGCGGGGGGCGCTGCCGGGGCAGGAGCTGCTGCGGCCGGCGCCGGGGCGGGCGCTGGGGCGGCGGCGGCTGGTGCCGGCGCCGACGCCTGGTCCGCGGCAGCGTCGTCGGCCTCAGCTTCGGCCACCACCGGCGCGGGGGCCGGGTTGGCGTCGCTGACGGCCTTCGCTGCGGCGGCGAAATCGGCGTCGGTGAACTCGTCTGGGTTGGCTGCTTCGGTCAAGGCGATCTCCAAGATGACGGCCCTGGGACAGAGGCGGTCGTGCTCTTGCAGGCGCGAGTGTCGAAACGGAGAGCGCCGCGGTGAAGGGCGGCATATATGCAGACGGGTGTACGCTTCGCCCCCATGACCCGTCTGAGCAGGCGAGCGAGGTACTGGGGCGCGATCGCGCTGGTCGCCGGCTTCGTGCTCTGCCTGGCGGGCCTGATGCTCAGCGCGATCGGCGAGGCGACGCGCAGCGAGACGCTGGTGGCGGTCGGCGGCAGGCTGACGCTACCGCTGACGTTCTTCTATGCCGGCCTGCTCGTCGTCATCCTGGTCGGCGCCGTGGCGCTCGGGGCGCTCAGTCTGGCTCGGGGGGCGGCACGGACGGCGGCAGGCTCTTTCGCGCGGCTGCGGCGTAGGCGCGATTGAGGTTGTGCTCGAGCTGACGCCGGCGTAGCGCCAGCACCATGAGCTCCGAGTACTTGCGGTCGTCGGTGCGGTCCGAATTGATGACGGCGAGCTCGGCCTTGCGAATGTCGCCCAGCGTCTTGCGCGTGTCCTTGAGCACGCCGCCCAGGGTGGCGATCGGCCCCGCATCGAGATAGAGCTGCTTGGCCGCCGCGCCGTCGCCGGCCTTTACCGCGGCGTTGATCGGGTCCACCTTCGAGGCGATCTCCCGCATGCGATCGAAGCCCGCCAGGCGGTCGGTTTCGGTGTCGATTTGCCCGTAGAGCTGCTTGACGAACGGCAGGCGCCGCACGTCCAGGTCCTCGCGGGCGATCGACTGGCGCGCGTACCAGCCATTGAGCAGGTCGAGGGCGAACGACGCCGGGCCGCCGCCGTAGCTGCGCACCACGTTCTCGATCGTGCCGGGCGTCAGGTCGAGCGCGCCGCTCTTGAACTTGTTCCCGCCGGTCCATTCGTTGAGCTTCTGAGCGCCCTTCTGGAAGATCGTGCCCGCCTGGCCGCCGAAGAACTTCGACGAGTCCGGCGCGTTCGGGTTGAACTGGTCCTCGGGAAAGAGCGGCCGGCCGAAGTTGTTGATGTTGAGCATCGACTGGCCGATCGGGTTGATGAGGTCCGGCACCATGGCCATGACCAGCGACTTGCCGTCCTCGCCCGAACGGGCCAGCTCCTTGCTCGGCAGGTAGGAGCTGAGGAAGGCGCCCGCCAGGCGCAGGGCGGCGTGCGTCGGCGCCCGGCCGCGCGCCGGGTCGACCGAATGCCGGTAGACGTCGACGGCCTGGTTGGCCACGCTGGCGAAGAAGCTGTAGCCGTAGGGCATCGGGATCTTGAGGTAGCGCCCGATGCGCGAACCGGGAACCTGGGTGCCGGCCGTGGCGCCGGGCGGCAGCACGATGACGAGGTTGCGGTCCTTCACCTCGGGCGGAATCTTGTCCCACCAGGCCACGCCGTCGTCGTCGTCGCCGACGCTGGCGTTCTGGAAGGCGAGCGCGGCGATGCCGGCCATGCCGGCGCCGAGGACGGCGAGCACCTTGGGCGAGCGCAGCGACGTCAGCACGCGGGCCGTGCCCTGCACCGCCGGGTTGTAGAACAGCCACAGCGCGCCGAGGCCATTCGCCATCGTGCCCTTGCGGTTGAAGTTGACGGTGATGTTCTTGGAAATTCTGGCCGCCTCGGCGTCACTTCGGCCCTCGCTGCGCGCCGCCAGGAACGCCGAGAGCCGGGTGGCGTTCTCGATGCCGCCGTTGATCTTCTCGATGAGCGAGAGCGCGCCGGCGCCCCAGATGCGAGGGTCAGCGATCGACCGCTCCGAGTTGGCCAGGCGGCGCTGCAGGTCCTTGGCCTGGTCGTCGATCGACTTGAAGTCGAAGAACCCGGTCTTGCCACCTGTGGCGCGAAAGAGCTGGTACTCCGGCGAGGGCGAGCCGAACTCGGCGCGCATGCCTTGCACCAGGGCCCCGGGAATGCCGGCGAGCAGCTTGAGCGATCCGCGATAGCCCGTCTCGCTGACCATGTTGATCGTCGCCTCCTGGGCGTCGCGCAGGCCGTTGAGCACGGTGAACGTCGGCGAAAGCACGGTGTAGAGCCGCGCGAGCATCCGGTTGCCCATTACGGCGATGCCCATGAACCGGCCGATCTCGATGGCGTTGAGGTTCTTGAGCTGCTCGAACAGCGGCCTGTCCTTGATCTCGACGTAGACCTCGCGGCCGCCGTCCTTGATCGACACGGTGCGCCCGCTGTCGAGGATGACGCTTTGCTGCTCGACGATCGTCTGGTCGCCTTGGGCGTCGATCACGAACAACGCCTTGCGCTCGACGGCGTTGATCTCCCAGAGGTTCGGGCTCGGGTTGTCGGCGACGAACTGCAAGAACGAGCGCATGACCTCGTTCTTGCCGGACCGGATCAGGGTGCGCGTCCGGTCCAGGATGATGTTCTCGATGATGTTGTCGGCCTCGGAGTAGCGGCCCTTGGCGCGCTTCGTCTCCTTGCCGCGCACGTCGAAGCCGGAGCCGGTGCCGGTGCCGAGCATCGCCGGCTTGACTTCGTTGCCGTCACTGTCCTTGAGCCCGCGCAGCGGCACGTAGTCGGCGAACATGCCCGAGAGCCTGACGTGCTCGTCCTGCGTGATGAGGCCGTCGGCCAGCATGACGTCGCGCGTGCCCTGCACCCAGCGCTGCAGGGTCAGGCGGTGGCGCTCGAGTGCGGCGTCCAGGCCGGCGTTCGTCGCGTCGTCGATGAATGCCTGGGCGTCGGCGTCGCTCATGCCGGACCAGGAGTCGAAGCCCGAGGGCGACTGGCGCAGGTTGCGCAGGTAGGCGTTGCGCTCGAAGGCGTGCTTGGCGTAGGCCCAGGTCTGCACGTCCTTGAGGGTGAGCTTGTCGTCGGCGACCGCGTCGAGGAATTCGTCGAGCTCGGTGTCGAAGATCTCGATGCGGGTCGCCACGCGGCCCCAGTACCGCTCCTCGGCGCGGTAGAAGTCGTTCGCCTCGGTGACGACGCCGCCCTGCTTCTCGATCGCGGCGATGGTCTGCTTCCAGCGGTTGTAGCGGTCCTGCAGCGCCTCGACCGTGCGGCCGGCGATGCCGAAGGGCTCGAGCCGGAAGTGGCCGGCTTGCCCAGGGATGACGCGGGCGAACATGGGCACGCCGCCCTCGGCCTGCTCGCGCATCTTGGGGGTGAGGTCGAAACTGAGTTGCTCGGCGTCGAGGCCGGGCGCCGCGACCTGCTTCGCGCGGCGTTCGGCATCGTCACGCGAGCGCAATTCCAGCGCCGTCGTCGGGTCGTCCACCCATTCGCCGTTATAGGCCAGCCACTTCTTCGTCGTGCCGTTCTTGACTTGCCATGTGGCCGCATTGGTTTGCACCGCCAGCGCGTCTATCTTCTTGCCTTGGGTGAGGCGGGTCGACTGCGCGCCATCCCCGCCGAGCTTCCTCACCACGTCCTTCGCCACGTTCGGCACGATCTTGTCGTAGAAGGCCTTCATGCCTGCGCCGCCGACCTTGAGTTCAAGGCCCTCGAGCTTGCGCATGCGGAAGTTCCCGTACTCCCCGGCATCAGTCCGGGTCGGCTCGGCCGCCAGAAGTTTTTGCGCCGCATCCTTCCCAATCACGTCGGCCAAGTCCTGGTGCGACACCTCTCTATCGAAGGCAAGATTGCCGTTCGGGAGGTAGGCCAGGAGCGTGCCGCGGCCCTCAGGCGCGCCCAGGTCCAAGCCCGACATCCGCGTCGCTGATGCGTCGCGATAGATCAATTTGCCGATCTGCTTGCTCAGGTCGTAGCGCTCGGCCGACTGCTCGCCGGTCACGAACGCCACCCGGTCATAGCCCTCGTCGACGGCCATCTTGATGACGCGCTTGATGGCAAGGGATACCCAGGCGTCGGTCTTGCCGACGAAGGGGGCGGAGGGGATGGCTTTGCGCTGCTCGGCGCTCTCGAGAGACATCTGCCGGTAACGGCCGATGTCGGCCGCCTGCTGCGGCGTGTCCACCTCCCATCGGTTGGCCCAGTCGGCGTGGCTCCGCACGGCGCGCAGCGCCTCGGATGGCTCGTCGAAGCCGAAATTGTCGTTGGCGACGACGGCCTCGCGGGCGAGCACCGCAGCGGCGCGCAGCTCCTCTGTCGAATGCGGCGGCTCGCCGTCGTTGAAACCCCGCTTCTTCCCCTCCTGCGCCCAGTCGCTCTGAATCTCCTCGATGAACAGCACCCGCTTGCCGTCGACGTCGGTGCGGTCGTTCATGCGGATGTGGGCGAGGACGTTGGGCTGGTCCCAGTGGCCGGATTTGTAGTTCCTGGATGCCGGTGCGGCGGGCTGCTTCTTGTCGATCACGTACTGCTTGGCGGCCGCCTCCGACGGGTAGTCCTTCTTCAAGATCTGCAGCACGTTGTCCGGCGTCTTGAAGTACCAATAGCGATCGGGGACGTGAGCCGCCGGATCGTCCTGCTCGGTGATCGAAACGACGTTCTCGGCGGTGTAGCGCGAGCCCCCTTGCATCGGCAGCGTCAGCAGCACCTCGCGGTAGTTCGTGCCGCCGGGGAGCGTGTATTGGCCGAACTTGGGCATCCCGGCGGTGCTGCCAGTCTCTTCGTCAATGCCTTCCCACGCGCGCCCGATGCGATCCGCGAGGCCATAGTCTCCATCCGCCTCGGCGCGGTCGATCGCTTGCTGCCACTCGTTGCCTTGGTAGTTGAACTCGCTCGACGGGCTGCGCAGCGTCGTCTCCGTCACCCGCACGCCGTTCGCATCGAGGAAGGTCTGCACCTCCTCTTTGCTCACCTTGCCCGGCTGCATGTCGAGCCACTCGTTGATGCCGGACCATGTGATC